>Ga0209212_1006751_pt1 | contig 12990 bp, 12 predicted proteins | sample RifGroC2_FD_183996 | JGI IMG/M metagenome (GOLD analysis project Ga0209212, IMG submission 183996) | Groundwater microbial communities from Rifle, Colorado, USA - Groundwater C2 (SPAdes) (version 2) | ecosystem: Environmental > Aquatic > Deep subsurface > Groundwater | place: Rifle, Colorado...
TAAGATTCGCCGGGGCAACGCTAACTGCATTAAACTTCATTTTATACTTCAATTCAGCATTTTCCTTGTTCCTTATGCCGACATCAAAAACTATCGAATCCCCTCTCTTGATTGTAATCTCGCTTCGGGGAAAGGCAACTTTTTCCTCAGATTCAATCAACTGCCTTCCAATCTTTGCCCTTACATCCTCGGTTATCTGCTCCTGCACGCCTGTTATTCCCTTGAACATGCCCCTTATAAATCCCAATCCCAGTCCAAGAAGAGTCATTGCAAGCACAACGATTACAATCGCCTGTATCGAAATTTCTAGAGAAGCCTTCTTATTGCGCATGATTCACCTCTTTTTCCAGCAATTAATCAATAACAAATCCATTGTACAGCTTATTTATAAATTTTTCTAATTGCGGCAATAAATTCCAAACAACAACATTTAAAAATCAAAAGAAAATACGTTGCATTATGGCAAGAATAAGGAAATTTGTGGCTTACAGAAGGCTTAAAAGGCCGTACACAAGGACATCAAAGTTCAAGGCAAAATCGTACATAAGGATGTCCCCGAATGTAAAGGTTGTAAGGTTTGACACAGGCGATGCAAGCAAAATATTTGGGTGGACCCTTAACCTCTTGTCAAAATCTGCTTTGCAGATAAGGGACAATGCATTGGAAAGCGCAAGGCAAACCTCAAATAAGCTTCTTGAATCGCATCTTGGGCTGAACGGCTTCCACCTAAAAGTGAAAGTTTACCCCCATCAGGTGCTTAGGGAGCATGCGCTTGCATCAGGCGCAGGCGCTGACAGATTCAGCTCCGGCATGGCGCACTCATTCGGCAAGCCCATAGGGGTTGCCGCAAGGGTAAGGAAAGAACAGGTGCTTTTCCAGGTGAATGTCGACAAGCAAAACCTTGGCATAGCCAGACAAGCCCTGGAAAGAGCCTCAAAAAAGCTTCCCTGCTCATGCATGATACAGACTCTGGAAAATAAATGATTATTCCTTAGTTAATCAAAAACTATAAATAGTCCTTTTAATCCTCATTTTTATGGTTCTCGAACTGCTTAATCAAATAACAACCAACAAGTACCTTCATTCTGTTATAATACTCGTGATATTCTATGCCCTGTCGCAGATTGTCGTTATTGTATCGCAGAAAATAATCCTCAGAATAACAAAAAGAACAAAGACAATAATCGATGATTTGATAGTTGCGAAAATAAACAAGCCAATATCGCTTATACTCCTTCTTATGGGATTGAGGCTTGCAATAATCCCGCATCAAATAAGGGCGGACATACTCGACATAGCCGAGCATATTATCTCCACACTGGTAATCGCTGTTGTAACCTACATTATAATTGAAATATTTGACATATTGATAATCAACTGGGGCAGGAAATTTGCGTCAAAAACAGAGTCAAAGGTTGATGACGAGGTTGTGCTTCTTTTCCAGAAATTCTCAAGGATAGTCCTGAGCTTTATAGGCTTAATTTTCATACTCAATGCCTGGGGCATAGAAGTCGGGCCTTTGCTTGCCTCGCTTGGAATAGCAGGAATTGCAGTTGCTTTTGCATTGCAAAGCACCCTCGGCAATATCTTTGGAGGGGTTTCATTGATTGTTGACAGGAGCATAACTGTTGATGATTTTATAAAGCTGGACGACGGAACTGAAGGCACTATCATGGACATAGGGCTCAGGAGCACCAAGATAAAAAGCAGGGACGGCGACTTGATAATACTGCCGAATGGAAAGCTGGCAGATTCAAAAATATATAATTACCACAAGCCATTGCCAACCACAAGGGTGGGAGTTGATTTTGGAGTCAAGTACGGCTCGGATGCCGAGGAGGTCAAAAAAATAGCGCTAAAGGAATTAAACAGCCTGAAAGGCGCGCTGAAAGAGCCTGCTCCTCAGGTTATTTTCACTGAAATGGGCGATTATGCGCTTAGATTCAAGGCTTTCTTCTGGGTTGAATCTATTGAGGTAAAGTTAGAGTCAAAAGAGGCTGCGACAACAGCCATTTACAATGCATTGAACAGGAACAAGATAGGAATACCATTCCCGACAAGGACCGTTTACCTGAATAAATAGGGATAGTTGAACTCAATAAATTTGAAGTTCTTGAACAAAGGGGGCAGTTTTCCTTAATTAATACTTAAACCTTCTTTCATACTCTTTATGGTCAAACCATTCCAAAATTGCTGAAATCAAGTCAACTTCATTATCGCTTGTAATAGTATACAATAATCTCCATCCTCTGGGCATATCATACTTCCAAAGGTTTTTTATTCCCCATTTTTTTATATATTCATCAGGGATTAATCTTTTTGGAACATGAATCCCCGAAAAAGCATTTTGCTTTAAATCTTTAATTGCCCTAATCATGGATTTTTTAACAAAATCATCTTCTGGCAAAGAGTTAAAACTATTCTCTAGTTCGTCAGAAATAAAAACAACCCTAGAAGGCTTTATCATAATTTAATCTCAGCTCTTTGCCTTAGTCTTTTTGCCAATTCTGGATTCCAAATGTATCCAATCTTCCCTTTTCTGTCTATGGCAATCTTGTTAATTTCCTGCAAATAGTCCAAAATAACTAAGTAAGTCTGCCACATTACCTTTTTTGGCAATTTTTTCCACAATTCTGTCCTATTTAACTCACCACTATACTTATCAATAAATCTCTCTACCATTAACACTGTATCTAGTGTTGGCGACCTTACAAATGGATTTTTTAATAGTTGCTTTTGCATAATAACACTAATATATCAATTGATATATAAAACTTTCGCTTTACAACGAAAACTGCCCTTTGATTTTGCGCGCAATTTTACCACGCTTTGCAGGGTAAAAGAGTTTAACATTGCGAATACGTTACCCGCTCAATATATCTGTTATTATTCTATAAGTCTCAGGGTATTTCTCTGTGTCAAGGATTTCGGTATGCAGTGTGCTCCCGAACAGCGGGCAGGTGCCGTTTACAAAGTGCAGCTCGGCATTCTCCAGCTTTGCATTTTCAGACAGTACTATGCCGTCCCCATCGCCGAGCTTCATGCTGCAGCCACGCCCTATCACCGAGTAAAGCCTGGTTTTTTTCGGCTGCTTTGAATTGTCATTCAATTTGTTGATGAACAGGCTGTTCTCCTGCATGTCTACACATTCCCTGTTCTCGCCTACAAATCCGCAGTAATCGCCGATTGCACCTGAAATGCCATTATTCGGGGCGGATATCATAATTAATTTGTCAACATCATCATCGCCGAATATCTGGATGTACCTTCTTGCAACCAAGCCGCCCATTGAGTGCGCAATTATGCTGACTTTTGGCTTGTTGGTCCTTTCTTTGACAATTTCAATTAAATCCTTAAGCCTTAGCGCATAAGTGTCGATATTCTCGCTTTTTGTCGGCACCATGATGTACTTGTCATCTTTTCTGAAGGCGTCATAATAATAGCTGGCTTTTACCGTTACCGGCTTTCCTGACAAGCCCCAGATTCCCTGCTGCAATTGCTCATTTTTGGAGTAAAGGGACACTATTCCTGCATTGAGGTAGCCGTCATCCTGAAGTTTTGCCTGCAGCTTGTTGAAGGAATCCAGGGAGAATTCAGGGGAGTTGTCTTTTGCAAACGAATGCCCGTGCAGGAATATCACAGGAAATGTTTTTGGATTGTTTTTGCATGACTCGTCCCTGCAGCAGGGCCTGCATTCCCCGAAAATGCAGCAAATCGGCGGGTTGTCGCTTAAGTTAGTGTCTATTTTCGAAGTGATGTTGTATGATATGTTGAGGCTTACAGGCTTGAAATCAAAGTAGCCTGTTTTTTCAGGCCCGAGTTTTTGGCATTTATCCAGTATTTCCAAGGCATCCCGGGAAAGATTTATTTTTGATAATAAGTGCAATGAAAGGTTTACGGACTCGTTGTAAGCTATCAATTCGATTTCTGTCAGGTTTTTTGGCAAAGCATATTCCGCGATTTTAACGATATCAGGGCTTGTTTTATTCTCTAATCTTATTTTTTCAAATGAGCCAAAGTACGAATTATTTACGCTTCGCACCAGATTATCCCTGAAATCAGCTGCCGCCTGCAGAAACCTTTCATCTGATGGAAAGCTTGTGTTGCTGGTTTCAATCAGCGCTGAGGTTTCATTTCTTATGATTGGGTGCATTTGGTTTAACTCCTTCAATGAATCGCAATTTTGCCTTAAGTACGCGGAATTAGGGTATTTTTCAATGAAATTCCCAGAGTTTTCAATCATGCCTGCTGCAGAGATGTTTTTACTGCAGTCCTGCCTCAGGCTGCACAGCAGGTCATTCTCAAATTTCAGATAATATTCTGTTTTAAAGAACAGCTCAGCTGCCGGAATTCTTGTTTTTTCTGTTAATGAATTTTGCTGCTTTGTTATATCGCCTATTTCATCGACTATCGCTGCATAGCTTTCAAATGTGTTGTTTGCCATTGAAGACGAAATTCCGTTAAATTTATCCATTATAACTGAAGAATTGTTTAATGTTTCGTTATCGTCTAGGATATTTGCGTAACTGCCCAGATCATTCAAATTTTCGTTTAAGGTTTTCAGTTTAAGCAATAATCCATTGTGCAGATTGACTGCGCTGTCAATTTCCCAGTCCAGATTTTTGATTGAATTTTCAACATCGCGCAGAACCATGAAGTAGCTTTCGTTGAACATCCGGCTTAGCTTAACATAATCCTCAACTGCCCATATGCTTCTGAGGTTTTCTATCGAAATCCTTGTCTTGTCATAGGCATCATCGATGCTTATCTTTTCTTTTGACAGGTTATTCAAGTTAACCTTATGCGCCAATTCAAAATATTTCTGGTTAATCTGCTGGTGCAGCACGTCTATGCCGCTCAGAATCATAAGCAGTTCCGTTACATTCTTCTTTAGTATTTTTTTCAGCTCTTTTTCGGTCTCTGTAAGATCATAGTTAACTGTGATTAGTGAAGTCTTGTACTTTTCAGGGCTTTTTGTGAAGCACAAAAATGACTTTATGCTATGGCATTTGGCTTCAAAGCTGTATATGTCCTGCCCGGAGCCGAGCCTTTTGACGCCCAAGTCGTAGCTTTTTGTGAAATGCCGCCCTTTTTGAATCTCAAAACTACCTTTGTCGACAATCTCGCTTATGCTCCTGTCGCTGAATGCGTATGAGCATGACGCCCTGCAATATGCGGCATTGTCAATGGACACGTCAAACGCAACTTTGCTCGTTTCCCCATAATGCATGTCAAATGATTTCTGCTGAGGGGCCAGATAAACAATCAGCTCATTGCCCAGCAGGAAATTTATTTTTTGGTTGAAGACGACAAAGCCATAGATGAGCAGCAGGGTGGCTATAACAATAATAAGAAATTCATATCGCTTCCAAAACGATTTTGGACTTTCTTTCGGTGTTTGTTCAGGCACAACTGCTTTAGGTAACCCATACAATAAATAGTTTTCGGGTAACACTTACAAAATCAAATATAATCTATAACCTATCTTTTCTATATAGTAAATAAATATACCCTCCCTTATTTTACCTATATAAAAACAAAACCTTTATATATAAGTTATTACCATTTTTACACTATTAATATACATTTTTGTATACCAATATAGAAAATAACGTAAAAGACGTTGGGACATAGATATAGCGACTCATCGCCGCTGGCTTTCTCAATATGAGGAAGTAGGTTAATCTATCTGCCCATAATTTCAAATGGCAACAGAACTTATCAGCTTAGGAGTACTCTTCTTGTGCGCAATAATAGGAGGAATAATAGCAACAAGGTTCAGGCAGCCGGCTGTATTCGGCATGCTGCTGGTCGGGGCGATAATCGGGCCAAATTCACTAAGCCTTGTCAAAGACGGCAATATGATTAATATAATGGCTGAATTCGGCGCAATACTCATACTGTTTATTATCGGGCTCGAGTTTGATGTTTCAAAGATGATGAAGCTCGGCGCGAGATCAATTTTGATAGGGCTTTTGAAATTTGCGATAGTCTTGTTTTTCGGCTACGAAACAACCCTGCTCCTGGGATTCAGCGTGAATGTCGCGCTGTTTGTGGGCGTTATACTCTCTTTCAGCAGCACTGTTGTTGTTGTAAAGGTTCTTGAGCAGAAGGACATGTTCAGCAGGAAAGAGGTGCCTTTGCTCGTCGCAGTGCTGATAATAGAGGACATACTTGCTGTCCTGACCCTCACATTTTTTTCGGGAGTATCCAACTCAAGCGCAAGCATTCTCTCAACATTCGAGCATATTGTTTTTTCAATAGCGATACTGGTGTTTGCGTACTTCATCATGATGAAAGTTTTGAGATTTGGAATAAACATAGTACTCAACAACAACAGCGACGAATCCGTTTTGGCTTTTCTTTCACTGGGCATAGGCGCTTTGTTCAGCTATTTTGCATTTTACCTGGGACTGACGCCTTCTGCAGGCGCATTTTTAGCGGGCAGCTTAATAGCATCGCTGCCGAATGCAAAGGATTACGGAAGGGCCATACACCCGTATGCGATGATTTTCACGTCGATATTCTTCATTTCAATGGGAACTCTTGTTGATTTCAGGGCTGTCGAGTCAAACATCGCCCTTATTTCGGCATTGATAGTAACAATACTTATTTCTAGGCTCATCGCGATAGGCTTTCTTACATTCCTGCTGGCAAACTTCAAGAATGAGCAGCCGTTTTTTTCAAGCATTGCTATGATGTCCATAGGCGAGTTTTCACTGCTTGTGGCAAAAGAAAGCCAGAAATTTGCAGTAGGCATAGACTTGGTTACAATCACGGCAGCAATCATCTTCATCACCGCCATACTGATGTCCATAGGCATAAGCTACAGCGAAAACCTCCACAACGCGCTTAACTCAAGAATGCCGCTGAAGACAAAGCTGAAGCTCGAGAGGCTCTCAAGCTACATGCGAAAGTTTTTTGACCAGATGGAGATAGAAACATTTTTCACAAAGAAGCTTAAAGCCGAGTCAAGACTGGCTTTTGCGCTGCTTGTGATAATCCTGTTTACATTCTTCATTTTGAGGAGAGTTGCGCTGCTGGTCAATATCAATTACAGCCCATTGGCATTATATGCCTTTTACGCAGCCAGCTCCGCATTGATGATTTACCTGCTGAGCCTTGCCTATAAGAAGCTGAAGTCCATGCACAACACGCTGGCAGTCATTTTAACAAACGTGGACAGCTCAAGAAACCTGAAAAAATGCATAAGGATACTGAACAACCTGCTGCTTGCGCTGCTGCTGCTTTTCTCGGCAATGCTGTTCCCTTTTGCCATGTTCGCCCTGAATCTGGACGCATGGGCAAATATAATACCTTTCGCCCTTATAATGGTGACTTTTTACTGCATAAAAAATTCAGTCGTGCTTATAGACGGCACGCACTACACCCCAAGCTACAGCACAGGCGCTTCTGCTGCGAAACTATAGCACAAACTATTTAAATAAACATCATTTCTTGCTTTTATTCTAAATAGGGAGGTTGCTATGGTTAGCTTTAAACTGTGCATTTCAGACCAGTCCGGAAAAACATACCAGAAGGAAGTGAAGGACAGCCTTGCAAGGCCTTTTGTCGGGCTGAACATAGGCGAGACGATAAAAGGGGAAAGCTTTGATATAAACGGATATGAATTCCAGATTACAGGAGGCTCTGACTATTGCGGCTTCCCGATGAGGAGAGGCATTCTCGGCCTGAGGAAAAAGCTGGTTACATACGGGGGCGTGGGCTTCAGGGGCGGTGCAAAGGGCATAAAGCGCAGAAAAACAGTCTGCGGGCACAAAATCCATGAAAGAATATCACAAATAAACCTGAAAGTTGTGAAGCAGGGGAATAAAAAGCTTGCCGAAGCACTTGGCATGGAAAAGCCGGAGCCGAAGGAAGAAGGCAATGAAGTAAAGGAGCACAAAACCGAGGATAAAAAGCAGGAAAAGCCGGCAAAAGAGCAAAAGGAAGAAAAGAAGGAATAAAATTTCAATAATAAAAATCAGCAAAAACCAAATCAAAAAATAAACGAGAGCGTCCTTTAGGGGCATGTGTGATTAAGGAAACCAGCTTGCTATGTTTATTACAATGTTTGGCGAGGCGGAGAGGCTGTGAACTAAAAAGATAAGGCAAAACAGTGCCCGCCTGTGCCGCCGAGCGTAACTAACGTCGCGAAGCGACGGATTGAATTTATAAAATAGTAATAAACCAAAAATATTTGCCGAAGGCGGATTGAAAAAATAAAGATGTTCAAATACCTATTAAGAATAAATTGATTTCAAAACCCACAATATGGCTAGAAAGAAGAAAGATGAGCAGCAGCAAGAGCATGAGGAATTGCCACAGCAGCCCGTGCTTAACATCGGGATGGTCGGGCACGTCGACCATGGAAAAACCACGCTGCTTGAAAGGCTGAGCGGCAAATGGACAGACACTCATTCTGAAGAGCTGAAAAGGGGCATCACAATAAGGCTGGGCTATGCCGATGCCACATTCAGGAAGTGCATTAAATGCGAAGGGGCAAAAGCCTACACGACAAAAGAGAGCTGCGCAATCTGCAAGTCCGCAGCCGCTCCTCTAAGAAAAGCCAGCTTTGTGGATGCGCCTGGGCACGAAAGCCTGATGGCAACTATGATAGCAGGCGCAACAATCATGGACGGCGCCTTGCTGCTAGTCGCAGCGAATGAGGAATGCCCCCAGCCGCAGACCAGGGAGCACGTCATGGCCTTGCAGATAATAGGGGTCAAAAACGTCATTGTGGTGCAAAATAAAATAGACCTGGTGAGTGAGGAGCAGGCCCTTGAAAATTACAGGCAGATAAGGGATTTTCTCAAAGGGACATCTTATGAAAATGCGCCTGTTGTGCCAATCTCTGCGCAGCACAGGGTTGGATTGAATTTGCTGATGCAGGTGATTGACGAGAATATTCCTACCCCGGCCAGAGATTCAAATAAAGAGCCGCTGATGCTTGTTGCAAGAAGCTTTGACATAAACAAGCCCGGCATAACTCCTGACAAGCTGGTTGGCGGCGTCCTGGGAGGAAGCCTGAAGCAGGGCATTCTGAAGGTTGATGATACTGTAGAGATAAGGCCCGGAAGGGTTGTGATTGAAAAAAACCAGCAGGTCTGGAAGCCGCTGGCTACAAAAATAACAAGCTTGAATTCGGGCGGCGAGAATTTGGAGCAGGTTTCACCAGGAGGCTCAATCGGCGTTTTGACGTCGCTGGACCCTTCAATTGTAAAGTCAGACCAGCTTACAGGCTCTGTGGTTGGATTGCCCGGAAAGCTTCCAAAAGTGTGGAATGAATTAGTGCTTGATGTGCACCTGCTTCAGAGAGTTGTAGGCACAAAAGATGAGCTTACAGTTGAGCCGATAAAAATGGCAGAAGCATTAATGCTGAATGTTAATTCCGCTGCCACTGTCGGCATTGTTATTGAACTAAGAAAAAACAAGATAAAATGCAGGCTGAAGCTGCCTGTGTGCGCTGATGCAGGGCAAAGAGTCACGATTTCCAGAAGGATTGGCAACAGGTTCAGGCTGATAGGATACGGGGAGATTGTGGAGAAGTGAGAAAGGTTAATTTATTTCATATTTTATTTTTTTGTTTAAATGAGCGTCAAGCGTTTTTCTAAGCAGGTTTTCATCGAATTTGCCATAATTTCTGCTTCTGCCGCCAAAAAACAATATAGTTCTCCCATTCTCCTTTCTAGCTTTTACATCACCACCGCCACACTTAGGAAAATCATTAAAATTTAAACCATTCGCATCTAGCTCATCGTAGAATCTTTCCTTAATATCCTAATGCTCTTTATCTTTAATGCCTTGCAGTCTTGGTATCCTTGCTCCCCATACCTGAAAAGCAAAAATTTCAAGCCATAATCTGAATGATACAAACCTTCCAATCTATAAGCAATTTCCCACTTTAAATCACTTAATAGTTTCTGAAATTGCTCATTAGTACCAGTAAATAATAAACTTTCATGCTCTAATAGTTCATCAAGAGGCTTAATTTCTGCCATTTCAGAAAGCACAGTTATTCGGTTTATAAATATTTCTCTTTTAACCACTCTAAAGTAGCAAAAACCGAAAGGTTTAAATACTAGTTCTTTCCTTGTATATGCCATGAGGGGGTTGGTTATATTAATAGCAATACTTGCAGTTATGGCTTCTTTCAGCTTTGTAGCTTTAAGTATAAGCGGCAATAGCGAAAAGGCTGAAATAATAAAAGAGTCAAAACCATTAGAGTTCAGCACTTACACTGCTGCTGTCTGCGAAAACAAGGGCGAAGTTGTCCATTGCAGGGATGAGTTCTTTGTAAACTGCAACGGCACAGTCTCAAAGGCAATTGATGTTGCAGAATGCGAGGGCATAAAAGTCGAGGTTCCGAAAGCGCTTGGATTTGCGACTTTCAGCAGCGACTGGAAGGATCCTAGGCAGTAATTAATCTCCCTCGAACTGCACCATTGAGAATAATTTATAGCCTTTTGCTTCTATTTTTTCTCTTCCATGTAAGTCTGGGAGTTCAATTATAACAGCACATTCAATTACTTGTCCGCCAAGTTTTTCAATCAGGTTTATTGATGCCATTAATGTACCGGCTGTCGCTATCAAGTCATCCACTAGCAGAACCCTCGCTCCTTTCGGAATTGCATCAACATGGACTTCTACAACTGCTCTTCCGTATTCAAGCTCGTAATGCTCCTTGTTGGTTTTTGCAGGCAATTTTCCCTCTTTTCTTATCGGCACAAAACCCTTGTGCAGCCTGTGTGCAACAGCCCCTCCAAGAATAAATCCACGGCTTTCTATGCCGGCAACCAAGTCTATGTTGTCATTTTTGTACCTTTCACATAATTTGTCAATTACATAATTAAATGCCTTGGCGTCTTTTAGAAGCGTTGTGATGTCCCTGAACATGACTCCCTGCTTTGGCCAGTTGGGGATTGTCCTGATGACTGATTTTAGGTCCATAAAATTCCGGTTTTTAATCTTATATTTAAATTTTCTTAAACAATCTTTTTAAACAACACAATATTACTTCTGTTTAATGCTTGTCAACAGCCAAAACTACAGAACCGTATGGATGCAGGATTCTTCTGTTTACTTGATAAACCAGCAGTTATTGCCACACAAATTCGATATTTACAAATCCAAAAATTACATTGAAACGGCCGATGCAATCAAGACAATGATTGTCAGGGGAGCTCCTGCAATCGGCGCAACTGGGGCTTTTGGCATTGCGCAGGCTGCCATTGAATTTACAGGCAAAGATTTTGAAATTTTTAAAATTCACCTGAAAAAAGCCGAATATGTTTTGAAATCTACAAGGCCGACTGCAAATGACTTGGCTTTCGGAATTGATTTTGTTTTAAACAAGGCTCTAGACAATTTTGACGTCGATATTGCAAAGAAATATGCGCTGAAAGCTTCAAATGAATACGCTGACTGGAGCGCTGAAATGTGCAGGCAGATTGGCGAGCATGGCAACCAATTAATAAAAAATAACCAGAACATACTGACGCACTGCAATGCAGGAGCTTTGGCTTGCGTTGATTTTGGAACTGCTTTGTCGCCGATAAGGATTGCGCATTACAGCAAGAAAAATATTTTTGTTTATGTAGACGAGACACGCCCTAGAAACCAGGGAGCTTCATTGACTGCATGGGAATTAGCGCAGGAAAAGATAAGCCACTCAATTATTGCCGACAATGCAGCAGGATTTTTCATGAATCAGGGCAAAATTGACATGGTTATTGTGGGAGCTGACAGGATTGCAATGAACGGCGATGTTGCAAACAAGATAGGCACTTATGAAAAGGCTGTGCTTGCAAAAGAAAATAATGTGCCGTTTTATGTTGCAGCGCCATCGTCAACTTTTGACATAAGTGCAAAAACCGGAGAAGATATACCAATTGAAGAAAGGAGTGAAGACGAGATTTTGTATATGCATGGAATGGACGAAAAAGGCAATATAAATAAATTTAGAATATCGCCCATGGAAAGCACTGCAAAAAATCCTGCTTTTGATGTGACACCAGCGAAATACATAACTGGGATTATAACTGAGAAAGGTGTTATAAAGCCGATAAGGGAAGAGATTTGGGAGTTTGTTAAAAATGGTTAATACAAATAATGTTGGACATGGGATTTTAGGTGAGATTTGGTCAATTGGATATCTACTCCAGATATCATGGGGAAATAGATGGTATCAATACTTACCTCCAGTTATTGTTGCTATTGGCTCCAGTATCATGATATACAAAGGCTGTAATAAATCTGACTTAGAAGCAAAACTGAATCAAACACCAATCCAATCACTGACTGGGCAATAAATTTTAAATACTAATTAGAATATCTATGAATAAAATGGACTGGGGGATGAAGAACAGGCTGGCGAGGATTTTCAATCAAAAGAGCGGCAGGACTGTTATGCTTGCTGTTGACCACGGCTATTTCCAGGGCCCTACAACAGGATTGAAAAAGCCAAGAGAGACAATAACTCCTTTGCTGCCTTACTCTGACTGCTTGTTTGTTACAAGGGGGGTTTTGAGAAATTGCATTGCTCCTGCAACAGGCACGCCAATATTTTTGAGAGTTTCAGGAGGCCCAAGCGTTCTTGGAGAGCTTTCCAATGAGGATATAACAACATCAATGAAAGAAGCCTTGAGATTGAATGCTGCCGGCATTGGCTTGTCAATTTTTGTCGGCGAGAAGAATGAAGACAGAACCATCTCAAACCTTGGCAGGGTTGTAAATGAAGCCGAAGAATTTGGAATGCCTGTGCTTGCAATAACCGCAGTCGGCAAGGAAATGGCAAGAGATGCAAGATATCTTGGACTGGCGTGCAGGATTGCAGCTGAAATAGGCGCCCACATGGTTAAAACCTATTATTGCGAGGAAGATTTTGAAAAAGTTGTTGAAGGCTGCCCAGTGCCGATTGTCATTGCAGGCGGCAAGAAGATTCCTGAAAAAGACGCGTTGCAGATGGCTTTCAATGCAATAAGCAAGGGC
>Ga0209212_1006752_pt1 | contig 12988 bp, 10 predicted proteins | sample RifGroC2_FD_183996 | JGI IMG/M metagenome (GOLD analysis project Ga0209212, IMG submission 183996) | Groundwater microbial communities from Rifle, Colorado, USA - Groundwater C2 (SPAdes) (version 2) | ecosystem: Environmental > Aquatic > Deep subsurface > Groundwater | place: Rifle, Colorado...
GGACCTCAGGAAGCGGAATGAGTTTAAGTGCTACGCTGTGTTTGCGTGATTTTTTATCTGGTTCAATGAAAGTCCTGTGAACATAGCGATTTTTTACTAGAGCCATTTCTATTGGTATACCAGATACTTCACTGTATCCGAGTGACACAGGGGTGGCTGTATCTGGCACAGGCACTATCGCATCAACTTTTATCTTAAATTCACGCGCTAATTCTTTTCCGAAATTTTTTCTAACTTCATATATTAGTTTTCCATTTAAAACGCTGTCGGGTCTAGCAAAATAAACATATTCAAAAATATCATGTTTTGGATTTGATTTTTCTATTTGTACGCTTTTTATTCCCTTTTCATTTATGATGAGCATTTCTCCCGGCTCTATCTCTCTGATAATCGTCGCGCCAATTGTTTTTATTGCGCATGTTTCAGAAGCTACGATATATCCATCATTTATCTTTCCGAGCGCAAGGGGGCGCATTCCAAAAGTGTCTCGTACAGCTACTAAGTTATTTTTATCCATCATTACCATTGAAAATGCTCCAGTCATGAGAGGATAAGCTTTTTTAACAGATTCTTCTATAGAATTCCCTTCTTTTGTGTAAAATTCAATTGTATCAGCAACGAGTTCAGAGTCCGAACGATTTTTTTGTAAAGCTTTTTTGGATGCCAAGAAATTTTCAAGCGCTCTAACGCTTGGCAGATTACCATTGTGTGCTAAAGCAAAAGTTTCTTTTTTATTTATGACGGGTTGAGCGTGGTCTAATGCACTACCACCAGATGTAGAATATCTATTGTGGCCGATTGCTATGTGTCCTTTTAAATCTTTTATATTTTTTTCTGTATAAACCTGAGCGACGAGTCCAGCGCCTTTGTGTGTAAAGAGCCTTTTTCCGTTGCTTGTGGTTATACCTGAGGCTTCTTGGCCCCTATGTTGTAAGGCAAACAAGCTAAAAAAGGCTAATTTAGAAACAGGTAACCCCTTACCGTATATTCCTACGATTCCGCACTTTTCTTTTAATTCATCTATCATATTGTTAATTTCCGCCAAAGGCGGATCCGCCTCGGGCGGAAAAATATTTAACTGCGTTTTTAAAAATTTGTAGTCCTTTACCTTCTTTTGAAACTTTTTTATTCATATACCACAATGGACTTTGGTGTGAAAACATTGCTCGCTCTGGATGGGGCATCATTCCGAGGACCCTCCCATTATATGCTAAAACTCCAGCGATGTCATATTTTGCTCCGTTTGGATTATATTCTAGATTTTGGAACTTGCAAATTTCTCCTTTTGTATATTTAAATGCTATCTGGTTATTTTTCTGTAAATTTTTGTAACCTTCTTTACTTGTTGTATATTTACCCTCTCCGTGTGCTATCGGAAGCGATATTTTAGTGATTCCTTTGAGCCAAGGACTTTTTTTATTTTTTATTTCTAGATCCACCCATCGGTCAATATATTGTCCATTTTTATTATGAGCAAGTGCACCAGGCAGGATTCCTAAATTGGTCATAATCTGAAATCCATTACAAATACCGATAGCTAATGTGTCGCGGGATAAAAATTCCTCCAGTTCTTTTGCCAAGTGATTTTTGAATTTATTTGCATAAGCTTTTCCACTGCCTGTGTCATCGCCGTAAGAAAATCCTCCAGGGAAAACCAGAATTTGATATTCAGAAAGCATTTTTGGCTTAGCTATAAGGTCATTGATGTGGATTATGTCTGCTTTTCCTCCCAAAGAGTCAAAAGCGAATTTTGTCTCTTCTTCGCAATTGAGTCCATATCCTGACATTATTATGATTTTTGGCTTTTTATTTTTCATTTTTATCTGCGGAGGACTGTCCTCCGCTAAGTTTTAATATACTTCCTGTTGATAACATTTTTCACAATAAATTTTGTAAATTTTTTGATCTTCTGGCTTGTATGATGTAAGTGTTTCAGTACCACATTTAGCGCAATTGATTTCCCAGAGATTTCGCGGATTTCTTTTACCCATACGTTTTTCGTGTCTGCAGTTAAAGCATTTCGCCGGTAAAGCTAGCTTCATTCTCTTATAGAAAGCAATTTCTCTAGAAATAAAACGATAATTCTTTGCGCATAATTCACATTTTAGAATTTTTGGAAGAAGTTTTTCATCTGAATATTCATCTGGATTATTTGGTAATTCTTTATAAATATAATTTTCTTGTCCAGTGGTGCTTGGAATGTTATCTTTCCATTTGAAACCTTGCGCCAATGCTTTTTCTTTTGAAAGTGGCATATATTCGTTTACTATTGATTCATTATATGCAAATGGGCTCATCCAAATTGGAAAGAAGTTGCCCCAATCTCCATTTTTCTTCATGTTTTTAATAATTTGTGGAGCAAGTTTTTCATATTCTTCTTTTGAATATTGTTTATTTAAAATACAATATGATTTTTTACGAAGTCCATAACAACCAAAAATATTATTGCAATTAAAACATGCCTCAGAATAAAAAACATCGTGAGAATCAACAATAGTTTGTGAACTAATAACTTTATTACTTCCTAATATTGTTAAACATTGATAGCATTCTGATAAATTTCCCGTAAAAGATATATCATAAGAATCTATGGCTTCACGAACAGTAAAGCAAAATCTCGAATTTTCGCCACTTTTTATGTCAAAAGAATTATGAATATTGTGACCATTATATATATGATTTCCTGAAACATTGTTATTATGCGAACCAAAAAAAGAACGCTGGGGAAGCTTTTTACGTAAAGTATTTTGTTCCTCTAAAATATATTCTAAGGTTGATTTTTCATTAAGTGGATGTTTAATTAAGAATTCTTTATATTCTTCTTTTGTAACAGGCTTATTAAAAATATAATAAGATTTATTTACTTGACCTACACAACCAATACAATTTAAACAATTTCTACAATCAAAAAGACCTATTCCATCGACACAAGCTTCGCATTCTTGCGAGTAAAAAAGTTTTGTGCTTCCTAGACAATCGATACATTCATAGCATGATTCACTTTTGAATAAATATAAGTTATCTAACGAATCTCTAGAATTCCAAACAATGTGTCCATAATCACAATCTTCATCATTTAAACCGCCGAAAATAAGATAACAATTTCTACTATTATCAATTTGATTAGAATATTGGCAATTTTCTGACCGCACACTCCAAATAGCAAGATGTGGGACCTTATTAAAAAGTTCTGAAATTTGAGTAAAAAAAGATTTTTTTAGATCAAGATTTATCCCGTAAGAGATGGCATCCCAATTGTCACTCCACCATTCTGTAATATCATAAACAGGAAAAGGCGCATTAGGATTATAAGCTGAAATAATCATTTTACCCGACATACTTGATGGTCTTTTATAAAGTGTCTTAAAATTTCTAAAAAGTGTACGAAGTTGTTGACGACATTCAGGACATTTTCCCGGCATTGGCACTTGTATTTTTTCATAAAATCCAAAATCATCTTCTTCTATAATGAATTTTTCTTTACAATTTTTACAATTTTTTATTTCAGCTTCAGTTTTCATTTTTGTGAATTTGAGAATTTATGATAGATAGTGTGAAGTTTTTTAACAGTTGTTTTTACTACCTCCATAGTGGACACCGAGTGTCCACTATTTTTAGTATTAGTAATAATAAACCTTCCCGCTGTTGTCACTTTCCCTAGTTTAACATAATAGATATCTTTCATTATTTTTTCAAAAACTTTTACGTTTTTAGGAGCTACTGACACGAGTATCCTGCCTTGACTTTCGGAAAAAAGCTTGGCATCAGCTGTCAAACACCCGATGTTTGACACAGATATATTGCATCCGATATTTCCTCCCACACAGGCTTTGGCTAAAGCAATTCCGAGTCCGCCAGAATTTACTGATATAGAAGAAGCTAAAAGTTCTTTCTGAATAGCTTTTTCTGTAGCTAAATATGTTTTGATATTTTTTTCTAAATTAACTTTCGGTACACTATTACCAACTGCACCTAACATTTTAAAATATTCCCCTCCCCCGAGTTCGTCATTTGTTTCACCTAACAAATAAATTACATCTCCATTGTTTTTAAATTCAGGTGAAACGGTTTTGTATAAATCCGGCATTACACTTATTGCTGAAATTAAAAGTGTCGGTGGAATAGAAATAGCGACTTCATTGCCCTTTTCATCATAGCCTTTAAAATCATTAAACATGCTGTCTTTTCCTGATATAAATGGTGTTCCATAGCCTATAGAGTAGTTATAACAGGCTTTTACGGCGTCTACGAGTTGTCCTAGGCGTTTTGGGTCATTTGATGAGCACCAACAGAAATTGTCCAAAATAGCGAGTTCTTTGAGGGTTCCACCACAAGCAATAGAATTTCTAATAGCAGTATCTAATGCGCAGGATGCCATGTGGTAGGTGCTGATGTCTCCATATGATGGATAAACTCCTGTTGATAAAACGACTCCTTTGTTTGAATTTAAAACTGGACGAAAGACTTGGGCGTCGGTATTTATTAGTCCAGCACCAGTGGTGGGTTTTAATACGGATGATGATTGCACTTCGTGGTCATATTGCTGTGAGATAAAATTAAATCCACTGATATTATTTTGGGCGAGCAGATTTTCAAGAGTTTTTGTAGAATTTTTATTCCCATCCTTATGGAGGAGGGGTGCAGGGGTGGTGATTTTATATGGCTCAGTAATTAAATGATGTTTTGGTAGGCCATTGTGCAGGAATTCCATATCTAAATTCATTATTTTTTTTCCTTGATAACTTATTACAACTTTTCCGGAATTAGTAAATTCACCTATTACTGTGGCTTCTACTCCACGACTTTTCATTAAATTATAAAATATTTTCCATTTATTTTTTGGAACAGAGAGAGTCATACGTTCTTGTGATTCGGAAATCCAGATTTCCCAAGGACTTAAGCCAGGATATTTTAGTGGTACCTTATCTAAATATATTTTCACTCCTCCGCATTCCCTTGCCATTTCTGCCACAGATGAAGAGAGTCCACCTGCTCCATCGTCGGTAATGCTGTTATATAAATTCATGTTGCGAGCCTCTTTGATTATCGCGTCGCTTAATTTCTTTTGAGTTATTGGATCACCGATTTGGACAGCGGTGGCAGGCGAAGTAGAATCTATTCTCACCGAAGAAAACGTCGCCCCATGAATACCGTCGAGCCCAACTCTTCCACCAACCATGACTACATAATCTCCTGCTTGAGCTTTTTTCTCGTGAGAAGGTCGCTTTTTACCTCCATCTGCAGGTAAATTTCTGGGAATTAACCCTATTGTGCCAGCAAATACTAAAGGTTTACCCCTATATCTGTCATCATATTTTACAAATCCAGACAAAGTGGGTATTCCGGAGCAATTTCCACCAACATTTATTCCTTTTATTACGCCATCCATAATCCTTTTTGGAGAAAGCATTTTCCCTGTTTTTCCCTTATCTCGGAAAAGAGGCCTTTTATCATTTGGCTCACCAAAACAAAAACCATATGCATTTACCACTGGTTTAGACCCTAGTCCAAATCCTATTATGTCGCGATTTACTCCACCTATCCCTGTGACTGCCCCACCAAATGGGTCAAGAGCCGAAGGACTGTTGTGTGTTTCCACTTTATGGGTGATTAAATAATTTTTATCAAAAATTATTCCGCCGGCGTTGTCAGAAAATACAGAAATCATCCTTGCCTTTTTGTTTTCGAATCAAGTTTGTTGCACCTTTTATGTAAGTTTTATACAAGCCGTCCTTGATATCATCAATAGGATTAGCAAAAATCGTGTGTTTGCAGTGTTCGGACCATGTCTGTGCCAAAGACTCTAGCTCTATATCTGTGGGATTTCTTTTTAATTTAGAAAAATACTCTTTGATAACCTTCATTGAAGACAAATCTAGTGCTAGTGGCCCTCTGCGTGATCCATCTTCATTTTTTATCCCTTTTTCCCCTATTTCAATAAGTTCAGCATCTTCCACATCTAAAGATACACTTATAACTGGCTTTTTCTTTTTGAGAATAACTTTAGGAATTTCATTCGGTAAGTTTATTTTATTTGATTTTATAGGCACAATGTTAGCCCTTTCAATGAGCGGGTTATAAAGGGTTAATGAATATTCTCGTACTTTTTCAATTTCTTTCTCTTTTATAAAGAAAATTTTTGAGGTGTATACATTAAAGTTAAAATCTTTTTTTAGATGAAGTAAATCAGTGGCAATTTCTTTGACTGTATGGCCGACATTGTCTGTAACACCCGGTAAAAAACCTATCTCAATAGCACATTGATAATTGTTTATTTTTGGAGATTCATTAATAAAGTAATCTTCTAATGTTGGATTAGTGAGCATTTCTGCGAGCTTTATGAGTTCTTTTTTAGATAATTTTGAGTCAATTAGATATGAATCTGCCTTGGTTGATACTTTTTTAGGCGCAATATATATCCGAGAAATCATATAGACATATTAATATATCTATAGGCTAAAGACAAATAAATTATTTTTTATTATCGTGTAAGAAACGAACCCAGTTATTATAGAAAACTTGGCCGTTGGCGCCCCATGTTTTTGCTGGAAACTTCTTGTCATCATTATTTGGGAAATAGTGCAATGGAACATTTATCTTGATTCCTTTATTTTTATCTCGAAAATATTCTCCACCAATATCATCGCGATCATATTCTGGATGACCTTGGATATATATCTCTCGGCCTTTTCTGCCGACAATAATGTGTGGTCCTACTTCAGGGCTTTCAACGAGAATTTCTAAATCTTTACATTTTTCAATAAGTTTTTTATTTTCTCCACGCCAACGTGAATGTGGAGCAAAGATTTGTTCATCCATGCCTTTAATAAATGGCGAATTTGATGCAATATCTACCTTGTGGTCAAAGATTCCAAACTGCTTGCAAGTATTCATTACAGGCTCAATATTATAGAAATATTTAAGCGCAGCATGTGTAGCCCAACAGCTGTAAATAGTAGAAGAAACATTTTTTCTAACCCAATCAAGGAATGAAGTGAACTCTTTCCAATATTTTACTTCTTCAAAAGAAACTTGTTCGAGGTTGGCCCCAGTAATTATCAGCCCATCGAGCCCATGTTTTTCAATGTCTGCAATTTTCTCGTAGTTTTTGTCAAAATATTCTTGATTGGAGTTTGATTTATGTTTATCAAAATAAAAGAAAATAGGTTTTACTGGAAATGGAGCGTTCTCAAGAAAATATTTGAACTGCTTTTCGGTACGTTCTACGACAGCGCTCGGCATAAGCATAAGAATACCCACTTGGAGCGGTGTTATACTCTTTTCTTTCGTTGTTTTTTTATCAGTCATGTTTGCTATCTTATCATAATTACAGAACCATCAGGTAAAGTTTTTTGTGCATCATTAAAACCTATTGCTTGTGCAAATCCTATACTTCCGGCGTTTTCTTTTTTAATTACTGCTGAAAATTTAACATTAGGTATCTTGGAAGCATAAATATTCATTGCAAACTTTCCAAATTCTTTCATTAATCCTTTACCTCGAAATTCTGGATAAGCGCGCCATGCGGATGCATGAAAATCCTCTTTTATTTCGTCTAATGATTTAGGTCCGAACCAAATTATGGCCGCTAATTTATTTGTATTTTTTTGCACAAGTACAAAAGGAGTTCTATTTTTCTTATACCAATCTTCATATTTTCCAAGCCCGAAACGTTTTCTATCGGAAGTATTCTTTTGGATTTCTATGTCACTCTCATCTAATGACAATGCTTTTAATTGAATGACTTTTTCTTTATCCAAGCCCACAAAAACAGAAAAATTATCTCCTTCTTTACTTGTCGCATCTGCGATATTTATATTCGTATACATAAGCAAAGGCAAACTCGGCAATACTATATTTTCTTTTTGATTTATTATCATAGTTATAAGATTATATCATAATTTTTTTACTCCACAGTCACGCTTTTGGCCAGATTGCGGGGTTTGTCGACATCGTTACCTCTTTCTACTGATATATAGTATGCCAAAAGTTGCATTGGAACAAAAGCCAAGATTGGAGTCAGGATTTCAAGAGTCTTTGGAATATATATCACGTCATCAGCTATATTATTTAATTCTTTATTGCCTTCAGTTGTGAGTGCGATGACTATACCTCCACGAGCTTTTATTTCTTGGATATGAGATTTATTTTTTTCATACATACTATCTATTGGCGCGATAACGAGCGAAGGAAAATCCTTATCAATTAAAGAAATCGGTCCATGCTTTAGTTCTGCAGAATTGCATCCTTCGGCATGAATATATGAACATTCTTTTAATTTTAATGCTCCTTCCATCGCTGCACCAGTATTATATTTACGTCCTAGAAAGAAAAAGTTTTCACTCTTTTTATATTTTTTTGCAAGCTGTTTTATGTGTTTAGAATTTTTTAAAATAATTTCTACTAGAGCTGGAAGTTTCTCTATTTCTTTCAAGATTTCCTGACTTTTATTTTTTGAAAGATTGCCGCGCATTCTTCCTAAATAAATTGCGAGCATAATTAAAAGGAGAACTTGCGAGGTGGATGCTTTTGTTGAGGCTACAGCAGTTTCTGGTCCAATATGATTGTAAATACCGGCATCGACTTCCCTTGCTATGGTTGACCCTATAACATTCACGACGCCGAGCGTTAGCATCTTATCTCTTTTTGCTTTTTTGATGGCATTTAATGTGTCGGCGGTTTCGCCAGATTGCGAAATTGCGATTAATCCAGCCCTATAAGGTGTCGCAACATCACGATAAGTGAATTCTGAACCATATTCTACTTTTGTTCTTATTCCAGACAACTCTTCGATGGCATATTCACCTATTAAACCAGCAAAACGAGCTGTTCCCATTCCCACTATTGTGAGATGATTTAAATTTTCTAATTCTTTTTTAAATTTTTCCAAGCCCCCAAATTTAACATTCCCTTTTTCCAACACAATTCTTCCACGCATAGTGTTTCTTAGAGATTCTGGCTGTTCAAATATTTCTTTCAACATAAAATGTGGAAAACCACCTTTTTCTAGTTCTTCTATTTTTATTTTTAATTGATGAATGTAAGGAATCTTTACGGTTTTATCTGTTATTGTTTTTATTTTTAAATTAAATTTTTTGTTTTTATTATTTATTACAGCCATTTCTCCGTCTTCTAAATAAATAACTTTTTTTGTGTGCTCAATGATGGGTGTAGCGTCAGAAGCAATAAAAAACTCATTTTTTCCTACTCCAATAACGACAGGACTGCCGAGCTTGGCTATTACCATAGTGTCCGGTTCTTCTTTTGAGATAACTAATATGGCATAAGCTCCATTTACTTCATTTAATGCCAACCGTACAGCCTCATCAATGGATACTTTTGCATGTTTTTTTACATCTTCAATTAAATTTGCCAAAACTTCGGTATCGGTATCGCTTTTAAACTTATATCCTTTATTAATTAATATCTTTTTTATAGAAAGATAATTTTCAATAATGCCATTGTGCACTATCGCAATCGTCCCATCATTTGATAAATGCGGATGAGCATTTGAATCTGAAGGTATACCATGTGTGGCCCAACGTGTGTGTGCTATGCCTATTTTTCCAGAAAGATTTTTTTTAATTTCTTCTTTATTTAAATTTTTTATAAATTTAGACAACTCTACTACTTTGCCTTTCTTTTTACAGACAAAAAAAGCTCTGTCATTCATTAAAGCAATTCCCGCAGAATCATATCCGCGATATTCGAGGCGTTCTAATCCCTTGATTAAAATAGGCCAAGCTTCCTTTTTCCCAATGTATCCGACAATGCCACACATGACAAAATGATAGCAAAATTCATTGATTTAGGCTATTATTTAATGATGAAAAATATTGTTAATATCGGCGGTGGAACTGGAAGATATACTGTTTTATCTGGCCTTAAGAATATTCCAAACATTTCCCTTACAGCCCTTGTCACTATGGCTGATGATGGCGGATCTACTGGCGTACTTATGGATGAACTAGGTGTCTTGCCTCCTGGAGATGTAAGGCAATGCCTTGTAGCTCTTTCCGAGCACAGTGATGTGGTGCGTAAATTAATGAATTATAGATTTGAAAATGGAGGACTTGGTGGGCATAATTTCGGCAATATTTTCCTAGCAGCGCTGGAAAAAGTTACTGGGGATTTTGCTAAGGGTGTAGAAATTGCCTCAGAAATTCTAAAAGTAAAAGGTAAAGTGATACCGATAACAAAAGACAGGGCAAAATTATCTGTTTCATTTTTAAATGGAAAATCTGCCGAGGGTGAAAATAGAATTGACCACATGAATCTACAGAAGTCTGGGGTTGATAATATTTTTTATAAAGACAAAGTAAAACTAAATGAAAATGCTAAACGCGCAATCCTAAAAGCAGATTATATAATCCTTGGCCCTGGTGATTATTTTACTTCCATAATTCCGAATTTAATTGTGAATGGTTTTAAAGAAGCATTTAAAAAAAGTAAAGCGAAGATAATTCTACCGATAAATCTCACAAATAAAAAAGGCCATACGACGCACTGGAAAGTGAGCGACTATGTAAAATTTATGGAAAAATATCTTGAAAAGCCTGTTGATTTTATTCTCGTTAATACCGAGATGCCTTCCAAAGAGCAGATAAAAAAATACAAGATAAAAGAAGGAGACGATGTGCTCGTAGAGGATGATTTTAAAGATTCGAGAGTAATTAGAGGATCTCTTTTATCACATGCATCTATTGTAAGCAACAAAGCCGATAAATTAGCTGATACACGAAGTTTTATTCGTCACGATTCAGAAAAATTAGCAGAGTGTATTATTTCTTAATATGAAATTTATTTTTGATTTTGATGATGTGTTGTTTAATAATACGAGACTATTCAAAGAACATATGTATTTGTGTTTAGAAAAAGCTGGTGTATCACGTAGTAAAGCAGAAGAATATTATAAAACTGTAAGAGAAAATCAATTAAATGGTATTTGGTTGAAAAAATTACTCGCTCATTTCTCTCTAAAAGATGATTTATATGAAAAAATTTTAGGTAAAAGTAAAGATTTTATAAATAAAGAATTATTATTATTAATAAAAAAGATAGGGAAAGAGAATTGTTATATTGTGACTCATGGATACGAAGAATGGCAAAGAGATAAAATTAAAAGAGTTTGTATTGAACCGTTTTTCTCTGAAATTGTTGTAGTTCAAGGAACTAAGAATGAAGCTGTAGAGAAAATATGTGCTAAGCATAAAGATGAGGAAGTAGTATTTATAGATGATAAAGCTAAACATTTTGAAAATTTGGATTTCAAAAAATGTTCCAACCTAAAAACTATTCTTTTTGATGATGAAGGTTTAGGGAAATTAAAAGCTATTTTATCATCCGAGTAAGCACTAGATCTGTATCAGTCAATATCACATTGAATCGTAAAATACCAATGGTTTGATTTTGTTCTGTTTTTATGTTTACTCTCCATTTTCCAGTCGTTAAATTTGTGCGCATTGAATATGTTCGGAAACCGCCACCACGTCCACCATTTACAGAAAGATTTATAAGACTTTCAGTTGTCCATTTCCTTGATGCTTCATTATAGTGTTGCCACTCATGTACTATGTTTAGATTTATGTCTTTTGGAGAAAAAATAGCGCTAAAAGCATATATGGGCTTTCCTAGAGTCTCTTTAAAGTCCGGATATAGCTTGAAATACCCTCTCCAACCTTGATTTTCATAAGTAACATCATAATTTCCTTCTGCATTTTTTTGAATTGAATGATATGCGCCGGCATCTTTTAAAGAAAGAGGAATGGGTGGAATTAAATTAGTAAAATATAAAGCATTAATTAGTGTAAAAATACCTGAAATTAATAAAATTATTAATCTTCTACTCTGAAAGTATTTATCTTTTATTAAATAAATTAAAATTTTAATAAAAACAAAAATAAAGATTAAACTAAAAAGTCCAGCAAGTAAAAACATCCATACGCTTATTTGGCGGAAAATAATCGGCACTAAAAAAATCATAAATGAATAAATAGAAAGGAAGAATAAACTTATTTGAAAACTAAGCCTAATATAATGTCTTTTCAAAGATTCATTTGCAATAAAAGCAATAACAAGCAAGGCAATAAACGGCCAAGTGGTAAAAATATCAGAACTTCTAAAATAAAATACTAGATAAGCTGAAAGAGTTCCTCCAAAGAAAAATTGTAATATATTTACATACCAAAAATGAGCTTTTTTTGGATTCCCTTCACTTCCTGCCTCATTCTCTTTGATATGAATTAGTATTATAAAAATCCCAAGTATAATTAAATGCCCTAAAATCCAGACATTTTCAAATAGAGTGTCTACGCGCCGAAGCGTAAAAGCATCAAAAACGAATCCTAAAATAAGTGACAAAGATGAAATAGGACGTTCAAATCGTCCATAAAAATTACGAATAGGTTCTATAAAAAACATGTTTTTAGTATAACATCAATAAAGATATTTTTATATTCCAATAACGCCAAATATTTCTCCGATGCCATAAGTTACAAGCATTGCAAGTAAGCCACCTATCACAACCCTCACGGTCGCGTTAATTTTTTTAGCTCCCCCTGCATGCGTGCTTAAGATTCCTATTACAATGAGCACACATAATACTGTAAAAAATGTCACCGGGACACGAATTGAAGGAGGGGAAATCGTTATGGTGAAAAGTGGTATTATTCCCCCAAATAAAAAAGCAATAGCAGAAGCACAAGAAGCATGTAAAGGATTAGTCAGGTTGTTTGGGTTAATTCCCAATTCAGCATGAAAATGCGCAGCGTGTACATCATGGGCGGTGAATTCTTTCGCGACCAAAAGAGCTGTTTCTTTTGATAAACCTTCTTTTTCATAAATAGAGACAAGCTCTTTTAGTTCTTCTTCAGGGTTGTTATTTATTTCATGACGTTCTTTTTCAATAAGCGCTTTCTCAGTATCACGTTGAGAACTTACAGACACATATTCTCCGACAGCCATAGATAAAGCTCCAGCGATAAGGCTC
>Ga0209212_1006755_pt1 | contig 12984 bp, 8 predicted proteins | sample RifGroC2_FD_183996 | JGI IMG/M metagenome (GOLD analysis project Ga0209212, IMG submission 183996) | Groundwater microbial communities from Rifle, Colorado, USA - Groundwater C2 (SPAdes) (version 2) | ecosystem: Environmental > Aquatic > Deep subsurface > Groundwater | place: Rifle, Colorado...
CGCCTTTACCCCCGCCTGAAAGGCAGGGCTCACGGCGCGCTGTGGCAGTTGATGGTTCAGTTGCAGCAGCAAGCCTCTGCCATTCCTCCTCGTTAAATGTCTTGCTGCCATGTACCATTGCAGAAATAAGACCGTGCCTTTCCGCCCATTCATGAATAAATACAGCAAATACATGGGCAATAATATAAAAAATTATAAAATAGTAAAATGCATCATGCCATATTGGTAAAGAGGATTTGCTCCTGAGTTCCTCTGGCAAGTTAAGCATAACCACACCTGTAACCACCTGAGCACATGCCGCCAGAAAAAAGATGATGTATATAATTCCTGCAAACGGATTGTGTGCCAAATACAGCGGAGGTATTCTGCGTAATGCGCTTGCATAATAACGAAGTGTATCCATAAAAACCTTCCTTTGTGATGAGGTTAATGGCAGAAGGTCTTGCCACCTGGCAGTTGGAGGTCCTATAAAAAGCCACAATATACGAGTAAAAAGCCCGGCTGCGAACATATATCCTGATATACTGTGAATATTGACCAGATTATCCCTTATACCGCCGTGTATTTCGCTGCCAAATATCAGTATAATGCTGCCTGTAATAATCTGCGAAAAAAGTGTTATTGCATTCCACCAGTGCAATACCCGCAATAAAGGGTCCCAGACAGAATGAAAGAAGTAAGGTTGTCCTCTCATTGTTTCCTGAAAACAGAATATATCTTTTGAGTCAACCCTTTTAAGTCATCAAAAAAAGCATAAACAACCGGTGTGATTAAAAGAGTAATCAGCAGGCAGAAAGCCTGTCCTCCCACAACAGTAATTGCCATAGATGCCCTTGATGCAGAGCCGTCACCCCTGCCCAGCGCAACAGGAAGCATGCCTGCAATAATGGCAAGGGTTGTCATCAAGATGGGACGAAACCTTGTCTGGTTTGCGGTTATCTGGGCATCGTATCTTGGCATACCCCTTGCCCGCAGGGTATTTGTATAATCTACCTGCAAAATAGCATTCTTTTTAACAACGCCAATTAAAACAAACAGTCCCATTACACTATATATATTCAGTGTTCCGCCGAACAGGTATAGGCTCAATAATCCGAACGGTATACTCAGAAATATAGACACCATTATTGTAACAGGATGTATAAAACTCTCAAACTGGGCAGCAAGGACTATGTATATAAATACCAGACTTAAGACGAATGCAATCATGAAATTATAAAATGCCTCCTGCATGAGTTTGCCCCTGCCTATAAATGATGTGGCATATCCGGGGGCAAGGTTCATGTCTTTTAGTATTTTATTGGCATCATTTATTGCCTCGCCAAGGGGTTTGTCAAAGAGGTTTGAAATTACGGTTATCTGTCTCTCCTGTGCATAACGGTCAATTTGTCCAGGGCTTGTGCCGTAATCAATACGGGCTATATTATTCAGTTTTACAAGGGTGTTGTTTGAATCAGGCACTGTCAGGTTTGCTATCTGGTATGCATCTTTTCTAAATGCCTGCATCAGCCTCAAGCGGATGTTATACTGCTCTCCTGCATCGCGGAAAAGCCCGACCTTTTCACCCCCGACCATTGTCCTGATTGCTGATGCAACAGATTCAACCCTGACACCCAGGTCAGATGCCTTTTCCCTGTCAATACGCACCTGAGCCTCAGGGTGCCTTAATGCCTGACTTGTATCCGTATCAACAAACCCGGGGATGGCTGAAAGCCTTTTTATAAGTATCTTTGTATATGCATCAAGTTTATCCAGTTCAGGACCCCTCATAACAAGATTAAAAGGCGTCTGTCTGAAACCTCCGCCTGATACAATGCTTATATTCTGGACACTGACCCTCAGGTTGAATTTTTTTAGTCTCTTCCTCACCTCCTGCATTATCTCCTGCTGTGTTCTTTTCCTTTCCAGCATATGCGTTAGCCTTACATATATGGATGCATCTGTCACATTGGACAGATACTGCCCTCTGACACCTATGGTTGTAAACACATGGACAACCTCAGGTATATTCCTTATCTCAGCCTCAAGTTCCTTTAATATCTCATCGCTTCTTTTGAGCGAAGAACCAGGTGGTGTTTCAACTATAGCCTCAAGTTCACTCATGTCGTCATCAACAACAAACTCCGCCTTAAGCGCCTTTCCTATCCAGAATGTTGAGGCAAAGATACCGACAGCAATAAGAACTGTAATATATTTGTATTTCAGACACCATTTAAGCAGCCGCATATAGCCGCGCTCAATAAGAGAATAGAACAGGGATTTCTTTGATTCAGTCTTTTGTAATCCCCCCTCCCCCCCTTTACTAAAGGGGGGATTAAGGGGGGATTTTGGCTTTAAAAGCCGTGAAGAGAGCATTGGTGTTAGTGTAAAAGAGACAAGGAGCGAGATGCCTATTGCAAATGTTGCTGTTATGCCGAAACTCTTCCAAAACCTGCCTACAGTTCCGCCCATAAATGCAACTGGCAGGAATATGACAACAAGCGAAAGTGTTGTTGCCATAACAGCAAGGGCTATCTCCTTTGTCCCGCTTATGGCTGCCTCAAACGGACTTTTTCCCTCTTCTTCTATGTGTCTGAATATATTTTCCAGAACAATTATTGCATCATCTATAACAATGCCTGTGCAGACAGAAAGTGCAAGGAGTGTCATATTGTTGAGCGTAAAACCCATAAAACGCATTGCAAAGAATGTTCCTATTATGGATGCAGGTATTGCAATGCTTGCAATGAATGCGGTTTTAAGACTTCTTATGAAAAAGAGGACAATGAGGGATGCAAGTATCCCGCCCAGTATAAGGTGTTCCTCAACCTGCGATATTGCCTTTTTTATAAACCTTGACTGGTCTTTTACTATCTCTGTCTTTATATCTTCGGACAGGGATTTTTTTATAAACTCAAGTTTTTCTTTGATTTTATCTGTTACCTGGACAGTATTTGTGCCTGACTGCTTTCTTATAAGGAGTGAAACAGCGCTCTTTCCGTCAAGACGGGAAAGTGTCCTGGGTTCTTCTTCACTATCCACAGCATAGCCGATATCCTTTATCCTTACAGGTGCGCCCTTATAGTCAGCAATAATAAGGTCATCAAAGTCTTCAACCCTTTCAAGCCTGCCCAGTGTCCTTATGCCCTGCTCCCTGACATCCCATGTAATCCTGCCGCCAGGTATCTCAACATTCTGCCTTTTAATAATATCCTTAACCTGCTGTATCGAAAGGTTGTATGCTGAAAGCCTGTCAGGGTTTACCTGAATCTGCACCTCGCGTTTTCTGTCGCCTACAATTGATATGGCGCCAACATCCTTTACTATCTCCAACTGCCTCTTTATTTTCTTATCCGCTATCTCTGTTATCTCTCTTGCAGAGCGGGCTCCTGAGACAACTATCGCCATAACAGGCGCTGCATCAGGGTCAAACTTTTCTATGATTGGCGCATCTGTGCTTAAAGGGAATTGCGAAACAACGCCGGAGACCTTTTCCCTTACCTCATTTGCCGCAACATTTATATCCTTTTCTAAAACAAAGGTGGCAAAGACCTGAGACTGCCCTTCAATAGTTGTTGAACGGAGTTCGTCTATACCGTTTATGGTATTTACAACCTCTTCCACCCGCTTTGTAATCTGGTCTTCTATCTCCTCAGGACTAGCGCCTTCAAGCCTTGTTGTAATTGTGACTGTAGGGAGGTCGACCTTTGGGAAGAGGTCAACACCCAGTTCCCTGAAGGAAAAGAGTCCCAGAACTACAAGGGACATCACCAGCATTGTTGCAAATACCGGTCTTCTTACACAGATTTCGTATAATGACATGGATTATAAGTTATGGAGTTGAGGAGTTATGAAATTATGGAGTTATAAAAAAACAGAATTCTTTGACTCTTCAACTCCTCAACTCTTAAACTCTTCACTCTTGTATTCTTGCCCCTTCAAATAACTGGTCAAGGTTACTTGTTGCAACAACATCTCCTGGCTTTATACCTTCAATAATCTCAACAAACCCTGATTCCCGTATGCCTGTCTTAACATGCCTATCCTGCACCTTATTATCCTTTACAACATAAACCTTGTTGACGCCGACAAATGAATAAACCGCACTTTCATGGACAAACGGGACATCCTTATCTTTCCTTGTAAGTATATGCCCCTTTGCAAAAAGCCCTGATTTCAACAGCCTTTTCGGATTCGGTATCCTTATTTCAACTTCCATACTCCTCGTCTTTTCATCAACAGACGGACTTATCCTCTCTACCTTTCCGCCAAAGCCTGTTTCAGGGAACACCTCTACATATATAACCACATCCTGTCCTATCTTTATATCCTTTACAAATTGCTCCGTGGCGCTGGTTTTTAGTTTAAGCGGGTCGTTCTTTACAAGGACAAAAAGTGGTGTTTTCTCCCTCACTACCTCACCTTTTGATACGAGCCTTTTCCTGACCTCACCATTTATTGGTGATAATATGGTAGTGTCCTGCAGGTTTTTTCTGGCAATATCAACAAGAGCTCTTGCATAGTTGACTTGTGCTTCAGCCTGCTTAAGCAAAGCCTCCTGCACAGCATATTGTGTCTGTACCGTATCCATGTCTTTTCTCGAAACCATACCTTCTGCAAAAAGGGAATTATACCTCTTCAGGTTTGTCTCTGCCTCCTGCCGGAGGGCATTAGCCCGCTCAAGTGCCCTTTCATTGGTTTTCAGATTTGCCTCCTGGGCAGCAAGGTTCGATAAAGCCTCCCTGTCATCAAACTTAAGAAGGGTCTGCCCCTCGCCTACTGTGTCACCGAGGTCTGCAAATATCTTTTCAACAGTACCCTGCGATATACTGTTCACAGACACCTCTTCCCATGCAGCGAGAGTCCCCACGATATCCACCTTTCTCTGGACAACCCTCGTCTCAACCCTTGTAGTGGCAACCTTTAGAGACCTGTCCGCCTTTTGCTCTGCCTTTCCCGTGTCAACCTTTCCTGCCTCATTTTTTTCCGCACAGGATAAAATAATGAACGGGAACAGAGCAGCAAGTATAAGTTGAAAAACTTTTTTTGAGATGTTCATGGCATACCTTCCGTAAAGATGTATTTCCTGTTTTTCTACATTATCCTGTTCTCCAGAATCTCCTCCAGCAATATGCCTATCTTTTTCTTAATCCCTATGATGGATATCTGGAGGTCATAGATTGTATTTGAAAGCCCTGTCTGGGCAGAGATGAGCGTCGTATTTGCATCTACAACATCTACATTCGTTGCAAGCCCGTATGTAAACTGTTTGAACACCATTTTATAGTTCTCCTCTGCAAATGAAACCTGCCTTTCATAAGAAGCGATTATTGATGAAAACGCATTAATGTTGTGAAATGTCTCCCTTACATCCTGCTCAATATCACGCTTTAAATTCAATCTTTTTAACTCCGCCTGACGGACTTTACTCTTTGCCTCTTTCTCTTCAGCAGTCCTGAGCCAGCCCTCAAAAAACGGGAATGTGAGGGTGATTGTCCCGTATACGCTCTCCCCGTTAAATGATGACGACGAAGGGTTCTGGTCTTCTCTGGAATATACGCCGTCAAGTTTAAGACTCGGCATGAAATTCCCCTTTGCATATGTGACACCTTCTTTTGCAATATCCTCCTCTATCTTTGCTTGCACATAATCCTTCCTCTTCTCAACAGCAGTCACAATAAGGCTCTCCATATTTTTTGGCACTGATAACGACTTTAGTGGCGCTATTTTAAAGTCTGTTTCAATACCCGTAAGCCGTGCGAGTTTAACCTTCGCTATAGTCAGAGTTACCTTTGATTTTGCAAGTTCTGCATTTGCACCTGCCTCCTCTGCCTCTGCCCTCAAAAGTACAGATTTAGTCACCTCCCCTACATTAAACCTTGCTCTTGCGACCCTTGTCTGTTCCCCTGCCCTCTTTGATGCAGCCTCTTTTATCTCCAGGTCTTTTTCTGCTTTCAAGATGTTGTAGTACGCAACCGAAACATCGAATATGATATCCTCTTTTCTGGATTCAAGACCTTTCTTGTTAAGTCTTACTTTTTTGTCTGCCTGGCGCCTCACACTCCACTCCTTACCGCCTGTATAAAGAGGCTGCGAAACCTTGAGACTGAACGTTGAACTGTTATCAGGCTGAATGGTCGCATTTTCCTCCAAGTACCTGGTGTGGCTCCCCTCTGCTGTAAGGGTCGGAAGCATCTGAGAGAACGCCTTATCGACACCGGCATATGCCTGGTAGAGGTCTTCTTCTGCTATTTTTATCAACTCGTGACTTCTTATCGCCAGTTCACATGCTTCAGAAAGTGTAATAACCCGCTCTTCAGCAACCGCAGCAGATGTCAGAAGATAAAGTAATGTGAGCAGGTAAAATATAACTTTCATAATCTACCTCCTTGTCATGCCTTCAAAGAATATTTTTATAAAGGTTTCAATGACATTTTTATTTGGTGTCTTAAAATATTTTTTTAGTCCATAAATCTCCTGGGCAAGACTGTAGTGGAGCACCATCCCCATAAACGACCGTGCTGCAATAACAGGGTCAATCTCCCTGAACACCTTATTCTTTATAAGACCTCTTATCTGCCCTGCCAGAAATTCAATAAGTTCCATCCCTTTTGTTTTTATAAAAATGTCTGACAGGTTGTGCCCTTCCAAAGCACTATACATAAGGAGCCTCATAAACGAAGGGTCTTTCTGATGCTCTGTGATTAAAAAAGATGCCACCTGCCGGAACACATCCCTCCCGATCTTCCCTTCCAACGTCTTCATAAGCCGCGACTGTCCCGCCGTATCATTACATTTCAGGTCTATAATCGCCGAATAAAGTGCCACTTTTTTTGAAAAGTATTTGAATATAACGGCCTCGCTTATCCCTGCCTTCCTTGCTATTTCGCGGGTAGTGGTTCCTTTAAATCCCTTGTTTGCAAATAGCATAGACGCAACATTCACTATCTGCGATACCCTCTCTTTTTTTGTCATCCGCTTCTTTAAGACCTGTTTTTTGTCCATGACCCTAACCCATTTTTAGTTAGTAAGTGCTTACTATATCTATGAACCGGCAGCATGTCAAGTTATAATTACACAACTGCATAAATCACTTGACTTTTCCTGAATTTTTGTATAAAAGAGATACCCTTCAAAAATGCACTGAGGATTGTTTACCTGTATATCTACAGGACTTATAAAATAACCTGCCTCTATGGCAGGCTGGCAGGAGGAATATTTAATGCAGATTACGGGCTTATCATGGGGAAGCAGGTTATTAAAACGGGTAGAATTTCCTTCCGCAGAGATGCTGGGACCTGAGGCAAGCGTAGATGAGATAAAAGACCTTATTAAAAGAAAGGGGATAGTTTTTGTAAAGCCTATATTTAAAGGAGGTGTTGGCAAAAAAGGGAAATCAGGACTTATCGGTAAGGTGTCTGATATTGCAGCAGCCCTTCAGGAAAAGGAGAGATTGTATTTTGCAAAACATCCTTCAGGGGGGAATGCAAAGGCTGACGGTGTGACATTTGAAGGTGCTGTCCCTGCCAATCATGAGGTGTATTTCTCAATATCAGATAGCACTGTATTCCGCGCACCTACAATGACAATCACGCATCACGGCGGTGTTGACATAGAAGAACTCCCGAAGGATAAGATAAAAGAGATACCTTTTGACCCTCTGACAGGACTGAAATCATTCCACATAGCAAATGCCCTTGAAGAACTCGGGGCACCAAGCGAAATAATAAGCCCGCTTGTGCAGAACTTGCCAAAACTCTGGACACTTTATAACAACTATGGGATGAATACCCTTGAACTAAACCCGATAAGGATGTCTCCTGACAGTGCAGGAAGGCTTGTGCCTGTTGCATGCGATTTTAAATGCTCATTTGATATAGACGACCCTGCATGGAAAAGGCTGGATTTGCCTTCGCACCTCTTTGCCTCTGATTATTCAGAATTTGAACAGGAGATAAACCAGTTGAGGACATATCAGGGACAAAGTGATGTGTTTGTTATAAACGAGAAAGGGACAATCACAGCGCCTACATTCGGCGGGGGTGCAAATGCACTTGTAACAGAACTCCTTGGAGAAAGGGCAACCATATCATCTGACTTTGGAGGAAATCCGCCTTATGCCAAGATGCTTGACATCTCAAAGATAGTTTTCAAATACTGGCTTAAACAGTCAAATGTGCTGTTTATAATAGGCGGTAAGGCGAATAATACCGACATATACGAAACATTCAGGGCAATGGCAAATGCCCTTAGGGGGTATTTCCAGACACACGGTCCTGTGCCGATATTTGTCGTGGTAGGCAGAGGTGGTCCCAACCTGACAAGAGGCATGGCATACATGAAAGATACCATTGAATCACTTGGACTCCCCTACAAGTTCTTTGGTTTTGACAGTGCAATGTCAGAGGTAGTGAACTATGCACTAAAGGTTGATAAGTGGATGGAAAAGGAAGGAAGGAAACTATTAAAAGAAAAGATGGGGATATAAAGGAGATGATATGCACAAGGCAGGAGTTAAGAAATTCCCGTATTATGTTGGCGTCAATTCCATTGCAGAGATAGCAACAAAAGATGACAGGGTTTGCGTCCTCAATATACTCGGCAATGAAAGCAGGACTGTTACACCTGTAAGCCATGAATATTCCGGAGGTAATGTTGTATTTGGTACAGGTCCCGGAAGGTCGGGACAGTCCCTTGGAACAAAATTGGGACCAATCCCTGTATATAATTCTGTTAAGGAAGGGATGGCAGCAGGGCACAAATTTAATACCGCCGTCATCTATCTCCCTCCATCGGGTGTTAAAGACGGCGTATCAGAGGTTGTAAAACATAATCCTGACTTACAGAAAATAATAATACTCACTGAAAAGGTGTCTGTCAATGATGCAAGAATTATACGGGCTGTATGCCAGACAAACGGTGTTGATGTATTCGGCGGCAACTGTCTGGGTGTTGCAGATGCATGGAACCATATAAGGATTGGAGGAGCACTGGGCGGCAACAAACCAGAGGAATCTCTAGTAAAGGGTTCGATAGCACTATTTTCAAACTCAGGCAATTTTACAACAACTATTGCAACATATCTCCTTACAAATGGCTGGGGGACAACGACATCCATCTCAAGCGGCAAGGATGTGTATATCCATTTTGCACCGAGAGAATTCTTCCATGCACTTGATAACGATGAAAGGAGCCAGGGCGCTGTTATATATGCGGAGCCAGGCGGGTACTATGAACATGGTCTTGAGATAAACAAGCCTGTTATTGCATGTATTGTGGGCCGGTGGAAGGCAAGGCTCACAAAGGCATGCGGTCATGCAGGCACACTTGCGGGTTCAGGTGATGACGCAAGGGCAAAGGAGCGGTGGTTCATGGATTATTTTGGTGTTAAAGACATATACACCCCTGAAAAACCAATCTTCAGTAAAAAGGGCGCAGTTGTAACAAACATCGCGCATATACCCGAAGCCCTGACAAAGGTAATGGAATTAAACGGCATCAAGTCTGATTTTGAGCCAATGGGAGACCTTTCTCTAAAATGCTGGTTTGGAAACAATCAGGGATTGAAACTCCCTGCAGAACTTGATGTAAAAGTTGTTGAGGCAATCCCGCCTTATAATGAGCAGATAGCAATTATAAGCAGACAGGCCGGCGCCCAGTATCCGAGACAGTCAATGAAGGATGTAAGCGGTGCATCAATGATGGATTCAAAGACACAGGTAACAAAGGTGCATAATGTCTCAATCCTTGATGCATCAAAAAAGACTCTGGAAGAGAACCTGGTATTTTCGCTCTTAAAAGAATATCCTGACAAGTATGCAAAAGACCTTGCAAACCTCGCCTTCAATTCCCATGTAAATATGCACGGAGACGCTGCCGTTTATGCTGCTGATGCAGCAAGAAGTGCAGAGAACTCTCCGAATACTGTCCTGTCATCTGCAATATCAATAATAGGGAAAGGCAGGGTCAAAAACGCATTAAATGCTTCTTTAGTCTTTCTGGAACTCTTCCAGCATTCAGGCATATCTGATGCAACTGAAACAGGTTTCAACTACTCAAATATTTTAAAAGGATTAACTTCGGAACAGAAGAATATTCTGACAGCAGCAAAAGACGATGAACTTGCAAAACTCATGCTCGCGAGAATAGGACAGACGGGTGATTCGGTATTTACACGATTTGTGAAAGATGCTGCGGGTGGAAAGCCCTCATCAGATGCCCTTCTTGCTTCAATCTGGACTACAATAGGATGGAACGCACTTATGCGTAAGAAGATATCAAGGACAACCTTATTAAGCCTTCCGTGGTACTCAAGGATATTCTCTGCATTTGTAGGTTCAACTGTCTCTTCAGACAAACACAAAAAGGAGAGTTTCTGCGGCATATCAACAAAAGAATTGGTTGAAAAATGGAGTTTCACTGAAACCGCATTCCTTGCCCTCATTGGCAGAAAACCATCAGCAGATGAACTCTTTGAGTTCTCAATGCTCCTTGGGCTTATCATATCCAATGGTCCCGGTACAATATCTGCACAAGGCTGCAAGGGCGGGGTAAGCGCTGATGGTCCTGAACAGCCTGAAAGGGTTCAGATAAACAAGGCATTTGTCGGCTTTCTCACACATACAGGTTTCGCACACGGCGGCAACGGATATGAGGCAATTGAATTCCTTATAGAAAGATTTAAGGACAGGGAATTAAAGAGCCCTTCGGACAAAAACCACGGCATAAATCTGAAAACAATTGCTGATGAATATGCAAATGGGTACGGCAAATACAAGTCAAAGGAAAAGGCAGCAGGCAACATAGAATATATGAAAATACCCTGCGTCAACCACCCTGTATTCAAAGGCAAGGCTGTAAATTATGACCCGAGAGAGCGATTTGTAAACAGCCTCTTCGAAGAGAAAGGGATATACAACATATTCCTTGACTTTTACCGCAACCTTGTCCAGTCGCTCTTTGATGCAAAGGTAAGTGAGAATGTCTACTGCGTGAATGTTGATGCAGTGATAGCAGTAATCCTTTTAAAGATGGTATGGGAGCCGTTTAATGCTGGCAAGATAACAGAGAAAGAGATTGAGACAGCAGCATTTACAACATTCCTCTTTGGCAGGATGATAGGAAGCGCGGCAGAGATAGACGACCACATAAACAGGGGCAGGAACATGGATACAAGGACCCCTGCCAGTGCCTGCATATTTGCAGCATAATTCTTTATAAAATCAGGTGTCAGGATACTTCCTGACACCTGATTCCTGATTCATTTCAACAAATATTCCAAACCGAATTATATCAGAACTTTAATAAAGAAAATACAGGGTGGGGTTCAAGTTTTCTTCTGCCTTTCAATTCTTCAATCTCACCTATGAAGGCACACTCCACTATATTCCCGCTGAGTTTCTCAACAAGGCTTATAACTGCTGAGGCTGTGCCTCCTGTCGCAAGGACATCGTCCGCAATGAGCACATTATGTCCTTTGCTTATTGCGTCCTCGTGTATCTCAAGAGAATCTTCACCGTATTCAAGTGAATATGTTGCCTTGTGAGTTTTATACGGGAGTTTTCCGGGTTTTCTAACTATAACAACACCTGCACCCAGTTTGTAGGCAAGGGCTGCTCCAACAAGAAACCCCCTCGCCTCTATCCCGACTACAAGGTCTATCCTCTTCCCCACATATCGATGTCCCATCAGGTCAACCATCCTCTGGAACGAAACAGCGTCCTTCAGAAGTGTCGTGATATCCTTGAATATTATCCCCTTCTTCGGAAAATCAGGGACATCCCTTATGATATTCTTTAACTCATCTACCATAAAAATCCCTCCTGTAAATAAACAATTAACTTCTCACTTCTATCTTCTCACTTCTTTGTTGAGTCTTTCTGCGATTGACCCAACCTACTTGCGGAGTCAAAATGTTACAATAAGCAATACTTCAATGGCAAGAAGAATAGTGGAGGCGAAGTATATCATGGCAAGAAGAAAACAGGGTTTCTTGGTTTTCTGTCTTTTCTTACCTCAAAGTGAAGGTGATATCCGCTAGAGTTCCCTGTGTTTCCAACCTTTGCAATAACATCACCTTTTTTTACATAATCCGCTACCTTAACAAGGTTTTCTTTATTGTGTGCATATATCGTTACAAAATTGTCTTTGTGCTGGATTATTATGATATTACCGTAGCCCCTCATACCATCACCGCAGTAGATAATTTCGCCGTCATCTGCTGCTATAACATCTGTGCCTGAAGGTGCAGATATATCAATCCCATCATGTTTTCTGCCGTCCCTTACCCCAAATGGAGACACAATCTCGCCTTTCACCGGCCATATGAACTTTCCCTTTTCAAAGGTTATCTTTTCTTCTTTTTCTTCTTTATTTTTTTCCTGACCCTTTGCAGTGTACGGCTTTACCTCTAAAACCCTGTCTGCACCAGGGATAAATATCTTCTGACCTGATTTCACCTGTGTAACATCTGTTATGTTATTAGCCTCTGCAATCTCCTGTAGGTCAACATTGTATGTCTTTGCTATCCTCCAGAGGGTCTCCCCTTTCCCGACCTCGTGGGAAACACCGTGGGAAACAGTACATCCGCTGATTAAGAGAATGGTCAGAAATGCCGTGCAGACATTTTTAGTCATTTCTGTTTGCCCCGAAAATACATTTTTGCGGCTGTCTGCCCTGCCGGCAAACCGTTTGGATGGGGGGCTTTTAGAGGCTACGGGCAGCCGCAAAACTAACAAGATTTTCATCCCCCTTTGTAAGTCCCTCACACCTATGTATAGGCATGAGGGGCTACTGCACAAATAATTTGACAACAATGAAACCAAGTATAAGGAGTGCTGTAAATATTATTGTCAACAAATTAAAATATCCGTCTATAAAATCCTTTATCTTTTCACCGTAACGGTGTATCAGCCATGCAACCATATAAAATCTTGCAGACCTTCCGATGACAGATGCTGCTGTAAATGTAAATATATTCAGTTTGAATGCACCTGCTGTAATCGT
>Ga0209212_1006756_pt1 | contig 12983 bp, 16 predicted proteins | sample RifGroC2_FD_183996 | JGI IMG/M metagenome (GOLD analysis project Ga0209212, IMG submission 183996) | Groundwater microbial communities from Rifle, Colorado, USA - Groundwater C2 (SPAdes) (version 2) | ecosystem: Environmental > Aquatic > Deep subsurface > Groundwater | place: Rifle, Colorado...
GAAAGAATCAAGTGGCTTATTAACATTAAGTAATCGTGGAGAGGTGGCTGAGCGGTCTAAAGCAACAGGTTGCTAACCTGTGACTCCGTAAGGGGTCCCGTGGGTTCAAATCCCACCCTCTCCGCCAGAACATAAAACCTCACCTTGTGTGGGGTTTTATGTTCTGTTAGTTTGAAGAGTAGGGATTTGAAGGGTACAATAAAGATGTAAACTGCTTTACATTTTTATTGACTCGGGCTCTGGAGGAGAAATATAGCTTGCGCCATAGGCGCTGCTATATTTCGGGGGAAGAGAAATCCCCTGCCTACCGCAGGCAGGCACCCTCTCCGCCATAATAAATTAGTATCGGACGACCCACCTGCCTAGTTTTACTGGGGTTTGTAAAAAAAGTGCTAAATTCAATAATACTCTGGCATTTCTAAAAGAGAAATGATATGCTAGGTGCAATATGCTCGAGAAATTTAGTAACGAAGATCAAAGAAATTTATGGGAAGCACAACATGAGGCTCGCAGGACTGAATCCCGGGAAATAGAAGGTGCCCCCAATTTTTTTGCGAAACGGTGTGTTGAACTATTGCCGAGGGACGCACTCGTTGTGGAAATTGGTTCGGCAAACGGCAGGGATTCGCGATTCTTCGCAAGGGAGAAGAATTGTAAGGTCATTGCAATTGATTTTTCACTGAGTGCGTTGAAACAACTTCATGAAGCATCAGGGCGAGATAACACAGTGGGCAAGGTTTTTCCGGTTGTTGCTGACGCACGGATGCTCCCACTGGGGGAACCCGAAAACGCCGACGCATTTTATTCCCGCTCGGCGCTCCATATCTCCGACGAGGAGCTTGATCGCTTTATTGAAGAATGCTTACAACTCCTAAAAGATGGTGGCTATATTATGATTGAGGGCAAAACCGATGAAGATTCCAAGGTGACAGTGAGTAAAGAAATATCGCCGAACCTCTACGAAGACGGTGCTAGCCATCTTCGAAGATCGTGGAACGAAGCAATTATTCGCAATCTTATTGAGCGGCACGGCCTCCATCTCATCGAGATTAACAAGACTACCGAAGTGTGGAACGAGGTAGAAGAAAAATTCATAAATTTTATCGCTCAGAAATTAAATAACCATGAATCAGCTACCTAGAGCTATTATTTCCGCAATTCTTACGCGGAATCGAGATGGGGTAACAGAGGTCTTTCTCCAGACGCGGTGGAAGCCGGATGCGAGCCCGGAGTACTCGGGTATGTTCGAAATTCCCGCCGGCGGAGTTGATGCATACGAGAACGTATACGATACGCTCCGGCGAGAGGTGAAAGAAGAATGCGGCTTGGAGATTACAAAAATCATCGATGATTACCAAAGTCTTGTCGTGGAACCAAGGCCTCACGACAAAGCATTCGTTTTCAAACCGTTCATCTGCCAGGAAGTCCTTGAAACAAACGACGGCCTGCCGTGGATAGGATTTGTGTTTCTCTGCGAGGCTACCGGCGAGGCAAAAAATAATACCGCTGAAGCGAAAGACCCTTGTTGGGTTTCCATCCAAGAATTAAAGGAACTTGTTCAAAATAAGCCAGCACAGTTTTTCCCATTGCAACTGCCTGTGCTTCAATATTTCATTGAACATACCGAAAAGCATTAAAGGTGGACAACCCACGTGGTTCAAATCCCTTTAAAGAAGCGTTAAAGAAGTTTAATAATGGAAGAAACAGTTAAGCGTAACGCAGTGAAGTTTAACCCTCTCCGCCAGGACTTTAAAGTATTGTGCAGACCCGAGTACCTAAAGTAGCTACTTAAATTAAAATGTAAATGTATGATTAATGACCCAAAATTTTGGATAACAATAGTTACACTCCTCATTATAGGATGTGACTCAATATACCTTCTGTATTATTTGAATCGACAAAATGCACCCATTAGAACAACTGTAGTGCAGTTACTTGGCGTCTTATTGCTAGTACCCCTTGTATTTCTTTTAGCTTTGTGGGACAAAATTGAATCGCAGGTCGTAGCAACCGTATTAGGTGCCTTTGTTGGTTACGTATTTAGTAGAATTCCTCTCAAGGAGGAATGGATAAATTAAAGATTAATTCTTACATCTATGGGGTTCTTAAAGAAAATATGGAAGGGATTTGCACAATCCTCCATTTCTGCAATAACAGGCACCGCAGATACTATCGCCAATCACTATTTAAAACTCAAGCAAGTTCAACCACAACTTTCTGATAAAGAAACCTACAGGGAAATAATTCGATTTCGTTATAGTATCATGCCTTTGAGTGAAGAATGGAGATATGACGCCCTAATGAAAGAGACTGATGAAATTACTAATCTCCGGGATTTGATATTTCACATACTAGTAGCTGAATCGCCCGAATTATTACAAGCTGGAACAGATAATATAGAAATGACGCTTGAAGTTATTGGAGAGCGCTTAGATAAGCAACACAGCCTTAAATAGAGACACCACAAATTAGCGGGCGACCCACGTGCCTAAAATCTATGGACTACAAAGAAGCGGTTGAAATTTTAATAAAGCTTTCGGGTAAGCGTTCACTTAAGCTGGCAGAAAAAGAGGCGGTTTTGACTGCCATTGGCGTGCTGAGTTGGACAACACTAGCGAAAAGCAGAATAAAAAGGCTAAAAGCCAAACGAGACAAGCGAGGAATGATATAATTGCTGCATGGAAGTATTTTACATAGCCCTGCTGACTCTTATCGCCAGCACTATCGGGACCATCACCGGTTTCGGCACCTCCACCATCATGATTCCGGTGCTGGTTATGTTCCTGCCGCCGGTGGAAGCGATATTTTTGGTTGCCATCATCCACTGGTTTGGCGATATTTGGAAGGTGGCGCTGTTCCGGCAGGGGATAAATCTTAAACTCATTCTTTGGTTTGGGCTCATCGGTCTCGCCGCCAGTTACCTTGGTGCATCCCTGTCGCTGGGAGCGGATCAGCCCACGCTACTTCGGGTGCTGGGGAGTTTTTTGGTAGTGTACGCTGTATTCCTTATGTACCAATCTAAATTCAAGATTCCGGCCAGCAATACTGCGGCTTTCTCAGGAGGTGCGCTGTCTGGGTTCTTTGCCGGCATGTTCGGTATCGGCGGTGCGGTGCGGAGCATGTTCCTGACCGCTTTTGACCTGCCCAAAGCAGTGTACCTAGCGACCGCCGGTACTATAGGATTGGCGGTTGATTCCACCCGCATCATAACTTATTTCACCGGCGGAGTGGTTCTGCCGTCCCATTTATGGTGGAGCTTACTCATTCTGATTCCGATTTCTTTTGTGGGAGCACATGTCGCCAAGCGCGTAGTGGATAGGATTCCACAAGATAAATTCAGGACCGTGGTCGCGGTATTCCTATTCGCAGTCGGGATTAAGTTTTTACTGTGGCCGTAATGGTATCAGATTAGAGTATACTGCTAATATGAATTCAATTATCAAGAAACCCAGGACGCCTGGACCAAAACGTTGCTGTTCTTGGAGAAAAATCTTCAGTAGAGCGAAATGAAACCTGCTTATTATTTGCTGACGGCAATATTTTTAGTCACTGCCTTGGTAGCGGTTTGGACAGTAACCGCGGCTAATAGCCCTTATCGCTTTACCGAATATGAAGCGGGTTTTGATGAAGCTGAATCGATACCAGAGACGAATATTAGTTTAGAGCCGGAACTTTTAGCCATCCAAGATTGGCAGCGGCCCGAAGGGCCGCTGAGAGTGGGCTTGCAGGTGGGGCATTGGCAGAATGAGGAAGTGCCGGAAGAATTAGAAGGTTTAAAGAAAAATGCTGGTGGAGCACAAGGCGGCGGAAAGTATGAGTGGGAAGTGATGCTAAATATTGCAACCTTAGCGGCTGAGCAATTGGCTCAATATGGTATTGAAGTTGATGTTCTACCGACCACCGTGCCGCCTAATTATTATGCTGATGCTTTTGTGGCCCTTCATGCCGACGGTAATTTGGATCAATATGTTTCCGGTTTTAAAATAGCTCACCCGCGGCGTGATTACTCTGGGCTTTCAGCCGAATTGGAAGCAATAATGTACGAGCAGTACGAAGCCGCCACCGGTTTCCGGCGCGATTCCAATGTCACCAGGCGCATGCGCGGCTATTATGCTTTTAACTGGCGCCGGTATGACCACGCCATTCACCCAATGACGCCAGCCATTATTTTGGAAACAGGGTTTTTAACCAGTCCAGCTGACAGGAAAATATTAATAAATAATCCCCAAGTAGCCGTTGAGGGTATTGTGCAGGCGGTCTTAGAATTTCTTAAGGTTGATTAGTTGGCCATTTATCTGATTTATTGATAAAATAGGTTACAGTATGTCTGTAAAAATTTCATCCGCTGTAAGCTTGGCATTGTCAGCGGCGGTCATTTCCGGCCTAGCGAATTTTTTTAATAAAGTGGGGATAACAGTGGTGTCGGATGCGGTGCTCTATACTTTTATTAAGAATGGCTTAGTGGCCATAATATTTTTGGCTATTTTAGTGTTAAGCACTCGTTGGCGAGAAATCAAACAACTAAATAAAGGCGACTGGGTTAAGCTTATGGCCATTGGTGCAATTGGTGGCAGCCTGCCTTTTATTTTATTTTTTACCGGCCTCGCCATGACTTCGGCGGTGAGCGCCAGCCTTATCCATAAAACTTTATTTATCTGGGTGGCCTTGTTAGCCATGCCGTTTTTAGGTGAGCGCCTAGGCAAAATTCAGTGGGCGGCCTTGGGATTATTGCTATTTGGTAATTTTTTCTTAGGTTCCTGGCAGCAGCTGACTTTAGGTAAAGGTGAATTATTAATCTTAGCTGCTACTTTGCTGTGGGCTGTGGAGAATATTATTGCCAAGCGAGCTCTGCAAAATATTTCCAGCTTGTTAGTAGCCTCAGCTCGTATGGTATTGGGTTCGGCATTGATTTTGCTGGTGGTGTTAGTGCAGGGCAAGGCAGGGTTAATTAGTAATTTATCTTATGAACAATGGAGTTGGGCAATTTTAGCAGCTGGGCTGTTGTTTGGTTATGTAATTTGTTGGTATTCGGCTCTTAAATCCGCCCCAGCTTCAATTGTCGCTAGTTTACTAGTACCAGCCTCACTAGTGACCAGCTTGTTATCATTGATTTTCTTGGATAAATCTTTAACAGGCGCAGAAATAATTAGTTCTATTTTAGTTATTTTAGCTATTGGAATTATTATTTGGTCAGGGCGTAAATTTTCTCGTTCAGCTAGCTATGCCGAAGCTGGCAACAACTAAAGTTGATGGGGTAGCACGCTGTGCCCGTTATGCTTTTGGCCCTAATCGCCTGCATTTGTGCGGACCAGATGCTAACAGCGAAGTTTTGGCCTACTTGAAAGCTGGAGTAACAGACCCGGGGCTGGAATCGTTATTGAGAAAATTTGGCACGCTTTACCCGTACTTGTTGCATATTGCGCGCGCCAATAATATAGCTGACCCGTTTGACGCGCGGGTGGTGGAGGCTTATTGGATCGGCAACGAATTATTGGAAACAATTCCGTTACAGGTTTTTTATCGGCACTTGGTAGATAGTTTAAGGCTTAAGGCTAGGGGGCCGAAGATGCAATTCAATACATTGGAAGCCAAGTTACCGCGAGGTGCCCGCATGCACCACTCGTTTCATGTGCTAAATGTTTATGAGCGCACTGGCCATGACCAAAGTTTGCACACCCTGGAGAGTATAGATGCTTGCCGCGTGAGCTGGGGTAGAATAGATAAAATTGAGGGGGGTAAAATAATTGTTTGGCGCCAACCGCTAAAACTTGAAGCGGGCAAGCTTAGTTTAGGCGAGGAAGAATTATTTACAGTAACTAGACGCCTGGAAGATGATTTTATGGAGGGGCCGAAAGTAGGGGATATTATTACCATGCATTGGCAGGTGCCTTGTGAAGTAGTTACCCAAAATAATGTCCGTTGGCTGGAAAAATACACCCGGCAGCACCTTGCCTTAGCCAACCAAACACTCTAAATAAATATGGAAGTTTGGATATTTGGTAACCCAGATTTACCGCAAGATTCCTTGCCGGTGCGTTTACGACCGCAGTTAGCTAGTGAATTCCCTGAAGTGAACTTTATATTACAAGATCCACTGGAAGACTGGCCAGACAAAGATAAGCTAATAATTATTGATACGGTGGTTGGGCTTAATAAAGTTCAGGTCTTCACTTCGCTTGCTGATTTTGCCAATACACCTTTAGTAACCATGCATGATTTTGATTTAAAAAATGAGCTAGCTTTTCGCGCTAAGCTCGGTAAATTACCGCCGTTTGTGATTATTGGCGTGCCGGAGAATATCAATGAGACCGAAGCTATTAATCAAATTAAGCCGATACTTTTGCAATATTTAACTTAAGGAAGTGTGAGGCACAGCTCATGCACGGGTCGTAGGCGCGGATTAACTTCTCCAGCTCCAGCTGGATTTTTTCTTGAGGCGGATTTTGGGGCAATAATTCCTCCACTAATCTCGCCATATCTTGCTCTATATTTATTTGATTTTGCCCGGTTGGTACTACAATCTCTCCCTCAACAATATTGCCTTGCTCATTTATCTCCACTTTATGATAAAGTGTGCCCCGGGGAGCTTCAATAACACCCACACCAATGCCGGAGACGCGGGTTGGCTTCACAATTTCTTCAGCCATAAATTTCTCAGTTTCCAAAAGTTCAATTGAATGATCAACACAATGCAGTAACTCAATAGCTTGCGCTAGGTTATTATCAAAAATATTAGTGGAAGGGAAGCGGGTGAGGGCAGCAGCGGCATCTTTTTTTGTATTGTCATGCAAGCTGTCTTTGGCCAGATTGATCCTAGCTAAAGCCCCGACCATGTAAGATTGGCCGTCAAAAGTGTAGCCGGAGGCTTCGGAATAAGGAATAACCACATGTTCTAGATGATCCTTAAAATCAGCTTCAGATATTTTAAGGCCAGTATCACTGATAATAGTTCCCTCCAGGAAGCTGAAAGGGTTAGCCGTCAAGGCCATGAAATGTGTCTTACGATCAAAATGCCAATCACATTTAGCAAAGCGTTCAATAGTGCGCAAGACCGCAAATCTTACCTCTTTAAGTTTGGCAATAGCTTCTTTAATCTCTTCATCTTTTGGAAAATGAAGCCAGCCGCCGATGGTGGGATGCAGAGCATGAACACTGCGCCCAGCAATTATTATAGAGAGAAAATTGCCCGCGCCCTTAATGGCAAAAGCATCATGTAAAATTTCATGTTGTTCCGGATCATTCTCATCAAAAGATAGGAAAGAATCTTTACCGTACATATCCGGTAATGAAAAAAGGTAAAGATGTAGGGCGTGGTCGCGGATATTTAGCCCGTACATAGTTAGTTTTTTCAGAATTTGCGTTTGCCGGCTTGGTGTTATGCCCAAGGCATGTTCGCAAGCTTCAATACTGCACATCAGGTGAGCATTAGAGCAAGTGCCGCAAATGCGTGCTAATAATTGGGGCACGGTTTTATATGGTTTGCCGCGCATTGCTTGGGTATAAAACCTTTTGTATTCAGTCACAGCAAAACGGCATTTTTCAACTTTGCCAGCCTTAACTACCACATCCAAAGTGGCTGCGCCCTCTACTTTGGTTATTTCTTTGGTTAAAGATAGGTCTATTTGATGCATTATAGTAAAATCAAAATTTAAATATCAAAAATAAAAAATTAAACCTTAACACCAAATTCTTTCAGAAATTTATCCAGCGCTTCCAGGAATTTTTTCTCATCCATCGGGCAGCCCGGCACAGCCGCATCAACTGTTACTACATCGGAAAGTTTTTGCACATGGGGCATATAAGCAAAGCGCGCCATGATTGGTTCAATTTCTTTTAAGCGTTCGGGATCAAATTGGTCCCGCTGAGCACTAGGTAAACCCATACAAGCGCAGGCACCGATGGCTACCAATTTTTTAGCTTTAGAACGGATTTCTTTAAGCTTAGCTACCTGTTCGGGCGAAGCTAAGGCGCCTTCCACAAAAGCCACATCCATTTCGTCCATAGTATTATTGGTTTGCAAAACTCGGGCGTGCCTAAAATCCAGCAACTTTTTCCAGACTTGCCAACGGTCGTTCATGAGTTCGGTAAAAAGTATGGTGCTGTCTTCGCAACAACTGAAAGTGAACCAGCCGACGCGTAATTTTTTATTAGCAGTTTCGGCCATAAGTTAATTATACCAGGCGAGTGAGCGATTAGCTAAATTTATCCTTTAGCTACAGTTAAACCCCAGACGCCGCTGGCGCCGTTGGCTTTTAACACCCGGGCGCACTCTTCCAGGGTCGCGCCTGAAGTATAAACATCATCCACTAAAATAAAGGCCCGGCCAGCAATATTAGCTCCAGGCAAAATTTTGTAAACACCCTTGATATTTTTAGCCCGGTCAGCTTCGTTTTTTAATTCGCTTTGCGGTTTTGAATTAACTATTCTTTGCAGAGTTAGTTCATTTGGTAAATTAACGTTTTGCGAAATTAACGCAGCCAAAATTTCTGATTGGTTAAAGTCCCGTTGCCGTTCTCGCCTTGGCGCTAACGGCACTGGCGTTAAACACCATTGTTCGCGCGGAACCTCATGCCAGGCTGGGGGTAAGTTAAAAGCGCGCATTAGTCCGTTAATTAGATTGACCAAAATAGGCGCCACCTCGCGCACACCATCAAATTTAAAAGCTTTAATTAAATTACGAACAATTGGGTTGCCATAAGGCTGGGCCGACCAAACGCCGCTAAGATAATGGCCTCCAGCACAGTTGGGGCAAAATTCGCCCAAGCTGGTGACAGTTTGGCAATCCGGGCAGTGAAGCTGTCGCGGATAGGTAAGCGAGGCCAGACAAACGGGGCAGCACCAAGCGCCCCAGCGGCCGCAATTGAGGCAGCGGCGGGGGAAAATAGCTTCTAGCAGCCACTGCCAAGCGGCGTTAAGTAATGAGAAAGGGTTTTGAGCAGTTTTTTTAAACATAATCTTTTGCTCTTAGCCCTTACCTTTACTTTAGAATGACCTGTCCGTTTTTAACTGATAAAGTGAGATTGGCTGGCGGTTTTATTTTGCTTTGTAACAGCCGGGCGGTAATTGGATCCTCTACTTTATCGGTTAAATATCGTTTAATGCCACGCGCGCCTTCTTGGGGTGAAAAAGTCAGTTTAGCAATCGCCCCAACCACGCCGCGCCCTAAGCGGATTGTTAGATCAAGTTTTTGTGCCTGGAAGCGATTGTTCAACTCAGTTACTTGCAGTTTTACAATTTCAGCTAAATCCGACTCTTTTAATGGATTGAAGATTATTACCCCGTCCAGGCGGTTGAGAAACTCTGGCCGGAAAAATTTTTTTACCTCACCCATTAATTGATCTTTAGTTTCCTGCCACTCATTAGCCCAATTACTTTGGGCTTTATCAACTTCAGCGGTGAAACCAAGTTTGGCTTGCTGGGTTAATTCTTTTAAGCCCAAATTGGAGGTCATGATAATAAGAGTATTTTTAAAGTTCACCTGTTTGCCTGAGGCATCAGTCAAATGCCCTTCATCTAGTACTTGTAGTAGCAGATTGAAAATATCCGGGTGGGCCTTTTCCACCTCATCAAACAAAACAATAGCCGATTGTTTTCGCCTGACCACGTCAGTCAATTTATTTGAATCTTTATAGCCAACATAGCCAGCCGGGGCGCCGATTAGCTTGGAAATATTAAACCCTTCGGAAAATTCCGACATATCAAGCCTAACTAAAGCTTGTGGGTCTTCTAAAACAATTTCCGCTATTGCCTTAGCTAGCTCAGTTTTGCCAACGCCGGATGGCCCTAAAAACAGGAATGAACCAAGCGGGCGATTAGGATTACCCAAACCTAGGCGGCCGCGTCTGATCGCACGGGTTACAGCCTTGATTGCTTCCGCCTGTCCCACGATTCGGCTTGATAGTTTTTCTTCCAAAGCCATCAATTTGGTTTTTTCTTCAGCCAGCAGTTCAGTAATTGGTACGCCAGTAATTTGCGATACCACCTGAGCAATTTCTGGCCGGGAAATTGTGCCGATTTTTTCCTCGCCCGTTTTCCGATTTTTCTTTAAGTTTTCCAGCTCATGTTTAACCCTGGCTTCTTCTTCTTTATGAGCGTTAGCCAGCGGGAAATTCTCTTCTTGCACGGCTAGTTCTTTAGCTTGTTGTAGTTGCTTAAGGCGAGCGTCAAACTCACGGATTTTTTTGGAATTGCCTTGGGGTAAATATGAGGTGCGGACATGGCTGGCCGCCTCGTCAACCAGGTCAATGGCTTTATCTGGCAGAAATTTATCAGGTAAATATCTTTCCGATAGGCTGACAGCCGCCTCAATCGCTTCATTGGTAATGGTAACGCCATGGAATTTTTCGTAATTGGCTTTAATACCCTTTAGCACCGCCTCAGTTTCCTCAGGCGTCGGTTCCACTACTTGCACTACTTGGAACCTACGTTCTAAGGCGGCATCGGATTCAATTGATTTTTTATATTCTTCCTGGGTAGTAGCGCCAATACAGCGCACCAGGCCTTTAGCCAGCGCTGGCTTGATGATGTTAGCCAAATCTAAACTGCCTGGGGCGGCGCCAGTACCGACAATGGTATGAACCTCATCAATAAACAAAATAATTTCCGGGTGAGTTTTAAGTTCGTCCAAAATTTGCTTTAAGCGTCCTTCAAATTCGCCACGGTACATTGTGCCCGCAACCACCAGCCCTAAATCTAGGGCCATTATTTTTTTATCAAGCAGGAATTCCGGTACCTTACCTTCCATGATTTTTTTAGCCAAGCCTTCAACGATTGCAGTTTTACCAACCCCCGGATCACCCAACAACAGGGGATTATTTTTAGTACGTCGGCCAAGAATGTTTATAAGTCTTTGGATTTCTTTAGCCCGGCCAATCACTGGGTCAACCTTATCTTGAATTTCCTTGCTGGTAAGATCAGTGCAGAAAAAATCCAAAGCTGGTGTGGCGTTCTCTCGGCCGTTTTCCGGCTTGGTTTCATTGGGGGCAAAAGCCTCAGTAATGTCAGGGAATTTGGAGGTGCTTTTTAAAATTGAATTAACACTTTGCTTTAAGCTGCGTAAATTCGTACCCAGTTTAAGCCACAAGCTTTTTACCTCGGATTCCTCGCTGGTTACAATGGCATAAAGCAAATGTTCAGTGCCGATATATTGATGCTGTAATCGCCAGGCAATCAGCACAGATTTTTCCACAATTTTTTTAACGGTTAAGCTCAACTCATCACTTAAAATATCCAGCAAGGTCTCTTCGTTAGGTTCGTCGTTTAGTAGAGATATAGTTGCCTGAGCTGGTTGGGTATTCAGTTTGGCGTGCAATTGTAAAGGTGAGAGGCCATGTTTATCTAAAATCTCAGCTGATAAGCTGCCGCGCTGGGAAGCCAACGCCAGCAAAACATCAGCCGGCTCCAGCTGTTTACGCCCAGCATTATTAGCGGACATGCGGGCCAACGACAAAGTTTTTTGATAATGGGTGGTGAATTTGGAGAAAATATCAAGCATAAGCGTGCCTAAAGAATAGTTTATTACGCGCTAAAAATCAATAGCTTAGGAGCTATTATATTATACGTAAAATTATAAGATTTATTACGTAATTTTTCGCAAAGCCGCCACTCTTTCAGCTAGGGGCGGATGGGTCATAAAAAGTCTGCCCAAAAAATTTGGTTTGGCGCCAAACGGTGAGGCCAGGTAAAGATGCGCGGTAGCCTCGGAAACTCGTTGCATAGGTAATCCTTCTTGGCCGATTTTTTCCAAGGCGCGGGCCAAGCCTTCGGGGTAGCGGGTAAGAAGCGCGCCGGAAGCATCAGCTAAAAATTCACGTTGCCGGGAAATTGCCAACTGAATTATTTTTCCAATTAGGGGTGAAAGTATTGCTAGTACTAAACCGATTAATATAAGTACACCCCCAGCATTGCCGCCGCGTGAGCTGGAGCGACGGCCGCCGCCTACAAAACTGGTGGAACGTAAAAAAATATCTGATAAAATTGATAAGGTTCCCAGTAAAACAATTACGATAGTGGCAAAACGGATATCGTAATTAGATACATGGGAAAGTTCATGTGCAATTACGCCTTCCAATTCTTCATTGGCTAGTTTAGCTACCGCGCCGGCAGTTAAAGCAATAGAAGAATGCTCAGGGTCGCGGCCGGCAGCAAAAGCATTAATGGTTTGCTCTGGGATCAAGTAAACTTTAGGCATCGGCAGACCTTTGGCAATGCAAAGATTTTCCACCATATTCCAAACGTAGGGGTTAGCCTCGCGTTTTTCTATTTGCTTGGCGCCAGCTAAAGACAAGGCGATTTTATCGCCGCTAAAGTAACTCACTAAAGCCGTGACAATAGCGATAACTCCTGCCACTGACAGCGCCCCAAAAGTATCACCTGAATACTGGCCCCAAAAGTACCCCAAAAGGGCGATTACAGCCATAAAGGCAATAACCAGTATCCAGGATTTTCTTTTATTGGCGGCAATTTGATCGTACATAGAAGGGTAGTTCCTAGTGATTGGTTCCTAGCCATTAGTTGCTAGCTAGACTTTGTCCTAATTTGTTTAGCATTTTCATAATTACCTCTAAGTCATTTTTGCAAGTTTTGAACTGTTCAGTTTTGGATAGTTTAAGTTTTTCGGCCAAGTATATCTGGGTTTCAAGTTCTGCGCCGGAAGCAAAAGCAATGCGAACGAAATTGTGATTATCGGCTGAGGTTCGTCGGGTAAAACCCTCCGCTATATTGGAAGGTATAGAGATTACCGCTCGCCTCATTTGGCTTATTAAACCGTATTGTTCATTTGCGGGGAAGGTGGCGGTGAGTTTGTAGATTTCTATAACCAAATCACAGCTTCGCTGCCAAACTTCCAGTTCCCGATAGGATTTCATAGCCGCGATCTTTAGTGGCCAGTGGCCAGGAACCAGTGGCTAAAATTCCACTTTCACGTTCTGCTTGGCCGCTTCGTTCTCAATTTCAAAGAATTCGCGTTTGGCGAACTTAAACAT
>Ga0209212_1006758_pt1 | contig 12980 bp, 15 predicted proteins | sample RifGroC2_FD_183996 | JGI IMG/M metagenome (GOLD analysis project Ga0209212, IMG submission 183996) | Groundwater microbial communities from Rifle, Colorado, USA - Groundwater C2 (SPAdes) (version 2) | ecosystem: Environmental > Aquatic > Deep subsurface > Groundwater | place: Rifle, Colorado...
TTCCTGATGGAGTGGAACAACGAATCAACCATGTGCCGGGCATTGCAAAAAATGAGCGCCTGATTAACATCCTCCCCCTCAAGATACCTGATGAGTTCTGTATGCTTTTGTTTTGGGTGGCAATAGGCGAAATAATGCTCAATGCTTTCCGGCGCCACCCTGTCTGTAATAAGTGAGATATGCCGGGGATCACGCAAACAGTCATGTGCGAGCTTTTTGATATCATCAGGCATCGTCGCTGAGAAAAGGAGCGTCTGATGTTCATGCAAGATGCATGACAGAATAAATTCAATGTCTTCGAGGAATCCCACCTTTAAAAGTTCATCCGCCTCGTCAAGGATTGCACATTTCACCTGCGCAAAAGAAAGTATCCCATCGTATAAAAGATCAATAAGCCGCCCCGGTGTTGCGACCAAAATATGCACTTCCTCCTGTTTTAGTTTGGCAATATGAATCTTTTTGTCAAAACCCCCATACACTGCATACGGAATCACGTGCGTCGTTGACGCAATCTTCTCTATCTCTGCCATATACTGCATACACAATTCACGCGTCGGGACAAGCACAAGTCCCTGAATGGCGTTAAGAGCAGGATCGACTTTCTGAATCAGCGGGATCGCACAGGCGGCCGTTTTTCCCGACCCGGTCTCTGCAAGGGCACAAAGATCCTGCCCTGCGAAAATTACCGGATACGTCGCCTCCTGAATAGGGGTCATTTCTTCATACCCCATCTTCTTAAGCGCTTTGAGGATATTTGCAGGAATGTCAAGTTCAGTAAATTTCATATGTTCCTATCTTTCTTTCCAACGACTAAAGTCATAAAATAGATAGTAGTTCACCGCAGAGACGCAAAGGACGCAAAAAAAATACTTTTAAAAATGAGAAAAAACATCATGGGAGATTATTTTCTCCAACAAAATTACAAAGTTTTTCAGAAATTCTTATTCCTTACTTTCTAAAAATACTACCTTTGCGAGCTTTGCGTCTTTGTGGTAAGCTGACCTGTTGTTAAAACGGTAAGGGACGGTTTATAAAATTACCTTTTTTTGGCATATAATAGCATAATTTTTATGGAATGTTAATAAATTTCAAGAGTTTAGTATGGTCCGACCCAACTTGCCGATGTTAAATTAGGATGCCTGCAGCAGCGACTTTTTATATACACGGCAAATGCCGGTGAAAAACAACCCCCTCGCCCCCTTTATTAATGGGGATTTCCTCAAGTCCCCCTTAGCAAAGGGGGATTCAGGGGGTTGTCTGATATGCTATGACACAAACTTTGAAATTCCTGAACATTCAATTAAGCCTACAGCAATTTTATCTGCTACCCGCGAAATACACTAAAGGTCACAAAACTTTTTTTAATCAGGTTCAGAAATAATATTCTTCCGTGTTTTTTCGCGGATTTCGTGGGCTAAAGTAATTTTGATATCCCCTAACATTGAATTAGCGTAGCGGATTCAATAGGTATTCCAGTCCATTCAGCTTGATTTCATAGACACACTCAAGCATATTACCTAATTCACCTTTCGGGAATCCCTGTTGGGCAAACCACACAATATACGCCTCAGGCAAATCAATCAGCAATCGCCCTTTGTATTTGCCAAACGGCATGCGCGTTCGTACAAGTTTTAAAAGATACTCTTTATCGGAAAACATATCGTCCTTTTTTTCTGGCACGTATAAAGTCCTTTGATTAATACCCGACAACAAAAGGAAAACGGCAGTTTCCTGGCCGTCATGAGGAAAGACGTACGCCCTTTAGCACGTGTATCCCTCTCAGGAAATAATGAGAAGATTTACGTTTACCTTTACCACTACTTTTTTGATACATTCAGGGGTATTTCCAAGCATGAGAGAAGGCATGTGGGCATCATGGGGAAATAAAGCAACAAATATGCCCGGAAAGACGTTCATTCGTGCGAAGCCTGAGTTCGGGTGATGGTAAAATTCCACATCCTTCGATTCATCGTAGGGTTGCTTTATTATGAGTTCGTCTTTTGGGAACCATGCAATTCCTTCTCCGCCGGTAATAATCGTCTGAATATCCAGATATTTCCGGTGCGTCTCAAGTACCGCCGTATCAGGAGGACGTGTTTCATAGCTCATAACCATTGCAAAAATATCATCCCCTTGCACGTGGTATTTCTTCTCTTCTGCATCAGGTTTTAGAGAAACCAGAAATTCAAAAGCGAGTTGCCAGGCCTTTCCCAGCGGATAAGCTTTACCGTTTTGTATACGATCAACTATCATATCCTGCTCCTGTTTGTTTTTGGAAATGAAGCACTGTTTCGGAAAACAGATAATACAAACTGATGTGCTGTTTGTCAAAGAGTCTATTCATAATTGCTTTTCTTTGACCACCGGACAGATAGTGTTTTTTGTTAACCCTTTTCTTTTGCGGTAAAATAATCTACAATAATTCAACAATCATTAGCCATAGTTCATGAGTGAAGATGTCTTTAAAAGAGGAAAATAGTCGTGTCTGAATGGATTCATATAGAAAAAGACCAGAAACATATTGCCAGGGAAAAGCTGAAGGCTCAGGAGACGAGGAAATCTCAGTGGTGGAAGAACAAAATTTCCCAGGGGATATGCTATTATTGTCACACGAAGTTCCTCCCTGATGAACTTACCATGGACCATGTGATACCTCTATCAAGGGGAGGTAGAAGTACAAGGGGGAATATCGTCCCGTGTTGTAAGGCGTGTAATAATAAGAAAAAATATTTAACCCCGGCAGAAATCGTATTAAACAAATTGAAGCAACACGATACGTCGGAATATTTTGGGAAATAATTCGCAGCTTTTACGCCAGACGTCTCCCGTCAGTAAAAACAAGTATATCCACCTCCACCTGTTTTACGATTTTTGCTTTATTTCAATTAAGTTGCCGGAATAATCCTTGAGAAAGTATACGGTCTTCTCCTTATGTTTCCCAATGATAAGATCAACATGAGACCGCTTAGCCTTTTCTGTGACCTCTGCTAAATTATCCAGCATTATACCGAAATGGGTGAAATTGGGGTTGGCATGTTGAAAATCAGATATGAATACCTCAATCTTTATCCCGGGCTTTTCAAAAACTAACACTTTTATCTCTTGAGAAAGAGAAAACAATTGCTCTGAAAGTTCCGGAGGTAATAGAATTTCTCTTGTCTTTTCAAGACCTAGAAAATCCTGATAAAACCGTATCGCCTGCTCTGCGCTCTTATTTGTGACACCAAGGTGATTTAATTCCATGACGCATAGTGTAACGATTAATCGCTCGATATGCAAGCATAAGGTGTCAGTACCTGGCCATGTTTATTCAAAGAAATGGGGTCTGGTCTTTAATCTTGCTATTTACTATTTATTATTATGAAAGCGGATTCTTTTTTAACAGTCTGCTTATGGTTGAATAATGCAGCCCAAGATAGTCAGCCACTTCCTTCTGGCTATAACTGTATTTCTCCACCGATTTCACTATTTTTACGTTTCTTTCTCGTCTATTAGTTCCTGTCTTCTTATTGAATAATGTTTCCGGGCAAGGTCTTCCAATGAATCTCTGATGTCTTGGAATTTCTCCTATCTCTTCTTGCCCTTTTATATACTTGATCAATTTCTTTACAAAATCTTCTCTTCCAAGAAGGTTCTGCCCCTTCAATCCTTCCCAGATTGATTCACCTCTGATACCTGACATTACAAATCCTTATAGTTCTTCCTGGCTTTCTCCCGGTGTGTGTCAAATTGCTTCAATATCCAGTCTATGGTAAGCACGGTATGTGGTTTTCCTATGCCAGCCGTACCCCGGTAACTGCTCCATTTCCATTCAGCAGGACTTTCCACAATCTTCGCCCTGACAGGATTTAAGACCACATACCTTGAAACCTGCAGGAGATAGCCCTCTTTCTCAATTACTATTGCTTTATACTTTCCCTGAAATACATGACCAACCCTCTGGTTTCTCTTGTTGAATGACTGTGTATATACACCGTTAAGTTGCCTCATCCCTTTTGAAAGATTTCCGTCTGGCGCTTCTATTACCAGGTGGTTATGATTATCCATGAGACAATATACATGACAGAGCCAGTTAAAGCGGTCACAGGTCTTCTTTAATATATCAAAAAACAGGACACGGTTTGTATCAGCAATAAAAATGGGTGCTCTTGCGTTGCCTCTTGAGGTAACGTGGTAAAGTGCTCCGTCAAATTCTATTCTTAATGGTCTTGCCATGCTGCATAAGTTATCACACGCACAACCTTATGTCAAGAGTAAAGACCTGACCCCAGACCTCCCTCTCTTTATGCAAAGCCGCGTTCGTGCTTCTTTTGGGACTTTTGCCCGGCGGGTATAACATCAGGGACATCAACCTTCTTTTCCTTCTCCTCTTTCTTCTTGGCTTTCGGTTCGTCATCCCAACCAATATTTTCAAGGAAATCGTCATAGTTCCCCAAAAAAAGCTGCGCATTCTCTTCGTTGAAAATGATCAACTTTGTGGCGATGTCACGAAGGATCATTTCGCTATGCGTAACAATGACGACCGCCCCTTCGTATTCGTCGAGCTGTTCGGTGAGCTCTTCTATCGATTCCATGTCGAGGTGGTTGGTCGGTTCGTCGAGTAGCAGGAGGTTCGTCGGGTTGGCCAATATCTTGCCCAACAACACGCGGCTCCGTTCGCCGCCGGAAAGCACCTTGATGTTCTTTTCCGCCGCGTCGCCGGGAAACATCATCGCGCCGGCGAGACTGCGGAGGCGCTGGTTATTGAGCGACGGGTTCGACCTGCTCAATTCATCCAGGACGTTGCATTCAAGGTTAAGCCGCTGGATGTTCGTCTGCCCGAAGTGTCCTATTTTTATAGCGGGGTGAGTGATCATCCCGCCAGTGAGCGGTTTTAGCTCGCCGGCGAGAAGGTTCAGCAGCGTTGATTTCCCCTTGCCGTTTTTCCCAATGATGGCGATGCGGTCCTGCACCTCCACCGCGAATGTCAGATCCTTAAACAGCGCGTTATGCGGATTTCCGTTGTAGGAGAACGATAGGTTGCGCGCTTCCATCACAACTTTGCCGGGACACTTTACGTGATTGAAACGGAACGCCAGCATCGCATCATGGTCAAGCTTTTCGATACGCTCCATCTTGTCCAGTAACTTCAGGCGCGACTGGGCGCGACCGGCCGTGCTGGCGCGCGCCATGTTGCGCGCCACAAACTCCTCGATCTCCTTTATCCGTTTCTCCTGGTGGACGCGGGTCTTTTCGTGAATTTCATCCTCATGATCGAGAGTCTCGAAAAAGGTGATGGTATCCCCCTTCAGCTTGCGGAGCTGCCGGCGGACGACCCCCATCGTGTGGGTGGTTACTTCATCCATAAAGCCGCGGTCGTGCGTGATGACGATGACCTCCCCCTGGAATGATCGGAGCCAACCTTTGAGCCAGCGAAGGCTGACGATGTCGAGGTAATTGGTCGGTTCGTCCAGCAAAAGCATGTGGGGGTTTTGCACCAGCAGCTTCGCCAGGTTCATCCGTATCTGGTAACCGCCGGAAAAACTCTCTGGCGGTTTTTCCATATCCGGCTCGGTAAAACCCAGGCCGAACAGTATTTTTTCCGCTTTCCAGTGGTCGTATATTTCGTCTTCCGAAAGGGCGGTAGCCACCTCTTCCAGCACCGTTTTCCGGGTGAATTTGAGGTGCTGCTCCAGCGTTCCGATTTTGTACCCTTTGGGTATGCTGATGATGCCACTGTCGGGCTGCTCTTCCCCCAGGATGAGGCGAAAGAGAGTTGATTTGCCACTGCCGTTACGCCCAACAAAGCCGACTTTTTCGCGCGGGCCAATGCTCAGGGTAACGGCGCTATACAGCACCTGTTTGCCGTAGGATTTGGTTAGGTTGCTTATTTGTATCATGTCATTATCCGCCTAAGATTAAATATCGTTTAAATTGAATTCCATATTTTACCATCTGATAGGCTGGGATGGAAGACAATTAAGGGGACGTGTACAAAGCGGACATGATTTGTCAGAAGGCAGTATGCCCAAATGTTCAATGAATATTTGTCTGCATACTGTTTTAGCCATTGAAGATATTGACGGAAATCGTCTTCTTCATCAAAAACAGGTTGTTGAGTCGCTGTCCCTATTTGTTATTTATTTGTTGTACCTGGTAGTCGTTCTGGTCAATCCTCTTTGCCTTGCCAAAGATTTCACCCACAATTTAAACTTTTCATTTATTTGAAAAGAAACCGAATCAAAACCTTTCGTCCTGAGTTCCGCCATTAATAAAGTAACTGCTTGAAAAGTGCACAAATAGTTTTCTGCAGATTGCTTCCTGAGATAATATTCAGAAGGCAGCACTGTTTTTAATCCGACTTTTTTCAAATTCATAAGCACTGGTTTGTGAAGCCATCTCCTCGCATTTTTCCAACTGGTGTCCAGAACAAATATATTCAATGGTTTCCCCGTTTTTTCCATAATTTGTTGCCCATCACAAACAGGCGGTGTCGGAAAAAGGATTACCGGCGTATAATTTGTTCTCGCTATTTCCGACTCAACCTCTTCTTCCCACCCCTTTTTTCCTATATAAACCGGAGAGATATTTCCCAGCATCCACCGAAGCAGCCTTCCTGTATTGGAGATAATCCGCTCTTCTCTTTTGCTTGTTAACAGGGTTATTTTATGTTCCGCCCAAAAGGCTGAAATATCCCGGCAAATACAGTCTTGAATTATTAACCGGCATTGGATACATCTTTCCTGGCTTGATTTGTCCATATTGCTGATTTTACGTTGCGTAAGTTGAATTGATCACGAAAAACAAAATGCCCTTTTGCCCCTTTGGGGCTTATATTGTTTTATTCAATTTCAGGGGGGCTCCCCCCCCCGCTATATCCTGACGGCCTTTCAGGCCTAACATTGAATTTCCTATACGTTAAGTTACAAACCTGCCGGGATTTTCACTTGTGCCTTTCCACCCCCTTGATCCCCCGCCAGCGGGGGACAGTGGCCTGCCACGTCTTCGGTAACTTTCATACCGTAGTGAGTCACAAGACAGGCACGGACAAACAGGGTTTGTCCATGCCACCCAAAACCTGTTTAAATAAAACAAAACATTCGTGAGCTGTTGCTCACAAAGGGAAATGAAAACATTTACACAAAGATCACAAAGATAGACAGTAGAAGAAATATTTCTACTTTCTACGCTTGTCATCTTCTTTGTGTCCTTTGTGCCTTTGTGTGAAAAAAGTATTTTCAGGTGAAAATTTCTATACGCTGAACATGGGACAATCCATAAAACCACTTAAGGCCAACCCGCCTCCAGAGTGTATCAGGAGAATATTCCCTTCGAGTGTTTTGTTGAGAATCGTTTGTCTTGCCGTAAGAAACAGTTTGGAGGAATAAACAGGGTCAGTGAGAATTCCATCCTCTCTGGCAATACGCCTTATTTCATTGAAAATGGTCTTGTTGGTACTGCCAAATGACTTTGCGGTCGCAGGATAGTACATATGATAGTCAGGTAATAGACAAGGAGAAACATCAAGAAACTTCTCGGTGTATTGCATAACCCGGGACAATCCCGACTGAAATTCCTCAAATGAGCCTGCCAGAACCACGACATGAAATACCGTCTTCCGCCCTAGAGAGGTATCTCCAGCCAGGAGAGATTGTGCAACCATCCCCGTACCGGCATCGATAAATACATGGTCGAAACGAACCCCCGATTCCCGCTCATTGCGAAGGATGTCTACAAGAATGCTTAAAGAGCCTGGCAGCGCTAATGGATGATGTCCCCCCTCAGGAAGAACAAAGATCTTTACCCCCAAGTCCTTTCTTTTTTCTACATAGTTGTTGACTAAATCTTCACAATCGGCCCATTGGGAGCGTGAAATCCAATGGATATCGCTGTCATCAACAAACAGAGATAACAGCTTTGCGTTACCGAGTATTTTAGACGGCGGCCCAAGTAAGAAAGGGGTTATCTTGATATTGTTTTCCGTCAGGGTCTGAGCCGCGGAAAGTACGTTATTTGAATTGGCGCCTCCAATTACCACCACCTCCTCAATCCCCTGTTGTTTTAATGAAGGAATTATGGATGCATGTTTACGTAACTTGGTTCCCGACACACCAAAGCTAAGCTCATCGTCCCGCTTGATCCATATATCTGAACGGCCAAACCATCGCAATCGATGTATGCGGCTCTGAAGACGAAAGGCTTCAGCCGCCTCCAGCCGGCAGGCGTTTGCTACTTTTCTATAAAGTTCGTTTTCTTGAATCATAGTAAGTAATCAAGACAAAGAAATCCTTGATTGAACATAATGGAATTTTATAACGATCTGTATTCTGCCAGCAATTTCCTGAATTTGTTAACCGTCACTTCATACGCCTCTTTTCCGGCAAGGTCGACCCCGGCATCTTTCAGAATTTCAAGCGGCTCTTTGTGTGATCCTGCCTTCAGAAATGTAAGATAATCTTCAACGGCAACTTTATCGCCGGAGGTCACACGCTCAGACAAAGCTATTGCCACGGACAGACTGGTAGCGTATTTGTAGACATAAAAGGCATTGTAAAAATGGGGAATGCGCGCCCACTCGTAGTTTAACTGCTCATCAATAACCATTCCCTTACCCAGATAGATTTCAAGATTTTTCCTGTAAATGTCAGTTATGCTTTTCGCGATTAACACCTTACCGGATTCAGCCATCTCATGAATCTCTTTTTCAAAATTTGCGAACATCGTTTGTCTATAGAAGGTTGCTTCTATTCGTTTCATGTTGTGATACAGGAAGAACTTCTTCTCTTCGCTGGATTCGGCAATCTTTGACATGTGATCGAACAGTAAAGCTTCATTGAATGTCGAGGCTATCTCAGCCAGAAAGATCGGATTTTGATAATAGATGTAGGGTTGATTTTCAATGGAGTAATCCCGATGCAGGCAATGACCGAATTCATGCGCAAATGTCGACACATCAGAGAACTTTTCCGTGTAATTTAAGAAAATTAATCCCCGGCTCGCATAACTCCCCCAGGAAAACGCCCCTGATCTTTTGCCAGGGGATTCAAATACATCAATTACCCGTGCACGAACGGTAGCGTCGTACTTCCTGAGATATTCCGCACCGAGGGGTGCAAGCGCTCTACGAACCAGTTCAATTGCCTCTTCATAGGAATATTTCTTATCAACATCATCAACCAGGGGAACATAATTATCATAGAAGTGTAATTCTTTAATTCCAAGCTTTTCCTGTTTCAGGGCATTGAACTCGCTGATCACATCAATGTTCTCTTTTACAACCTCAACGAGATTACTGATTACTGCGGTTGGCAAGTAATCGGGAAACAGGGACATTTCCAGCATAGACGAATAGTTGCGTACCTTCGCCAGCTTAATGTTTGCAAGCACGTTTGCAGCATAGGTATTTGCCAGTACATCAATGTTCTGCCGGTAAGGGCGGTAATAAAAATCAAACACTTTTTGCCGGAGAGCCCGGTCAGGCGATTCTAAGAGTTGCGCATATTTTGCATGCGAAAGGTGGATTTTTTCTCCCTTGTGTTCAAATTCCCCGAATGAAATATTGTTATCATGAAAGGCCGAAAAAACATCGTCAGGCTTTTTTAAGGCAATTTCCAGTTCCGCTAAAACTGTTTCCGTTTCTTCGGAAAGGATATGAGGATTGTACCGGGCATAGCTTTCCAGAAAGAAGCAATACCCTGCCAGATGAGAATTTTCATGAATCATTTTGTCAATATCCTCCGGTGATAATGAGGACAACTCTTTTTTTATAAAAACAGTTTCAGCAGAAATCTTTGAAACAAGCAGTTCAATACGACCTTTCATCTCTTCATATACGGCGTTTCTGGTATCCTCAAAAAAGCGCACATTCGCATATACATATAAATTTTCTCTCGTTACGGAATGGTTAATATAAACCTGCATGAACTGCCCGAGTTTACCGGAATCAGCAAGAGAGCCTTTAAACTCCAGGAGCTGAGGAATTTCTTTTTCTACCTTCCGGTAGTCCTCCTTCCAATAATCAGCCGATGCATACAAAACAGACAAATCCCATTTGTATTTGTCTTCTATTTGATTTCTGTTTTTATTCTTGTTCATATATTTATTTCCCTATTTCTCTTACTTTGATTTTACCATCTACGAACATCTCTTTTTTGATTTTTGGTAGTTTCTTTACCCTTGCTTCAATCTTTAATGCCATACTCCTGCTTCCAATCTTCTTTTTCATAACCAGCGTTAACGGGGTTTTTCCCCGTAAACATTTTGCACCTTTTTTATCATTACTTTCATGTTCTGCAAATCTTCTTTCCACATCAGTTGTAATGCCTGTGTATAATTTCCCATGTTTACATCGTATCACATACAAAAACCAATTTTTCATTTTTGTTTCTTCATGCTTTTGTGGATATACGAATCAGCTTCCCCTCCCTTGATGGGAGGGGTTAGGGGAGGGTGAGATAAGCAATGCCTTCTTATTACTTCCAGTACTCCCTGAATATTATTCAATACATCATTATTCCAAAATCTTAGGACTTTAAACCCTTGTCCTTCAAACCACCTATCCCTCTCATGATCTTTTTCGCTACAATGTTGGCTTCCGTCAACTTCTACTATGATTCTTTTTTCATAACATACAAAATCTGCTACATAATTACCAATGGGTTCTTGTCTTCTGAATTTAAAACCCTCTAATTGCTTCCCTCTTAAGTGTCTCCACATTAACTTCTCTGCATCAGTAAGTCTCTTTCTGAGAATTTTAGCTATATGTTGTGATTCGCTTTTTAATTTATAATCACCCCCACCCTAACCCTCCCCCATCAAGGGGGAGGAACAATAGCTTGAATCTACTTAACAAAAATAATCCCTCCCTTGATGGGAGGGACAAAGGGAGGGTATGTAGCTTTTTCTTTCACCCCCACCTAGCCTCTCCCATCTATGGGGAGGAATTCACTTCTATAGCTTGTTTCCATACAATTCACAGAAGAACCTCATTTTTAAACGCCTAACTCGAATGATTCCAAATCTGTAGCACGGGTAGTTTATCGTTCGGCTGAGGGTTCGTCTGAGCTTGCGCCGAAGACTCACGACGAAGTCCCCACCCAATGCTGACCACGATGGTACGTCGCTACATTTTTTATCAATAATATAAAAATATTTTTATTAAGCTTCTCACGTACGCATAAGCGGTGCGAAGAATTGAGCGTCTGCATGCATGCCATTGCTATACTCCTTCAATTCTTACAATGTTTTGTCAGAAAACGATCCAGTTGGTAGGCGAACGACTGAATGTCTTTCCGGCCAAACGAAGAGGGACCACCGGTAATCATACCGCCGTTCCGGAGCTCATCCAAAAGATTGCGCATAGCCAGCCGATGTTTTATGTTCGTTTCCGTATAAAGATCACCTCGTGGGTCAATCGCATATCCGCCCTTCTCAACGACACGGTCTGCAAGCGGTATATCAGCAGTAATAACCAAGTCGCCCTGTTGAACCATCGCAATGATATGATTATCTGCCACATCAAATCCCGCAGATACCGTAATACTCGAAATGTACACCGATTGAGGAACCTTCAGATGCTTATTCGAGACCAGAATCAACGGAACACGAACGCGTTCAACAGCGCGGAACAGGATATCCACTATCACACCGGGAAATGCATCAGCATCGACGAGTATCTGCATTTTACGCCCTTCCAAATATTAATTCCCATAATCCCTATAATAATTACAGACAAACAGTTTATGTTCTAATTCCTTAAGCATGTTTTTAGAGGGGACTTCAAACCTCCCCCCACTCAAGAGGGGACAGGGGTGTGTTTCAATACGTGCTTCCATGCAGTGTTTGGGAATAAGCATTGATACGAATTTCCTATCTTTCTTGTTCTTTCCATCTTATCGGACAAATCTTCACGGTTTTATCCCTGCCTGATATCCATACTTCTCCTCCCTGTATGGTACAGGGAAAATCCATAGAGCGTTGTGCCAACGCTGCCATTTCCTTAATGGCTTCCGTCGGCAGGTTTACTACCGATAGATTTTTGAAACGATTAATATCGGGATGTATCTTTCTCCACCAAGCGTTTGCACTATTGCCGCTGTAGGCGTAGATAATAACCTCTTTAGCGCGGCCACAGGCATTGCGGATACGCTTCTCATCGGGCTGCCCAAGGTCTATCCACACCTCAATATTCCCGCTTAAATCTTTTCGCCACAGGTCTGGTTCATCTCCGCTGCTCACGCCTTGAGTGAAGATAAGGTCTTCATGGGCGTTTAGGACAAATGCCACTAAACGCGCCATCATACGGACGTCATTCTCTGATGGATGCCGTGCGATGGTGAGCTTATGATCATGGAAATAATTACGGTCTATATCAGCTATATTCAGCTCGACTCTAAATATTGTTGCTTTTATTGCCATAGTTATGATTCCCTAGCCAACGAAATTGTGCTACCCTGCAAACCATAAATCATCAATGGTTATTATTTTATAGATTCGTTATGATATAATAATTATGTGAAAAATGAAACTGATATCAACATTCAATATTATACGGGAGATTTTTGAAATGGTCACATTAGTAAACAGTACGAAACGTCTTTGCCTCTATGGAATGAAAGTCTTTTTTATATCTGCTCTGTTTGGCGCTTGCGCTTTGCCTGCATATACTCAAGAGAATTTGTGGAAGGAACTCAATGATAAAACCACCTCGCTTTTACAAAAAAAGAGATATGCGGATGCAATAAAGGCGGGCGAAGAGGCATTAAAGGTAGCGAAAAACACATTTCCTCCCGGCAATACCTGCATTGCTGATTCAATGAACTTGCTGGGAATACTTTATAGAACCTATGGCAGATACGCCGAAGCCGAGCCTCTCTTTAATCAGGCCCTCACTATTTACAAAGAATCGCTTGGTTCAGACCATCCCTCTGTCGCTAAAGTATTGTATGAGCTTGCGGAAATATTTCTCCTTCAAGATAAATATGCTGAAGCAGAGACCTTTT
>Ga0209212_1006759_pt1 | contig 12976 bp, 12 predicted proteins | sample RifGroC2_FD_183996 | JGI IMG/M metagenome (GOLD analysis project Ga0209212, IMG submission 183996) | Groundwater microbial communities from Rifle, Colorado, USA - Groundwater C2 (SPAdes) (version 2) | ecosystem: Environmental > Aquatic > Deep subsurface > Groundwater | place: Rifle, Colorado...
TCCCGAATCCCAATAAACGTTGCTATGTTCGTTACCGCAATCATCTTCTGTATGTCATGTACATCAAGAAATGTGATAGTCTCATCGTCTTTCTGTTTTGCCAATTTTATTTTTGATGAGGGAAGTGTCTCTATATCTCTTTCTGCTAAAAAAGCTAACATTGCTCGAAGTGCTATGAGATAGTAGTTTTGAGATTTCTTACTCAAGTACGTGCCTCGTGGTGATTTGTACTCACGTGCCAAGTACAGTCGATAATCCCAAATATGCTCTGAGGTAAGCTCGTGGGGAAGGAGATTTTCATTGTCAGTACTGCGGAGCCATTTTACAAAAAGTTTAAGATACTGGTTGTAATTTTTTTGTGTGTTATTGGACAGACCTTTCTCAATCTCACAGTAATCAAGAAAGGGTATAAGGTATGTCGCTATTGGTTTTTGACTCTTTGTTATCGTCATATAGGGTATAGAATACTATACATCCTCATACGCACAATATATGTAAAACGAAGTACTGGGGATAAAATATATAGCCTAAACCAGATAAGTTATCCACAGATCAAGGTTCAATATCCAATTTGAAATTTTGTTTTTGTATTTGTTAGTACGCATATTTTTTCCAATACATATTTTTTATCATCCTTACCCTGCATCAAAAATATATATCTACTTTATGGTAGACATACATGTACACGATTTTGAGAAATGCAACTTTGCTTTGGACATCCTCTGCTCTACCCTATCCGCGTCCCCTACTTTTAATGTCGCACAATATTTCCTTAAGTTAAAAGTTATAAAGTTGAATGTTAAAAGTCGGAGGGAACCGAAGAGTTGAAGAGTTGTGAGTTGAAAATGGATTGCCACGCCTGCGGGCTCGCAATGACGGCGACTTTTCGTATCATGTAAGTTGAAGTACTAGGACTCTGCTCTCTGGTGATTGAAATCGCTTTCACATTCCGCAAACACACGAACCCGCACCATGTGCGGGTTCGTGAACTTTTAACTTTTAACTCACTCTGGGAGGTGCCTAGTAAAGTGCTTCTTCAACGTCTCATCCAAGGCCTTCTGGAAACGCATCGCATGCTTAGGAGAAAGTACTATATCTCCCACAATGATACCTGTACCTTGGTCTGGTCGTAGGTATGCGAACTGCATCATAACCTCCTCATCGGTCACGTTTATTTTTACACTGTTGGCGTAGGTTGGTTTGGTATCGTTCGGAATCTGTACTTTGATTTCCTTTGGTGCTTGTTTTTCTTCGTTCATATTAATTTGATTACACGTGTATAAGAGGATCTTTTTTACAGCTTTTATTATACTTGAAAAAGCAAGTCCTGTACTGGTACACCAGTTCCATGTTCCTAGTTCACAGTTCCTGGTTCGAAAGAAAGACGAAAGCGTGGATTGCCACCACCCAGCACTTTTAGGACTTGATCAAATGAGTGTAGTTCGAGGCGCACAAGTAAAATGCTACGAGGCGTACATGTGGTACGTTGAGTAGTATTTTGCGCAGTGCAACGATGAAATGCGACCAATTTTTCTTACGACTAAAAGGAGTTAGAAAAATGAAGTACTCCTGTAGTGCGCCATTTGCGTAGGTCCTCTCTATAGGTAATCAAACGGATTTAAGTATGCATTCTGCGCAGCAATCGGTACCGTAACTGTGGGACCGCTCAAACACGTGTACTGTTTAAACTGCACCGCATCTGAAGCATACACAGTGAAATGCAAATGGGGTCCTGTCGCGTAGCCGGTATTTCCACTGTGTCCGAGAAGCTGTCCCGTGAGCACGGACTGACCCTTTGACACGCTTATGGACGAAAGATGCGCATAGAGGGTGGTCAATCCATTACCATGTCGCACGAGCACCCACATACCGTACTGGCAGTTCGCGGCTACGGAATAGTTCACGTCCACGACCGTTCCAGCGAGTGCAGCGGTAATCGGTGTACCGATAGAAACACCGAAATCCATTCCATTATGTCCATACCCTTTATAAGCACCTGAACGAGAAAATTCTGTGTTACCGAAGTATTGTGTAATGGTTGGCCTATATCCTGCCTTAAAGGGCCACGTAAGCACACCTGATCCGGCTGCAGGGATGGTCTTGGGGTCAAGTATAAATTGTAGCTTTGACTCGTACTCTCGCATTTGTTTTTCAAATGCCTCCCGGGCCGCTTTCTTTTCCTCAAGAATTTTTTGATAATTTGATTCTTTATTTTTTGTCTGACTAAGTAATGAATCTTTTTGATCTATCGTACTCACGAGTACATTTTCTTCACCTGAGAGCTCTTTCTTGAGGTTACCGAGCTCGCCTCGCTTTTCAAGTGAGTTAAGTTTTGCTATTTCATACTCGTCTTTGAGAGCACTCATGATTTTTGTAGACTCACGAAGCGAATCTTGTAAAAGTGACTGCTCCTCAAGTGCATCCCAAACCTCTGCTATAGAATCATAGCCGAGTATGATTTCTACCACAGTCTGATTCTCGGTCTGATCAACTTGCCTGAAAGACTCGGCCACCGCTTCCATGTTTTTTTCAATTTCAAGCTCCTTGATGTGTATCTCACGCTCAAGCTCCTGTATCTCAAGATCAGTTGACGAAATCTTTTTCTCAGTGCCACGAATCTCTGCCTTCAACTTGTCTCGAGAAAGATCAAGTTCATAAATCGCATTCTGAAGTGTTTTCTTTTCCGCACCTACCACGTTGAGCTGAGACTCAAACTTTTTTATTTCCTGCTCTATTGTTTGCAACTGTCGCTGACTCTCGCTTATCTTCTGTCTCAAGTCGTCTGCTGTCTCCTGTGCACCGACCGTATGTGTGACCACACCCACGGCGATACCAGCTCCAAAAATTCCCAGAGCAAGTACCTGAATTATTTTTTTTGAAAACGGTGTTGTGGTAAGCATCATAAATACAAAGCACGTGCTTTATTGAGTCTTGTAAGTGTCTCTTCTTTTCCAAGTGCCTCTGCAAGTATAAACGGATCAGGTGACCGTTCCTTACCCGAGAGCGCCACGCGCATAGGCCACAGTACACCTCCCTTCCCTTCTGCCTCTGCATAAGGCCATACTGCACCTTTGATATTTTCATACGTAAATGTTGTGGTATCAACTGAACCAATAAGCTCCGCTGTTTTACTCAGTCTGTCTTTCACCCCCTCAGGATTAGGGTCTTTTTTCCAGGCAAGCATTCCCTGTTCAAGCACAGGCCGTTTTTCGTAAAAATCATACTCCCCTGTCATAACTGCTTCCTTAAGCTCTGCCCATGTCGAAAAACGCTCCAACATATCCTCCACAGCCTTAGAAGAGCGCTCTAGAGCCCTCAGGATGCCCGTATTGCCCTCTAACTGCGCCTTAAGTTCACTTATAAGGGTTTCTCTTGGTATGAGCTTCCTGTGCTCTTTGTTGAACCATTTAAGCTTTTCTATGTCGAATACTGCACCACTTTTTTGTAAGTGATCAAGTGAAAAATCTTGCACCAACTCTTCCATACTGTATATCTCTTTTTCAGTACCTCCATTCCACCCCAACAGCGCAAGATAATTAATGATAGCGCTTGGGAGAAAACCTTGTGTGCGGTACTCCGTAACTGCTACCGCACCCTTGCGTTTACTCATTTTTGACCTATCAGGTGCGAGTATCATGGGAAGATGTGTATACTGAGGTCTTTCAAAACCACACGCTTCTAGTATCAGAATTTGTCGTGGGGTGTTTGAAATATGATCATCACCGCGTATGACATGTGTAATATCCATAAGAGCGTCATCGACGACGACGGCGAAATGATACAACGGATCAGTGAGCGAGCGTGCAATTACAAAGTCCCCAAGCTCTGTTGTGTCAAAGGTGATCTCTCCACGTATGGTATCTGTAAACGTGAGCAATGTGTTAGGGTTGCGAAGTCGTATCACTTCAACCTCGCGCGTCTCATCATCCTTAGCTTTTTCTTTTGAGATGAATGCTTTATCACTCTCTACTAGCTCTTGTAGTTTTTTTACATATACATCAGTTCGTTCTGATTGACGATACAGCTCATCATACGTAAGTCCGAGCCACGCAAGACCATCGAGAATATCGTCTTCATACTTTTTCTCAGTGCGTGACTGGTCGGTATCTTCAATACGCACAATAAATTCTCCCTTCATCTTCTTTGCATATAGATAACAAAAGAGCGAGGTTCGCGCAGTACCAATATGGAGATACCCACTTGGACTCGGCGCTATTCTTGTACGTACTTTTTTTTCAACATTCATATTTACTTTTCGTGCTCAAGCATCATCTTAACAAGCTCCTCTGCCAGTATGTGAGACGCCTCGGGTCGAGCAAATGATTTTGCTCCTGCTTTCATCTTTGCTAGAAGTTCGGGATTAGAAAGAATGCGATCTACTTCTGCGATAAGGACATGCTGTGTAAAATTCTCCTGCTCAATAACTTCAGTCGCTCCAGTGCGTGCGTACGCATACGCGTTTCTCCGTTGGTCTCTACTTACCTCTTCCGGAATGGGTACGAGAATGGAAGGTTTACCCCAACACGCAATCTCAAAAATTGATCCAGAACCTGCACGAGAAATCACCAAGTCAGCACAGCCTGCGGCATTACGAAGCTCGACTTCATTCAAAAATGGAAACGCTCGGTAACGGTCCGTGTGTACATGTCCACGGAGCTCCACGCCCACAAGGTCCTTGTATGCTTCGAAATTATTCTTCCCTATCTGGTGAATTACCTGATACTTCTCGAGAAGGCCCGCCAATGCTAAATGTAGCGTACTGTTAATATGCTCTGCACCCTGAGAACCCCCTACAATAAAAATTGTCGGTATATCAGGTGAAAAATTAAAGTAGTCATGTGAACCTTTTGCACTTGGTATACGCACCTCTGCACGAGTAGGATTCCCCACATAAGCAACTCTGTCTTTGTGTTGAAAAAATTCTACGGACTCTGGGTAGCTCACCGCGATGCGTTTTGCAAATTTTCCCGCCCACAAATTTGCTCTACCTGGAATCGCATCAGAGTCATGAATAAATACAGGGATGCGTAAGATACGTGCAGCAAATACCACAGGGACCGACGCGTACCCCCCTTTACTAAATACGACGTCGGGAAAAATAGTAAAAAGAACATGGAGCGCACGAGGTAGCGCAAACAGCGTCTTAAAAAGATCCGTAGCATTTGTGAGCGAGAAGTACCGTCGAAGTTTTCCTGCTGCAACATGCTTGTACTGAATGTTATTTTTATAGAGGGCCAGCTCATCATAGGGACTGTTCGAGATGTAAAATAACTCTGGCTTGATGAGATTTTTTTTCTCGACAATATCATTTATTTCTTCCGCCACCGCTATAATGGGAAAAAAATGTCCGCCCGACCCTCCACCTGTGAATACTATTTTCATATACTGTTTCGAATTGATTTATATCGAGAAATATTAAGTACCATACCTACTCCCGCCAACGCAAATAGTAACGATGTACCTCCATGACTAATAAACGTCAGCGGTTCTCCTGTTAAAGGTATCAACCCAGTCATAGCTCCAATGTTCATGAACGATTGGGTTATGATAAGTATAACAACTCCAATCACTATCAGTCCACCAAATCTATCAGGGGCACGCGACGCAATAAGAAGGCCTCTTAAAGCAAAAAACACAAACAATCCCAAAAGTGCCACACTCCCCATAAAGCCAAATTCTTCCGCAGCGACACTAAATATAGAGTCACCTATTGGTTCTGGAAGGTAGCTAAATTTCTGAACACTCTGTCCAAAACCTCTTCCAAACCACCCACCTGATCCGATTGCTATCAACGATTGTTTGATTTGATAACCCGAACCGCTCGGATCACTTGCCGGATCCATAAAAGTGGTTACACGCTCCAGAAGGTATGGTCGTGAGAGTGCGAGCATACAAACCCCAAGAAAAAGAAGTAGCCCTAAAAACAAAAGATGTTTTACTCGAACACCTGCCGTAATTGTGACCGCAACACCTGTCGCTCCTAGAATCAAGAATGTTCCTGTGTCAGGCTGGAGAAGGAGGATGAGACCAGTGACGGCGAGCGCTCCTACAAGTCCCCCGAGTGAGAAACGAATATCTTTAAGCTTGCGATAGTGCGCGCTGTAAAACCACGCCAAGAATAAAACGAAGGATAGCTTAAGAATTTCTGCAGGCTGGAGGGAAACTCCAAAGACAGAAAGCCATCGTCGAGCGCCATTTGCCTCATACCCAAGCCCTGGGATAAAAACGAATGTTGTTAACACCAGCGCTATGCCAAATATATATGGTGCGTAAGCACGGTACGACCTGTAAGGGATGTTTGCCATGATAAATAGTGCAATGAGTCCCCCACAAACCCCGAGAAAAAACTGAGATTTTGCAACGCTCGAAAACTGCACCCCATCACGAGCCAAGAGTCCAAGCGATGCGGAACTAAAAATAAACACCCCAACAATCACCAAAACGAGTGCGGTGATAAGGAAGGGACGGTCAAAATGTTTTGTTGCTGTAGGCATAGTCTACAATGAACCAGCAAGGGCAATAATCACTCCAAGGAATGCCATTACCGCAGAAAGCACCCAATACCGCATAGTGACTTTGTATGAGGGCCAGCCTATGGCTTCGAAGTGGTGGTGCAGTGGTGCAATACGAAATACCTTTTTTCCACGTAACTTCTTGGATAGTACCTGTATGACATCGGACAACACTGTAATGACGAGTGGGAAAGCAATAACGGGCAATACTGCGACCCCCTTCCCGTCTGCAATCTTGTCAGTCATAAATGCCGTAATAGTGAGTGCTAAAGTCAAACCCATAACCCCAGTTTCGGTCATGTAAAATCTTGCTGGTGGAATGTTAAACCATAGAAATGCAAGGAGTCCTCCGACAACCGTTGCACAAAAAGCCGCAAGGTCAACTTGATGTTGCGCAATAGCTATCATGCCGTACGACGTAAACATCATTACAAAGACGCCTCCGGAGAGCCCATCTATTCCATCTATGACTCCACCCGCATACACTGCTATTCCCACAATCACAAAAAATGGAATAAACCATATTCCAAACTCAAACACACCATCGAAAGGAATAGAAACTGAAGAAACATCTAATCTCTCATAGAACCACCATCCTGCAAAAACATAAAAGATTCCGACAATCAACAAACGTCGTGTGAGGGACAAACCACCGGCAAAGTGTTTGCCATTTCCCAGCACTTCCATAAGGTCATCAATAAACCCGACCACCGCTCCCACAAGAAGTGCGCTGAGAGGAAGCCATGTTTGACTACGCGAGAGGAACTCAAGTTTTTCCAACGCAGCGCCCCCAAACCAACGCTCAAGAATCCAAAGCCCCGAAATGGTAATAAAGACACTTGCCCATATGACGATGCCACCCATTCGCGGGGTACCGACTTCTTTGTTTTTGTGGAGCTCATTAAAAAGAGGTGTGTCACCTCCTGCGTAGCCGGCTTTCTTACCCGATGTTTTTTTCCAGCATTTATACTTATAGAGATAGTGCGATACAACTGGCGTAATAGCCATCCCAACGAAGAAAGCTATTGCAGTGGGGCTGATTACTTTGATAAGATCGACGACCATAATTCCTTAAAAACAGGTACAGTATACCACTTACGAGTAGCTTCTACAGCCTTTTATGTGTCTTTATATGGGAAATTTACACATTGACAATGCTTGTTTTTCAGGGTACAATATTTGGTAGGATAAAACAAGTTTGTTTAAAAAAAAATATAAAAACAGGTGAGAGAAAATGAAGATACTTCATGTACTGCTACTAGTGGCAATGATTTTCATGAGCTCGTGTACTTCAAAGCCCACGAGCACGGTGATGTTGGCGAGGGATCTGAATCTACAAATCAAAGAAGACGTGCCCCCACCAGTGCCGAATGAACAACCCCAACCGCAACAAGTATCTCTGGACGAACCTCAACCTCAAAAGCAAGTGACTCCCGACGAGGAAATGCTCTTCCAAAATATTGTGCGCAAAGCTCGACGTTTAGACTACGAGGGTCTACGTTTGGCTAATGATCTCCTGGATGCGCCTTGGGAGAGGAAGGCGGACCCGAACCTTCAGATTGTCTTGATGATGGTCCAGAAAGAAGGATTCCCTGCTTTCTTGGAAAAAATTCTACAGACACCACGACTCGTGCGGATTCCCAGAGAGAGAAGTGCTCTCGTAATTTTACCGAGTGAGAAAAATCCAGCGATACAAAATGTCTTCATTGAGGTACCTGCTGAGTACATGCACAGGGACGACAGTATTTACGACTGGATGCCCGACATGGCTCTGTGGGTCAAATACGTCGACCTCAAGGCTAACCTCTTGACGGACAGAACGCCGAAGGAAGCATTCTTAATCCTGTTCTGGATGGCTAACAAAATAAAAAATCCAGAGATGATGAAAGTATTAGAAGAGAAAAACTGGGATTGGGTAAAAATGCCCCACCCGAAAGACACCGTGGCAAAAAAGATGTACATCCCGATTGCCACGTTGGACAAACAGAAACAGTTGTAGATCTTTAACCTTATCATAAAGCCGGACCCTGCGTCCGGCTTTACCTGTTCCAGAAACCTAATGTTAAAATTTGTAGGACTTTCGCAAACGGATGCAGTTCGAGGCGACCAAGCAAAATGGAACGAGTTGTATGAACAATACTACGAGAGACATTTTGCGCAGGGCAACAATGAAATGCGCCGTTTGTGCAAGTCCTATGATATACTACTACTCATATGGATGAGCCTCCAAAACGTTCCCTAACATACTGGTTGGTCGCTATTCTTCTCGTTATCCTTGTACTTGGATTAGCCGTGCAGGCTTATTTTATGTTTACACTTTCAAAAAAGCTAAACACGGTGAGTCAACATACTGCTTCAACCACAGACGCTCTTACCACACTCAGCTCTACGACGATTAGTCGTTTTGAGGAAAACGAGAAAAAATTTGTACAGTTTTCTGACATGCTCTACGAAGAACAACAGATTACCGAAGCACTTACTGAAACGGTGGAGAAATTTAAACGACAAGTGGGCAAACTCACTGGCACCGTTGATACACTTGAAAAGCTCACGACAACCGATCCAGAACTGTTACAGAAATACTCCCGTATTTACTTTTTAAACGAACATTATAAACCCGCAGACCTTTCATTCATTGAAGAAAAGTTTGACTATGTTAATGGTAAGGAAGTGACCATAAGCAGTGAGGTGCTACCGTTCCTCTCCGATTTGCTTGAGGAAGCAGAGGATGATGGGGTGGACCTTATCGTACTCTCCGGCTATCGCTCCTTTACAGAGCAAGGCACACTCAAAAGTGTGTACACGACAAACTATGGTGTCGGTGCAAACAGATTTTCAGCTGATCAAGGGTACTCGGAGCATCAGCTCGGGACCGCGGTTGATTTTACGTCGACGAGTATTGGAGAAAACCTCTCACAGTTTGAACACTCAGAGGCTCATACCTGGCTCCTTCAGAATGCACACAAGTATGGCTTCGTAATGAGCTATCCTGAAAACAATGAGTACTACATGTACGAACCTTGGCATTGGCGCTTTGTGGGCACAAAGCTTGCACGATACCTCGACCGAGAAGCAAAGAATTTCTACGATATTGAACAGCGGGAGATTGATACCTATATCACTTCCCTCTTTGATTAGGTAGGGCTTACGGAATTAACGGGAGTTCCGTTTCTCAAGAGCTTTTCTATTTACTTACATTTATGAAAGGGGTAGCGCCACCTGTTACGGTTGGAAGTACACCGTTCCATTTTTCTAAAGCTCGAAGCTCAAGAACAGCTGGATTAGAACGTAGTGCATCTGCCTCGATTCTAATTGCCTCCGCTTTTCCTTTTGCCTCCTCTATTTTTTGTTGTGCTTCGTATTTTACTTGTTCAAGTTTGTTTTTACTTGCGAGAGCATCTTGTTCCGCTGTTACTTTCTTTTCAATTGACTCATTGAATGACTCTGAAAAATCAAAGTTTACAATATTTACCTCATGTACAATTATTCCCTTACTTTCAAGTTTGTTTTTAATGTTCATGTATATTAAGTCGCGAACATCTGAACGTTTTGTTATAAGCTCTTCTGCTGTGAACTGAGCTGTTGCATTTTTAATTGATTCTTGAACTGCTGGGTCAATAATTCTTGTCGTATAATCGTTGCGTAATTCACGATACAAATTTGCAACATTATCGGATTTTACTTGATAGTTTACAGCTATTGTTGTGCTTACAGCCTGCAAATCTTTTGAAGCGCTTCCTGTTGGTACTTCGCTTTTTTGTATCTGCACGTTTACAATTTTCACAGTTTCTATAAAAGGTATCTTAAAGTAAAGACCTTCGTCTTTTACTTCACCTGTAACTGCACTAAAACGAAGCAATACACCTCGCTCACCAGCACCAACCGTTCCCCATGCTGTAAAAAAGCCAATAATAAGGATTACAATAATAATTGTATGCGGCAAAAATTTTACTACTTTTACATTACCATCTTCATTTTTTAACATATTATATTCAATTAAATGCTCTCGGTATCAATCGATACCGCTAATATCAAGAACACCGTGTCCCTTGAAATTCCCTACCCTGTTGTCAATATCTATGGGAGAAGAATATTATAGATTTTTACCATTGCGATTATACTCCATTTACAGATTTACGAAAGTAGTCTGACGGCGACCAAAAATTCATATTTACAAAAAACCGCAGAAGCGGTTTTTTGTTTTTGTATTTGAGAAAAATATTTACTAGGACTTACGAAAATGGATGGAGTTCTAGGAAAACGAACAAAATGTTGCGAACTGTACACGTCGTACTGTGAGCGACATTTTGTGAAGTTTGACGACGAAATTCGCCATTTTCGTAGGTCCGCAAGGATTAGCGTTTGCTCCACTGCGGTGCCCGTCGCGCCTTCCTAAGTCCGAACTTGCGTCGCTCTTTCATACGTGGGTCTCGCTTGAGGTAACCAGCTGCCTTAAGAGGCTTGCGGAGTGCTTCCTCAAACTTGGTAAGTGCTCGTGCAATACTGTGACGAACCGCTTCTGATTGTGAAGAAATACCACCCCCGTGAACGAGTACCGTAACAGAAAACTGTTGCTCAAGACCTTCTATCGCAAGTGCTTGTGTGACATGAGAACGCAATACGTCAGTAGGAAAATACTCTTCAACAGTCTTACCATTCACCACAATATCAGCCTTCTTCGCAGGGGTGATACGTGCACGTGACGTCGATGTCTTACGTCGTCCCACTGCCTCAATGTATTGTACTGTTTCTTTTGTTGCCATACGTTTGTTTACTCGCTTATGGTTAGATTCTTCATACACTTTGCACGCAAACGATTGCTTGGGAGCATCCCATATACCGCCTTTCGTACTACCTCACTATAGCCCTTCTGGTCAATAAGTTTCTGCATGGTAAATTCACTCAATCCTCCTGGGTATCCTGAGTAACGAACGTATGTTTTACCATCACGCTTTCGTTCTGAAATCATAAGCTTTTTTGCATGTTCTACTTTTACTCGAACAGGAGCTACGGTATTTCGTGCAACATCAGTACGGTGCTTACCCATGAGTAGGGTAGCCACCTCACTTGCTACACGCCCGAGGCGCTTTCCACTTGCATCAATAACATGATTTTCGTAGTTGTTGTCTGACATAATTTCTATACAAATCCAATATATGCTTTTACTGCTCCGTCTCCACTTCGTACACCGACTCGTACAATACGGGTATAGCCACCCTCACGCTTTGCAAATCGAGGTCCAAGCGTATCAAACAACTTCTTCATAGCCATGGTGTCATTCCCTAGACGTGCGCCTATAAGACGTCGTTTTGCAACTGAGTCTGTTTTTGCATGGGTGATAAGCTTTTCAACGTATGGTCGAAGTGACTTGGCTTTGGCTTCCGTAGTAATAATCTTCTCGTTCAGGATAAGGTTATGAGCAAGAGATCGCATAAGAGCCACACGAACCTTTCGTTCTCGTCCAAATTTTCTGATTTTGTTATGGTTAAGCATGGTGTTTGAGTATACTGAAAACTTTCACTATTCGCAACTATCTGAGTGTTATACCAAATTCTGATAGAGCACGCTTGATTTCTTGAAGCCCTTTAATACCAAGACCTTCTATAGCAAGGACATCCTCTTCTCGCTTTCGTGCAAGACCTCCCACAGTGCGAATGTTCGCTTGATCAAGCGCACTTATGGTTCGAGCTGAAAGCTTCAATGATTCAATTCGAGTTTTGAGCACTTCAGTGTCAACTTGCTCCTTCTGCTTTGGTGCAGAAGACATGTCTGACTTCGGCGATGTGTCAACAGCTGGTTCCTCAACCTCTTCTTCTCGAGATTCCTTGAAACCTACGATAGCTTTAAGCTGATGAATCATAATCTCGATTGATCGCTCAAGTGCTTGGCGCGGTGTGATGGCTCCATCTGTCTCAATAAAAATACGTAGACGATTGTAGTCAGTCCTGTCACCCACACGCATGTTCTCAACTTCGTAGTTTACTCGTCGAATAGGGGTGAACGTAGCGTCAAGCTGGATGGTACCTATTTCTGCTTTGTCTTCATCACGAAGCTCGCGAGGCACATATCCCAATCCCTTCTCAACAGTTATCTCCATAGAGAGTGAAGCGTTTTTTGTTGTTAGTTCAGCAATATGTTGGTCAGGATTCAAAATCTCAACCTGCCCTGTTGTCTTAATATCCTTAGCAGTTACCTCATGTACTCCTTTTGCAGAGAGAGTAAGCACCTGTGGCTCATTCCCTACCATAGAAAAACGAACTCTCTTGAGATTGAGAAGAATAGTAATTACATCTTCCTGAACACCGTCGATTGTTGAAAATTCATGAGGTACGTCGTCAATTTTGACTGAAGTAATAGCAGCACCCGTAAGAGAAGAAAGAATAATTCTTCGCAAGGAATTACCTAATGTGTGGCCGTAGCCTGGAAATAGACCGTCAATCTCAAAACTCGCAGAGTTTTCTTTC
>Ga0209212_1006760_pt1 | contig 12974 bp, 10 predicted proteins | sample RifGroC2_FD_183996 | JGI IMG/M metagenome (GOLD analysis project Ga0209212, IMG submission 183996) | Groundwater microbial communities from Rifle, Colorado, USA - Groundwater C2 (SPAdes) (version 2) | ecosystem: Environmental > Aquatic > Deep subsurface > Groundwater | place: Rifle, Colorado...
GCGCACCATTGCCCTTGATCATGAGGTCAATAACGCCGAAGTATCCATCGACGAGCGCTGTCTGGAGCTGCTGGCGCTCCGTCAGCCCGCTGCCCGCGATCTGCGCTTCATCACGATTGCGCTCAAGATCGTCACCGACCTGGAACGGATGGGGGACCAGTGCGCCAACATTGCCAAGCGTGCCCGCGAGATGAACGAGGAGCCGCCGCTCAAGCCGTACATCGACATCCCCCGCATGGCCCATCGCGCCGAGGTGATGGTCAAGGAAGCGCTGGACGCCTTTGTGCGCGGCGACTCCGAACTGGCGATCAAGGTCTGCAAGGATGACAGTTTCGTCGATGATCTGAATATCCAGATCCAGCGGGAACTGCTGACGTTCATGATCGAAGACCCGACCACGATCTCCCGGGCCATGAAGCTTAATTACATCTCGAAATCGCTGGAACGGATTGCCGACCATGCCACCAATATCGCCGAGATGGTGATATTCATGGTCAAGGGGAAGGATATCCGGCACACCATCGCATAACATCCGGGAGTCATATAACCACAGAGGAAGCGGGGCCTGTCATGGGCTCCGCTTTTGTCGTTTCCGGCCCCCCCCTCAGTCCCTCCTTATCAGGGGGAAGCCTTCAAGTCTCCCCTGATAAGGGGAGATTTAGAGGGGTTGGTTTTAGGAGTTTCAATTGTCCTTGCCATTGCGCTAACGAGAACTTTCGTGTACAGAAACAGAGCAGGTCAATCGACCACTCTCCCTTCCGCCAGGAATCCCCATGAGCAGTTCTTCCCCACACAACCGCAAACGCTGGATTATTTTCGCCACCCTGGCGCTCATGTATATCCTGGTCTATTTTTACCGGGTTTCGCTGGCGGTGGTGGCGGGCGACCTTTCGCGCGAGCTGCATCTGACACCGGAACAGCTTGGAACGCTTTCGGGTGTGCTGTTCTACGTCTATGCCGCTGCCCAGCTGCCTTTGGGGCCGATGATCGACCGTATGGGGAGCCGGGTGGTGATCAGCGGCTGCGGGGTGTTGACGACGATGGGGGGGATCCTGTTTTCCCAGGCTGATACCCTGGCAGGCGCCATGGTCGCCCGGATGCTGATGGGGGTCGGTACGGCATCGGTGCTGATGGCGACTTTTACGCTCTTCAGTCATTGGTTCACCAAACAGGAGTTCGGGCGGGTTTCCGGTTTCATGGTGGCGCTCGGCAATCTGGGCAATCTGGCGGGTACGGCCCCGCTGGCCCTGGCGGTCGGTGCCTGGGGATGGCGCAATTCCTTCCTGGTTGCCGGAATCGTACAGGGGGTTGTGACCCTGCTGGTTTTCATCAAGGTACAGGATAGGCCAGACGACAGCCAGCCCCGGATTGACGCTGAGGAACCAAAAAAAACCGGCATGATGGCTGCCTGGCGCGAGATCTTCGGTACACGGGATTTCTGGTTGCTGGGGGCGATCTCGTTTGCCTGGTATGGCAATTATCTGGCGCTACAGGCGCTGTGGGGCGGGCCATATCTGATGGAGGTGCTGCATTTGACCAGGGGAGAGACCGGCAGCATGCTGATGTTCACCTCGTTCGGGTTTATCGTCGGCAGCTCGTTTGTCGATACGGTGGCCCGGCGCGTCTTCCACTCGTACAAGAAAACCCTGCTGGCGGGACAGTTGGCGCTTCTGCTGCTCATGACGGCGTTTCTCGGGTGGGCGGAGGTTGTTCCCCAGCCGCTGCTGGCGGGGGTGTTTTTTGCCATCGGGCTGGCCGTGTCAAGCGGTGTGATGATCTATCCGATCATTCGCTCCATGTTCCGGGTAGAGATTGTCGGAACGGCGCTGACGTCGCTTAATTTTTACGTATTGATGGGGGCGGCGGTAACGCAGCAGATCATGGGGGTAATTGTGGGTGGATATGGCGACAGGCCGGGCGGTATTTCTGTCGCAGCGCTTCATGCTGCGTTTCTGTTTCCGGTTGCAGGGTTGGCGCTCGCCATCATCCTCTATTCAAGGGCCGGTGAGTACGGCCAGTTAGGAGTGAGGAGTGAGGAGTGAGGAGTGAGGAGTGAGGAGTGAGGAGTGATTTTGCCTTCAAGATGACATGTTTTGTAGGGGCGATGCTTTGTGTTCGCCCCATCCGCCTTATTCCAACTCTTCCCCGACTTCTTCCATTTCCCGGGTAATCTCTTTCAACGCGGCGTCCTTGCGTCTGAAAAAGGTCACCAGCCAATAGCAGATGAAGTAGGACGCTACCGCCGCAGCGAATCCGATGATGGAGCTTCCCAGCAGGATTGACTTGGCGTAGGGCTGGAGGCTGTGCCAGTCAAGGGTGGTAAAGTTGAGCGCTTTGCCCGGCTTTCCCCGCAGGAACCGCCCCAGGTTATAGCTGGCTACCAGAAGCGGCACAACGGTGAGCGGGGTGTTGACCCAGGCGCCGGTGATGCAGGCGACCTTGTTGAGGCGGAAGATGAAGGCCAGGGCGATGGCCAGGGGAGTATGCAGTCCGAAAAACGGAGTGAAGCTGATAAAAACGCCGACGGCAAAGCCGGTTGAGATATGGCCGGGATGGGCGTCCAGAGATAATATTTTTTTGAATTGCTGTTTGAGCTTGTCAATTGAAATCACGGTGGCCTCGATTGGGGGCAACTCTACGGTCATGTGGGGCGTTTTGTCAATTGATTAGACTTCACGAGCATGCTCAACTCTGATATAAGACTCATATATTCGCCGGGGAGGCTTTCATGGGGTCGATACAACTTATTGCGGCACTGTTCTTTCTGATTGTGATGTCAAGCCAGGTAGTGAGTGCTGCCGGTGCCACATGCTCGTACTCCAGAAGTGTTCAGAAACAGGGAGTTACATTTGATATCACCAGCCGTCCGGCAAGCGGTTGTGCCGTGCAGATTATCACGGTCGGCGCCCGGAAGGGCGGCAAGAAGCTGGCCGGCGTCAAAGCGGATGTGGATTATCTGGTGCAATCGGCCAAACCTGTTGATCTGACCGGTGACGGCGTTCCGGAACTACTTGTGACCAGCCGTACAACCGGTGGGATCGTGTCCGAGGCGCTTGATGTGTATGTGGTGGACGGCGCCGGTCTTCGCCGTGTGACAGTGCCGGAGCTTGACGATAAAAGCGGCTACAGAGGCGGGGATCGCTTTCATTTTGAAGAGCGGCTGATCGTTCGCACAGTCCCGGTGTACCGCGACGGCGACCCTGATACAAGGCCTGCCGGGGGAACCCGCTCTCTCAAATATGAGTTCAGGGACGGGGCCTTCTCGCTCTATGTACAGATGGAGAATGCGTCGAATATCCCGGCTGCTGTTAACGCACAAAGCATTGCAGTCTCATCTCCTGCTCCGCAGCCTGCGGAAAAACAGGAGGCTGCCGCCACGGGCCGCTCGGTAACCGAGGTCGTGGCCGGCGATTCAGGCATTGAAATCAGGACCAATGGTGCCGTGGCGAAGTACCGCACAGTGCGTCTGGACAAGCCGGAGCGGATTGCCATCGATATCCCCGGTGCCGACTCAACTCTTGCGGGCAAAAAGATCCACCTCGACCGGTACGGTATCAGTACGGTGCGGGTGGGACGCAACAAAGGCTTCCTGCGGGTTGTCTTCGATACATCGCTGGCAAAGTTTCCGAAGTTTGAGGTGAAGTCATCTGATGCCGGCGTACTTGTCGAGTTTCCGCAGTAATTACCTACGAAAGGATTGCAAACATGAGCACAACAACAATAGGCGTTATCGGCGGCAGCGGACTGTATGAAATGGAGGGACTGGAACAGGTTGAACGGATCAATATTGAAACCCCGTTCGGTGATCCCTCAGACGAATACGTCACCGGCATTCTGAACGGCGTAAAGATGGTGTTCCTGCCCCGCCACGGACGCGGCCACCGGTTGCTGCCGTCGGATGTCAATTATCGCGCCAATATCTACGGCATGAAAAAGCTTGGCGTGGAGCGGATCATTTCCGTCTCCGCCGTGGGGAGCCTGAAAGACGCCATCGCGCCGGGGCATATCGTCATTCCGGACCAGTTTTATGATCGCACCAAAGGGGTCAGGAAAGACACTTTTTTCGGTGAAGGCGTCGTTGCCCACGTGGGCTTTGCCGATCCGGTCTGCAGCGATCTGTCCGGCGTCCTGTACAATGCTGCCCAGAAGGCCGGGGCAACGACCCACAAGGGGGGCACCTATATCTGCATGGAAGGGCCTGCTTTTTCGACCCGCGCCGAGTCCTTTTCCTATCTGGCTCTGGGGGCATCAGTCATCGGCATGACCAACCTGACCGAAGCCAAGCTGGCCCGTGAAGCGGAGATCTGCTATGGCATCATCGCCCTTTCCACCGATTATGACTGCTGGCATGATTCCCACGATGATGTCACCGTGGAAGCGATCATCCAGATCATTCACCAGAATGTGGCCATGGCAAAAAACATCATCAAGCATGCCGTGGCGGAAATCGGGGCCGAACGCCCCTGCTCATGCGGGAGTGCCATGCAGTATGCCGTCATCACCGACCGGTCGGTCATTCCCGAGGCAACCAAAGTGAAGCTGGCGACAATTATCGGCAAGTATCTGTAAATTGTCGCAGAGAACAGAGAGAAAAAACGAAAAGGCTGGCTCCGCATGGGGCCAGCCTTTTTTATTCACAGGACAAACTGTCTCACGCAATGAACACTTCGCCGCAACGTGAATCCAAAAACTTATCCTACAGGCCTTTTCGTTGCGTGAGTAACAGCCTTTTTTACTTCTGGCTTGCGTAGAGAGCCTGATCTATATCGTCGATGATATCGCTCGCATCCTCAATGCCGATGGAGAGGCGGATCAGGTCTGGCTTGACGCCGCTGGCTTCCTGCTGCTCCGGTGATAACTGGCGATGGGTGGTGCTGGCCGGGTGCAGTACGCAGCTGCGGGCATCGCCCACATGTACCACCAGCGCGACCAGTCTGGTCGCTTCCATAAATTTCCGTCCCGCTTCGGCGCCACCCTTGATGCCGAAGGTAAGCACGCCGCTGCATCCCTTGGGCAGGTATTTCAGAGCCCGGTCATGGGTCGGGTGGCTGGTAAGGCCAGGGTAGCAGGCCCAGTTGACCAGCGGGTGGCGTTCCAGAAATTTAGCCACGGCCAGCGCATTGTCGCTGTGGCGCTGCATGCGCAGGTGCAGGGTTTCCAGCCCCAGGTTAAACAGGAACGAGTTGAGCGGGGCGGGGGTTGTGCCCAGATCGCGCATCAGCTGGACGCGGGCCTTGATGATGTAGGCAAGCGGGCCGAAGGTCTTGAAATATTCCATGCCGTGGTAGCTGATGTCCGGCTCAGTCATTTCCGGAAAGCGACCGCAGCCCCAATCGAATGTCCCGCCGTCCACGATTACGCCGCCGACGCTGGTGGCGTGGCCGTCGATATACTTGGTGGCGGAATGGATGATGATATGGGCGCCATGCTCAAAGGGACGGCAGAGGTAGGGGGTGCCGAAAGTGTTGTCGATGATCAGTGGCGCCTGCATTTCATTGGCGATGGCGGCAAATTTTTCGAAGTCCAGGATGTTCAGACCGGGGTTGCCGATGGTCTCGGCAAAAATACAGCGCGTGGTGGGACGGAAGGCTTTTTTGATCTCTTCGGCTGACGCTTCCGGATCGACAAAGGTTACTTCGATGCCCATCTTGGGCAGGGTTACGGCAAACAGGTTGTAGGTGCCGCCGTACAGCGTGCTTGCGGTGACGATATGCTGGCCGGCCTGGCAGATGTTCATGATGGCCAGGGTCGTGGCGGCCTGCCCGGACGAGGTTGCCATGGCGCCCACGCCCCCTTCCATCTGGGCAATTTTGGTTTCGAAGCCGTCGGTGGTGGGGTTGGCCAGGCGGGTGTAGAAGAAGCCGGCCGCTTCCAGATCGAACAGTTTGGTGACATGCTCGGCGCTGTCGTACTTGAAAGTGGTGCTCTGGATGATAGGCAGGATGCGGGGCTCGCCGGATTTCGGCTCATAGCCTCCCTGTACGGCAATGGTGTCAATTTTCCAGTTCGGGTTCATCGGCAACTCCTTCGATTGTGGTGGTGTGGGGACTGATGTAAAACATCAGATGCGCGGGCATTATACTGATACGCCCGGACTTGGCAATCATATTGTATTTTCGTTCTCTTCCCGCTATTCTGCAGCAGCTTATACCAACCTCAGGAGTTACTACCATGCTTTCATACGATCAGGCCCGTAAGGTTATACTTGAAAATTGTTCCCCTGCCGGCGTCGAGCAGGTTTCTTTGCTGGATGCTGTTGGCCGGGTGCTGGCGAAGGACGTGGCCGCGCCCTGGGATATGCCGTTGTGGGATAATTCGGCCATGGACGGCTATGCCGTGCGGAGTGACGATTGCGGCCAAATCCCCTGCACATTGAAGGTGACCGGCTACATTCCTGCCGGTGCCGTGGCCGACGGAATCAGCGTGGAACCGGGGTGTGCCGTACGGATCATGACGGGAGCGCCGACACCAGCCGGGTGCGATGCGGTGGTGCCGGTTGAGGAAACGGACGATGGACAGGAAACCGTGACGTTGGGGCAGCCGGTGAAAAAAGGGCAGCATATCCGGGTGCGGGGTGAGGATGTTGGCGCAGGTGTTGTCTTCGTCCGCGCCGGGACGATTGTCCGGCCGCCGGAAGTGAACATCTTGGCAAACTTCGGCAAGGCGCTGGTTAGCGTCTATCGCCGCCCGGTTGTGGCGATCCTTTCCACCGGCGATGAGCTGGTCGAACTGGGGCGGACTCCCGGAGCGGGAGAAATCGTCAACAGCAATGCGCTTTCTCTTGCCGCTGCAGTGCGGGAAACCGGCTGTATCCCCCGCATTATCGGCATTGCCCGCGATAACGTGGAGAGCCATCGGGAAAAGCTGCGCGAGGGCCTGAAGGCTGATGTCCTGATCACCTCGGCCGGCGTCTCAGCCGGTGATCGCGATCTGGTAAGGGATGTGTTGTGTGAGCTGGGGGCCGAGCAGCGTTTCTGGAAAGTCGCCATCAAGCCGGGGGGGCCGACTGCGTTTGCCATGTATGGGACAACGCCGGTGTTCTCGCTGCCGGGCAACCCGGTCTCAACCATGATCACCTTCGAAGAGTTTGTCCGCCCGGCGCTGCTGAAGATGCTGGGGCAGCAGCGGGTGCTGCGCCCTCTGTTCAAGGCGGTGCTGCGCGAGCCGGTCAAGAAAATGCCGGGTAAAGTGCAGATTGTCCGGCTCAGGCTGGAGAACGTGGAGGGACGCTGGTTTGCCAGTTCGGCGGGCAATCAGCAGACCGCCATTTTGAAGACCATGGTCGATGCCCAGGCGCTTGCCGTACTTCCTGCCGAGAGCAGCAGCTGTTCTGCAGGAGACGAAGTTGATGTGCATTTTTACGGAAATTATTGCGACCTTACGGAGGCACCATGAAAGATTTTCTGGGCGCTCACATGTCCATCTCGGGGGGGCTGCATCTGGCCATAGACCGGGCTGTTGCCGCCGGTTGCAATGTGGTGCAGATTTTTACCCGCAACTCCAACCAGTGGAAGGGGAAGCCGGTCAGCGAGGCTGATACGGCCCTGTTTCGCAGCAAGTTTGCCGCGTCCGGACTGCATGAGGTGATTTCCCACGATATCTACCTGATCAACCTGGCATCGCCGCCGGGCGAGACGCGCGACAAAAGCGTGGCGGCGTTTCGCGACGAACTGGAAACCTGCGCCCGTCTCGGTATCAACAAGGTGGTCATGCACCCCGGCTCGCACCTGGCTGATTCCCCGCAGACCGGACTGGAGCGGGTGATCGAAGCGTTTGACCAGCTGTTTGCCGAGGTGCCGCAGTTTGAAGGCCGGGTGCTGATCGAGACGACTGCCGGGCAGGGGAGCAATCTGGGCAGGACGTTTGAAGAGCTCGGGGCGATCATCAACGGTTCGAAGTTTCCGGACAAGTTAGGCGTCTGCTTCGATACCTGCCATACCTATGCCGCCGGATACGACACCGCTACCGAGGAAGGGTATCGCGACACCATGGCCCAGTTCGACCGGATCATCGGCATCGAACGGCTGCACTGCTTTCATTTCAACGATTCCAAAAAGGGGCTTGGTTCACGGGTGGACCGGCACGAGCATATCGGCAAGGGGGAACTGGGGCTGAATCCGTTCCGCTTTATCCTGAATGATCCCCGCTTTGCCACGGTGCCGAAAATTCTGGAGACGCCGAAGGGTGATAATGATGAGATGGATGCGGTGAACCTTGCGGAGCTGCGGGGGTTGGTGAAGTAGAAGGAAAGATTTAAATCGACCACCCCCAACCCCTCCTTATCAAGGAGGGGAGCTTTTAAGTCCCCCTCCTTGATAAGGAGGGGCTAGGGGTGGTAAGGTTTTAGCTTGAAAGTAACGCGTGGTTATTCCCCTTGAAAAACCGGCGGCCGTTTACCTAAGAACGCGTTGATCCCTTCCGCGTAATCCTTGCTGTCGTACACCAGTCTACGCAGACCCTGGACCCGTTCAAACGTGTGTGGGCTCAGCGGATGAGCATTGGCCAGCAGGCGAATCTGCTCCTTGATTACCTTGATGCTGAGCGGGCTGTTTCTGGCGATATTGCCCGCCAGTTTGTAGGTGAATTCTTCCAGTTCCCGCTCGGGAACCATGTGGTTCAAAATCCCCAGCCGTTCCGCCCGTTCTGCGCTTAGCGACTGCGCCGAAAAGAACATCTCCTTGGCGATGTTAACCCCCATGATGCCCATGAAATGCAGGATTCCCGAGGCATTGTACGGTACGCCGATCTTGGCGGGGGTCATGGTGATGGATGAGGTCGGGCACCCGATCAGGATGTCGCATGACAGCGCCAAGTCGCAGGCGCCGCCCCACACCCCTCCCTCGAGCATGGCAACCACCGGCAGAGGTGATGCCTGGATGGAACGCAGTATGGTCACGAGCGGGTCGCTGTAGGCCAGCGGGTCGCGCCCGGCAACCGGAAGTTCGTTGACGTCATGCCCTGCCGACCAGACTTTTGCTCCGGCGTATGCCCGGATCACGATCACCCGGGCCTTGCCCCGTTCCAGCGCTTCCAGGGCCTGGAGTATCTCCTCCACCATCTTGCTGCTCAGGACGTTGCGGTGGTCGGGATTGTTCATGATGATGGTGCCGATATTGTCATTGAGTTGCGTCAAAACCAAAGCCATGTGAAGCTCCTTACTACCTGTTTGATCTGTGTACAGCAGGTAAATACTACCGCTTGGTTATATATTGTCAAACAGATATTCGAGCCCGTTAACCTTGATTTCGTATACGGTTCGCAGCATATCCCCCAGCTTGCCCGGCGGGAAGCCCTGCCCGGCAAACCAGACCACGTAATGCTCCGGCAGATCGACCAGCTTGCGCCCCTTGTACTTGCCGAACGGCATGCGCGTGGCGGCTAGTTCCAGAAGTTTGGAGTGATCGAAAGGGAAATCCGGCCCTGCTCCGCTAACCGGCTCCATTAAAGCATCTTCCGCAGATACTGCCCCGTGTACGACTTCGTTACCTTGGCCACCTGCTCAGGTGTGCCGGTGGCAACGATCTCACCACCCCGGTCGCCCCCTTCCGGTCCCAGGTCGATGATCCAGTCGGCGGTTTTGATGACATCCAGATTGTGCTCGATGATGACGATGGTGTTCCCCGCGTCCACCAGGCGCTGGATGACCTCCAGCAGCTTGGCGATGTCGTGGAAATGCAGGCCGGTGGTGGGTTCGTCCAGGATGTAGATGGTCCGGCCGGTGGCGCGCTTGGACAACTCCTTGGCCAGCTTGACTCTCTGGGCTTCGCCCCCCGACAGCGTGGTGGCCGCCTGTCCCAGCTTGATATAGCCGAGGCCGACCTCCTCCAACGTGGCCAGTTTGTTCTTGATGCGCGGGATCGCCCCCATGAACTCCAGTGCCTGCGACACGGTCATATCGAGTACTTCGGCGATGGATTTCCCCTTGTAGTGCACCTCCAGCGTTTCGCGGTTGTAGCGCGCCCCCTTGCAGACCTCACACTCCACATAGACATCCGGCAGGAAGTGCATCTCGATCTTGATGATGCCGTCGCCGGAGCAGGCTTCGCAGCGCCCCCCCTTGACGTTGAACGAGTAGCGCCCCGGTTTGTAGCCGCGCAGCTTGGATTCGGGCAGGTTGGAGAACAGATCGCGGATGTCGCTGAACACAGCGGTGTAGGTGGCCGGGTTTGAGCGCGGCGTGCGACCGATGGGGGACTGGTCGATGTTGATGACCTTGTCCAGATGTTCCAGACCCTTCACGTCTTTGACCGCTCCGGCTTTCTCGCGGCTGCGGTACAGGCGTTGCCCCAGCACCTTGTGCAGGGTGTCAATGATCAGGGTCGATTTGCCCGAACCTGATACGCCGGTGACGCAGGTCATGACGCCGAGTGGGATGTCGACGGAGACGTTCTTCAGGTTGTTCTCGGTGGCGCCGACGATCCGGATCGCCTTGTCTCCGCTGCGCCGTTTTTTCGGCACGGCTATGGACAGTTCGCCCGAAAGATAGCGGCCGGTCAACGAAGCGGGATTGGCCATGACTTCGGCCGGGGTCCCCTGGGCCACGACTTCGCCGCCGTGCACCCCGGCGCCAGGGCCCATGTCGATCAGGTGATCCGCTTCCATGATGGTTTCCTCGTCATGTTCCACCACCAGCACGGTGTTGCCGATGTCGCGCAGGTGCTTCAATGTACCGAGCAAACGGGCGTTGTCGCGCTGGTGCAGGCCGATGGACGGTTCGTCCAGGATGTAGAGCACGCCCACCAGGCTGGAGCCGATCTGGGTTGCCAGGCGGATGCGCTGCCCTTCTCCCCCAGACAGGGTGCCGGAGGTGCGGTCGAGCGACAGGTAGTCGAGGCCGACGTTGACCAGGAAGGAGAGCCGCTCGCGGATCTCCTTGAGGATGCGGCGGGCGATCTCCTGTTCCTTGTCGCTCAGTGCCAGTTCCTCGAAATAGCGGAGGCAGTCGCGGATGGAGAAGGCGGTTACGTCGCGGATGGTCACTCCCCCCACAAACACGTGCAGCGCCTCGGGACGCAGGCGGGCCCCCTGGCAGGTCGGGCAGGGCATGACGTTCATGTACTTTTCCATCTCTTCGCGGGAAGCATCCGATTCGGTCTCGCGCCAGCGCCGCTGCAGGTTGTTCAGTACCCCCTCGAACTCCTTTTGGTAGGTGTGGCGCCGTTCGCCGTCCTCCTCCCACCAGAACTCGATCTTGGCCCCCCGGGAACCGTTCAGGATGACGTCCTTGGCAGCTTCCGGCAACTCCTTGAACGGCTTGCGGATATCGAACTGGTACGCCTTGGCCAGCGCGTCCAGAATCATGTGGTACCAGCCGGACAGACGCTTTTCCCACGGTGCGATGGCTCCTTCGCGCAGGGAGAGCTCCTGATTGGGAATGACCAGGTCGGCGTCGAAGTACATCCGCGTGCCGAGTCCTGTGCAGTCGGGGCAGGCGCCGTGCGGGTTGTTGAACGAGAACAGGCGCGGGGTGACTTCCTGGTAGGAGAGGCCGCAATCGACGCAGGCGAGTTTCTCAGAAAAGAGCATCTGCAGCGGTTTCGCAGCCTTTTTAGTCTTTTTTTCGGTTGGTTCATCGGATGCGGGCAGGACGGCTTCAATCTTCACCACCCCCTCTGCATGATGCAAGGCGGTTTCCAGTGAATCGGCCAGGCGGCGCTGGATGCCCTCCTTGACGACGATGCGGTCCACGACGATGTCGATGTCATGCTTTTTCTTCTTGTCCATCTCTATATCATCGGCCAGCTCACGCACCGTTCCGTCGAGAACCACGCGGGTAAAGCCTTCTTTGCGCAGCTGATTCAGTTCTTTTTTATACTCTCCCTTGCGGCCGCGAATCATGGGCGACAACAGGGTCAGTTTCGTCCCGCCCGGGAGCGCCATGATTTGATCAACCATCTGGGACACGGTCTGCGAAGTGATCTCCTTGCCGCACGAGGTGCAGTGCGGATGGCCAACCCGGGCAAACAGGAGGCGCAGGTAGTCGTAGATTTCGGTGACCGTGCCGACCGTGGAACGGGGGTTCTTGCTGGTGGTTTTCTGCTCTATGGAGATGGCAGGAGACAGGCCTTCGATCGATTCCACATCCGGCTTTTCCATCTGCTCCAGAAACTGGCGGGCATAGGCGGAAAGCGATTCCACATAGCGGCGCTGACCCTCGGCATAGATGGTGTCAAATGCCAGGGTGGACTTGCCGGAGCCGGACAGGCCGGTAATGACGACCAGCTGGTCGCGGGGGATTTCGACGTCGATGCACTTGAGGTTGTGCTCGCAGGCGCCTTTGATGATGATTTTATCGTGTGCCATGATGATTCCTTCTGGTTGCAAAGTGATCTTGAAATATATCACACATCGGCTTCACTATGAAGAGACTTTGCAAAGTAAAGGATGATGCGGGTGACAGTTTGCTCTGCAGGGCACCGACACGTACTCTGCACGTCAGTAAATGCAAAAAGGCCGTCCGAAGACGGCCTTTCCTGTTACATGTGAATACTTTTTGTGGTTCTCGGTACCGGTACCTTATGGGTAGACGTGATCAAGACCATCTGCGTAGGTAAGGGTAATCGGGAGTAAGCCGGTTGCATTAACGGTGATGTTGCCGTTACCTGTATTGGTGACTGTCACGGCGGCAGTGCAGCTGTTGTTGAGTGTAACGACACCATTACCGGTGTTGGTTACCGTAACCAGTTGGCCGTTGTTGGTAATGTTGATCGATCCGGTTCCGTTTTCAGTAACCGCAACATGGCCGCCGTTGTTCTGGACGTTGATAGCGCCGCCGGTAGCTGCGGTTGCGACCACATCGGCAGCGTTGGTACCGGTTACGGTAACGCCGGGTGTTGCCGGTACGACTGGCGGCACTACAACAACCGGTGGAATTACCGGATCAATCGGCTCAACTGGTACAGCGATTGAGCCGGGGACGTTGACGGTGGTGTTGACAAGGGTAACCGAAGCATGCAGGGCCAATGCTCTGCCGT
>Ga0209212_1006761_pt1 | contig 12970 bp, 11 predicted proteins | sample RifGroC2_FD_183996 | JGI IMG/M metagenome (GOLD analysis project Ga0209212, IMG submission 183996) | Groundwater microbial communities from Rifle, Colorado, USA - Groundwater C2 (SPAdes) (version 2) | ecosystem: Environmental > Aquatic > Deep subsurface > Groundwater | place: Rifle, Colorado...
CCCGTAAAAATATTATATTCGCGACGGCGCTGGCTTTCTGGGCCGCGCCGCTTTTTGCCGGCGGTCTCGCCTACAAGGAAGCCGCGGCGCCCTGGTCCGCCGAACAGGCCGTAAAGCTTCCGCCCGAGCTGACCCCGCTTTTCCTGAAAACGGTAGAAAAAGACCTCGGCCCCGCCGCCGCTGCCGGGCTCTCCGAGAAGAAAGAAAAAGTTTCCGCGCTGGTGCTCCGGTTCAAGAGCTGCGCGCTGAACGCGGCAGACCTGGAGACGGCGGAGAAATATTTTACCGCGGACTTTAAAGCCGAAGTGCGCTATTTCGCGGGTAGGGGCTGCGCGGAATTTAAAGAGACTGCTGAAGGGCAGGGAGCCGCGGCTCGAGCGGCCTACGTTAATGATCTTGAAGGTGTTTCGGCGTCAGGAGTTCTCGCTACTTCAGAAGGTTCGGCCAGGTTCTTCGACGGCGCGAAGTATGCCGGCGCGGCGGCGGTCCCGGTTAAAGCCGGCGGGACCAGTTATCAGTCTGCCGGAGGGGCCGCCCGGGCAGCAGTTGCGGCGCCGGCCTCAAAACCCCTTTCCTCGCACGTTCCCGCCCTGCGCGCTGATAACAAAAGCGCGAAGATGGAAAGGCCCGCCGACCTCGGCAAGGACGGCCGCGTCAACCAGGCGGCGGCTTACTGGACCGCCCTGCGCAAACAGAACTGGGAGGCCTCTAAGAACTTGTCCGGAGTGGAAAAGGCCAGGGCTTTGATGAAGGCGGCTGCCGGCGCCGGTTTAGGCGGTCTGCTTACGCTGAGCAATCTGCCCAACGTAGAGATAGCCGCAGCGCGCCTGGGCTGGGATGTGGGGCAGGGCGCCGGGGCCGGAACGATAACCGCCGATTCAGTCAGGCTGGTTTTCCATTCCGGAGTTTTCCTGCTGGCGCTGGCGCCTATCCCTGTAAGCAAGGTTTTCCAGGCCGCCGCCGCCGGGGAAGGCTGGGCCGTAGCCCTTGCGGGCGCCATGGCCGCAGGCCCGGTTAACCGCTATATCCTGCGGATCATCTGATCCGCTTAAGAAATAGCCGGTTAAAAAATGACATAATCAGGAAGCAGCACACACGATAGGGAAGTTTTTGGCCCGCATTGAATGATACGCACTTTATTGCTCCGTTTAAATACCCCGAAGCTTTATGCAGTCGCAAAAGCCCTGAAAGAATTGAGAGGGCTCATTCATTACTGCGTGACGGACGAGATCCCCGGCAGAAACAGGATCAGTAAGGCAAAATCGCGGGTGACCGATATACATCAAAAGGCCCGCGACAAGTATCCCCGGTCCAGACACACCCGGCTTATCCACGACATACAGCGGCTGCTGGGGTTGCTCGAGGTTGCTTTCCTGGAAATCAGGGATTATAATCTTGAAAGAACCCGGGAAATGATCCGGTTCTTTGCCGTATATCTCTCTATCATGGACGCTCTGAGCGAAGCCGTTACCAATTCTTTTTCAAAATCAGGCGAAGCTGCCGCCCGCGCCTGCAAACTTGTAGCGGATGGCAGAAAACTCCTCAGATCTTTCAGGGCGGACTGTTTATCCAGGACGGATAATTTATCCGGCAGCATGACGCTGCTGACTTTATATGGCCACTTTGAAGCATGCCTCTCTGAAACCGACAAACTATCAAGAAATATAACTACGGTAAAATATAAAAAAAACCGCTAAAAAGTAATTATTTCCTATCCATCACCACTCCACCCACCAGCGGGACATTTCCAGCCGGGCCGCGTATTTAGGATTGCGGTCCGCTATTTCTTTAAAGCTCACGGAGCGCTCTATTGAAGTGAGGGGGTGCTCAAAAAGATCTAACTGCCGCGAATTTACCTGTGAGAATTCGTGGTCCAGCAGTATTTCCACCAGCGGCTTGGTAAGGAACCCCCTGGTCACGCTCAGCACGCGGCAGATCTCTCCGGACGAGAGCACCACGATGGAGCCGGGGGGGTAGATCGAGATCGCGGAGATAAGCGCTTTCACCGCCTTGGCGTTGAAGCCCCTCCCCTCCTTTTCTACTAGTTCTTTGATCGCCTCGGGCGGGTTAATGGCGTCGCGCCAGGCCCGGGGATGCGTCATTGCCTCGAAGGCGTCGGCTATGCTTATAAACTGCGCCAGCGGATCTATCTCCTCGTCCGAAAGGCGGTCAGGGTAGCCCGAGCCGTCGACGCGTTCGTGGGTCTGCAGCACTATGTGACCGGCCCGTTCCTTTATCTTATAATCAAGGTCCACTATCCTGTCCAGCTTGGCGACCCCGGCCTCGGCGTGCAGCGCCATCTCGGCAAATTCGTTCTCGCCCAGGCGGTCGGCGCGGTTATAGAGGGCGGCATACTCCGTCATGCCTATGTCGTGCGCCATGGAGCAGAAACCGAGCAGGCGCAGTTCCGGGTCTTCGAGCCCGGCTTCCAGCCCCAGGGCCAGCGCCAGGATGGTGGTATTGGCGGTGTGGGCCCGCAGGTAATCTTCGGCGGTGGAATAATTAGTGTAATTTAAAAGCACGCCGTTGTTTTTCAGGGTTTCAACGATAAGGCCGCAAGTAGCCAGGACGGCTTCGTATTTTTCCGTATAGGGCTGGTCCACGGCTTTAAGGAAGGTGCCTGCCTGGTCAAGGACCCGGGAGTAAACCTCCCTGGCCTCGGCGTCTAGCTCTTTGAAGGGCGCCTTCGGCGCGCGGGAGAGCGCCATGGCTTCCCGCCGGCTTTTCGGGCCGCCGCCGGAGGGCTGCTTAGCCGGTTCAGGGATATTGGAAGGGGCGGGTGTATTGGCGGAGGGAAAAGATGAAGGCTGAATGACGAGGGTTGAAGGCGGGGGGGCGACCGTGTCCTCAGATTTTACTTTTTCCCGCTCAGGCGTCGGGAAGGCCCGGACCGGCTTTTTAGGCTCGGGTGCCAGGGCCTTCTCTTTTATTCTTTCCAGGTCTGAAAACCGCATACCTAGATTATAGCAGAGGAGAGTTAAATATTAATTACAAAAAGATTAATTGACAGCCACAAAATGGCAGTAGCTTTCTATGCCTTCCCAGTGCCGCTCTATCATCCGCGCGAACTTCTGGTACGGCTCCAGCCGGCTCCACTTTAACTGCTCTTTCCAGTTCTCAAAGAACCGCCGACTCCAGCCGGGCGTGTTGTAATCCCACAACTGCTCAAACGATTCTTTAAGGATATACGCCTTGTTCAGCCGCTTGTTGCCTTTTAACAGTATCCGCAGCGCCCGGCGGCCGTCCACGTCCAGACTGGTCTTGTGCGGCAGCAACGTGTAACGCTGTCCCTTGATATAATCCCGGCCTTCTCCGGAGACACGCTTATATTCCTCGCGCCGCACCTGGTCCAGCGCCTTCGACAAATGGCTCAGAATGTGAAACTTGTCGAACACAATCCGCGCCTTAGGCGCTCGCTCCAGGGTGACGTTGCGGAACGGCTTCCACCTGTCCATTACCGCCACTTCTATGCCCCGGCAGCGTTTCTTGCCCAACTCCTTGAAGAAGGGCCTGAAATCCTTCTCCTTGCGCCCCTTTTCGCTTTCAACTCCATGGCTTCGGCGAAGGCCGCCCAGAACGGGTCCGTCACCGGGTGTTCCAGCGTCCTTTCCATTCCGCCCTCTCTTACCTTTACTCCGTGTTTAGGAGCCGTCACCTCTCCGGCGATGGAGGCGTCTATGTCTTTGGCCGCCAGCGCGGCCAGCAGGCGCGGCGCGGCCTCTTCGCGCGCCGTTATTATCAGCGTGCCTTCGCTTATCGTGCAATATGGATCTACACCGAAATACCCGCAGATGCGCGCCGGGGCGTCCTTTAATATTATTTCTTCCTTATTTATCCGCATGCCGGTGCCCGAGGCCCTGGCTATCTCGAAAAGCCCTCCCCAGATCCCGCACTCGGTGGCGTCGTGCATGGAGGTCACGCCTGCCTTCCTGGCGTCGCCGCCCGCCGCGGTAAGGGCGTCCTCCACCGTGGACATCTTTTCAAAGAAACTGTCCGCCTCCTTCAGGAATTCCGGGCCGAACTTCTCCTTGATCAGTCCGGGGCAGGCCGCGGCGAAAAGGCCGCAGGTCTCTATGGCCGCGCCCTTGGTGATTATTATTCTGTCTCCGGGCTTAGCCATCCGGGTGGTGACGTACTTGTCCTCGTCGCCCAGCGCCGTCATCACGGCCCCGCCCACCATCGGGTAATTGCAACCGGCGTAGCGCGCGGTGTGGCCGGTCACTACGCTGACGCCGTACTTCAGGCATTCCCGGTGCACGGCTTCCCACATCAGCTCAAGTTCCTCCCGTTTCATGGAAAGGGGCAGGTTCAGGTCCACGGCCAGGTGCGACGGTCGCAGGCCGGTGGTGGTTATGTCGGAGGCCAGGATATGGAAGGCGAACCAGGCCGCGCGCTCCCAGCCGTAATCCGGCACGATGAAGAAAGGGTCGGCCGTCATGGCCATCACCCGGCCCGGAGCCACGCGCACCACGCCGCAGTCCACGCCGTGCATCGGCCCGGCCAGAATATCTTTCGAAGGCGCGCCCAAGCGCGGGTAAATAAGCCCGTCGAAAACGGCCGGGTTTATCTTGCCGGCGGGGGGGAGTTCTTCTATCTTCGTCATTTTTTATCTCCTATTTTTAAACCGCAAGTCGGTCACCGCCCGGGCCGTTTCCCGGAGAGCGAAGACCGAGGATACTACCGAGATCATGTCGGCTCCGGCCGCGGTCACCAGCGCCGCGTTATGCTTGTTTATCCCGCCGATGGCTACCAGCGGTAATTTAAGCCGCCGCTTGGCTTCGGTGAACACGGAGAGCGGGACCAGCGGCTCTTTCGGCTTGGTGGGGGAGCGGAAGCAGGCCCCGAAGGATACATAATCCGCGCCTTCGCGCTGCATCCTGAGCGCCAGTTCGAGGTCGCCGTAGCAGGATACGCCTATTATCGCCCCGGGCCCCAGCAGTGCGCGCGAGGTTTCTACCGAAGCGTCGTCGCGGCCTATATGCACGCCGTCGGCGCCGATGGCGGCCGCCAGCCACGGGTCGTCGTTTATGACCAGCCTGGCCCCGTGGGCGTGCGCCGTCCTTACCGCTTCTTTAGCCAGTTCCAGCCGGTCGCGCAGGCGGCTGGCTTTCTCGCGCAGCTGTATGATGCCCGCTCCGGCCGAGGCCGCGGCGGCTATTTTTTTCAGGAAGTCTTTGCGCGCAATCAGTTTCTCGTCGGTGATAGCGTAGAGCCTGCCCTTAATTTTCAGCATGGGCCCTCCAGAAATGGTTGAGCGGGCCGTGGCCGCCCCCCAGGCTGAATGAGTTGCGTATGGCGCCGGCCACATAGGCGCCCGCTTCCTCTACGGCCTGCCGGGGCTCCATCCCGCGCGCCAGGCAGGCGGCTATGGCGGCCGAAAGGGTGCAGCCGGTGCCATGCGTGTTGCGCGTGGCGATGCGCGGGTAGCTGAACACGGTGAACTCTTTCCCGTCGAAAAGCAGGTCCCGGCAGACCTTTCCGCGCAGATGCCCGCCCTTTATTAATACCCACTTCGGGCCGAGAGCGTATATGGCTTTAGCCGCTTTCCTGGCGCAGTTCGGGTCTTTGACGTCTATGCCGCTCAGCCGACCGGCCTCCGGCGCGTTCGGGGTAACTATAAGCGCCAAAGGCAGGAGCTCTTTGATAAGCGCTGTCCCGGCGTTGTCCTCCAGCAGGGCGTGGCCGCTCTTTGCGTACATCACCGGGTCCAGCACCAGGTTCTTTACCTTGTGGGCTTTAAGCCTGCCCGCTACGGCCCGTATTATCGGCGCCGAGACGAGCATGCCGAGCTTTACCGCGTCGGCGCCCAGATCTTCGAGCACGGCGTCTATCTGCGCCGAAACGAGCTTGGGCTTCATGCAGGTCACCCCGCTTACGCCCAGGGTGTTCTGCACCGTAACTGCCGTTATAGCCGACATGCCGAATACCCTGAAAGCGGTGAAGGTTTTGAGGTCGGCCTGGATGCCGGCACCGCCGCCGGGATCCGAGCCGGCTATGGTAAGGGCGCGCGGCGTCATGCTAAAGTCTTTTTGCCCAAGGTGCGGGAGACCCTCATCGAGCAGAAGTCCGGGCCGCACATGGTGCAGAATTTTTTATCCAGCCCCGCTTTTTTCGCTACGCCCTCGGAATGCATACAGCGCGCTCTTTTGGGGTCCAGCGAGAGTTTGAACTGCTTCTCCCAGTCGAAGGCGTAGCGGGCTTTCGAAAGAGCGAGGTCCCGCCCGGCGGCTCCGGGGCGTCCGCGCGCTACATCGGCCGCGTGCGCGGCTAGCTTCGAGGCTATGATGCCCTGCCGGACGTCTTCCAGGCCGGGCAGGCCCAGGTGTTCCTTGGGCGTGACATAGCAAAGGAAGGAAGCCCCGGCCCAGGCGGCTATGGCCCCGCCGATAGCCGCGGTTATGTGGTCGTAGCCGGGGGCGATATCGGTCACCAGCGGGCCCAGCACGTAGAAAGGCGCGCCGCCGCAGATCTTGTCCGCTTTCTCTACGTTAAGGAAGATCTTGTCCAGCGGCACATGGCCCGGGCCTTCCACCATTATCTGCACGCCGGCCGCCCTTGAGCGTTTCACCAGGCCGCCCAGCGCGTCGAGCTCCGCGAACTGGGCCTCGTCGCAGGCGTCGGCCAGCGAGCCGGGCCGCAGGCCGTCGCCCAGGCTGAAGGTCACGTCGTGTTTTTTTAAGATAGCGCAGATCTCGTCGAAAGCCGTATGGAAAGGGTTCTCCTCACCTTTAAGTTCGATCCATTTGGCTATGGCCGCGCCGCCGCGCGAAACTATGCCGGTGACCCGGCCCTTCACCAGCGGCAGATGGGCGCGCAGGAGCCCGGCGTGGATGGTCATGAAGTCCACACCGGCCTCAGCCTGCTCTTCGATGACTTCCAGTATCAGGGCGGGGTTTATGTTCTTTACGCCGCCGGCCCTTTTCATTACTTCGTAGAGCGGCACGGTGCCTACCGGCAGGGAACTGCGCGAGATGATCTCGCGCCGTATCTTTGCGACGTCGCCGCCGGTGGACAGGTCCATCACGGTGTCGGCGCCCAGCTCCATCGAGAGCTCAAGCTTCTGTAGCTCTTTCTTAAGCCCTGAGCCCATGTCCGAGGTCCCCAGGTTCACGTTTATCTTGCAGTTGAAGGCTTTGCCGATGGCGGCGGGGAACAGGTTCCTGTGGTTGATGTTGGCGGGTACGACGGCGCGGCCGGCCGCCGTTTCTTTCAGCAGCAGGCCCGCCTGGGCGTCCTCGCGCGCGGCGGCTTGTACTATTTCGGGTGTTAAACTCCCCTTGCGGGCTGATTCGAGTTGTGTCATTATTTCCTTTTGTCGAGGGAAAATGACAGCAAAAAACCGGCTGCATGGCTGCAGTCGGCAATATGTATATGAACCCTTTCATTTTCCCTCCGCTGGCATTACCCAGTTCAAGTTTTAAGGGTCTTCCGGCAACACCGGAATTCTCAGCCTGGTAACGACCAAGCTCCCCGATGTTTATATTCTAACATAAAATAAAAACGCCCCGGGTGACGGGGCGTTCTTATTTGCGGCTGTATCTTTTAGTTAGCTGCTTCGGGCTGTATATTGGTGTCCACTTCGGGGGCCTGTACGTCATTCATCCCGAAGGCGCCGGTGAGGGAGCGGAAGCCCTGGGTTATTACGGCCTGGTTGGGCACTATGATATTGCCGCTATTGGGCAGTATTATCCCGCCCGGCTTGGGGGTATTGGGCCGGGTGGCTTCGAACTGCTCCCAGGGGGTAAGCGGCCAGCCCAGGCCGCTCTCGTAGCTGTTATCCGTGGGGTTGAGGCCTGCCTGCTCGTAGATATATTCCACATAGCCCACGCAGTCGAATTCAACGGGGCCTTTCTGCGAGAAGTGAGTGTTGCTGTATTTGAGGCCTTTGGCGCCCAGTTCCAGTCCCAGCTTGACGATGCGCGCGCGCTGCTCCGCGGTGGGCTTTGCCAGGGTAGTGCGGTTGCCGTAGTAGGGATAGTTATAATGGTGGGTGAAATTATACCAGGAGTAGATGTTGCGCACTCCGCCGGGCTTGAAATTATTGGGCACGCAGTCGGTGATTATCACATTGATCCTGCCGTTCTTGATCTCGGTACCGGCGAACAGGCCGGCGTGGCCTATAGGGAGGTCCGGGTTCCCCCAGCTTCCGATAGTCCCGACTATGCCGCCGGTATAAATAAGGTCGCCCTTTTCTATGCCGGTGTTCTTCGAGGGGGTTAGGTTAAGAACGGTGGAAGGATAGCCGATATGCTCCAGCATTTCAAAAGCCACCGCGCGCACCACTTCGGTTTCCTGGGCGGAGGCGGCGATATCGAAAAGATAGGGGCCGGAATTGCCGTTCTTTTTTAGTTTGCCCATGCTGATTATCAGGTTCATCTTTATTACGTCGTCGGCTTCGGCGTAAAACTTGGCCAGATTGCTCATCAGGGCGGGGGTGCCTATTTCGCCCAGGGACCAAATGGAATCAATGGCCTTAAGGCGGGCCTTAATATTGTCCTCGTAGGGGCCCCTGCGGCTGCGGACGGCCTTCTGGTAGCTTTCAACGGTAGCCAGCAGGCTTTTGACCGCGAATTCATTCTTTGATTCGCCGGCGGAGCGTATGGCGCAGGCGCGCACGTTGGAGTCGGAATCGTCAAGCAGGCCGGCCAGTTTTTTTGCCACGGCCTCGTCTTTGCTGGCTGCCAGGGCTTCTATGGCCGAACAGCGGTAATCCGGATCCTTGTCTGTTCTCAGGGCTTCGGCAAGCAGGGTGATCGCCGACTTGCTGTCGGAGGAGACAAGGTCTTTCAGCTCGGCCGCTTTGGCCGGGTCATTTCTTTCTGATAAAAGTTTTAGCGCGCCGGTATTGGCGTAGGCTGAAGCTGAAAACGATAAGAGCACTGCGGTAAGCGTTATGTTCTTGAAAGTGCTGTTCATTAACTCCCTCCTTGGGCTGGCTGCATCTATAGTTTATCACAGGAGAGGAAAACAGCAAGGTTCGGTGGGCCCACAGGCCCGGAGTTAATTAGCCCCTGCGGGCATAGGCCCTTCGGGCCTATGGAGGACTGGAGGATTAGAGGAATAGAGGATTGGCCATAAGGTCGGCAGACCTTATAAAGCTAGTCCTCCAGTCTTCCAGTCCTCTAATCCTCTACTTTGTTGCGCAAAGTAATTACCGGTATTTCCGCGGCGGCGAACCAGCGAATGGGGGGGCCCCAGGTGCCGGAGCCGGAGGTAACATAGAACGCGCTGTTATTTATGTAGTACAAACCGTAGAAATACCCGTAAAATAACCAGGTGAGGATATTGAAGGGGAAGATCTGGCCTTTATGCGTGTGACCTGAAAAAACCATGTAATCGCCCGTGGCGGCTATGGCGGGGTAGAACACGGGCTGGTGGCTCATCAGTATGGTGAATTTGCCGTCCCTGAGCCGTTCCATCAGGCGAGTGACATCCGCCTGGCTCAGGTGCTCGGTATGTATGTCGCCCAGGCCTATCAGGCGCAGGTCCGGCGCGCCGGCCGGCCCGGCGGGTCCGCGCCCGGAGGGGAACTCGATAGCTTCATTCCTGAGCAGCTTGATGCCGAGGTCCTTATAGCAGTCCATGGACCGGGGCAGGCCGTAATAGTACTCGTGGTTGCCCAAGGCGCCGAAAAGGCCGAGGCGGCTTTTAATTTTAGCGGTGAGCGCTCCCAGCTCCGCGGTGCCGTTCAAGCCCGGGTCGATAAGGTCGCCGGTGAACAGCACCAGGTCGGGGCTGACCGAGTTTATCCTGTCCACTATGGCGGCGAACTGGCGCACCTTCCAGCCGGCGTCTACGTGCATGTCCGAGATCTGGGCTATCCTGAAACCCTCGAGCGCGGTCGGGAGACCTTTGAACGGGACGGTGATCTCTTTTATGGGCGGGATCTTTCTGCCTTCGTGCAGGCCCCAGGCCGTTATGACCGCCACCATGGCGAGGGCCGCCTGGGCGAGGAGCCGGGGCTGGAACCAGGGCGCGCGCCGCAGGACGAGGGCGGCCATATCGGAGGCTGTGAAGATGACGCCCGCTATAAGTATTATGCCCATCCAGGCGTAGCCCGCGGCGTAGAAGGCCTCCAGCAGGGAGCCGTGCTGGTAGCGCTTCAGGAACATCGTTAACGGGGAAATGAAAGCGGCGGACAGCAGGGCCAGCCGCAGCCAGTAGTAGGCGGGCTGGCCCAGGGCGAAGCTTCTGGTCAGCCAGCGCGCGGCGTATAAATGCGTGCAGACGTAGGAGACTACCAGGATCACAAAAACCGGGAAGAAGTGGTATGTTTTCATAAACTGCCGGGAGCGGCCCGCCCTCTCTGAAATCAGCGCTGATGACAAATTATATAATTTAGGTGATGAACATTACCCCGCTGGGCGCTATCTGGCTGACCGTCTGCATAAATTCCTTCATGCCGATACTGGGTTTTTTCGCCGCCGGCAGGATCTCTCCGCCGCTTTTCGCCCTGGCGGGTTCCGCGCTGGGTTTCGCCTGCTTCGTGCCCTGGTCGATCAAGAACAAGGTTTTCCCGCTTTATTTCAGGCGCGACCTGTGGCCCAGGCTTTTCGCGGTGGGTTTTTTCGGGAGCGCGCTGCCTATAGCCGCGCTGGTCATGGCGCTTAAATATACGACGCCCGCCAACGCCGCCATACTGGGGCAGGTGGAGGCGGTTTATACGATAATACTTTCGCGGCTTTTCCTCAGGGAGAAAATTTCTCTCAGCCAGCTTTTCGGCACCGGCCTGGTACTTGCCGGTACGCTGCTTATCGCCTACAAGGAAAGGTTTACCCTGCGCTGGACCGGTGACCTTATAATGCTGGCTGTGCCGCTTTGCTACCAGGTTTCCCACCTGTTCAGCAAGAAACTGCCCAAAGAGCTGTCGCATGTTTTCGTGGCGTCGGCGCGCACGCTGTTCGCCACGCTGGGGATACTGCCGGTTTTTCTTTTGGGTTTTGTAATGCCGGTGGCTTCTTTTACGCCCAGCCTCGGGCTGCTGGGCATAGTGCTGGCCTGGGGGCTGGTGCTGACGGCGCTGAACAACATACTCTGGTACAAGGCCATACTCAATATGGACCTCTCCAAAGCCACGGCCATAGTTCTTTCTTATCCCGTGCTGACGGCGCTGCTGTCGGCCGCTTTAGGTATAGAAAAAATACAGGCCTACCAAATGATAGGCCTGGGGCTGGCGCTTTCCGGCGCCTACTGGGTTACGCTGCTGGTCAGGAAACAGGCGGCCTGAAAAGACCCGGCCCCGTTTTACGGGGGCCGGGACTAAGACCTTAACGCGAACCTTCTAGTTGAATCTTACGTTAGTCAGCTGGGCTTCCGCAACCTCGAGCCCGGCCTTGTTCTTCAGCTCCTGCGCGTTCTTGAAGGGCGTGCCGATCTCCTGCATCACTCCGTCGCCCTGCACGTAATATATCGCTTTGGAGGTTATATCTTTTACCGAGGTGTGGATGACCCACTTCAGCTGCACCTGCATGGCGGCCACGGGGTCCTCGTGCGTGCCTATGTTGGTGACGGTCGAATCCGGCACCTCGGAAACGAGGGTCACTTTGTAGCCCCAGGCGGCGGTCACGTTGAGCGGCTCCACCGTTACCCCGGTAAGGAACTTGCCCTTGCCCTGGTAGTTGCCGGCATAAGTGTAATGCACCTGGTAGACGACCTTGACCGTTTGCGAGCCGAAGCCGTTCTTGGCGGAGAAAGAATATTTCCTGGTGGCCGGCTTGCTCCAGCCCTGGAGCTGCGACCAGTGGCTGGTGCCGAGGGGCACCGCGTTGGCGTAATTGGTGGTAATGACGACCACCGGCTGGTTCTTCTCTATGATAGTCCAGATCTTGTCGATAAGGTTGACTATAGAGTCTATAGCGCCTATTATTTCGCCGATAGGCCTCTCGGAGGCGGTCGGTTTTAGGCTTTCCAAAGGAAGGGGGGTTGTTAACCCGTCCTTTATCTCCTCTATTACTATGGAGTCCTCATCCACGGTGAAGTACCGGGGATCAGTCATGTCTTCGGCTGATACGCGTCCGGCGAAGAGCGCCGTGGCGGCTACGGTCAGTGCGAGAAGTTTTTTCATCGTCTATCTCCTGGTCCGTGCTTTCAGTTCCAAATAGAGTATAGCCCCGCCTCAAAAAACCGTCAGGACCGGAGTACCCAGGCCCTGAGGACAACTTGACCTATGTCAACATAGGTCTTATGGTCAAGACAGCATAGGACCTTTGGCCCTTGGGCGGATAGAGGACTAGAGGATTAGAAGACTGGAGGACTGGTAGAGGATTAGAGGATTGGAGGAATAGAGGATTGGCCATAAGGTCGGCAGACCTTATAAAGCTAGTCCTCCAGTCTTCCAGTCCTCTAGTCCTCTAACTTATCCCTTAATAACAATTATGGGCTTAAATTTCGCTACTTTGCGGGCCAGGCCGGCGCCGGCCACTACGTTCACCACCGCTCCGGCGTCCTTATAGGCTTCGGGCATTTCTTCCGATAAAGTCTCGCGGCCGGAGGAGCGCACCCATACCCCTTTAGCGGCCAGCTCTTCGGTTATGTTACGGCCGCGCGCGCGCCTTACGGCCTCGTGGCGGGACATAAGCCGGCCCGCGCCGTGGCAGGCCGAGCCGAAGGTTTCGGTCATGGCTTTATTCTCACCTGCAAGCAGGTAGGAGGCCCGGCCCATGTCGCCGGGGATGATGACCGGCTGCCCCGTCCGCGCGTAGGCCGGCGGCAGCTCCGGGTGGCCGGGGCCGAAGGCGCGCGTGGCGCCTTTGCGGTGCACCACCAGCTTAATTGTTTTTCCGCCGACTTTATGATCTTCAAGTTTGGCTATGTTATGCGCCACGTCGTAAACCAGGCTCATCGCCAGGGCATTCTCGCCGAGGCCCAGCGCGGCGGAGAAGATCTCGCGCGTAAGCCCGGTCAACGCCTGGCGGTTGGCCCAGGCGTAGTTGGCCGCGGCCTGCATGGCCCCGAAATAATCCTGACCCTC
>Ga0209212_1006767_pt1 | contig 12964 bp, 2 predicted proteins | sample RifGroC2_FD_183996 | JGI IMG/M metagenome (GOLD analysis project Ga0209212, IMG submission 183996) | Groundwater microbial communities from Rifle, Colorado, USA - Groundwater C2 (SPAdes) (version 2) | ecosystem: Environmental > Aquatic > Deep subsurface > Groundwater | place: Rifle, Colorado...
CCTTTCTGCCTGAGGTGAGCGAATTAAATATTACAGGAGGACGGCTTCCAATGCCCGGTCAGAGCGGGCAAGAGGGTTTTAAAAACATAAAACGATTTACCGGCAGCAGCCCGCTGGGAGGGAGTGAAAAACGGCCGCTGTCGCTATTTTTTCTAAGAGGCTATTGCTTGAGAAGTTTAAGGAATTCTCCGGGAGTAACGATGGGAATGTTATGGAAAGCTTTCAATATGAGCAGGTCTTTATCGTTGCTCACAATACAATTCGCGCCTTCTAACGCGCATTCCAGTATCTTTTGGTCTTCTGTATCCCGGCAAATAGTTACTCGCTGGCGCGGGGTGACAAATTTTGCCTGGGCCTTGATGATTTCGGTGAGATTATATACCGCTTCCGGAATAAGGATGCTGCGGAATTTGGTTCGCCGCGCTACTTCAAGGAGTTCCTCAAAAAGTTCGGGGGAAATAATGAGGTTAAACGCGTTATCTTTCAGGCATAATAGGATATCGCGGTTTGAGGGTGAACCTAATAGGCCTCTCAGGAATACATTGGTATCAACTACGGCGTTTAGCATAAAATTCTTTGCGGGCAAACTCTATTTCCCTGTTGATCTCCTTTTGGCTTATAGGATATTTCTTGCGTCTTTCATCAATAGTTTTAAGAAGGTTATTCCATCTCTGGCTCAAAGTTTCCTTTTCAAGCTTACGCACAAGACGAAGTTTTTGTTCAATAGTCAGGTTTTCCACAATGCTTTCTATTTGTTTCGTGTCAAGCTCAATAGTTACTTTAGACATTTGAAACACCTCCTTTATATTCTAAAATATAACATACAATATACCCAAAGTCAACTTATTGAGCTAAAGCGCTATTTCCCGAGATTCATTGGCGCGCGGTTAATAGAAAAAATGGGCCAGGCCGCTTTTTCCGGCAGCAGCCCGCTGGGGGAAAATGATCCTGCTCTCTTTTCTTGGTCTAAGCAGAGCCTGTTATCTTTTTCTCCCACAGGGACTCAAAAAGAAAATAGAACCGTCCCTGTTTCTGTAAGCATTAATTCAAGCCCGCTTGATGATGGCGCTAAGCAGAGAATGTATATGGCGATGAAAATAATCAGTCATGGGCATAGTGGCAATGAATCGTTTCCTGTATTTGATAAGTTACACCGTATATCCACGGAACTTATATATATAGCAAGAAGCATAGCAAAAAGAATAACTGACCAAAAAATATATGATCAATTAAAGAAACTCATAGATGATGGCATTTGTACGCTGGCGAAAAGATTAAAGCCTTTAACTAACGATTTAGAGAATAGCCATAGTATTAAGGAAGGGGATATTTGTGAATTAATAAATATTAAGAAAACATTTGATAAATTATTTCAATCTTATGCCGAGATAAAACAGGTTCATATTGCTGCTCAATTCTCTAAAGAAATGGCTGTTGTAGGTGCGCATTTTGAAGAAATTATTTCCTTTTTCAATTGGGCGGTTAATTTTGTTAAGGCGGATAGTTATAGGGAAAATATAAAGCTTAAGAAATCGTTTGAGGGAATGATAGGAGAATTGCGCGAGAGCCACAAACCGATTCTTTCGGCAATAACTATGAATATAGATGAAAGAATTGTTATCCGTGCTGATAGGCGGGGATTAGAATTAGGCATCCCCCGTATTATTAGTAATATGCTGCATCTTAAGGTTGGGCATATTGATGTCTCTGCCTATACGCAGGGCGAAAAGGTGGTAATCACGATAACTGATGACGGCCCGGGATTTTCTCCCGATAATTTAGCCAAAGATGAATCCGGCAAACAAATGATCTTCCAATTGGGCTACACCAAAAGAAAGGGCGGCACTGGCTTGGGTTTAGCGTTATTGTGGGAAGTAATCCGTCAGCACCAGGGAGAAATACGCGCGGAAAACAGAAACGACGGTCAAAGCGGAGCAAGGTTTATTATTGAGATCCCTGTCGCGCGGCCCTATGAGCCTGGAAATAAGGAAGAAGTTCCTAACCCTGGCAACACAATCCGGTTAGTAGAAGAAGAATTAGAATTTGGGGACACAACACTTAATTCGCCTAACGGTTCAAGCTTCGGCAGCAGCCCGCTGGGAAAGGAGGGGAAATTACCGCGGCAGTTGTTGCTGTTAAATAATTATCTCTTGAGAAGTTTAAGAAATTCTCCAGGAGAAATTATATTGAATTCTTTGGATAGGACAAGAAGGTCTTTATCTAAAGTCACCAGCGGAGTCCCGGAAGCCTTAGACAATGCCAGGATGAAATTATCTTCTGGATCCCGGCATATTTTTAACGTTACCGCGGGTTCAACCCGTTTGCTTTTTTCAGCAATCAACGCTATCAACTCTTTGGCATCATCAGGTTTAATTAGTTCCGCGATTTCTGACTTGTTTAAAGTATCGTTAAGCTCTTTGAGCAGTTCGTTAGATATGACAGGTGTGAATTTTTCTTTGATAAAAGCTTCTAAAACTGGCCGGGTTAATGAGCTTTTTAAGAGCGCGCTTATCCATATATTCGTATCAATTACGGCTTTGAGCATAATGGCGTTTTCGTATCTTCTTTACGACCTGTACTATCTTCTCATTGGAAGGCATCTTCCGGTTTTTAAGCCGCGCGTCTATTTGGCTAATAAGGTTTTTAAAACGCGCCTGCCAAGTTTCAAGATTCAATTTCAGCGCGAGATGGATTTTGTCTTCTATCGCAAGCCTGTCTACCAGTTCTTCAATTTGCTTATTGTCCAATTCCAGGGTAACTTTAGACATTTAAAATACCTCCTTTACACTTCAAAATATAACATACAATACAGTCAAAGTCAACCTTGGGAATCAAGGGTGTCAAGGGACACAACACTTAATTCGCCTAACGGTTCAAGCTCCGGCAGCAGCCCGGCGGAAGAGGGAAAAAATGGTCGCTGTCCCTATTTTACCATTCGGCGGTTGTGGGTAAAAATGCTCGGTTACGGGCGGAATGTCGTTTTAGGAATGATAATAGCGGCTTTCCTGGCTTATTCCTTATGGCAGACAGCCCCGCCTGAGGCAAGGTATCATTTCGACTTGGGAATTTCCGCTTTGCGTCAGGCGCGGCATGAAGACGCGATTTCCTTATTCCAGCAGGCTTTAACCCACTCAAAAAATCCCCGCCAGATTATCCTTATCCATAACGGTTTAGCCGCGGCCTATGAAAAATTAGGCCGGGCCCATGAAGCGCTTACCCATCTAAAGACGGCGTTTGAGATTGACCCGGATTATCACCTAACCTTCTTTATTTGCGCTGAGATGCTTTATAAACACAGGAATACAGGCGATGCCGTTCTTATGTATTGCGCCGGCCTGCTGCGCGTAGATGAACCGGAACTATTTGTTCACAGGCTGATGGACGTTCCGGAAGATATTATTGAAGAAGTAATCCTGCGGCTGGTTGAATTCTGGAACCAGGATTTTAGGGAGAGGATTAAGAAGGGTAAGCCTGTAGTGGCTCCAGCCAGCCGCCAGAACGCGCTCGGTGAGACGCTGTTTAGGGAAGGTTTCAGGAAAAAGGCCATTACCGATACTCCTAAAATAGCGTCTTCGGCAATAGAGCCAACCGGTACTAATTTTCTTTCTCATCCTCTCACGCATATCTTCTTTATACTCATCATAGCTATCGGCGCGCGGGTATTCAGGGAATGGTTCGGCAAATATCACAAAAAAGAAAAAGTTGTCCTTCCCGCGGAATTAAGCGATGCCGACAGGACGTTCATTGACGATATTGAAAATTCCGGTATCTTTGCCGGTTTAATAAAGGATAATCACCGTGAAGCCGATAGCGTTTTTCGGGGGATAGCGGAGGAAGCCTTACGTTTCATTCATGATAATCCAAAAACAAGGGGGCAGGTAAAGGTACGGATGGATAATGCCCGTAATGCGAAAGACCTTAATGGGGTTTTACGGCGCCTCTTAGAAGATATCCCTTACGCGCGATTAAGCGCGTCTTTACGAAAGAAAATGCAGCCGCTGTGGCGTGATAGTTTCAGGGAAGAGAAAATACGCGAGATTTTATCCGCGACCAGGATTAAGGGCATTGAGGAGTTTGTCCGCCAGTTAAAAGACAGATACACGTTGTTATTTATAGATAAGCAGGTTTTACGCTCAAGCAAAGACGTGCAGAATATTATAAGTGATAGCATTTCCGTGACCGAGGCAGGCATAGACCTGGAATCAAAAACCATTACGTTGGATAGCGACGTCAATGATCATCTTTTGGCTTTATTCATGCTATTTGCCGGCACTTACGCCTTTCGGCACAAGACGCATAAGATATTCAACAACACTGTTCATTTTAATTTGGATAGCAGTGTTGGGCGTCTGCCTATGAAGGCATTCTTTAAATTCCTCAACCTTTACGCGCGTAAAAAGTCCCGCGAAGAATTTTCTCATTTTAGCTCAAAGGATATTTTTATCCTCTGTAAAATAGGTTCCCTTCTTTTCGGCCATAAGGGCGTAAGCGGGCCGGATCAAGGAATCACGTTTAAGGGATTCCATAATAGCTCGTTCTTGAATATAAAAATATTATTCGCGGAAATATTTTTTAGAAAGCATATTAAATATACGGATGGCCCCGCGTTGAGTCAAAAGCCCCATAATCCGTGGGCGAGGCGGCTGGGCGTATTGTTTAAGGATTCCAATAATCTGATGAGGTGGCTTATAACTTTCGGTATAAGTATTACCATATTTCTTCCGCTTCTTAAGATTTGGTTTGATTGGGGGATTAAAGTGTCCTTTGGCCCTATTTTAGAGAAGGCCTGGAATATTTTATTAAATACCCTGGCGGAGCTTGGGCTCTCTATTCCTTCTTTCGAAAAACTGATGGAATATTTATCAAGCCTTATGAATATTCTTATCAGCCTGCCGTTTATTCACGGAATAATCAGCGTGATTAACTTTATATATGAAAAAGTGTTTTATACCTTTTGCAACGATTATATGTCGCCTCTTATTTTTACTGTCGCCATGATGGCGGGGGCGGCCGCGTATAATTATTTTACCGAGATAAGGAAGCAATTCCATAAGGAATCACCATTTTATTTAAAGATATCCTTATTGATTCCGACGTTTTATGTCTATTTTTGTTCTCTGGCCGCGCTTGCCTATTTATTTTTGATAATCCTAACAAATGTATTATTCCTTTTCTACCGGATTCCGTCCTCAGAAATCAATATTGATTTGAGCCCGTTTTTGCCCGCGGAATACGCCAGGCTTTTTAACCGCGCCTGGGGGCATGCGGTCGGAAATTACTTTATAGGGTCGAATTTCGCTCTTCCAAAAATAATTGAAGGGATGGCGTATTGTTTACAGCAAGTCGGCTGGCCGTTTACCATTATTCATTTTTCCGTACTTTTTGGATTTTTCTCAGGGATAGGGTTACATTTGACGCATAACGCGATTGGGCGCGCCGTAAGGTTTGTCCGGTATTTTCCGGCGATAGTTTTAGCGCGCTTTCCGGCGAGATTTATCCTGACCAAGCTTTTGCCTTTTACTATCGCGTTTTTACTTGGCAGCGGAGCGCTTTCAGGGACCCTGCATGGGTTTGAGAGTGGCGGGCCTGATGTGTATTCGCGGGCCCCTGTGTATCTTTTTAGCCCGCGCGCCGTACCATCATCCGGCCCGGCAGAGCTAATCCATACCAGAAAAGCCATGTCTTCGTCGCCTGCGCGTATAGCTATTGAAAAAGCCGGCTGGATGAGGCGGTTTGTTGACAGCATCAAACAGCCAAGGCCTAAACCGTACAGCAGGATGCATGACAGCCAGATGGATATCCGCGTCAGGAAAGAATTATCCGATAAGGATTTTATTGAAACGATCCAGAACACAGGATTATATGACGAGATCCTGGCAATGACGCCGACACAAAAGTGGCAGGCCATCTTCATTTTAAGGGTGGTGTATGCCATTGAAAGCGATATGGCAAGGCTGAGAGGATGCCTTATGGATATTTCCGTATTCGGGGATTTTACCTCTAAGGAAAAGTTCAACGCGCTCTCGCGTATCTTCAGGGAAAGGTCGCCTGATAATTGGCTTAAGGATCACGGCTTTAGCGCCCCTGAAGGAGTGTGGTGGATCTTTAAAACCATATTTTTATTCTCAAGCCAGCCTAAACAGTACGCGCGGTTTAAACGGATGATTACAGGCGAACAAAGAACCGTCTCAAAGAAAGAAATACTTGGGCGGGTAGTGGAAAAAAGGCTGGCGCTGACGCGTTTTAATAAATTGGAGAAAGAACAACAGAGAGAATTTGAAAAATTAGATATCAATAAGATTACCATTGAGCGAATTATGCCTATTTTAAGGGATGCCGATAACCGGACTAAATTCCCGTGGGAGATTTTAAGCCAAAGACAGGCCTACGCGTTTATAAAGTATATTTTTGAGCTTTCCCCGCAAGACCGGCAAGGACAACTAAAGAAGTTGACCTGGAAGCGGATTCAGGAATCATTCGGCTTTAATGAGCAAAAAGAAGCAAAGCTCTTTGTGTTGAGCGCCGCGGGCTGGATGAATCAGATTGTGATGGGGGAGCATTTTGACATTGAAAGGCTCCTTAAGGGAATGGATAAAGGATATTGCGCTTTCGAAGAGGCAGTCAAAGAGCAAGAAACGCTTAAAGAGTTTCTTAAAGCCATTGAATCCGAATATGGAATGGACTTGGCCGGTTTTAAGTTTTCCCGGGCGGATATCAACTCAGAGATGGCCGTGTGTTTTAGAAACAAGGAGATACGCTTTAAATATTTTGAGGTCCTGCGTTTTGTTGACAAAAGGGTCAGCCTTAAGTCGAATATCAACCTGCTTTTAAAAGCGCAGACAATCTTGCTTCATGTTTTGGGGAAAAGTCCCGATTGGGAGAAAATATTAACGCAGATAGAAGGATTATCATTCCTGTATTTTTTTGATTGGACGCTGGTTTTATTGACGGATAAGAAGTTCTTTGAGGATAAATTGGAAGATTTACTGAAACGGCTCAGTGAAGGAAGGTTGCCCGCGCTTGATTGCTCATTGATGAGATGGCTCCTGGGCAAAGGAAGCGATGAAAGGGATAGTCAAGAGCGCAGGCAAAATTTTACCAAGCGCATGATAACGTTTATCCGGGATAAGATAGAAAAAGAGGGGCTTGTTGATGAGGAGATGATTCATCAAATGAGGCGCCAGGTTTTGAAAGAGATAAAAGAAAAACGGCTGGTTAAGCCGCGCCAGGGCTTGATGGAATTTATAGCCCGGAAAAGGGCCGTCAAGGCCGATAGTCCGCTGGAAAGCATCCGCTCTTTGCGCCCAACCGAGACAAGAAAGATGAGGAATGTTTTCGGGGCCGCGGTAACTACCCGCGCCCAAAGCGCCTCAGCCAGCCCAATAACAATTGAAATCGGAATTATTTTAAAGAAAATTCGGCTTATGAAATCCGCGGGAGGCACCTTGGTTGAGAATCTTGAATTTAATACGCCTTCGATACATTATTTATTATTTATTAACCTTGAAAGCCTTAAGGCCCCGGATGTATCACTATCCATTGATAACAAAGGCCCTCCTTGGCGGACAACAAAAGCGTTAAATTTTGCTTTTAACGGTAGAAACCATATCTTATCGTTAGTAATCTTTCCGCCTGATTCCGTCACCGCGGCAAATGTGACCATCGCCGCTCGGATAACGCTTCCGGTCGTCTCATCCGCCATTTATCATCTTTTCCTTCGGCTATTAAGCTTGCGTAAAGAAGAAAATACAAACAACGGCGCTTTATCTTGCGGCAGCAGTCAGCCGGAAAAAGATGAAGCCGAGAATAAGCCCGTTGCCCCTCCCTTAGATATCAATACCGCCGATAAATTACTAAGGAAATTCTTATCAGAAAATATATACAAATATTTAAGTAAGGATGATTTGGTCTTGGATGTGGGATCTGGCTGGGGAGTCCACATAGCAAGATCTATTGCCGATAAGGTTAAAAAAGTCTATGGCACGGAAATCTCCGCGGGAAGCATTAAACAGGCGAGAAAGCATATTGATGAGGAAGGCATTAAGAATATCGAATTACGATTGGTTGAAAGCACGCGCCTGCCGTATGAAGATAATTTCTTCGACAAGGTTATTATCAGCCGGGTTTTCTTTAACTTAATGCCTGAAATTAGAATCAGGGTGCTTAACTCTGTTAGCAGGGTCCTTAAGCCTGAAGGAATACTTATTATAATAACTTATTTAGCTTCTGAGTTGTGCTGGGGCGCGCGTAAGTGGGAAGAATGTCTTCTGAGAAGCGGATTTGGAGTTAGCCGGGATTCTATCTCTGGCTTTGAAGAAGAGAATAGCCTGTTAATCGTCGTAAAAAAACGCGGCAACGCGCGGGTAACTGCCGGCAGCCCTCTCGATCCTTCCTCATTTAATCCACTTAGCCAGATAAGCCGCGGGCCTTTGCGGATTGCCGCAAAGGCCCGCCTGCTGGCGGTTTTTGATGTCCATGGGACATTGCTTGAGCCGACCTGGAAGGAAGAATACGCGAGAGTGTATTCTTCCTTAAGCGAAAAAAGTTACATAGATGCTGTTGCCTGGGTTAATAGCCTCACTCCTGAGAATAAGGATTCACAGGCCATTGATATGTTCTCGGAATTATCGAGATTTTCCCGGGAGGAAACGAAGAAATTGTTTATGGTGCTGCGCGATAATATTCGCAAAAAAATTGTTCCCAGGGTCAGGCCCGGGATCTTAGGATTTATCGAGGACTTACACAGCCGGAAGATTCCTATAGTTATTGTCAGCGGAGCTGAGCATTCATTGATTGAGCATCAGCTTAATCAGCACGCGCTTCTGGAATACATCAGCCCGGAGATGGTTATCGGCAAGGATGACCTGCCGCAAGTCATCCATGGAGACAAGATGGGTTTTAGGGCGGCAGCCATAGAGAGCGTCCTGGCCCATTATCCCGGGTATACACTGCTGTATTTTAATGATTGGTTTGACGGGATTAAAGAGGTCAAGTCTTTAGGCGGGATAATTTTTGGCGTCTTAAACGGAGAAGGCCGGGAGAGGGAATTTGTCCGCGAGGTCCTGGCGGCTGAAGGAGTGGATTTTATCCTGGAAGGCTGGCATGGCTGGCAGGAGATATTCCCGGCCCTAAATATCGGCCGCAAGGAGAGAAAAACAAAAGGATATTCATTTTCAGAGGCCCGCGTCCGGCGCAAGGCTATCGAGGATAAGATTTATATCAATACCGCTGAGATGGTAGAGGCCTTCGAACCATTCTTAAAGGAAAGGGCAAATAGCTGGGAGAAAGAGTTGAAACAGTTGTTTCCGGAAATTTACGGCTATTTATATCAGAAGCCGGAAGAAACAAACTATGACATAAGCCCCGCTCCGCTTATCGGCAGGCGGAACCTTTCTCTGATTAAGCATATCATTGAGCGCGGACTGGGCCGTAAGCTTCTGGGGCTGGAGAGATATGACATCGCTTTATTCCAGGATGCCCCCGGTATATCCTGCCAGGAGTTTAAGCGGCTTTCTAAAATAGTCAAGTTCCTGAATAAACAAGGCATCTTGCCTTATCTGCGCTGTGGCTTCCTCTATCACGATGTTGCTAAGGTCGGACAGGAACGGCTGAGGCGCGCTTGGCAGGGGATAAAAGGGCTGGACCTGCTTATTCCCAACAAGGCCTCGGCCTTAATCTTGCGCGATAAAATTTATCCTGGAAGCCTAAGGAGAGGGCTTTTTGAGAATATCGTCTTGTTTGAGGAACATCCTCACCGAAATATCTTGAATGAATTCTTTTATCGAATAATTGAGACCCGGGGTTTGGCCGGCCAGTGGATAAGGGGCGAGGTTAGCTATGAGGTCTTTGAGGATTTCAGCGGCTGGCTGCGCACCCATCTTTATTCCCTGGCCGCGGCCTTAGGCTGTAAGAACGACCTGAATAGGACAGCCCAAAGGATAACCGATATAGTGTATCTTTTCAATTTCCTAGATGCATCCAGTATCCGCGAAGGCCTGATGGACAGCCGCCTGAATCGCGAGTTTGAGGAATTCTTCGTGGATTTCCGCAGGGTAATCACCCCCGGAAACGGCAAATTCCTGGCCAGCTGGCAGGAGCAATTACTTTCCCGCTGGGATAATTTCCGCTCAAATAAAGAGTGCCGGGAGTATCTAAAAGACCGCTTAGGCCGCTTCCGCAAGGAAAGAAGGGACATCGACGAGCCAAGTGAGGAAATAGGCCGGATAATAGATTCGCTAAGCCCGCAGGCCTTAGCGGTATTTTTTGACAATATCCGCTATCTCCAGGGCTGGTATGTGGAGAGCGCTACCTTTGGGCTGATGGCTGATGCCCAGATAAAGGTTATTGCCCTGGCCCTATCTATGGCCAAGAGAAAAGAGCTGGATATGGAAAAACCGTTTCATATCAATTTCTTTAAGCTGATGCGCCTCTTATCCAGCGGCCGTCATGAGTTTGATCCCTATAAGACCCGTATCCTGGAGGCGATGTTAAAGGATATCAGCCTGGAAGATATCCTCTTGAATACAGAAACGGCAGAGCCGTTTGACCGGGAGTCTTTATCTTATCAGAAAAAACAACCGCTGGGGGCGGTGTCTATGGTTATAGACGGGCAAAAGGCCATTTCTTTTGATTTCTCTTTCAGCGCTGAGGCCAACAAGCTTCTTGAGCTTATCTATATGTATGAGCAGAGCAGTCTCCTCCGGCATCAGCAAGCGCTGAATATGTTGTTGGATCTCCTGGGCCTGCGCCGGGACCAGTTTGACCGGGTGGGTAATCAGGATACCTATATGAAGGCAATGGCCTCTTCCTGGGATGATAAGGCCAGGCTTTTAAGCTATGGTAAGGGTCCGGTCTGGGTGGATATCGGCCCGGCTGACGGCCCCACCCTGGAGATAGCCCAGAAACTAAAGTGTAAAAAAGGGATTGAGAGGATACTGGCCATAGAAATATCCCAGGAGGCCATAAAGGCTTTAAATAAAAGAAAGACGGAACATAACCTTTCCTTGATAACAGCGGTAAGAGGCGATGCCTGCGAACTGAGGGAATTATTAAGAAAAGATGGAATTGCCTCGGCTGATACCATAGTTTTTTCCTCTGTCCTCCATGAGATCTACAGTTACAGCCGTAAGGACGGCCGGCTTTTTAACCTGGATTCGATAAGGGATGTCTTGGCAGAGGCGCTTCTGGCTTTGTCAGGCGGCGGGCGCCTGCTTATCCGCGACGGGGTAATACCAGAGGATGGGGAAGAAAAACAGATCCTTGAACTTAGGGGCGAAACCAATAAAGAGGTCTTTGATTATTTTGTCCGGCATTTCCCGGGCCGGGATTTGAAGGCGGCTTACCAGGTTATAGATGATGACCGCCAGAATCAGCTCTGGAGGATTATTATCAAGCGTAAAGACGCGATGGAATTCCTGTTTAAGCTTACCTGGTGCTGGCGGCCGGAGTTTAACCCCTGCACCTTCTGGGATGAGGTTAAAGAGCAATACGGAGTCTTGACCAGGAAAGGGTATTTGGGCTTGCTTTATGAGATAGCCAATGAGCAATGTATTGACCTAAAAGAAATTCCTCTGCCTAAAGAAGAGCAGTCGTATCTCCAACCGGGATACATCAAGAATCTTAAAGGCAAGTCTAGGTTATTGGATTTGGCGGGTAATCAGGTTTCCTTGCCGGACAGCAATATGATGATAGTGATGGAGAAGACAGGGCCGGGAATCACGAACCGGGATGTTGATGAGGGCGCTCTTAAACATTTGCACGAAAATACCCTCGCAGGGCTTAGTCAGCGAACAAATAAAACCTCATCCAGTTCGGTTGAGGAGGGGATAATAGCTACCGTTAATGATTTATTGGATGCCCAGGAGATATTCCGTATTCGCCGGCAGGAAGAAGTTTATGCCTATGACTATAGGATGCCTGTTGCCCCTTATAGGGGTGATTATATCCTGGCCTGCGGCCAATACGCGCTTTGCGAGTATCTGAAGAATTTTAGGCTTAGCGATGAAGATATCGCGCTGCTAGGCCCTACCGGTTTATTTGACGGTGATTTTCTGGGTTACCTTGGGCGAATGAGTTTCATGGGCAGGGCCTGGATGAAGCCTGAAGGGTCGCTGGTCAGGGCTAATGAGCCGGTAATAAGGATTGAGGCCCCTAAGATACAGCTGGAGATTATTAAAACAGCTGTAAAGAATATCTTGGGTTTTCAGTCTTTAATCGCCACTAAATCCTCCCGGATTATCTGGGCGTCAAGAGGCCGGCCGGTTGCCGAATTCGGGCTGAGGCGCGCCCAGGGAGAAGCCGGATTATTCGCCTCTAGGTCGGCATTTATTGCCGGGGCTGTTTCTACTTCCAATGTGTATGCCGGCAAGGCCTTGGGGCTGCCGCTTTCCGGGACTATGGCCCACTCTTATGTGATGAGTCATCTTTCCGAATTAGAGGCCTTCCGTAGCTTTGGCCGGGTGTATCAGGATAAAAAAGCGGTTCTTTTAATTGATACCTACAATACCATTGAAGGAGCAAAAAAGGCCTTAATCGTGGCCAAGGAATTAAGCTCCCGGGGCAAAAGGCTTTTTGCCGTGCGCCTGGATAGTGGAGACCTAAACGCGGAGGCTAAGGCAGTGCGCCGGATATTTGATGATGCCGGGTATGACGGAACAAAGCAGTATAAAATTCTTATTCTTGCCTCCGGAGACCTGGATGAATATAAAATCAAAGAGCTTCTTGAACAGGACGCGCCTATTGACGGCTTTGGGGTAGGGACAAATATGGTTACCGGCGGTGAGCAGGCTATTCTTGAGGGTATGTTTAGCCGGTCCACGCTCTCGGATACCGCGGGCTTGGAAGAGGTTATTTTGAAACAGTTGAAGCCTCAGACAAGCGGAGATTTGTTCAGGATAAGAGAATACTCCTTAGCCCAGATGAGCGATAAGTTAGATGGTTTTATCCGGCCGGTAGTTACTCTATC
>Ga0209212_1006772_pt1 | contig 12954 bp, 10 predicted proteins | sample RifGroC2_FD_183996 | JGI IMG/M metagenome (GOLD analysis project Ga0209212, IMG submission 183996) | Groundwater microbial communities from Rifle, Colorado, USA - Groundwater C2 (SPAdes) (version 2) | ecosystem: Environmental > Aquatic > Deep subsurface > Groundwater | place: Rifle, Colorado...
AAAGGATGAGGTGGTAGCACAGGAACTCAAGGAGGAGACCAGCGGCAAGAAAGGTTTTATAACAGGCTTCTACGAGGCTTTCAGGACATACCTTATCAACGGCCTTACCCACGAGGAGTTTGCCGATCTCTACTCCCAGACCATTGCTTACGGCCTGTTTGCAGCCAGAACGCGTGCGGACAAGGAGTTCAGCAGGCGTCTTGCCTATGAGAACATCCCGCAGACCATCGGGATATTGAGGGACGTCTTCCGGTTCATATCCCTGGGAGACCTTCCCAAACCTATGGAGTGGATAGTTGACGACATTGCCGAGGTCCTTAACGTAACGGACGTGAAAAAGATCCTTCACCAATACTTCCATGAGGGGAAGGGGAAGGACCCGATCGTCCATTTCTATGAGACCTTCCTTTCGGAATACGACCCTAAGACGCGGGAGAGGCGCGGCGTTTATTATACTCCTGAACCGGTGGTGTCATACATAGTCCAATCCCTGCATACGATCCTGAAAGAACAATTTAAACGACCGGATGGTCTTGCCACCGAGTCTGTCACAGTCCTTGACCCTGCTGCGGGAACGCTTACCTTTCTTGCAGAGGCTGCAAACCTTGCAGTCAAGGAGTTTACAGGAAAATATGGAAGCGCCGGCAAGGATGATTTTATCAGCGGGCATATCCTAAAAAACTTTTATGCCTTTGAGCTTATGATGGCCCCTTATGCCATTGGGCACATGAAGATGTCGTTTCTTCTTGAAGAGCTTGGCCACAGACTCAAGGAGGATGAACGCTGCAAGCTTTATCTCACCAACACCCTGGATATGAAGGAGTTGGAGCAGACACCTCTTCCAGGAATGTCCTCCCTCTCTGAAGAATCCCATCTTGCAGGGAAGGTGAAGAAGAAGCAGCCTATACTCGTGATTCTTGGGAATCCGCCGTATTCCGGCCATTCCACCAATGTCTATGAAGAGGTCAGGGCATATTACCAGGTGGACGGAAAGCCGTTGGGAGAGAAGAACCCCAAGTGGCTTCAGGACGATTATGTGAAGTTCATCCGCTTTGCCCAATGGAAGATAGATCAGGCGGGTGAAGGGGTTTTAGGATTTATCACGAACCACAGTTACCTGGACAACCCTACGTTCCGCGGTATGCGCCGCTCTCTGATGAAGAGCTTCAACGAGATATATATCCTCGATCTTCACGGGAATTCATTGAAAAAAGAGAAATGCCCTGACGGAAGCAAGGACGAAAATGTCTTTGACATCCAGCAAGGGGTGTCTATCATCCTGGCGATAAAAAAGAAAAAAGCAGGGGCAGGTTTGAAAGCAGCGCCTACAGAACCTGTCGTGAAACATGCAGAGCTGTGGGGCCTTCGGCAGAGCAAATACGACTGGTTGAATGAAAGCGATTTAAAAAGCACGTCATGGAAAGAGCTTTCACCGAAGGCCGATATGTACCTGTTTGTGCCGAGGGATGAGAGACAGGCTGAACAGTATGAAAGATTCATCAAGATAACCGACATCTTCCCTGTAAACAGCGTAGGGATTGTAACATCAAGGGACGCCTTTGTTATTGACCACGATAAAGAGGCCCTGAAACGCAGGATAAGGCAGTTCAGGGATAAAAACCTGACTGACGAGTTCATAAGGGAGGCTTTGGATCTTAAAGATAACAGGGATTGGAAATTAGCGGATAAAAGAAAGAAAATAATGGAAGATAATAATTGGGAGGAAAAATTGACTCCAATTCTTTATCGGCCTTTTGATGTTCGCTGGCTTTTCAATCATAAAGATGCGATTGATTTTGGACGTTCAGATGTTATGCAGCACATGATGCATGAAGGTAATTTGTCACTTTGTGTCGGCAGGGCAGGGCAGGTTGTAGGCTTAGAAAAACTGTGGAATATTGTTTTATGCTCTAAATGGATTGAAGATTTAAATCTTTTTTATCGCGGCGGAAATGTGAATTTCCCCCTTTACCTTTATACTGCACAGGATAAGTCAAAAAAAAGCCGATCATCGGGCACTATAATGATGCTCTTTGAGCCTCAAGCCGAGTATCAAATAAAGAGCCCCAACTTATCGCCAAAGCTGATGGCGCAACTTAAGGCATCATACAAAAAAGCCCCAACACCTGAAGAGATATATTATTACATATATGCCGTCCTCTACTCGAACAGCTACAGGACCAAATACGCCGAGTTCTTAAAGACCGATTTCCCAAGAGTCCCGTTCACAAAGGATTTTGAGCTTTTCCGCAAGCTGGGGAAACTTGGAGAGAGGCTTGCCTCTTTACACCTTATGACCTCGCCTGAACTTGACCGGCCTGTAGCTCGTTTTGAAGGGGGAGGGGACAATAAGGTGGAAAAACCGAAGTATGACTCAACGACAGAAAGGGTATATATCAATGCAGGCCGCTACTTTGAAGGCGTATCCCCGGCGGTCTGGGAATACAGGATAGGCGGATACCAGGTCTGCGACAAATGGTTGAAAGACAGGAAGGGACGAACCCTGAATCTTGAAGATATAAAGCATTACTGCCGCGTCGTCACGGCGCTACAAATGACGATAGAGGTACAGAAGGGGATAGATGAGGTTTATGAGGATGTAGAGAAGGAGATAGCTCCAGTAAAGATATGATAACCCGCCCTCTGATCACAAGCTGGCAGATAGGCTGGCGGCAAGGGTGATGGATGAGGCGGGGGTAAGAGAAATATGAAAGATAATGAAATATGAATAGGGTTTATAAATATTATGAAAGACTCTAAGAATGAGCTATTAGAAATTGTTTCAGCGCTTAAAGGGCACTTGCTTTATCAGAGGGATATCCTTTTATCAGAGGGAGTGCCGATAACTCCCCCCAACCCCCTCTTTGTTAAAGAGGGGGTGCCGAAGGCGGGGGCGTTATCCCAACTTCCGACCACCGACCACCGGCCACCGACCACTAATGTGAGTCCTACGGGGAAGAGCAATAAAGAACTCCTGGAGGAGCTAAGGTCCAATATCGGCGACTGCCAGAGATGTAAACTCGGAAAGACAAGGACAAAGCTCGTCTTTGGGGTGGGTAACCCGGATGCAAAGATCGTATTTGTCGGTGAAGGGCCGGGAAGGGACGAGGACATTCAGGGTGAGCCCTTTGTGGGCCGGGCCGGGCAGCTCCTTACAGATATTATCACAAAAGGGATGAAGATGAAGAGGGAGGATGTCTACATCTGCAATGTAGTTAAGTGCAGGCCTCCTGAAAACAGGAACCCTGAAGCGGATGAGGTAGATGCCTGCGAAGGGTTTTTGATTAAGCAGCTGGAGGTTATAAAGCCGGAGATAGTTGTGGCACTGGGGACATTTGCTGCCCAGACCCTCCTTAAAACCGATCTCCCGATATCTAAGCTCAGGGGAAGGTTCCATGACTACAAAGGAATTCAAGTCATGCCTACTTTCCACCCAAGTTATCTACTGAGGAATCCTGAAAAGAAGAAGGAGGCCTGGGAAGATATAAAGATGGTCATTGCGAGGTTAGGGTAAAAACTCGCCCTTTCCCTTTTCCTTTACTTTTTCTATTTCCCTTGCCGCCTTTCTCCTCATCTCTTCTTTCCAGTCACGATGTCGGTTCATTATTGCAACGACTTCTCTTGGGTCATCTGTAACTTTTATAAAGGAGAAGTCTTCCTCGGAAACAGTCTTATTTTTCAGCATGGTATCTTTCATCCAGCTTAAGAGGCCGTTCCAGTATTCGCTTCCGAACATTATCAGCGGTAGAGGATGTATCTTGTTTGTCTGCATCAGCGTGAGGGCCTCAAAGAACTCATCAAGGGTGCCGAAACCGCCGGGCATACATACATAACCCATTGAGTATTTAACGAACATTACCTTTCTGGCAAAGAAGTATCGGAATCGGAGCGACTTGTTCTGATATATGTTCGGCTTCTGTTCCATAGGCAGCTCTATATTCAACCCTACAGAGGTCACTTTGTAATTTGTTGCACCCAAATTAGCAGCCTCCATTACTCCGGGACCTCCACCGGTGATCACAGCATAACCATTTTGGGCGAGGAGTTCTGCTATCTCTGTGGCTTTTTTGTAATACTCCTCCTCCTCATTAAACCTGGCTGACCCGAAGATGGATACCGCAGGTCCTATATCGGAAAGTTCGTCGAAGCCCTCGATGAACTCGCTCATTATCCTGAATATGCGCCACGTCTCGCTGCCCTTAAGATCTTCTAACATTATTTAACTCCTTACAAAGTTTTTGTCAGCATTGACAGTATCCTGGAGATGGTTTCTTTCATATCCTTTCTCTCAACTATCAGGTCCACCATCCCGTGTTCAAGGAGGTATTCAGAACGCTGGAATCCTTCAGGGAGCTTTTGTCTGATAGTCTGTTCGATCACTCTTGGTCCGGCAAAGCATATAAGGGCCTTTGGTTCCGCTATTATTATGTCCCCCAGCATTGCAAAGCTTGCAGTAACTCCGCCGGTTGTAGGATCGGTTAGGATGGAGATGAAAGGGAGCCTTGCATCCCTCAGCCTTGCCAGTGCCGCACTTGTCTTTGCCATCTGCATGAGGGACAGTATCCCTTCCTGCATCCTGGCGCCACCTGAGGAGGAGACTATTATCACAGGGAACCTCTTTTCTATCCCCTTTTCTATGGTCCTGGTGGCCTTTTCTCCAACAACAGAGCCCATGCTCCCACCCATGAATGAGAAATCAAATACTCCGAGCATCACATTTATACCTTTTACAGAGGCCTCACCACTTATGAAGGCATCTTTCAGGCCGGAAGACTTCTGGGCATCTTTAACCCTGTCTTTATATCTCTTGGAATCCTTAAAGTTGAGTGGATCAGAGGCCTCCATGCCGGCGTCATACTCAATGAATGTACCCTTATCAGCAAGAAGGCCGATCCTTTCCTGAGCTGATATCCTGAAATGGTAGTTGCATTTAGGACAGACGTTGAGATTCCTTACTACTTCCTTCTTGTAGATGATCTCGCCACAGTTGTTGCATTTTATCCACAACCCTTCAGGCATGGCGACCTTTTTTTCAGTCGTTTCACCCTTCGGGGCCTTGCTCACCTTAAACCAGGCCATATTACCTCACATGAATTATAAGGATGAGGGCTGAGGGCGGAGGGATGAATAAGATTTTTTCATCCTTCATCCTTCATCCTTCATCCCTGATTTTAAAATGTTAACTCTTGTCCCTGTTTCAGAAAATGGATGCTGGGATGTCCGATCTTAGTTATCTCTTTCTTCAAAACATCCAGGTACTGCGGTTTCATATGAATTATATAAACCGGAATGTCTGTCCTTTTCAATTTTTTCAGTTCCTCTTTCAGAAGATGAGGGGTCAGGTGTTTGCTGATCTCAGCCAATCTTTCCAGCTTATTAGGAAAAGAGGTTTCAATAAATACGGCCTTCAGGTCTTTTTTCTCATTGGCTATCTGCCAGATCCTTTCAGTAGGTCCTGTATCACCCGAAATCATGATGGTGCTGTTCCCATCGCTTATAAAATATCCTACACTCTTGACCGTATGGTCCACGTCAACTGCCTTCACGGTCAGATAGTCTACCTGGAACTTCTCCTCTGTCTTTATCTTTTTAAGTCTTATAATAGGGTCGCTTGTGGTAGGGATAAGGGTAAAGTCAGGCCATACCATGTTATTAAGAAATGTCCCCTGGATTATGGAGATTATCTCATCTGTCCCGATTATGTTTATGTGTACTTTTTTCCTTCCGGCAAGGTTGTCTGCCAGGAACAGGATGTCCTTTATATGGTCCAGGTGAGAATGGGTCACAAGTATGTTGCTTATCCCCTCCTGTTCCTCGATGGAAAGGGTGGACGTCACTGAGCCGGCATCCACGAGGACAGAGTCGTTGAGAAGAAGGCCCATGGTCTTAAAGCCGGGGAGCTCTGCTCCGTAACATCCCAAAACCTTCATCTTCATATTGTTTTTAGCTCCCCTGTTTTTTCTTCACAATTCTTAAACTTGCACGATATTATCTTACCGTCCTTATGGGCTTCTATAAAGGCTTTGACAACATCCGGGTCAAACTGGATAGCGGAAAACTTCATCAGCTCGCTTATGGCAGCTTCGTCTGAAAGCCCTTTCCTGTAGGGCCTGTCTGAGGTCATTGCATCAAAGGTATCTGCCACAGATATTATCCTGGCTATAAGCGGTATCTCGACATCTTTCAGGCCCTCGGGATAACCCTTTCCGTCAAATCTCTCGTGGTGGTATTTCATGCCAGGGATAACATATTTCAGTTTTTCAACATGCTGCATTATCTCGGCGCCCATCCTTGGGTGGGTCTTCATGAGCCCGAACTCTTCATCATTAAGACTGGCCTGCTTCCGGAGTACCCTATCCTCCACCCCTATCTTGCCTATATCATGAAGGATAGCAGACAGTTTAAGCTGTTCCATCTCCTCCGGGCTCAGTCCCATATATCCGGCAGCGGCCATTGAATAGGTAAGCACTCTCTTGGTATGGCCTCCTGTGTAGGGATCTCTCTTTTCGATGGCCTCTGCAAGGGCCTCTGCTGTTTCATAAAACGTCTGGCGAAGGTCTTCCATGAGCCTGGCGTTTTCTATGGCGATGCCTACCTGGTTTGCCAGCATCTGGAATAGTTCCAGGTGCTCCTGCGCAAAGGCCCCTTCCTCCTTATTTATGGCCTGAAGAACGCCTATTGTCTTGTCCTTAATTCTTACGGGGACGCATATCATATTTCTTGTCACAAAACTTGATTTTTTATCGGCCTTCTTTGCAAACCTGGGGTCTTTCTGTACGTCCTCAACAATCAAAGGCTCTCCGTGCTGTGCTACCCATCCGGCAATCCCTTCCCCTATCTTCAGTCGTATCTCTTTTACCTGTGCCCCTTTTTCACCCAGGGCAACTTCAAAATAGAGCTCATTGTTCTTTTCGTCCACCAGGAGGAGGGAGCCCACCTGCGCGTTCATAAGCTCTGTAGCTGCTTCCATTGCCCTTTTCTGAACTTCCTTGGGGTCAAGGGTTGAGTTAAGTATGGCGCTCAGCTTTGTCAGGGTTCTTAATTGTTCTTCTTTTGCAGACTCCTTCTGTACAAGAGTCTGCCAGGATTCCAATTCTTTTACACGGGTCCTGAGTTTTTCAACCTCTTGAGGTTCTTCAGGCATACCTATGTCATCCCGTCTTTAAGGGATTTTACAAAGTCATGTACCTTTTTCGGCATAGTCTTTTTCCCGATGTTTTCCTCTATGACCTTTACTATAGCGCTTCCAACTATGACTCCATCAGCCCATGAAGAAATCTCTCTTGCCTGTTCCGGTCTTGATATCCCGAATCCAACGGCAACAGGGTTTTTGGTGTGGGCCTTGATCTTTTTGACCATCCCTTTAATGTCTTTAGAAAGCCCCTCCCTTGTGCCGGTCACGCCAGTTAGAGAAACATAATATATGAATCCTGTAGAGTTCTTGCAGACGATATTAATACGGTCTTCATCGCTGGTAGGGGCCAGCAGGAATATGGTATCCAGCCCTTTTCCCCTGGCTAAAGCTGTCAGACTTCCGGCCTCTTCAGGAGGGAGATCAGGCACTATGACGCCGTCAACCCCGGCCTTTACCGCATCGGTGACAAACTTCTCCTCGCCGTATTTAAAGACAGGGTTGTAATAGCTCATGAATATAATGGGGACCTGGGAAACTTTTCTTACCCTCTTTACAAGGTCAATAACATCCCTTAAAGAGACCCCCTGCTCCAATGCCCTTGCTGCGGCCTTCTGGATGGTTGGACCGTCGGCTAGCGGGTCTGAAAAAGGGATCCCAAGCTCAATCAGGTCCGTTCCTGCCTTTTCAAGCTCAATGATGAGCCTCTCAGTATCCTCAAGGCTTGGATCCCCGGCCATAATATATGAAATAAGGGCCTTTCCTCCCTTATCTTTCAGTTCAGCAAATTTCTTTCCTATCCTTGACATGACTAAGACACCTATTGGCGAACAGTAATAACCGAAATGTGATAAAACAGGTAGGCGAAATATATCTCAAAAACGTTTCTTAGTAAAGAGGTTTTAGGCTAAAGTGTTTTCATATATCCAGTCAAGATACTCCTTAGACCCTTTGACAATCGGAAGTGCGATTATCTCCGGGACTTTGTAGGAGTGGATCGACTTTACCTCGTGCTCCAGTCTCTCAAAGAGAGAATCTCTAGTCTTTGCGATAAGGAGTAATTCTTTTTCATCGCATATCTTCCCCTGCCAGTGATAGATTGATCTGAGCCCGGGGACGATATTCACACATGCAGCAAGCCTCTTTTCCACCAGGGCCTTTGCGATCTTTTTCCCCTCTTCAGGGGATGGGACAGTTATATAAACGATGATATGTCCGGTCATAGGAACCTCCTACCTTACCGTCCTTTTATAGATTAACATCAACCCTTCCAGCGTCAGATTAGGTTCTACATGCTTAATTACATCGGTTCCATTTGAAATCAGTTCCGCCTGGCCTCCTGTGGCGATTATAAGAGGGGAGGATTGCATCTCCATTTCTATTCTCTTGACCATCCCTTCCACCAGGCTAACGTAGCCGAAGAAGAGGCCTGACTGGATGCTGGCAACTGTATTTTTACCTATAGCAGTTGGCGGTTGTGATATATCAACCCTTGGAAGCTTGGATGTCCTTTGAAACAGGGCCTCTGCTGATATGGCAATACCTGGAGAGATGGCGCCTCCCAGATATTCACCACTTGATGAGACACAGTCGAAGGTGGTGGCTGTGCCAAAGTCTATGATTATCAGGGATTGGTGATATTTGTCGTATCCGGCAACAGCATTGACGATCCTGTCTGCCCCAACCTCTCTAGGATTATCATAAAGTATCGGCATCCCTGCGTCTACATCATCTCCTACAACCAGAGGAATAATCCTGAAGCATTCTTTACAGACCTCCTTCATAGTTTCAAGAAGGGGAGGCACAACGCAGGATATGATCCCGTCCTTTATTTCGGAAAGGGATATTCCCTTAGAAGGGATAAGGGACCTCAAAAAAACGGCGTACTCGTCAACGCCACGGTCCTTGAGTGTCCCAATTCTGAAATGGGCTACAAGTTCTCTGTTTTTATATACCCCAAATGCGATGCTGGTGTTTCCTATGTCGATTGTTAGCAGCATATCCCCTGTCCCCACATTATCTTACCATTGTGACATCCCCTGCTACGACCCTCTCTATCCTCCCTGTTGGAAGCCTCAGAAGCAGCGCTCCGTCGGTGTCTAATCCAAGGGCCACGCCCTCCTTTGTATCTTTCAGGAAGGAGACCCTTACGTATTTTCCAGCCATGATGGATAGCCTTTCCCACTCGGTAATTACAGGGCCAAAACCCTCTTTTTTGAATATCTCGTACCACTTTTCGATCTGCCTGCAAAGCTCCTGGATGATTGGAACCCTTTCAAGCCTCCTTCCTGTCTCATTCTTCAGGGATGTGGCAACCTTAGCCACATCCGGTGGAAGGGAGGTTGGTTCCATATTGACGTCTATCCCGATCCCAAGGACTATGAAGTTCACCATGTCTGCCTCGGAATCCAGTTCCATCAGTATTCCGGCTACCTTTTTACCCCTTATCAGCAGGTCGTTAGGCCATTTTATATCAGGTAGAATCTTTGTGGTCTTTTCAATCGCCCTGGCAGCAGCCACAGCTGCAAGGAGCGTTATCTGTGAGGCGGAAGAGGGTGCTATCCTTGGCCTTAGGATTATTGATGTGTAGATATTCACTTCCTTTGGGGATTCCCAGCGTCTTCCAAGCCTTCCTTTCCCCTTTCTCTGACTTTCCGCCACGACAAGAGTCCCTTCCGGCGCTCCGTGCATGGCAAGCTCAAAGGCCTTTGTATTGGTGGAATCGGTGAGGGAGAAGGCATGAATATTCTTGCCTATGTATTTTGTCTTTAATCCTGTTTGTATCTCTGCATGGGTAAGTATGTCCGGCGACCCTACAAGTTTATAACCAAAGGAAGGTACTGCCTCAATGTTGTACCCTGCCTTTCTGAGCCCTTCTATATGTTTCCATACGGCAGTCCTTGATAAATCCAGGTCTTTACCTATCTCGGCGCCGGAGGTATAATCCCCGCGGTTTTCCTTTAGAAGTTTTAGTATCTTTTCATCAAACATTAGCTATTTCCATAGATATATCCATCGACCTGGCTGAGTGGGTAATCGCTCCCACTGAGATGAGATCAACCCCGGTTTCTGCAACCTGTCTCACGTTGTTAAGGTTTATCCCGCCAGAGGCCTCGATAAGGGCTTTCCCATTTATGAGTTTTACAGCCTCTTTCATCGTCTCAATGTCCATGTTGTCGAGCATTATAATCTCCGCCCCGGCAGAGATGGCCTCCCTGACCTGATCAAGGTTTTCAGTCTCCACCTCTATCTTCAAGGTATGGGGCACTTTTTCCCTGGCCCTTTTCACTGCTTCAGTCAGGCTTCCAACGGCTGCTATGTGGTTGTCCTTGATAAGTATCCCGTCAAAGAGACCAAACCGGTGGTTTTTCCCTCCGCCAATCCTTACCGCATACTTTTCAAGGGCTCGCAGCCCAGGTGTGGTCTTCCTGGTATCCACTATCCTGGCCTTTGTCCCTTCTATCCCGTTAACATATTGTCTGGTCAGTGTGGCAATACCTGAAAGCCTTTGCAGGAGGTTTAATGCAACCCTTTCTGCTGTGAGGAGGGACCTTAGAGGACCTGATATTGTGGCAATGACTGTGCTGGAGGACAAATCCTCTCCGTCGGGGTGTCTTCCAAGAAAGTTAATATCCTGATTTACCTGATGGAATACCTCTCTTGCCACCTCTATTCCGGCAAGGATGAGTGGTTCTTTGGCTATTAATTCTGCCTTTCCCTCTATATCAGGCTGGATAAGAGCTTCTGTAGTAAGGTCTCCTGGGCCGATATCTTCTCTGAGGGCGTTTGAGATGAAGGTTTTTATATTGTCCATGCCTAAAAAATACATAAAATCTAAGGGATTGTCAAATAGTAAACTCTCTTCCTGGATTCACTTAACCACAATATCTTGTGCCCTTTTTCAATTGATACCACATCATATAGATAATCACCCTTTACTTTTTTACCCCGATATGGTAGTAATTTTTCTTATGAAGATAAAGGAACTGGACATCATAGGTTTTAAGTCCTTTGTAGAGAGGACCACCCTCGCATTCGAGCCGGGGATAACGGCTATTGTCGGCCCCAACGGCTGCGGCAAGTCAAATATAGTGGATGCCATCAGGTGGGTGATGGGTGAGCAGTCTCCGAGGCATCTCCGCGGGAAGGATATGGAGGATGTCATCTTCGGAGGAAGTGAAGACAGGAAGCCTCTTGGTATGGCTGAGGTATCAATCCTCTTTTCCAACGAGGACGGAAACGCCCCGGAGGAGTACAGGGAATATGGCGAGATAATGGTTACAAGGCGGCTCTTCCGTTCTGGGGAAAGCGACTACCTGATAAACAAGGTCCCCTGCCGTCTGAAGGATATAACAGAGCTATTCATGGGTACAGGTATAGGGACCAGGGCATACTCAATAGTCGAGCAGGGGCAGATTGGCCTTATCCTTAATGCCAAGCCCCAGGACAGGCGTTTTCTCATAGAGGAGGCCGCAGGGATAACCAAGTACAAGAGCCGGAAGAAGGAGGCCCTTGCAAAGATGGAGTCCACAAAGCAGAACCTCCAGAGGGTTAACGACATCATAGGCGAGGTAAAGAGGCAGATGAACGCCCTCGACCGGCAGGCAAAGAAGGCTGAAAAGTTCAAGGGGTACAGGGCGGAGCTTAAAGAGATAGAGCTGAAGATCCACTCCCATAACTTTAGAAGGCTTGCTGAAGCCCTTTTGGTTGAAGAGGAGAAGTTCCTGGCCATAGAGCAAGAGGGGATCTCCATGGAGACCAGGGCCAGGGGGCTTGAATCGGAGATAGAGACCCTGAAAAATAAGCTTATGGCGGATGAGAGGGTGCTTAATGACCTCCAGGAAAGGTTTTATGCAACCACCGGAAAGATCCAGAAGAGTGAAGACAGGATCGAACATCTCAGGGTCCGCAGGGATGATATAGAAAAGCAGGGGAAGAAGTCTTCAGAAGAGCTGGAGCAGTTGAAGAGCGATGCAGATCGGGCAGGGAAGGAGACCGAAACTCTCCTGGAGGAGATCAAGAGGAATAAAAGGGAACAGGGAGAGATAGAAGGGAGCCTGACTGTGAGGATGGAAGAGTTCCAGACCTTTAAGGCTGTCTTTGAAGAGAAGGCTAGGGGGCTGGATTCCCTGAAGGGGGAGATGGTCCAGATCGCCTCCCAGCTTGCCCATTCCCGGAACGCCATCACAAACCTGGAAAAACGGCTTGAAGAGATATCGAGGGTGGTTGAAAAGAACCGTCAGGAAAGCGAGGGTCTGGCAAAACGGGCTGTTGATGTTCAGGGAAATATGGCATCCCTTGGAGAAAAGGTCGGTGAAGTAAAGAGGCGGAAGGGATATCTGACAGGGAGAAGGGATGAACTCCATGAGATTATAGGTTCCGCTAAAGAACAGCAGAGGGTAATGGATCAGGCCCTGAGGGGTCTCAGGGACGAGCTTTCAAAGAAGGGGTCCCACCTGCACTCCCTGGAGGCACTTCAGGATAAGTTCGAGGGTTATACTGACGGCGTAAAGGCCATAAAGCTTTCAGAGAATGGCGACAGGTACACGGTTGTGTCCGACCTCTTCGAAACGGAGCCTGAATTTGAGATCGCACTGGAGGCTTCCCTTGAAGGCAGACTTCAACAACTAGTTGTCATTGATTCAAAGGACGGTATTGAGGGTATAGGATACCTAAAGACAAAGGCCGCTGGCAGGTGCGGATTTATCCCAATGGACCGACTCCATCGTTCTCAGGGATTTATACCCGGAGCGGTAAAGGGTGGGGTTGAGGGTGGTACTCCTATCCTTGAAAAGGTCATGGTCAGGTCCGGGTATGAAGAG
>Ga0209212_1006776_pt1 | contig 12951 bp, 8 predicted proteins | sample RifGroC2_FD_183996 | JGI IMG/M metagenome (GOLD analysis project Ga0209212, IMG submission 183996) | Groundwater microbial communities from Rifle, Colorado, USA - Groundwater C2 (SPAdes) (version 2) | ecosystem: Environmental > Aquatic > Deep subsurface > Groundwater | place: Rifle, Colorado...
TAGTTCGATGGAGCCGATGCGCCCGGCCGCCAGTTCGGCCAGCGAAGGCGCCCGGGACAGGTCCCGAGCCAGCGCGGCGGCCAGCTCCGGCCCCAGCGGAGCAAGCTCCGCGGGGCTCTTTTCGGCGAGTATCTCGATCCAGCGCAGATAGCGGTCCGAGTTGGCCAACCAGGCAGCCACCTGTTCCTCCATCTCCCCGGCCCATGAGGCAGTTCCTCCCGGAACCAGGGGGATGCGGAAGTTCGCTTCCATTTGGCGCAGCAGGCGCAGTTGGTCGATGACCCGGGAGGGGGGGGCTTGCCACTTTTCCAGCAGCCCGTCCAGGAGTCGGGGGTCGAAGCCACCCAGGCGTTCCTGCCCCACGACCTCTTGCAGGATGACCCCGGTGTCCCAAAGCCCCGCGAAGGCCTTGGCGTCCAGCATGCTTGCCTGCGCCAGCTCGCCCAGCCCCTGTTCCAGCGCGACCAGGGCACCCAGCAGGTTGCCGCTGTCGACGCCGGAGACGTAGCGAGGCTCCAGGGGGGCCAGGGTGCCGATATCGTACCAGTTCAACAGGTTGCCGCGGTAAAGTTCCAGCCGGCCGATGCTCTCCAGCGTGCCGGCGAGCCTTTTAAGGAGCTGGTCCAGGGCCAGGTAACCGCAATCGTAGGCCCCCAGGGCGCTGGTCAGCCAGAGACCGATGTTGGTCGGGCTGGTGCGCATGGCGAGGCGGTTTTGATGGGCCACCTGGTAGTTGTCCGGGGGGAGCCACGAGGTATCGGCGCTGACGAAGGTCGAGAAGTAGCGCCAGGTGCGGCGGCTCACCCCCCGCAAGAAGCGCAGGTCCGCCTCCGGCAGCGACCGCTTGGTCGGTTGCCCTGAGGCGCCCAGGTTCAGAAGCCATCCCAGGAGCGGGGAGAAAAACCAGAGTGCCAGCCAGGGAGCCGCCTGCGCCAGGCTCTGGGGCAGGAAGCGCCAAAGGGCGCCGCCCAGCGCCAGGCTGAAAAGGCTTGCCCCCGCCAGGCTGGCCACGAAGAGCGGCTGGCGCCGGGAGCTGCCTGACTGGGAGGCCTGCGCCGCCCACTCCAGGAGATCGCGCCGGGAGAAAAACCTGCGGTAGCCGACCCGGGCAATGGCATCGAGCGCCACCGCCGCCTGGTGCGGCAGGAGCGCCGCATCGGCGCCGGCCCGCATCAGGTCGTGCAGCAGTTTAGAGGGGGAAAAATACTTGAGCCCCTTGCGGGTGGTCGCCATGGTGAAGGGCTGGGCCAGAGGGTGAAAGAGCAACTGCATGCCGACCACCAGGCTCGCCAGCAAGCCGGCGCGCGGGGATACCAGCCAGGATGCCAGCAAAAGGCCGAGGCTCGCCGCAGGCAAAAGGCTGCGGCGCAGGTTGTCGAGGATCTTCCAGCGGTTCAGAAAGGAAAGCTGGTTGGCCCCGCGCCCCCCCAGGGCCTGAGGCACGTGCGGGAAAATCCACCCCGCGATCTGCCAGTCGCCGCGGATCCAGCGATGCGCCCTTTTGCTGTAACTCTGGTAACCCTGGGGAAATTCGTCGTAGAGCTCGATGTCGCTGGCGAGCCCCACCCGGACATGGGCCCCCTCGATCAGGTCATGACTCAGCACCCATTCCTCGGGGAAGCGTCCGGAGAGCACGCGGCTGAAGGCGCGCACGTCGTAAATCCCCTTGCCGTGGTAGGAGCCTTCTCCGCTCAGGTCCTGATAGAGATCGGATACCGCCTGGGTATAGGGATCGATCCCCACCGCGTCGCTGAAAAGACGGCTGAAGGTGGAGGCGCTCGTGCTGGTGAGGGTCGGGCTCACCCGGGGCTGGATGATGGTGTAGCCCGCCCTGACCCGGCCCGCCTGGTCGAAACGGGGCTGGTTCAGGGGATGCGCCAGGGTTTCCACCATCCTGCGGGCGGTGGCGTGCGGCAGCTGGGTATCGCTGTCCAGGGTGATGATGAAACGGACGTCGGTCAAATGTGCCGGGTCTCCCAGGTACAGAAGCCGCGCGGCCTCATCGGGGCGCGTGCCGTCGATCAGGCCGTTCAGTTCCTCAAGCTTGCCCCGCTTGCGCTCCCAGCCGATGAACTTCTGCTCCGATGCGCTCCAGGTGCGCTCCCGGTGGAACAGGAAGAAGCGCCCGGCGCCATGGCGCACGTTGAGTTCCTCCAGGGAGCCGCTCGCCAGCTCCAGGAGCAGGCCGTCCTCCTCCCGGGTCGGGGTCGTCGAGTCGGTGTAGTCGGTGAACAGGCTGAAAATGAGGTTGGCTTCCCTGTTGGCCAGGTAGCGGATCTCCAGTTTCTCCACCTCGGCGCGCAGCGTGGCGGCGTTCGCCAGCAGCATCGGCACCACCACTAGGGTGCGGTAGGCCTCGGGAATCCCGCTCTCCTCGAAATCCATCTTGGGGAGGGGGCGGGGCGGCAGATAACGGGTGATCAGGTAATTGACCACCTCGATGGCCAACTGGCTCGCCGGAAGGGCCAAAAGGAGCAGCAATCCCAGGCGCAGGGTGGCCCAGGTCCCGGACGGCGCGAAGGGGTAGGCGAGCGTTGAGAAGAGGAACAGAAAAAACGCGCACAAGCCGGCCACGCCCAAGGCGTAGAGAGCGGCATGGTGGCGGTAGACCCATTCCAGGACGCGGTAGTTGAGCGCTTCGCAGCAGGGGATGAGGCGCGAGAGTCGGCCGCGCCCCTCGGAAAGCAGCCAGAAACCTACGTGGCCTTCCCGCTCCTCGCCCGCTTCGGCACGCTGCCGGGCCTCCTTGGCCGCCTGGAGCACGCGCTGCGCAACCTGCACCTCGCTCAAGGCGGCGGCGCGGGCCAGGTCCTCGACCGCACGACGACAGCGGTCGCGGGTGGCGAAATCGCTTGCGGCATAGATGCCGGCCGGGTCGCGGCGCAGGATCTCCTCCACCTTGCTGGATTTCTCGAAGATCTCCCTCCAGTCCAAAAGGGCGAGTTGCCGAAGGCTCGTGAAGGCGTTGCCGCAGGAAATCTGCTCCCTGGTCTGGCGCATCTGTTCGCGCGCGGTGAGTTCGTGCAACGGGCTTTTCAGCACCCGCTCCAGCCAGCTCCGGACCGGAGCCAGGGCCGCCGCCTCGTCGTAGAGCAGCCCGACCAGTTGGGCACCGAAATAGGGGGTGGGACTCGGCTCCGCCTGGGCCAGCTCCGCCAGTGCCCCGAAGAGCTGGTTGGCGTCGCGGCGGTTGGCGCTGATCAGCCGGTTGGCCCAGAATTCGGCCATTTGCCGCTCGCGCAGGTCGGTGAGGGCCGTGACGCAGAGGCTCTGTATGCTTTCGATCAGTGCGATGCGCAGCATCTGGGGGATAGCCCAGAGTTCGCCGATGCTCAGGGTGCGCACCGACTGGTAGGCCTCGATGCAGGAAAGAATGGTGTCGCGCTCCAGGTGCAGCTCGCTGTGGCTGACCAGATCCTTGGCCAGGCCGTAGATGCAGGGGAGCCCGCGGTAGGGTTCGGAGGACAAGGTGGGGAGTTGCCGATAAAAGCGCCGGGGCAGGTTTAACAGGACATCGCGGACGTTGCTCTCCAGGATGTACTCGTTGTCCAGGATCCAGTCGGCGGCAGGCGTGGCTTTCTGCTCCAGGCGGCTCGCTGCGGTCAGATCGGCGCAGACCTTGCGCCCCCATTGGCGTGACGCTTTGAGGCGCTGCAGCAGTTCGAAACTGCGCCGGGGCGTCGCATCAAGCCGCTGCTCGCCGGCATGGCGCTGGACGTGTTCCAGGATTTGAGACGGGGAGAGCTTCACTTCGGGGATGCGCGACTGGGCCCGCCGCTCGCACTTGGGATGCAGGACGAAGAGCGCCGGCGGCACTTCGCTTGACTCCCGCAACAGTCGCACCGGATGCTGCAGCGCCTCGGCGGGCGCCTGGAGGATCAGGGCCGATTCCCCGCACACCAGCCAGCGGGCATGATCGTGCAGCACCCCCGGTTCCAGGCCGCGGTTCGAGCGTGGCAGCCGCAGCCAAGCCGCGAGAGCGACGAGCGCGGCGCAGACCAAGGCGACGGCGCAGGAGGGGGCGACACTCCAGGACGCCAGAAACAGCGAGACGGCGAGCGCCGCTCCCCCGGCGAGGCCGGCAGGAAGGGCGATCCAGAGGGCGCGCTGCCAGTTGCAGGGGGCGGTAATCTTGATGTCGCCGCGCGGCCCCTTATGCAACAGGGCAACCCCTTTGTAATCTTGCTGCGCCAGAGCCCGAAGGGCCTTGCTGGCGTCGTCTTTTTCCGCGAAGTAACCAATAAGAGTGGCTAAGCCCACACGTCGTCCTTTGAGAGAGCTACTGTATTCCGACCTTACCGACAGCATGAAGAATTTCCTGCGCAGTAATGACTCGGAACGGAACCATGTAGACTGTCCCAAATGACGTTTAACGGTATGTGGATTTAGATTTTAGCTAGGAAGAGGTCTATGGGGGGCTGAAAGAATTGAAAACCGGTTCCCTGTCGTAAAAATCGCCAACGCGTCAAACTTGCATGTCCTTGCTTTGCCACTATGTTCTTTCCGCCCGGTAATAGATAGACAATTCCGGGCTGCGTTAGGTTTTATTTATCTAACCTCCATCCTTAGGCGCCGAATGGCGCCGTGACCACAAAAAAAGCCCTTCCGGCTGACCGGAAGGGCTTTTTGATGTGCGGCTGAATTGAGCCGGCTTGACTTGAGCGGGTGATGCCGGAGCAGGCTCGAGTCACCCTTGCGGGCGGCTCCACAGGGCAGCGATCCGATCCGCGATCTGTCCGGGGGTGAGTTGGTCGGTATCGATTTCGAAGTCGGCAGCGCTTTGGTATTTCGGGTTGCGCCGCTCCAGCACTTCGGCCACTTCCTCGGTAAAACTCTTTCCGGCGGTCAGCGCGGGGCGCTCGGTGCCACCCTGGATCCGCGACACGATGGTGGGGACGGAAGCCTTGAGCCAGAAGATGCGGGCGTTCTTCCTGAGCGCCGCCACGTTCTCCACCCTTTCGATGACCCCGCCGCCGGTATCGACGACGATGTTGTCACGCGCCGCCAGATCCAGTACCAGTTCGGATTCCAGGTCGCGGAACTTGGGCCAGCCGAACTTGTCGACGATTTCCGGGATAGGCATGCCTGCCCTTCTGACAATTTCCGCATCCATGCCGACATACTGCATGCCCAGCCGCTGGGCCAAAAGCCTCCCCACCGCTGTTTTCCCCGTACCGCGATACCCGACCAGCACCAGAATCATGATGTCAATTTCTCCAATACCACCCGCCTCATCACCTCTGCAGGTGCCTCGATGCCGGTGAAATGCTCGAACTGCAGGACCGCCTGGTTGATGAACATCTCCACGCCGGAGACCGTCACCAGGCCGCGCGATCTGGCGTCGGCCAGCAGCTTCGTTTCGAGCGGTGTATATACCACGTCGAAAACGACTTGTCCACTTCTGAAGAGCTCGACCGGCACCAGGGAGACCCCCTCGCGGGGATGCATGCCGATCGGGGTGCAGTTGATGATGACGTCGGCGTGCGCCATGGCCCGCTCGGTCGCCTCCGGGGTCAGCGCCTCGGACTCGATCCGGGCCTCGGTGCCGGCGCGCAGGTCGGCGGCAAGCCCCTCAAGCAGCGCCTCGTTGATGTCCAGGATGGTCAGTTTGCCCAGCTTGGCGTCGCGCGCCAGGGTGAAGGCGATGGCCCGGGCCGCGCCGCCAGCGCCCAGCATCAGGACGCTTTTGCCGTCCAGCGCCACGCCGGCGTCCAGCAGAGCCTTGAGCGCCCCCAGCCCGTCGGTGCCCAGCCCGATCAACCTGCCGTCCTTCTTGATGATGGTGTTGATCGAACCGATGGAGCGGTCCACCTCCGCTATCTCGTCCACGTACTTCATGGCCTCGATCTTGTGCGGAATGGTGACGCTCATGCCGCGGAAGTTACTCAGGGCCCGCATCCCCTCCAGTGCGCTTTTCAGGTCCTCCACCTGAAATGCCAGGTATACGAAATCCAGGTTCTTTTCCTGGAAAGCGGCATTGTGAATGGCGGGGGAAAGGCTGTGCCCCACCGGATTGCCGATAACGGCACAGAGTTGGGTATGGGTGGTGATCGTTTTCAGCATGAAACCTCCTCGAAGATGCCTGTGGTAATGCTTGGTAGCGCCGTCACTAGCGGGTATACCCGAAATGTCCGGCTCCGGTCAACAGGTTTCCCGGTCGCAAGTCGCTACCAGTCTGTCAAGATCACGTTGTCAGGCACATGTTCGTCGCTATGCGGCGTAAGCAAAAAGGCACCTCCCGCGCAAGCCAACCTGCCCGACTTCACCCGCCCCAGTTGCCGCTGCCGTAAGGCGACCGGGACGCCCATAAGGCGACCGGGACGCCCATGCGACCATGCGAATCTCACTCCCCCATCAACTCCTTCAGGCTCAAACCCCGCTTGGCCGCCGACAACTGGAGCCAGCGGGCTTCTCCTCCAGAAAGACAAGAAGGGCTAAGCCGCCAAGGCTTAGCCCTTCTTTCTGGTCATTCAAAGGGAGCTTCTTTGCGCCTTAAAAGAGCGCAAAAGGCACAAAAGGAGCTCAACATGCTGCGGGCCTGCGTGCGATTACAGGCTCTTCAGATACTCCACCAGTTGGGACTTCTCGCTTTCGGTCAGGCCGAGCCCGTCACGGCTGTCGAAGCGGTTCACCACTTCAGCCAGTGTGGCTGCGCTGTTGTCGTGGAAGTAGGGGGCGGTGAAGCTCACCCCCCGCAGCCCCGGCACCTTGATGCCGCCGGCCAGGTCGCCGCCGGGCGCGGCCACGGTGATGTCGCTGTAGCGGCCGGCACTGGTGAACTCGGCCGCCGCCGGGTGGCAGGTGGCGCATTTGCCCTTCCCCTCGAAGAGCACCTTGCCGGCCGCCGCCTGGGCCTGGTCGAAGGGGCCGGGAGCGGGACTAGGCAGGCTCTGGATGAAGGCCTGGAGCTGCAGCAGCTTTTCGGCTGTGATCACGCTGGCCGGGTTGTCCTGGAACTGGTCCAGCACCGCCTGGCGCGGGGGGAAGGCCAGGGCCGGCGCGATCGCGCCATGGCTGGTGGCGAAGGAGCCGTCGCCGTGCATGATCAGATCGTAGACCGCCTCGGCGATGCTGGCCAGGGCGTTGCTCCCCTGGAACATGCCGTCCCAGCCGAGCCGGTAACCGTGGGTCTGGAGGGCCGGGAAGTTCCACAGGGGAGGGAACGCCGTCGGGTTGTCCACGCCGTCGTCCAGCTCGTTCAGCGCGCGAACGTCGAATCTGCCGGGGCCCCAGCCGGCCAGGGTGGCGCTCAGGCCGTTGGCGGCGGCAAACGGGGTGAAGGAGAGGATCTTGCCGGCGTCCATCTCGCCGTTCGGTACCCCGTTGAACTGCGGCGCGCCGATGGGGAGCTGAGTGGCCCCGGAACTCAGGGTGAAGCTGGTCGGAGCGACCTTGACGTGGCAGAGGGCGCAGCTGATGCCGACGCCGGTCAGGGTGTCGTCCGAGGCGGCGGCGCTGGCGTAGCGCCCCTTGACGCCGATCACGGCACCGGCCTTGATCAGCTGCCGGGTCACAGCCGGATCGGCGAGGGCGGCGTCCTTCGCCGCCAGATCGCTGCCGGTCATGACGGCCACGATTCCCGCCGGGACCTTGCCCAGATCCACCTGTACCCCCAGTGCCACGGCATCCTTGGGTGCCACGTTGTTCAGCACGGTATGCAGCCCCAGCGTGTCGCCGAAAAACTTCTCGTTGCCGAAGGTTTCGGTCATAAAGATTTCGCGCCCCGCGCTGATCTGGGCCTGCTCCGCGCTGCCGGAACTGCTGCTCGCATCGTTGCCGCCGCTGCCGCAGCCGGCAGCCAGGGCAAGCAGCACGAGAAGGGACGATCTGGTCAGTAGCTTTCTCACAGCGCCCCCTCCTTATTTCCGGTCCCGCATCTGTCGCCGCTGCAGCCGCACGCGGTGGATAGGCCCAGCATGGCGTACAGCGGGCACCAGCCGATGGCGCCGGTCAAAAGCGGCACGATGCCGAGGTAGCCCCAGGGCTGGCCGTTCATGGTGGCCTGGAAGAGCAGAAATAAACCCGCCGCGATTCTGATGATCCTGTCTGCAGTACCTACATCCCGTTTCATAGTGCACCTCCTCAGGTGATTGAGTGTCGATGAGGCGAGCATACGGTTATTCGGGGCGCCTTGTCTGTGACATTGTCACAAAAGTGGGGGGTGATTTTCACGTTGCACTCAGAGGGGGGGATGACTATGCTGTTATGCTGGTATCAGTGACAAGGAGGGGGCAATGAGCACAGCGACCATTACAGCGGATGAGTTCACCCAGGTTTTCCCGCGCTTTCGCCAGCAGCACGAGGCGACCACGCAGTTGCTGTCCCGGGCCGGCCGGCAACCCTTCCCGGCCGGCACCCATCTTTACTGGGAGGGAGACTCCTGTTCCGGGATCGCCTTTCTGCTCTCCGGGGCCATCAGGGTCTACAAATGCGGCGAGACCGGACGCGAGATCACCCTGTACGAGATCGGCCCCGGCGAGACCTGCATCCTGAACGCCTCCTGCATACTGGGCAACAAGAGGTATCCCGCCAATGCGGTGACCACGAGCGGTGGAGAACTGGTGCTGGTGCCGGCCCAGGATTTCCGGCGCCTGCTGGACAGCCATGAGGTCATGAGGGACTTCGTCTTCGCGCTGCTGAGCGAGCGGCTGGGCGAGGTCATGGAGCTGGTCAACGAGGTCGCCTTCAGAAGGATGGACGAGCGGCTGATGGATTACCTGGTGGAGAAATCGGGCGACGGGGTCCTCAGGGCCACCCACCAGAAGATCGCCGACGATCTGGGCACCTCCCGGGAAGTGGTCAGCAGGCTTTTGAAGGATTTCGAGCGGCAGGGGAAGCTTGCGCTGGACCGAAGCACGGTCTCGCTTTTGCCCGCCCCCCAGAACCCTGGAGAGTGACCATGCAGATGCCCCCCCGGTGCTAGCCGGGTGTTCCGGAACCGGAGGGGGTCAGACACCTTTTAATGTGCGAAGGCATCACGGCAAGCCGCTTCACCCCGAGGTCAGGCACCTTTTAATGAGACGGTGCCTGACCCCCTCGCCCTCCGAAATCACCCATTCCAAATAACGAGTGCTACCTGAGCGTGGCAAGTTGCCGGGGAAATGTCGATCGAATGGAGTCCCGGCAAGCTCCGTTGGCCAAGCCTCTTGAGCGATTCTGACCCGCCCCAGAAGTATCGGGGCAAAATTAGCAAATTATCACATACACTGTATAATGTCCCCCGAAGCCACGGCTGTTTCCTGCTCGATCATCGGACTTTGCGGCCAAAGCTCGCGCCCGGCCTGGACCGGCGCAGGGCTTCATCGGAGTGCGACATGGCGAAGAAAAAGGTCCTGATCCTCTGTCCCCCCCCCGTGGAGCGAGGGGGGGTGGCCGATTACTACCGGCTGGTTAAGCAGTACTTCTCTTCCGACCGGGTCGATCTCGAGTTCTACTACACCGGCAAAAGCAGCGCCCAAGGGGTGGGCAGCAACAGGCTGGTCAAGTCGGCCAGGGACCTCATCGGCCTGTGCAGGGTGCTGCGCGCGCCGGACCTCGTCGTGCTCAACCCCTCCCTGGACCCCAAGGCGGTAATCAGGGACGGCGTCTACCACTTCCTGGCCAAGAGGGTCTTCGGCAGGAAGACCCTGGTCTTCTTCCACGGCTGGGAGCTGGACTTCGAGCGGGCCATCGCCCGCCACGCCCGCTACCTGTTCCGCACCATGTTCAATTTCGACCGGGGGGTGGTTCTGGCCAGCCAGTTCAAGAACGCCATGATCGACTGGGGCTACCACCCTGACGCGCTGACGGTGGAAACCACCATCTACGAGGCGCAGGACTGCCGGGGCGAGAGGGACCTGAGCCGGGTAGCGTTCCTGTCCCGCTTCGAGCAGGGCAAGGGTTGCCTGGAGGCGATACAGGCCGTAGAACTGGCGGCGGTGGAGTTCAGCGCCATCAAGCTCTACATGATCGGCGACGGCAGCATGATGCCGGAACTTAAGCGCTACGTGGCGGGCCGCCACCTGGAGAATAACGTCGTCTTCACCGGCTGGCTTAAGGGGAGTGCGAAGTACCAGGTGCTGAAAGAGTGCGGCACCATGCTCTATCCAACCCGCTTCGGCGAGGGGATGCCCATCTGCCTTTTGGAAGGGATGGGGATGGGAATGGTGGTGATCACCAGACCGGTGGCAGGGATACGCGACATAGTGGTGGACGGAGAAAACGGCTACCTGATCGAGTCCACCGATCCGGCGGCTTTCGCGGAGCGCCTGCGGCAACTGCTGCGGCAGCCCGCGCTGGGGCGCATGGTGGCTAACAGCTGTAAGATCCAGGCCGAGGAGCGCTTCGAGATCAGCAACGTGGCCAAAAGGATGGAGCGGATCTACTTCGAGACCGGAGGTGAAGCATGAGGATTCCCAACTTCGACCACCTACTGGGGCCGGACCTTACCACCTATGACCCCTACGATCTCTGGAAGACCAAGCTGGGGCAGTGGCTCAAGCGGATGTACTACCAGAAAGGCCTGGTGGCGGCCCCCTTGGTGGCCCCGTTTTTCCTGCTCGACCTCTACGCGCCCCGCCTGGTGCGCGCCTTCATCGCTCCCCAGGAATTTCCGGTGGTGCGGGCCATGGCGGCCATGGCGGCGCTCAACTTTCACGACCTGGACCCGGACCCGCGGTACCTGGAGCTGGCCCAAGCATCGGCCGACTGGCTGATCGACAACCCGTCCCCCGGCTACCACGGGGCCTGCTGGGGCATCAACTTCCCCTGGATGGCCAAGGACGGTTTCGCCCCGCCCACCACCCCCTATATCACCAACACCCCCTACTGCGTGGAAGCGCTCTTGCGCTGCTTCGACGCCACCCAAAAGACCAGGTACTACGATGCCGCGGTCTCCTCGCTGGGGTACCTGGAGCAAGACCTGGCGGTTCTCCTGGACCAGCCGGACCAACTGGCGCTGAGCTACGGGCCCGGCCCCGAGGACCGCATCGTGATCAACGCCAACTCCTACGCCATGATGCTCTACGCCCTGCTCGCCAGCAGGATCCCGGCGCAGCAACAGCCCCTGCAGCACAAGGCCAGGCGGCTTTTCAACTTCGTAGCCTCTGCGCAGCAGGAAGACGGCAGCTGGCTTTACTACAGCGATTCGCAAAGAAGCGGCAACTTCATCGACTGCTTCCACAGCTGCTTCATTCTCAAGAACCTGATGAAATTCGGCAAGCTGACCGGCACCGACGTGTCATCGATCGTCGACAGGGGGCTGGACCACGTATCCGGCAACTTCATCGACCCGCGCAGCAATCTGGCGCAGCGTTTCACCTTGTCGGCCAACCCCTCGCTGGCGAAGTTCGACCTGTACGACCAGGCGGAACTGCTGAACGTACTGCTGCAGCGGGGCAGGCTGGATGCAGCCGAGAGGCTGTTCGAGGCGGTGATGAAGTATTTTTATCTGCCAGAGGTGGGAAGCTTCGGCTATCAGATCGACCGATTCGGCCTGCTCAACAAGATGACCTATCTGAGATGGGCGGTGATGCCGATGGTGCTGGCCCTGTCCGAGTACAGCAAGATCCGGGTGACGGCCGCTGAACGGTAGGATCGGGGCATCAGCGGGCAAAGACGGGAAACCGGGTTCAACACGCACCGAGGAGGTCCGACATGGAAAAACTGAAGCTGATCGTCTACTACTGCCTCATCAGCAAGCTCCCCCATTCCCGCTTCTTCAAGCTGAGCAACGCAATCCGGCTCTTCTACACCACCCGGGTCCTGGGGATCACCAGAGGGGGAGAGCAGTCCTATTTCGAGCCCAACGTCTACATCGGCAACGGCCGGGAAGTGTCGATCGGGGCGAGCTGCCAGGTCAACGAGAACGTCTTCATCCAGGGCGCCCGCATCGGCGACCACGTCATGATCGCCCCCAACGTCGCCATCTTGAGCCGCAATCATCACTTCAACGACCTCTCGACCCCGATGATGCTGCAGGGAGCGAGCGAGATCAAGATCCCCGAGATAGAAAACGACGTCTGGATCGGACGCAACGTCGTGATCATGCCGGGGGTGACCCTCGGGGAGGGAAGCATCGTCGGCGCCGGCGCGGTAGTGGTCAAGGATGTGGCACCATACAGCATCGTGGGCGGCGTCCCTGCCAGGATGATCAAAAGCAGGAAGCCGGCAGCCATCGGGCACGGCACCACGGGCAGTGCCACGGCGCGGGATACGGCACTACAGGCTGCACGTCTCCCCGGGACGCCCCCCCCTCAGTAGCGTCCCGGGACGGGTCGGGGAGCGCTCCCCCCGCTCCCACCCCGGCACTAGCGGTGTCCGCCATGCCAGCCGCCGTGCCCACGCCCGCCGGGGGACCGGGGGGTAGAGTAGAGAGCAGGTTTCACCCTGCCCTCCACGCCTGAGGCTCCAAGCTGGAGCATAGGAACGAGAAAAATCACTGCTGGAACATTGATTCACCGGCGGTCCTTGCTTCTTCGCAGGTCGGATAAATGATCATCTTTATGTCCGATAGCTCCGTACTGCTACCCTTTTTATCTTCGGGTTTTGCCCCAACCGTACTGAAACGGATGCCGACCCCTTCGAATGATGACGTTATTGGCTGGACTTTATACCAAGTGCCATCTTTTTCCTTTACCGTGGGTGGTACGATGAGTCCTGAGTTTTGTTGCTGTTGGTCTTGGGGTCGGACCAAACTAAGTCTCAGGAATCCTTAGGCTAATATCCCAAATATAAGTGTTTGCAGGGCTTAAACAGCTCTTTTCGGCGCCAAAATCAGCATTATAAGCGGCGGAACGCTCCCGCAAAGCAAAAAGTCCACCTTGTTCCCGAATCTTTCTTCCAAGGGCTTTAACGCCGAGGTGGGCCTTGACCTCCTCAATAAATTTCCGATTGCCAACCGCCAGGCTCTCTGTCCAACTGCTTTCTCGCCCTATGCTATCGCCTGTAAGGGCAGCACCTACCCACTGTCTG
>Ga0209212_1006780_pt1 | contig 12947 bp, 10 predicted proteins | sample RifGroC2_FD_183996 | JGI IMG/M metagenome (GOLD analysis project Ga0209212, IMG submission 183996) | Groundwater microbial communities from Rifle, Colorado, USA - Groundwater C2 (SPAdes) (version 2) | ecosystem: Environmental > Aquatic > Deep subsurface > Groundwater | place: Rifle, Colorado...
GATTTAGTTCTTAATTAAGGTAATAAAGGAATATTTCCAATAAATTATTTAGATTACAACTAGAAAGTAGCTTAACTTATAACTTTTCAAATGCTAAATGAGGCTGCTCAAAGTCGTTGTAATCGAGGATGATAATCTTATCCGTGAAGCTTTTGCAAATTTAATTAATGAATCGGATAAATTAATTTGTATTGCAGACTACGATAATTGTGAAGAGGCAATTAAAAATCTCACAAAAGATGATCCCCAGATTATTTTGATGGATATAGGGCTTCCCGGCATTTCCGGAATCGAAGGCATAAGACGCATAAAAAAAAGTTATCCAAAAGTTGAAATCATCGTAGTTACTGTACACGAGGATGATACTAAAGTATTTGATGCATTGTGCGCAGGCGCGAGCGGTTATTTAACTAAAAATATCCCCCCCGAAAGACTCCTAAAAGCTATTTATGAACTAAACAGCGGCGGCGCACCTATGAGCACAAGCATTGCACGTATGGTTATAAAATCCTTTCAAAAAAATTTTGAATCCCCGTTAAGTCCAAGGGAAACCGAAGTTCTTCAATTATTAAGCAGAGGCAAAACATATACAATGATAGCAGATGAACTTTTCATCGATAAAGAAACAGTACGTACGCACATAAAAAACATTTATACTAAACTGGAAGTTAGCTCAAAAGCAGAGGCGATTGAAAAAGCCAATAAAGAGAGATTTATTTAAAATCTTAGTTTTATTCCCTTAGTGAAAATCCCCCACTTTGTAGTATACCGTATCCCGCAATTCATAATTATAATACATTAGATAAATTATTTTGAAAGTATTATTATGAAAAAATTCATTTTACTTTTAGTCGTTATAATTTTATTAGTTGCGGCTTATTCACTCTCAGCACAAACATTTATAAAGATTACCGATCCTTCAAATCCTATTGCAACTACTCCTATGGCTGGTAATTATTCAGGTGCGGCATGGATCGATTACAACAATGATGGAAATCTTGATCTATTCAGTACGAAAAGTTTGTTATTCAAGGGTGATGGAACCGGTGGTTTTGAATCAATTAATACCTCAATTGGAATCGAAATAGGCGGACAGAGTAATGGACCTACCTGGGGAGATTATGATAACGATGGTGATATTGATTGTTTCATCGCCGGAAATCCTTCAAGGCTTTACAGGAATAATGGGAATGGAGATTTTACGGCTTATTTAAAAGGTGATATCGGACCAGACGGTGACATACGTGGATGGGCATCATCCTGGGCAGATGTAAATAATGACAGTTATATTGATCTGTTTGTAACCCATCCTGCAGGGTTTGTTGGAGGAGGTCCCACACCATGTCATTTCTTCATTAATAATACAGACGGAACATTTACTGAGAATTTTGATTATCAATTCTCAATTGAACTTGCTCCATACACAACAGCAACCTGGTACGATTATGATTTTGATGGCGATGTAGACCTCTTTATTGGAAGCGGTCCAGCAGGAACACCGGCAGTTGATAGACTTTATCAGAATATGTTTACAGAAACCGGGACAGCTTCGTTTGAAAGAATTAATACCTCACCTATTGCAACAGATCTACAGGACGGTCAGGTTTGGAACTTTATAGATTATGATAACGATGGTGATCTGGATGCCTACATAACTAATTACTCAGGAGCCATAAACAGATTTTATCGTAACGACAATGGCACATACGTAAGTTTGAACAATGCCTTAACAATTGCCGGCTCTCATCTCAGTAATTCCTGGGGGGACTTCGATAACGACGGAGACCAGGATGTAATTGTCACCCACGAATCAGGTAATTTATATTTCAGAAACGAGGATGGTACTTTTACCAATAATACTATTGCATTTACTGTAAGCGGATCAACACGGGCTTCGGCAATCGGGGACTATGATAATGACGGCTTGCTCGATATATTTTTTTCAGGTACAGGCGATGCAGCAGGATTATTTCAAAATATTACAGAGAATGAAAACAACTGGGTTCAGTTTGATCTTAGGGGAACAGTGTCAAATCGCTCAGCACTTGGAACAAAAGTAAAACTTAAAGCAACTATAAACGGTAACTCTGTCTGGCAGTATAGGGAAATAAATGCCCAGAATGGATTTAACAGCCAGAATACTTTACGAGTTCATTTCGGGCTGGATGATGCCTCAATTGTAGATTCATTAATTGTTATTTGGCCCGGGGGAATTACAGACATAAATACAAATTTATCTGTTAATGAATTTCATCTTTTTACTGAAACCATCCCGGCTGAATTTTTACGAGCGGATTTTGTTGCAGATAAAACAGAAGGTATTGGCTCACCACTAACAGTTCAATTCACTGATATAACTATTGTTGACCAAAATAATCCAATTACGGGCCGGGAATGGGATTTTGATAACGATGGAACTATCGATGCAACAGAACAAAACCCACAATGGATCTACAATTCAATTGGGACTTACACAGTAAAATTAACTGTTCAAAATGCCGTATCATCAGATACAAAAACAAAAACAGAATACATTACTATCAATAGGCTGCCAGGATATCCAATCATTACTTATGAAGATCCACTATTTTCGGACACTACAGTCTTTACCGGTGCAAGAAGGCTGTTTACAGTATCTGCCCTTGACACTTCGGAATATAATATTACCTACAGGTGGATTCTAAATGGAACTCTGAAAGATATTGACTCAAATTATAATTATATGGCGCTCGGCTTTATACCTACACCGGCACCCCGCACAGATACAATCATTGTGGAAATATCTAATGGCTATAATAGTATTTACAGAACCTGGTATGTTAACGTTATAAGCACTACAGATGCAGAAGACATAACGACTAATATTCCCAATCAATACGCACTTGAACAAAATTATCCAAACCCTTTTAATCCTTCAACAAGAATAAGATTTTCTATTCCAACCGGAGAACTTGTTAAGCTAAAGGTCTTCAACATTTTAGGAAGCGAAATTGCAACACTTTTAGATGAATACAAAATGGCTGGAGTTTATGAAGTTGAATTCCGTCCTGCCGATTTAAAGTTTCTTCCAAGTGGTTTCTATTTCTATTCTTTAAGGGCAGGTAAATTTTCAGAAACAAAGAAAATGATTCTTCTAAAATAGTTAAGAAATTTCTTTCAAAGACTCGGAATAAGAAATGAAAGCCGGAAATATCTTTTATTGTACTTTACTCATAATTATTATTTTTTCCTCTTCCTTTTCACAAGATTCTGATAAACCACCTTGTTCTTACCCTGAAGCTAAACAATTTGATTTTTGGCTTGGAGATTGGAAAGTTGAATGGGTAGACAAGGATGGAATAAAGGGAGAGGGAACAAATAATATAAAGAAAATATTCGATGGCTGTGTTATTGAGGAAAATTTCAATGGGAATCCTGGTACGCCGCTTATCGGAAAAAGTTTATCGGTTTTTATACCAAAGTTAAAAATTTGGAAACAAACCTGGGTCGATAATTTCGGTAGTTATCTTGATTTTATTGGTGAATTCACAGGGGATAAAATGATTTTATCAAGAGAATTGCCAAACAATGAAAACAAAAAGATCTTACAAAGAATGGTTTTTTACAATATAAGGAAAGACAGCCTTGACTGGAATTGGGAAAGATCTCTAGATGAAGGAAAAAATTGGGAATTATTATGGAAGATTCATTATACAAGAATAAATTAATTGCTTCAATAAATTATAAGAAATCTACCGAGAAGCCGATCCCGAAACGTTTTACTTTTGTTTTGTAATAAGCATTGAAAAGATCAAAACCACTGTAGTAAGATAAATAGATCAAAAGTCCTTTCCCTCTCCAATCCCCGAACTTAATTCCTAACAGCGAATTATTGTTTCCTCCAAATTTCTCTGCGCCTCCCAAAATAAAGTGATGAACTAAAAAAACATTTTGCTTTTGTCCCAGCAAAGTTCCCAATAATTTTGTTAATGCAAACTCAAACCCGGAATGAATATTTAGTCTCTTCATATCTGAAGGTCTGATTAGAAAGTTATAAGAAAAACCGGCATAACTTTTCAGAACAAAAAAATCAGAGTCACATTCGTAAGCAAAAGTATATTCGGCAAAATCTTTTGCAAAAGGAACAGGTTCATAATCATCAATCCATTTACCTTCGCTCTCATCCCAATGCCCGTCAACAAGATGTGCACTGTTATGGATAATTCTCAATCTCATTAAAAACCGGTTTTCATTCTCTTTCATCGAGTAAGACAGATTACCGCCAAATAGTCCATCGATTGCATCAATCTGTAATCTCTTTCCTTTATAGCTTGTTGACAACGCATAAGCCATGAACTCGACACCGGCAGTTAGTCTCTTGTTTGGTGATAGATGAAAACTTAGCAGATCAATATTATTTCCGATGTCCAGTTTCAGGTTATTATTTTTTGTAAAGAAAATTAAACCGACCTTAGTTTCCTGGTTATTCGCTTTTAACGGAATAAAATTTAATCCGCCCGGAAAAAGCTCAAACTCTTTATTTTGTGAAAAGGCGTATGATATTAATAATAAAAAGAGAACGATTATTTTTTGCAACATTCGATAACCTTAAAAACGTTAACAAAAAAGAAAATGCAACTATAATTTAGATTAAGTTTGGAATAATTGGTAGAAATAATTCCCAAGATTATTAGTGCTTATTGATGAAGTAAGCTAAATGCCTATATCTTCATCCCAGAGAGAAGGGTTTTTTGAGATGAAGTCTCCCATCAGCTTTATACATTCTGAATCATTTAAAATCTGAAGCATAACCCCACGGCTGCGAAGATAATCTTCGGGTCCCTGGAAAGTTTTATTTTCTCCAATTACAACTTTAGGAATTTTGTATAACAAAACCGCTCCGCTGCACATATCACAGGGAGAAAGAGTCGAGTAGAGAACTGCTTTTCTGTAATCACTTACTTTAAGTCTTCCTGCATTTTCAAGGCAATCCATTTCTGCGTGAAGGATTGCACTCCCCTTCTGAACACGCCTGTTATGTCCCCTACCAACAATTTTGTCGTCAATCACCAGAACAGAGCCAATTGGAATACCACCTTCCTCTAGCCCTTTCTTAGCTTCCTCCAAAGCAGCATGAATAAATTTATCCATTTGCTTTGTTCATATTCATTAACAATTTATAAAACAGAAATGCGACTGCAAATCCTACGAACCAAGCATAATCATATAAGAAACTGACTGCGGGAATTATTAATCCGATCAATGCTACAAAAATTCCTGCAAAGAGAGATATTAAGGCTTTATGATTAAAACCGTTTTTGTATTTATACTCACCTTCAGGATTATAAAGATCCTGGGAATTTAAAACCCTTTTTCTTACAAAGAAATAATCGCAGATAAGAATTCCAGCAATTGGTCCGAGAAAGCCTGAATATCCAACAAGCCATCCGAAAATATAAGCGCTGAAGTCTGAGAGAAGTTTCCACGGACCAATTGCTGGAATTAGAAATGCAGTAATCAATCCTCCTCTAACAAAATTAATATGCTTCGGAGACAAATTTGCAAAATCATTTGCGGGCGAAACAACATTTGCCGCAATGTTAGTTGTTAAAGTTGCAATGATTAAAGAAACTAAAGATATAATTACAACTACTGGATTTTTAAATCTCGAAAGTAAATTAACGGGATCCCATATCGCTTCGCCATAAATTATAACAGTGGCAGATGTAACGGCTATTCCAATAAAAGCAAAACTAATCATAGAAGGAGGAAGCCCGATTGCCTGTCCGAGCATCTGGGCTTTTTGATTTTTTGCATAACGGGTAAAGTCCGGAATATTGAGTGAGAGCGTTGCCCAGAATCCGACCATCCCTGTTAAAGAAGGAATGAAGAATTTCCAGAATTCTCCATCTGTTTCAAACTTGCTCGGCTGGCTTAATATCGGTCCGAAGCCGCCGGCATTAACATAAGCCCAAATCAAAAGTCCGAATCCAACTATTAACAGGAAAGGAGCAGCAAAAGATTCAAGCCACCTGATTGATTCGATTCCTCTTACAATAAAATAAACATTCATTCCCCAGAAGATTAAAAACCCGATTGCTGATCCCCACGAAAAAATAGCCCAGTCAGGAAGCAATAATATGATTAAAGAATTAAATGCCTGTCCGCCAATCCACGTCTGAATACCGAACCAGCCGCAGGCAACTATTGCCCTGAGCAATGCGGGCACATTTGAACCATTCGTACCGAAAGAAGCGCGTGCAAGAACAGGAAAAGGAATACCATATTTTGTCCCAGCGTGTGCATTCAAAACCATCGGAATAAGAACTATAATATTTCCCAAACCGATTGTTAAAAGTGCCTGCCACCAATTCATTCCTCCTGCAATTAGTCCACTGGCTAACATATAAGTCGGAATACAAACACTCATCCCGATCCAGAGAGCAGCAATATTATAAGTACTCCAGCTTCGCTCTGAAATCTTTGTAGGTGAGAGATCTTTGTTAATTAATTTTTTATCCTGTATTGATGACACGTCGGTTTCAATTAACTCAGCATCGAAGAGATTTTTCATTTATTCTTTACAATTATGGTAAGTTTTTTTTGAGGTAAAATCATCCCCATGCACCGGCATAAGTATTCCTCTTAATAAAATTACCACGACCCGAAGTTCCAGAGAATTTGCTCTTCTCAACAATCACTTCACCGCGGGAAATGACAGTTTCAGCATTGCCTTTTATTTTTCTTCCTTCAAACATTGAATAATCTACATGCATGTGATGAGAATGTACAGAAAGAGTGTGTTCAAATTTCGGATCCCAGATAACTACGTCTGCATCCGAACCAACAGCAATTGTTCCCTTTTTCGGATACAAGCCAAACATCTTTGCCGGAGCTGCAGAACTTAACTCAACCCACCTGTTAAGCGAAATTCTCTTTTCATTAACTCCACCATCAAAAAGAAGCTGAAGCCTGTGTTCTATTCCGGGTCCGCCATTTGGAATTTTTGTAAAATCATCTTTACCTAATTCTTTTTGTTCCTTAAAGCAGAAAGGACAATGATCGGTTGATACGACCTGCAAAGTATTTTTTTGCAAACCAGCCCAGAGTTTATCCTGGTGCCACTTTTCACGAAGAGGAGGAGTGAAGACAACTTTAGCATCTTCAAAACCGGGTTTGTTCATATCATCTAAAGATAAGAACAAATACTGAGGACAGGTTTCTGCATAAGCCGGTAATCCCTTATCGCGGGCTTCTGCAACTTTTTCAAGCGCATCGTTAGATGATAAATGAACAATATATACAGGCGCACCTGCCATTTCTGAAAGTGCAATTGCCCTGTTTACTGCTTCACCCTCTGCAGTAGTTGGACGTGTTAGTGCGTGATAAATTGGAGCCTTTTTCCCTTCAGCTAATGCCTGCTGAACAATAGCATCGATAACATTCCCGTTTTCTGCGTGCATACAAACTAAAGCACCTGTTTTGGCAGTGTGCTTCATCGCTTTGAAAATTGTTGCATCATCAACCATCAAAACACCGGGATATGCCATGAATAATTTAAAGCTTGTCACTCCTTCTCTAACCATATCGCTCATATCTTCAAGGTGTGCATCAGGAAGATCGGTGATAATCATATGCAAGCCGTAATCAATAGTTGCTTTACCTTGAGCTTTTTTCCACCATATATCGAGAGCATCCCGCATCCGTGTACCTTTTGCCTGGATTGCAAAATCTATCAAACAGGTTGTTCCGCCAAATGCAGCAGCCCGTGTGCCGGATTCAAAATCATCACTCGATGTTGTACCGCCAAACGGCATATCGAGATGTGTGTGAACATCAACACCACCCGGTATTACATATTTGTTTTTTGCGTCAATAACTTTATCGGCATCTATTTTTAATTCATTCCCGATCGTTGTTATTTTATCTTTGCTTATATATATATCGGCATAATAATCCTGCTCAGCAGTTATTACTCTGCCATTTTTAATTAGAATTGACATGCTTCACCTAAATTTTTGTTCAGATTAATGAATAACAATTCCATGTTCTTTTTGAAACTCTGCGAGGTTCTTCCATGTTAAAGGTTTATTTTCTCTTTTAAAATCTTTCATTAATTCATTCCATGTTTTTGTTGAAACTGCATCATCTAATCTTACCATAGAAATACATCCTTCTACGGGACAAACAATAGCACACAAACGGCAGCCGACACAATCTTCTTCTCGAACCTGAGTTTTATTATGACCGTTAACCGGAATTAAATCAATACACTGATGAGCACCATCTTCACAGGCAACATAACAAAGATTACAATGAATACATTTCGATTGATCGATGCGGGCAACAGTTTTGTGCAGGAGATTAAAATTACCGAAGTCTGCAATCTGCGGGATAGCTTTTCCCTTTATTTCATTAAGCGAAGAATAACCTTTCTCTTCCATCCAGTTTGTCATTCCCTCGATTAAATCATCGATAATCCTGAATCCATAGTGCATAACTGCAGTACATATCTGTACACTATCGGCGCCGAGCAAAATAAATTCGAGTGCATCTCTCCAGTTACTTATTCCTCCAATACCCGATATAGGCAAATTAATTTCAGGATCGCTTGTAACCTGGGATAAAAGATGAAGTGCAATCGGTTTTACGGCAGGACCGGCAAATCCACCGTGAGAACTTAGCCCGCCAACAGAAGGCTGAATTTTCATCGTGTCGAGGTCAATTCCCATAATACTGTTAATTGTATTTATTAAAGATAGTCCAGAAGCATTTGCAGCTTTTGCAGCCCGTGCAGGATAACGGATATTAGTAACGTTCGGTGTTAACTTAACAAGCACTGGAATTGTAGAAACTTCTGTAACCCATTCAGTAATCATCTGGCAATACTCCGGCACCTGCCCGACCGCAGCTCCCATTCCCCTTTCGCTCATTCCATGCGGACAGCCATAATTTAACTCGATTCCGTCAGCACCGGTATCTACAGTTCGTTTTACAATATCATGCCACGCTTCTTTTTTCGATTCGACCATGAGCGAAACAATAACAGCACGATCAGACCAGAGTTTTTTTGTCTCGGCAATTTCTTTTAGATTCACTTCGATTGGTCTGTCGCTTATCAATTCAATATTGTTTAAGCCGATAATTTTTTCACCGTTATAGTCGATTGAGCCATACCTGTTGCAGACATTCATAACCGGCTCACCGATTGTTTTCCATACTGTACCTCCCCAACCCTGCTCAAATGCTTTGCAATTTTGATATGCAGAATTGGAAGGCGGCGCAGACGCCAGCCAAAAAGGATTCGGGGATTTTATTCCTCCGCAATTAATCGATAGGTCAACCATTCTTTACCTCAAGAACTTCATATTAATAAAACTTGATTTAGCTATTCTTACGAAAGACTATTTTTTATTGCTCAGATAATTATCAATTCCATGTGCAGCTTGCTTACCGTCGTAAGCAGCGTTAACAGTTTCTTTCCCTCCGTTTATGCAATCGCCTCCTGCAAAAACTTTAGGATTATTCGTCTGATATGTTTTTTCATCAATAATAACACAACCGTTAGAAATCTTTAAATCAGGAATTGAATTAAGAAAATCTAAATTAGCTTGTTGACCTAATGCGAAAATCACCATGTCTGTTTCAATAAAGAATTCTGAATTTTTAATAGCTACAGGTTTCCGCCTGCCGCTTTTATCTTTTTCTCCTAACCGCATTTTGATACAGTTTATTTTTTCAACTTTATGATTGCCGAAAAATTCAGTTGGAGATGTTAGAAAGTGAAAAATTATTCCGTCATCTTTTGCAAGGCGAAATTCAAATTTATTCGCAGGCATTTCATCTTCTGATCTTCTATAAATTATATTTACTTTTTCGGCACCTAAACGCTTTGCTTCTGTAGCAGCATCTATTGCCGTATTACCAGCACCAATAATGGCAACTCTTTTCCCAACATTAACGGAATTCCATTTTTCTTTTTTTACATTTTCTATAAATGACAAAGCTCCAACAATTCCCTCAAGATTTTCTCCCGGTATATTTAATTTGCTGCTTTCACCTAAGCCAATCCCAATAAAAACAGCATCGTAAGTAGTTAGTAATTCATCAATGGAAATTGATTCGCCGATCCTTATCCCTGTTTTAATTTTAACTCCGAGACTTTTAACTAACTCAACTTCTTTTAAGCTGTCTTCCTGTCTTACCTTATACGGCGCAATTCCCCAGGTGCTTAACCCACCGGGAATTTTACTCCCTTCATATATCTGAACATCATAACCAAGTAAAGCGAGTTCGGCACCGCAAGCTAAACCTGCGGGACCCGAGCCAATTATTCCAACCGACTTTCCATTTTTATCTTTTGAATTGAACAATTTGGGCATACCCGAAGCAAAGTAATTATCAATCGCATATCTCTGAAGTCTGCCTATCTCGATCGGTTTTTCATCTTTATCATTATAAACACAAGCGCCTTCACAGAGATCCTCTACCGGGCAAGCTTTTGCACAGGTAAGAGCAATCCAGTTTGATTCCAGAATCGTTTTAGCTGAACCTTTAAGATTTCCTGTGGCAATTTTTTTTATGAAGCCGGGAATGTCTATGTGAGTCGGGCAGGCAGTTTTACAGGGAGAATCATAACAATAAAGACACCTGTTTGCTTCTGCAACTGCCCCATTCTTAGTAAAAGGAGGTGTCAGCTCTTTAAAATTTTCTTCGTATTCCTTATCGGAAAGTTTAGGCGCAGAGTTAATCATTATAATTCAGATGTGAAATGTTTAAATATTTTTTGTAAAAGAAATTCCATCCAATCAACAACGGCTTAAAGAATTATCCATAGCCTGAATGAAATCATCCACTTCACTTTTTGAAACTGTAAGAGGAGGGGATATGCGAATAACATTTCCGTAAAGTCCACCTTTACCAATTAACACTCTTTCATTTTTCATTTCTTCAAATAATTTTCCCACAATTTGAGAGTCTGGCACTTTATCTTCTTTTACGAATTCACAAGCCTGCATTAACCCCATTCCTCTCACATCGCCAACTGAAGGATATTTTTTTTGCAAGTCTTCAAGACCTTCACGCAAATATTGCCCGACTTCATAAGCATTCTGAGCAAGGTTTTCTTCTTCGATAACCTGGATAGTAGCAAGCGCAGCAGCCATTGAAACGGGATTACCGCCAAATGTAGAAATTGTAAGCCCAGTAAAGCTATCTGCAATTTCGGTTCTTGCAATAGTAGCCCCGAGCGGAACACCATTAGCAATTCCTTTGGCAGTTGTAATAATATCGGGCTCTACTTCCCAATGCTCGATTCCAAACATTCTTTTGCCTGTTCGTCCAAAACCTGTTTGAACTTCATCAGCAATAAAAACTCCACCATATTTTTTTATGATCGGAACAGCAACCTGAAAATATTCTTTGGGTGGCGTAATAAATCCACCGACTCCTTGTATAGGTTCAGCAATAAAACCTGCAACAGAGCCACTTGTCGTAGTTAATATTATTTCCTCAATATCTTGTGCACATTTAATTTCACAGGAGGGATACTTGAGTCCAAGCGGACAACGGTAGCAATAAGGGCTTACAGCATGTTTAATACCTGCAACGTGTGTTCCGCCATGACGCCAAGTGGAGTGACCGGTTAAACTCATTGCAAAAAGTGAACGACCTGAATAACTATGTCTTAACGCTATTATCTCCTGGCTGCCCGTATATTGCATTGCAAAAAAGAGAGCGGTTTCATCAGCCTCAGTTCCACTATTGGTAAAAAAAGATTTCTTCAATTTTCCGGGAGTGATTTCTGCAAGCTTCTCTGCCAAAAGAGCTATGTTTTCAGTAGGATATAAAGTTGAAACATGTTGAAGCTTGGCTACCTGCTCTGATATTTTTTCTGTCACCTTCGGATTACAATGACCAACACTAACGGTTAATATTCCTCCGAAAAAATCGAGATATTTATTTCCTTCCGGATCAAAAACATAAACACCTTCACCGTGATCAATTACCAGAGGTTTCTTATAATAATTAAATACGCTGGGAAATAAATATTCATTATGCTTTGCTATAATCTCACCGGAAGAAAGCTTTTTTTCTTTTACAGGAACATCGTGCATAAAAAATTCCTTATAACATTTGTTTATTGTTTTACTAATTCGCCATAAGCTTCAGGGCGTCGGTCACGGAAGAATTGCCAAACATTCCGAACTTCTTTTATCTGGTCAAGATCAAGATCGGCAACAACAAGTTCATCTTTATCCCGGCTTGCCTGTACAATTATTTTTCCCCGCGGCGAACAGAAGTAGCTGCTGCCATAAAATTCACCAATGTTCCATGGTCCTTCTTTCCCTACTCGATTTATCGCACCTACAAAATAACCATTTGCAACAGCATGTGCAGGCTGTTCTAGTTCCCATAAATATTCCGATAAACCTGCTACAGTTGCCGAAGGATTAAATACAATTTCAGCACCATTTAAGCCAAGAGCCCGTGCACCTTCGGGAAAGTGTCTGTCGTAGCAGATGTAAACTCCGATATCTGCATAAGCCGTCTGGAAAACAGGAAAGCCCAAATTGCCGGGTCTGAAATAAAATTTCTCCCAGAAACCGGGCTCACAATGAGGTATATGATGTTTCCGGTATTTACCGAGATATTTTCCATCAGCATTTATTATCGCGGCAGTGTTATAAAAAACCCCGGTCATTTCTTCTTCATATACAGGAACAACAATTACCATATTATGTTTCTTCGCAACTTCCTGCATTAATTTTGTTGTGTGACCGTCTGGAATTTTCTCGACCATATCATACCATTTTGTTTTCTGCTCAGCACAGAAATACGGACCGTAAAATAATTCCTGGAGACACAGTAGCTGAACTTTTTGCTTAGCAGCATCGTCAATCATTTTGAGATGTTTCTCAATCATAGCTTGTTTTATTTTAGCAATCGGGTCTTCGCTTGAACCTGCA
>Ga0209212_1006781_pt1 | contig 12947 bp, 10 predicted proteins | sample RifGroC2_FD_183996 | JGI IMG/M metagenome (GOLD analysis project Ga0209212, IMG submission 183996) | Groundwater microbial communities from Rifle, Colorado, USA - Groundwater C2 (SPAdes) (version 2) | ecosystem: Environmental > Aquatic > Deep subsurface > Groundwater | place: Rifle, Colorado...
CCGGCGGCCGCCGGCCTCGCCCGCTGGCTCGCCGCGCAGGCGCGGCCCGCGCGGATCCACGATCTGACCGATCCGGAGATCATCCGGGAGCTGAAGCTCCTGCAGGCCGTCCTCGCGGTGCCGCTGCTCGCGTACGGTGAGCTGGTCGCGATCCTCGTCGTCGGCCAGCCGGTCTTCGGCTCGACGTACGGCCGCCGCGACACCGAAACGCTCTTCGACCTCTCCGCCCACCTCGCCACGGCGATCCGTGACATCACGCTCCACTACCAGCTCACGCGCGAGAAGGAGTTCAGCGAGCGCATCCTCGAGCACATGTCGAGCGGCGTCGTCACGATCGGCCGCGACCAGCGGGTCGGCACCCTGAACCGGCGCGCCGAGGAGATCCTGGGGCTCGCCGCCCGCGACGTGATCGGCCAGGACCTGCGCGGCCTACCCTCGCCCCTGGGCGACATGCTCTACGACACGCTGCGCTCCGGGCGCACGGTGACCCGCACGGAGCTGCAGCTCGCCCTGCGCGGCCTCTGGCTCGAGATCTCCACCTATCCGGTCCGCGGCGACGAGTCGCTGCCGCTGGGGGCCGTGCTCGTGTTCGAGGACCTCACCGCGCAGAAGGAGCTGCTCACGCAGAAGCGCCAGGCCGAGCAGATGCAGCTCCTGACCCGCGTGGTCGCGCGGATCGCCGACGAGATCAAGAATCCGCTCGTGTCGATCAACACGTTCATCGAGCTGATCGGCGAGCGCTACGACGACCCGGACTTCCGCAAGCACTTCTCGGCCGTGGTCCGACGGGACGTCCGGCGGCTCGTCGAGGTCTTCGAGAAACTTGCGGGGCTTGTCACCGAGGGTGAGTTAAACTTCTCCACCGTGGACGTGCACACCATCGTCGAGGACGTCGTGACGGCGATCGAGCTCTCCGACGAGGGGCTCGGCAAGCCGCTGCAGGTCGACGTCGGCCGCGAGCCCGCGCCGCAGCTCGTCAAGGTGGATCCGATGCAGCTGCGCCGGGCGATCTCCTACCTCATCTGGTACCTCACGCACAACTCGCCGCCCGAGCAGGCGCGCATCTCGATCTCCATCACGCGCCATGCCGACAGCGATGGCAGCGAGAGCGTGTGGATCCTGCTCGGCTCGCGCACCGCGAGCGTCACGCCGGACAAGCTGCAGCGCGTGTTCGACCCGGTGGAGATGGTCCAGGAGAACCTGATCGACGTGGGCCCCGCGGTGAGCCAGCGCCTCGTGGAGGCCGTCGGGGGGCAGCTCCGGGTCCGCCACGGGCGCCACGAGCTGGCCTTCCTCATCGCCCTGCCGCCGGCCGCCGCATGAACACCCTCGCGCCGCCCATCATCCACCCCCGCATCCTCGTCGTCGACGACGAGCTGGGCCCGCGCGAGTCGCTCCGGATGCTGCTCAAGCCGGCCTACCAGATCCAGACCGCGGAGAACGGGCGGGTGGCGCTCGAGCTGCTGCCGCGCTTCCGGCCCGACGTCGTCATCATGGACATCAAGATGCCCGAGATGGACGGCCTCGAGCTGCTGCGCCAGGTCAAGCGCGGGGATCCGTCCATCGAGGTCGTGATGATCACCGCGTACGCCTCCCTCGAGACGGTGAAGCTCGCGCTGACCCACGGGGCCTTCGAGTACCTCATCAAGCCGTTCTCCCGCCAGGACATGGAGGACGTGGTCCGCCGCGCCGTCCTGCGCCGCCAGACGGACCTCGGCACGCGCGGCCAGGTCGCGACGCTCGTCGAGGAGATGCGGCGGCTCTCCACGAAGACCCGCGAGCTCGAGGAGGCCGCGCGGCGTGAAGCGGCCGAGCAGTCGCTCCGGGTCACCCAGCTCTCGCTCCTGCGCGAGATCTCCCGCACGATCGTCGGCCAGCTCGACACACGGGCGCTGACGGGAGCGGTCACGGAGCAGCTCCGCATCGCGCTCGGCTACGATCGCGTCGACATCACACCCGAGGCGCCCCCGCGGCCGGGCGACGCGGGCGACACGCTCGTGGCGTGCGCGATCCAGGACGCCCAGGGCCCGCTCGGCCACCTCGTGGTGGACAACGGCGCGACCCGGCGCGCGATCGACCCGCGTGAGCGCGAGCTGCTCGAGATGCTCTCCGAGTACCTCGCGATCGCGCTCCGCAACGCGCGGCTCTACGGCGAGATCGCCGACACGAAGCGCGCGCTCGAGCACCTCATCGCCTCGGCCGGCGACGCGATCATCTCCCTGACCGTGGAGGACCGCGTGGACGGCTGGAACCCGGCGGCGGAGCGCATCTTCGGCGTCCCGAAGGGCGAGGCGCTCCGGCGTGCGGTGACCGACTTCCTGCCCCCGGTCGAGTACGCGAGGGCGCGCGCCTGGCTCGCCGAAGGCCGGCCCATGCACCAGTTCGAGACGTCGCCCGCGGGCGAGCGCCCGCGCGCGACGGCGCTGGCCGTCACGCTTTCCGCGCTGCGCGGCCGCGACGGCAGCCTGGACGGGCTGATCGCGATCGTGCGCGACATCACGGCCCAGCGCGAGCTGGAGAACCAGCTCCACCAGTCCGAGAAGCTCACCGCGCTCGGTCAGCTCGCGGGGGGCATCGCCCACGACTTCAACAACCTCCTCCAGGCGATCCTCGGCTACGCGCAGCTCATGAAGCAGAACCCGCACGATCCGGCGTTCCTCGATCGGTCGCTCCGGATCGTCGAGTCCGCCGCGGTGGACGGCTCCGAGACAGTGCGCCGCATCCAGCAGTTCGCCCGGCTCCGCCCCGACGAGCAGTTCGTGTCGGTGGACGTCAACCAGATCGTGCAGGACGCCGTCGCGATCACCCGGCCGCGCTGGGAAGAGAAGATCGCGCACGACAACCGGCCGATGGACCTGCGGCTCGACCTCGGCACGGTCGTGCCCATCAACGGACGCCCGGCGGCGCTGACCGAGCTGCTGACCAATCTGATCCTGAACGCGCTCGACGCGATGCCGGACGGGGGCTCGCTCGTGATCACGACCGGCCACGAGCCGGGGCGCAGCGTGAGCGTCGCGGTCGCCGACACCGGCATCGGCATGCCGGAGGTCGTGCGCCAGCGGGTGTTCGAGCCCTTCTTCTCCACGAAGGGCGAGGCGGGCTCGGGCCTCGGCCTCGCCATGGCCTACTCGATCGTGCGGCGGCACGGCGGCGAGATCCGCGTGGAGAGCGAAGTCGGGCGCGGCACGACGTTCACGCTCACGCTCCCGGTGGCGCGCGAGCCCGGCGAGTCCCGGCTGTCCACGCGCCGGCCCGACGAGCACCGCTCCGCGCGGATCCTGCTCGTGGACGACGAGCCCAAGGTCCTCGCCACGCTGAGCGAGCTGCTGCGGAGCGTGGGTCACACCGTGACCGCGAGCCCGAGCGGCGTCGCGGCGCTCGACGCCTACGGTCCCGGCCGGTTCGACGTGGTCATGACGAACCTCGGGATGGCGGGCATGAACGGCTGGGAGCTCGCCGAGCGGCTGCGCGCGCTGGACCGGGCGGTCCCCCTGCTGCTCATCACCGGGTGGGGGCTCCGCGACGAGGACCAGGGCCGGCTCGCCGCGCTCGGCATCCGGCGCTGCCTGTTCAAGCCCGTGCAGCCCGCCGAGCTCGACGCCGCGATCCAGGAAGCCCTCGGCTAGCCCGCGCCCCCGCGCCGATGCTCCACGTCGAAGTCGCGGGGACGGGCGATGCGATCACGTTCGTCCACGGCTTCGGCCTGGACGGGCGGATGTGGGCGCCGCAGGTCGCCGACTTCGGCGCGACGCACCGCACCGTCACCGTGGACCTGCCCGGCTTCGGCCGTTCCCCCGCGCCCGCCGACGAGGCGCCCGTGGTGGACGCGCTCGCGCGCACGCTCGACCGGCTCGGCGTCGCGGCGACGCACCTGGTCGGCCTCTCGCTCGGCGGCGCGATCGCGGCCGACTTCGCCCTCGCGCACCCCCGGCGCCTGCGCGCGCTCGTCCTCGCCGACGCGCTCCTGCTCGGCCACCCCGCCCGGCTCGACACCTGGAAGCGGTGCGTCGCGCTCGCGCGCGCGGGCGATCGTGCGGGCGCGATCGCCCACTGGCTCACGGACGGGGTGTTCGCGGGCGCCCGGACGCAGCCCGAGGTGTGGGCGAAGATCCGCGCGCTCCTGGCGGGCTACGACGGGGCGCACTGGACGGGGGCGGTGACGCTCCGCTGGGCGGCGCCGAAGCCGCGCGAGCGCCTGGGCGAGATCCGGGCGCCCACGCTCGTGCTGGTCGGCGAGCGCGACACGCCGGCGTTCCACGCGATGGCGGACGCGTATGCCGCGGCGATTCCCGGGGCGCGCAGGCGCGTGCTCGCCGGCGCCGGGCACGTCACGAGCATGGAGGTGCCCGCCGTCTTCAACCGGGCGGTGCGGGACTTCCTGGCCGGCGTCTAGCCCCGCGCCGTCAGGCGCGCTTCATCGGACGGCCGCAGCAGATCTTCTGCGCCATGGCGACCTTGCCGCACTTCACGCAGCGGAACCCTGCCATGTCCCGTCCCTCTCAGAGCCGCTCGATGACGGTGGCGATGCCCTGGCCGAAGCCGATGCACATCGTCTGCAGCCCGTAGCGCCCGCCCGTCCGCTCGAGCTCGTGGAGCAGCGTCGTCATCAGCTTGGCGCCGGAGCAGCCGAGCGGGTGCCCGAGCGCGATCGCGCCGCCGTTGACGTTGACCTTCGCCATGTCCGGGTGAAGCTCGCGCTCCCAGGCGAGGACGACCGACGCGAACGCCTCGTTGATCTCGAAGAGGTCGATGTCGTCGAGCCGGAGCCCGGCCTTCCGGAGCACCCGCTGCGTGGCCGGGATCGGGCCCGTGAGCATGATGACCGGGTCCACGCCCGCGAGCGCCGTCGCAACCACGCGGGCGCGCGGCCGGAGCCCGAGCGCCTTGGCCTTCTCGGCCGACATGAACACGAGCGCCGCGGCGCCGTCGGAGATCTGCGAGGAGTTGGCCGGGGTGATCACCCCGTCGGGCTTGAACGACGGGACCAGCGTCGCCATCTTCTCGCGATTGACGGGCACGCGCACGCCCTCGTCCGTGTCGAAGACCGTCCCGTCCGGCAGCGTCACGGGCACGATCTCCCGCTTGAAGCGCCCCTCGGCGATCGCGCGCCCGGCCTTCTCGTGGCTCTGCGCGGCGAGCTCGTCGAGCGCCTCGCGCTTGAGGCCCCACTGCTCGGCGACGAGCTCGGCGGAGATGCCCTGCGGGACGATGCTGAACCGCTCCTGGAGCCGGGGCGACAGCGGCCCCTCGCCCGGCCCCATCGCGTTCGAGCCCATCGGCACGCGCGTCATGTGCTCGACGCCGCCCGCGACGACGCACTCGTACTGGCCCGACATGACGCCCATCGCGGCGAAGTTCGCGGCCTGCTGGCCGGAGCCGCACATGCGGTCGAGCGTCGTGCCGCAGACGTCGAGCGGGAAGCCGGCGATGAGCGCCGCGTTGCGCGCGATGTTGAAGCCCTGCTCGCCGAGCTGGTCCACGCAGCCGAGGACGACGTCCTCGACCTCGGACGGGTCGACCCCCACGCGCTCGACGAGCGCCCGGAGGACGTGGGCGGCGAGGTCGTCGGGGCGGACGCCCGCGAGCCTCCCCCCCTTGCGTCCGACGGCGGTCCGAACGGCTCCGACGATGACGGCGTCTCGCATGGCAACCTCCCCCAGACTGGTTCGCGCCTCGGCTGAACGCGCGTTCATTCTATCAGGTCGCGCGCTTGACCAGGTCGGCGAGCTTGCAGAAGGCGCAGAGCGTGCCCGTGGTCACCTGTCCGCACCGCGCGCACTCGCGCAGCTCCACCGCCTCGGCGCGCTCGAACACGGGCCGGGCGCGGTCGAGGAACCCGAAGAGGAAATTGTGCTTGGCGCCCGGCGAGGCGTCCTCCATCCGGCTCAGGGTTTCCTTGTGGGCGATCGACGTGGCGCCGGCGGCGAACGGGCACTCCTCGACGATGTAGTCGATCCGCCGCAGGAACGCGTAGGCCGCCGCCTCGCGCTCCGAGAGGCGGTACAGCGGCTTCACGCGGCGGACGAGCTTCGGGTGCGACGAGCCGAGCGCCGGCGACTGCCGCGCCAGCGCCTCCGTCCGCCAGTGGAGGACCGAGCCGAGGAGCGTCGCCGCCTCGTCGTCGAGGTTGTGGCCGGTGGCCACGACCGGGAAGCCGTGCTCGAGCGCGACGCGGTTGATCAGGTAGCGCTTGGAGAGGCCGCAGCCCGAGCACGGGGGGCGGCGGGTCACCTGCTGGATGACCGGCACGGGGGCGCCGACCTCCTCCGCGACCCGGGTCACGAGCAGGGGCGCGCCGCGCGCGGCCGCGAAGCGCTCGCACCGCGCGCGCGACTCGACCGAGTACTCGAAGATGCCGAGGTCGAGGTAGAGCCCGGTGGTCCGGTAGCCCGCCTCGATCAGGACGTCCCAGAGCGCGAGCGAGTCCTTGCCGCCGGAGACAGCGACCAGGACGTGCTCGTCGGGCCCGAACATGCGCCAGCGGCGGATCGCCTCGTGGACCTGGTTGCGGAAGAAGTCGAGGTAGTCGGGCGCGCAGAAGGCCGCGTTGTGGCGGCGGAGCTCGAGCACCGCCGCCTTGCCGCACTTGCGGCACTTCACGGCCCGCCGCCCCCGGACATCACCGGCCGGAGCTCGATCGTGTCGCCGTCGCCGACGACCTGGTCGGCCGTGATGAGGTCGTCGCCGCGGATCACGAGCACGGTCTCGGGGACGACGTCGAGCTCGCGCAGGATGTCCTTCACGCGCCGGTTGCCGGCGACCTCCACCTCGCGCCGCGGGTTGCGCAGGACGACTTTCACGACGCCCCGAGTATACTCCGGGCATGTGCCCGGACGATCCGCCGCCCGACGCCCGCCGTCACGTCCTCGCCCGGACGCCGTGGCGCCGGCTCAGCACCCGCCCCGTCTACGAGAACCGCTGGATCCGCGTGCGCGAGGACGAGGTGGAGCTGCCCGACGGCCGCACGACGGTCTACGGCGTCGTGCACTGCGGCGGCTGCGTCGGCGTGCTGCCGTTCCTCGACGCCGACACGGTCGTGCTCGTGGGCCAGTACCGCTACGTCGCCGGCGGCTTCTACTGGGAGATGCCGACCGGCGGTGTCAGAGCCGGGGAGACCCTCGAGGCGGCGGTGCAGCGCGAGCTCGGCGAGGAGGCCGGCTACCGCGCCGAGCGGCTCACGCGGCTCTGCGCGTACCACACCTCGAAGAGCGTCGTCGACGAGACCGCGCACCTCTACGTGGCCGAGGGCCTCAGCGCGGTCGCGCGCCGTGCGGACCCCACCGAGTTCATCGAGGTGCGCCCCTTCCCGTTCGCCGAGGTGGTGCGGATGGTCGAGCGGGACGAGATCAAGGACTCGATGACGATCATCGCCGTCCTGCGCGCCGCCCGCCAGGCGCGGCTGGCGCGATGAGCAACCTCTTCGCCGGTCTCCCCGCGCGGCTCGAGGCCGAGCGCGTCGACATCCTGCTCGCGACCGACGTCGTGCGCCTCGAGCGCATCGTCTCGACCGGACAGGCGACGCCGCCGGGCGAGTGGCTCGACCAGCCGGCCCGGGAGTGGGTGGTCGTGCTGCGCGGGAGGGCTGGGCTGCGCTTCGAGGACGAGGCCGCGCCGCGCACGCTCGGGGCCGGCGATCACGCGCTGATCGCGGCCCACCGGCGCCACCGCGTCGAGTGGACCGACGCCCGCGAGCCGACGGTGTGGCTCGCGGTCCACTTCTGACCCTGCCGCGCGCGCGCCGGGCGGCGGGCGGCCCCCGCCCTCAGGCCCGGCGCGTCGGCGCGCCGAACAGGGACGCCCGCGGCCCGGGCGGGCCGGGCGGCTTCACGGTGACGCTCAGCTCGTAGGGCGCCGCCCGGTCCGGATCGGGATTGAACACGGCGATCCAGGCGCCGAAGTGCTCCCGGCCGAGCCCGGGCAGCGTCACGCCCTGGAGCTCGAGCCGGCGCGGCTCCCGGCTCACCACGAGCCCCGTCCGGAGGATCACGTACCACCCCTGGTCGGACGGCATCCCGCCCCGGGTCAGCGTGAACGCGAGGTCGCGAGCCGACTTGAGCTCGCCGCGCTTCACGTAGACGAAGCGCGTGGTCAGCGGCTGCACCGTCAGCGTGAAGAGCCGCTCGACGCTCCGGTCGTCCTCCGCGGTGAGGCGCCGCACCTCTTCGCGCGGGTCCCCGGTGGTGCGGCTCGGCCGCGTGATCACGACCGTCGCGTCCTCGTGCTCGACGACGCCCGCGTCCGCCCAGACACCCGGGTTCGGGACGGCGACGACCATGACGTCCCGCAGGAAGGTCGCGTACGTCTCCGGCAGGCGCCCCTCCCTGACGAGCGCCTCGTAGAGCAGCGTCCCGAGCACGGGCGGCTCCGCGGAGCCGCCCGCCGCGTCGAGCGCCCGCTCCACGGCGGTGGCGAGGAAGGAGGGCGCCAGGTTCTCCACGTGATCGAGGAGCACGAGGTAGCCCGCGGCCAGGAGCCCGTCGCCCTGGTCGGCGCTCTCCCGGATGGGCACGCTGAGCAGGTGCGGGTGCTTGCCGAGCAGCGTGCGCAGCACGTGCGCCGAGGCGATTCCGGACGCCTTCCACTCGGTCCACCCCCTGTGCGCCGTCGTCCACCAGCGCACGCCCGCCGCCCGAGCGTCGACGGGCGCCGCGGACGGCTGCTGCACGAGGGACGCGCGCGCCCCCGCCGGTGCCGCGGCGGCGGTCGCCAGCGGCGCCGCCGCCGGCGCCAGGCCCGCCGCCGGCGCGCCGGCGGAGAGCCGCCCGCGCGCCGCGGCGCTCACGAGCGGCCGCCCGAACGCGCTGACGACCGCCGCCTCGAGCTCCGCCCACTGGCGATCCTCGAGGCTCTCGCGCTCGGCCAGGAGCGCGAGGAGGTCCACGAAGGGCCGGAGCGCGGTCGTGAGGCGCTGCGCGCTCAGGGAGTACCCCTCGCCGACCGCGCGCGAGAGCGCCAGCCGGAGGTCGGTGGCCTTCGCCTGGCATTCGAGCAGCGGGCGGAACGTGGGGTCGTCGAGGTGGGTGACGGCGAGCACGCGCGTGAGCGCGCCGATCGCCTCACGGACCATGTCCGCGTTGGCCCGCGTTTCCGTGTCCTGCGCGTCGGGGGGACCGCCCGCGCGCCGTTCGGCGCCCGCCCAGCGCACCTCGCTCAGCCGCTGCGGCTCCTGGAAGCCCTTGAGGTCGCGGAGCCCGCGATCGACGTACTCGACGCCATCCATGCGGCCGGCGACCTGCCGGGTGGGCTCGGAGACGAAGATCTCGCCCGGCCCCGCGGCCGCGCAGATGCGCGCCGCCAGGTTCACCATGCTTCCGAAGTAGTCGCCGCCCTCCTCGATCGGCTCGCCCGTGTTGAGGCCGATCCCGACCGCGAGGCGGGCCCCCGTCTCGCTCTGGCTCCGCTCGGCGATCGCCCGCTGGATGGCGATCGCGCACAGGATGCTGCCGCGCGCCGTCGTGAACGAGACCATGAAGCTGTCGCCCTGGGTCTTCACGACGGTGCCGCCGAAGGTCTCGATCTGCTTGCGCACGATGGCGTCGTGCTCGCGGAGCACGCCGTACGCGGCCTCGTCGCCGTACTGCTCCGTGTACTCGGTGAAGCCGCGGATGTCGCTGAAGAGGATCGTGACGGTGCCGCTGTACGGCACCGGCGCCGCGGGCGCCGCCTCCGCGGTCCCCGGGCTCTTCTCCCTCCGGGCCTCGGGCTCCATGTGGCGCTATGATACGACCCCGACCCCGCCAGCCGAAGCGGGCAGTGACCGGCGCCGTCGCGGAGGGGCTCCGCGGCGGCCCCGGCCCGCGCCTATCTACGGACGACGCGGCGGGCCTTGAGCTCGAACCGCGGCAGGCTCTTCGGGGGGACGGCGGCGACCTGGAGCCGGATGCCGAAGGTCTGGCGGAACGCCTCCTGGATCGGCCGCACGCCCGACGGGTCTTCGAGCTCGACGAGCACGCGGACCTCGTCGAGCTCGCCGTCGCGGAAGACCTCGACCTGGAACTCGTCGATCGCGGGGAACCGCCGCACGACCTCCTCGATCGCCGCGGGGAAGACGTTGATGCCGCGGACGATCAGCATGTCGTCGAGGCGGCCGCGGATCCCGCCGTCGAGGCGCCGGAAGGTCCGGCCGCAGGGACACGGCGCCTCCGCGAGCCGCACGCGGTCACCCGTGCGGTAGCGAATCGCCGGCGAGCCCACCCGCCCGAGGTTGGTCAGCACGAGCTCCCCGTCCCGCGCGGGCTCGCCGGTCCCGGGGTCCACCACCTCGGCGATGTACTCCGCCTCGTTCACGTGGAGCCCCGCCTGCTCGGCGCACTCGTAGCTGTACGCACCCACCTCCGTCATCCCGGCGTGGTCGAAGGCGCGCGCCCCCCACGCGTCCTCGATCCGGGTCCTCACCGAGGGGATCCCGGCGCCCGGCTCGCCCGCGTGGATCGTCGTCCGCACGGGGAGCTTCCGGGGGTCGAGGCCGCGCTCGCGCGCGGTCTCGACGAGATGCAACGCGTACGAGGGCGTGCAGACGAGCACCGTGACGCCGAGGGCCTCCATCAGCGCCAGGCGCGTCGGCGAGTCCAGGCCGCCCGCCGGGATCGCGAGCGCGCCGAGGGCGCGCGCCCCCTCGAAGCCGCCCCAGAAGCCGACGAAGAGGCCGAAGGAGAACGGGAAGAAGACGCGGTCGGCCGGCGTCACGCCGGCGCCGGCCAGGACCATCGCCCAGCACCGCGCCCACCACGCCCACGACTCCGGCGTCTCCAGCCAGCGGATGGGCGTGCCGGTGGTGCCGGAGGTCTGGTGCACGCGCACGTAGCGCTCGAGCGGGTACGTGAGGTTGGTGCCGAAGGGCGGGTGCGCGGCCTGGTCCGCGGCGAGCTCGCGCTTCACGGTGAACGGCAGTCGGCGGAAGTCGTCCCAGCCGCGCAGGTCGTCGGCGGAGCTCACGCCCGCCGCCTGCCACTTGCTGCGGACGAACGAATTGCCGGCGAGCACCTCGCGCGCCATCGCGTGGAAGCGCCGCCACTGGTGCGCGGCGAGCCCCTCGGGTGCCAGCGTCTCGAGCGAGCGATCGAACACGGCCGGCCTTCCGGCGCTCAGGCGCGGAGCTTGAAGCGCTGGATCTTGCCGGTGGCCGTCTTCGGCAGCTCGCCGACGAACTCGATCCAGCGCGGGTACTTGTACGGGGCGATCTTGTCCTTCACGAAGCCCTTGAGCTCGTCGGCCAGCGTGTCGGACGCCTTCCAGGGCTCCTTGAGCACGACGAAGGCCTTCGGCTTCACGAGCCGGTCGGTGTCCTCCTTGCCGACCACCGCCGACTCCAGCACCGCCGGGTGGCGCACCAGCGTGGCCTCGACCTCGACCGGCGAGACCCAGATCCCGCCCACCTTGAGCATGTCGTCGGAGCGCCCGCAGTACCAGAAGTAGCCGTCCTGGTCCTGGTAGTACTTGTCGCCCGTCTGGATCCAGGGGCCGAAGAGCGTCTCCTTGGTCTTCTCGTGCTTGTTCCAGTAGTACGCCATGATCGAGTCGCCCTTGACGCGGAGGTTCCCGATCTCCCCCTGCGGCACGGGCCGGCCCTCGTCGTCCACGATGCTCGCCTCGTAGCCCGGCACGGGCAGGCCCGAGGAGCCCGGCCGGCTCTCGCCCGGCCGGTTCGAGAGGAAGATGTGCAGGATCTCGGTCGTGCCGATCCCGTCGATGATCTCGACGCCGAAGCGCTCCCGCCAGCGCGTGTAGATCTCCGCCGGCAGCGCCTCGCCCGCCGACACGCAGAGCCGGAGCGAGGAGGTGTCGAAGCGCTGCTCCGCCTCCTTGACGGCGAGCAGCGCGGCGTAGAGCGTCGGCACCCCGAAGAAGATCGTCGGCCGGTAGCGCGCGATCACCTCGAAGACCTGCTCGGGCATGGGCCGGTGCGGGGAGAGCACGCTCTGCGCGCCGACGGCCATCGGGAAGTAGCCGGCGTTGCCGAGGCCGTAGGCGAAGAAGAGCTTGGCCGCGGAGAAGACGCGGTCCGTCGGCCTGAGGCCGAGCACCCGCTTGGCGTAGGTGTCGGCGCAGACCACCATGTCGTGCTGCAGGTGCACGGCGCCCTTGGGGAAGCCGGTGGAGCCGGACGAGTAGAGCCAGAACGCCGTGTCGTCCCGCGAGGTCGGCGCGGCCTCGAGCGACGCCGAGGCGCGGCCGATGCGCTCCTCCCACGACATGAACTGCCCGGGACTGCCCCCGGCGATGAGGACGTGCCTGAGGTACTTCGCCTCCACGAGGGCGGGCGCGACCTCCGCGAGGAGCGGCGCCGAGACGACGGCCACCTTCGCCCGGCTGTCGTTCAGGAAGTAGAGGTAGTCGGCGCTCCGCATCATCGTGTTGACCGGGATCGGCACCGCGCCGAGCTTGAGCGCGCCCCAGAACGTCCCGAGGAACTCGGGCGCGTCCAGGCAGATCATCAGGACGCGATCCTCCATGCCGACGCCGAGCTCGCGGAGCGCGTTGCCGCTCCGGTTGGCGAGCTCCTGGACGTCGGCGTAGGTCAGCGTGCGCTCCTCGTAGTGGAACGCGGGCGCGCCGCCCCGGCCCTCGGCGACGTGGCGGTCCACGAAGTGGGCCGCGACGTTGAACTGCTGCGGCAGGACGTCGGCGGCGTTCATCGGCGCGCTCGCTTTCCGGGCCGCACCCGCGCGCGGGCGGCGGGCCGCCGCGCGGGGCGCACCGCCATGGCCTCGATCTCGACCCGGAGCTCGGGCCGCACGAGGCGGCTCACGACGACGAGCGTGTTCGGCGGGTAGGCGCCGTCGGGGAAGGAGCCCGGGAACACCTCCTGCCGGGCCCGCATGAACCCCGGGATGTCGTCCGCGCTCACGAGGAAGGTCTGGAGCCGCACGACGTCGCCCCACCCGCAGCCGGCGGCGGCGAGGACCGCGTGGACGTTCTCGAGCGCCTGCCTCGTCTGGGCGCCGACG
>Ga0209212_1006782_pt1 | contig 12947 bp, 13 predicted proteins | sample RifGroC2_FD_183996 | JGI IMG/M metagenome (GOLD analysis project Ga0209212, IMG submission 183996) | Groundwater microbial communities from Rifle, Colorado, USA - Groundwater C2 (SPAdes) (version 2) | ecosystem: Environmental > Aquatic > Deep subsurface > Groundwater | place: Rifle, Colorado...
CTGCTGAGCGCTATTGCTAGCACTCAACCGTTTGACTTGCATGCCTTACCCACGCCGCCAGCGTTCATCCTGAGCTAGGATCAAACTCTAAATATAAATTGCCGCTTCTTTTATTTTATTCACCGAAGCGAATAAAATAAAAGAAGCGGACAAAGTTGAACGGAACAAAATAAAGGATATTAAATCTTTTTATTTATTCCAACTGCAGTTTAATAATCCTAGCCACTTTTTTAATAAGTTGAATCATTGTTCCGCCTGTTTTTAAAAAACGGCGGACAAAAAAATATGTTTGGACTTGCACGTATAATCTGCCTTTCATTCCCGCGTCTTAAGCAGGGACGAAAGGACTTAGTAAATACGTTCAAATATTATTTCATTTCAAAGTACACTACCCTTGAATTTTCAAGGATTTAGACATTATATACATAATCAAATGCGAGTCAATAGCAATGCGTCAATTAACAATACCCACGGAAATCAATTGATCTCCGTGGGTATTAATAATCTTACGAGCAAGCGCTATATTTTTTAAAACTGATCCTTCTGGGGTATCTAAAGGAGAGGAAACCGATTTCTTCTTCATAGAATGTATTCTTTTTCTCCCAACCCTCAATGATTTTAATTTCATCTTCTTTCGCGTTCGGCACTGCTAAAATCGGTTGGGATCTTGTGAACAACACCTCTTTTTTGTTTCGGTAGTCATAAGTCTGCAGTTTCGCCAATAAAGAAAATTGGCTTTTGTTTTCAGCTAAAAATTTAGCTATTTTTTTATTTAGCCTTATATTCCGAACAAAGACATTTGAAGACCATCTTATCTTTGATATTAAACTGCCCCAGATTTTTTTGATCAAAGATACATTGTGAACAGCATTTTTGTTTATCAAGATCCGCCGAATCGACAGGAAATGGTATTTTCTTGACTCTTCGTCTTCAAGTAGTTGCTGATATTTATCATCATCCGGAAGATCTATGTAAAATTTTTTTGAATTACGGTCTATTTCTAAAGAAGTCAGCAATTCAATAAATTTTGTTTCAACCATAGAAATTATTCCGGAATGGTTCTTCAATGACTCAACCAATTCTTCAGCAATTTCTCTTGTCATCTTCATTTTCACGCTCTCCTTTATTAAGTTCTGAAAGATTAAAACTGATTAAAATTACAAGTATTTTCTACTTTAGATTATGCACAATTTACCTAATTCGTCAAGGTTTTTGACTATTTATAAAATTTCATAAGACGATTATATCTTTCCAAGTTTTTTGGCCAATTTTTCGGCGGCTTTTAGATCTTCTTCTATTTTACCCAATCCGCTCTCCCAGAATTTCTTGTCTGTTATGTCTATGCTCATTTTTTTGAATATGTTTTTTGGCGAATCGGAAGTGCCTGCGGATAAAAATTCCTTAACTTTACTAATGAAGGAATGGTCTTCCGCATAGCGGGCTTGCATAGCTTTTGAGATGAGCAGTCCGCTAGCATAGGAATAATTGTAGAAAAAGTTTCTGATATGTCCCCAATGAATCCACCAGTTTTCCGAACCTTGAGACTGAATGACGGCATGCCCCATATAAGCAGACATATGTTTTTGAAATAATTTTCCGATTTCTTCTTTTGACAGATAGCCCTTTTCTCTGAACTGTTTATGCAATTCTTGTTCAAGCATATAACAGGCTATTTGGCGAAAAATTGTGGAAATGTCGCTATTCAACTTATGAACCATCAGAGCAAGCTTCATTTCATCATCAGATTCTTTCTCCAATTCCTTTAAAATAAAATCTTCCATAAAAGTGCTGGCCACTTCCGCTGTTGACTTGGGTGTTCCGAAATTGAGAGAGTTTTGAGCTCTTTTTTGAAGCTCGCTGTTTATCGCATGCCCCATCTCATGAGCAAAAGTCAAAACATCGTCAAGAGTTTCAGCGTAGTTAAGCAATACATAACCGGGTTGTGAAATAAGATCACTGGCGCAAAAAGCGCCGTCTCTTTTGCTTTTCTTAGGAAAAAAATCAACCTGACCTTGCGAGACCCAATTATCAAAGATATCGGAAAAATTCTTATCCAAATATGAGAAGACGCGGCGGATCAAATCGACAGACTTATCGTGCGGATACTTTGCGGATAATTTCCCGTATTCAACATTTCTCTCATGGTATTCCAATCTCTTTACCCCCATCAGCTTGGCTTTAAGCGCGTAATATTTTCTAGAAATATTAAAGCTGGATGAAACGACCGAAATCAGAGTGTCCACTACTTCGCTCTCTATGTCGTCATCGAGATGTCTTGCCAAATCAGGGCGCTCCATCTTCCTCAAATCGTCATTTATCTTTTTGTTGGCTAAGACAGAATTAATCTCATTTTCCGCCACATCTTTATTTTTGTCCAATATGTCGTTAAGGGCTTCTGCGGCAGAAGCCCTGACTTTTTTGTTGCTACTATTTATTAATTTCATTATCTCGGAAAAATTCTTATTTTCTTTTTTTCCTTTTTCAGTCACCACCATTCTTTCTTCTTTGGACAAAAAACCGGAAACCATTCTTATCCAATTGCTATGAGAAGTTGCTTGCTTGAGATTTAAAATTTTTTCTTCCACATCACTCAAAATATATCTGGATTGCTTAAATAGCCTTTCCAAAAAATGCCGGTATTCTCTGAGCCCTTTGTAATTCAAGAACTGGGTTTGATTATTCGGGGAAATTTTGGCGATATTATGTTCAAAGAACTGCAGATCATTTCCAATTTTGACGGAAAAATCATGAATATTTTTGAATTTCGCTTTTATCTTGGGGTCGTTTTGATCAAGACTTGACTTAAGTTCAAAATAGAAACCGGCATTCCCGGAGGTGCCGAAATTTCTATTTAAATACTCATACTCATCAAGAGCTTTCTTTAAAACGGAAGGGTCTTTGAGATAATCATTTCTGTCCTTCCACTTATCTATAAATCCGCTACTCTTTTCACTGACGATTTTTTTATCTTTTTCCAGATCGGAATCAGAACCACTAAAGAGAAGGTTCAAATCCCAGCTCGTTTTTATTTTTTTATTCATGTAGCGATTATACAATATTCAAAATTCAAACTAAGACAGGATTTAAACGAGGCTGTCTACTATTTTTTTCTATTCTGCCATTTTTCAAAAGTGACGAGAAGAGGCGAGCCTAGAAAGATTGAGGAGTATGTGCCGGCAGTAATTCCAATTATAAGGGCGAGGGAGAAATGCTTTGTTGATTCCGCGCCGAATATGTAAAGAGCGACAAGAGCCAAAACGGTCGTGAGAGATGTGTTGATTGATCTGGTAAAAGTTTGGCTAACACTCTCGCCGACGATTTTATCAAATGACTTTTTCTCTCTGTATCCTCGGGACAAATTCAAATTTTCTCTGACTCTGTCAAATACGACAATGGTATCGTGTATTGAGAAACCCAAAACGACAAGGAGGGCGGTGACAAAAAGGGTGTCAATTTCATAACCGTAATAATATCCGAGAACGGCAAAGACTCCCGTCGGCACAAGCACATCATGCAAAAGAGCTATGATTGCTATGAAACCGTATTTCCAAGAAGAGACGGGTTCCGAAACTTTTCTGAAAGCGAAAGCTATAAAAATCACGATGCAGAATATTACGATTAAAATGGAAATTATTGATTTTATCGCGGCCTCTTTGCCTAAAACCGGACCTATAGAGTTAAATCTTTTTACTTCAACTTTTTCCGCGCCTTTGAGCGAAAAGGATTCTTGAATCAAGGGTCTCTCCGCGTCGTTTATCACTCTGCTTCTCAAGATAAAGCTATCGCTGCCGGCAGGCTGAAGCGAATATGACCCTAAAGACAACTTATCCAAATTTTCTTTTACCGCGCTGATTTCCGGCCGACCCTCAAGATAAGAAACTTCCACGATTGCCCCGCCTTTAAAATCTATCCCCAGATTAAGCCCCCAAACGAAAAGAGCTCCGACGGACAATGCCGTTAAAATTCCCGACAAGGCGTAAAATATTTTTCTGTATTTGATGATAAACATTGTTTAGGTTGTAGGTGGTAGGTTGTAGGTGGTAGGTTTTTGAGTTAAGAAATTAATTTCTTCCCTACAACCTACTACCTAATGTCTACAACCTTCTTTTTAATTTCTAATTCCGCTACTGAATAAAAACCTCGCCAGTCTTCCTTCGCCTCGGCTTTTAACCGCAAAAAGGAAAGTCCTGGAAACGGTAATCGCCGTGAACATGCTGACACCGACGCCGATTCCAAACACAAGCGCGAAGCCTTTCACTATTGAATTGCTGGAAAATATGAAAAGGACTAACGCCGTGATAATGCTGGAAATATTGCTGTCGCGAATAGAAAGCCACGCGCGGCTGAACCCTTCTTTCATCGCTTCTTCCAGCCCTCTCCCTCTCTTCAATTCTTCCCTCATTCTCTCAAAGATGAGAATGTTCGCGTCTACCGCCATCCCGACGGAAAGAATGAAGCCGGCGATTCCCGCCGAAGTCATAGTAACGGGAATGATTTTGTAAAGAGCAAGGTTTATAGCAACATAAGCGGAAAGAGACAGCACAGCAAGAAGTCCCGGCACTCTGTACCAGATTATAAGAAATATGGCGATGATTATAAAAGCGTAGACTCCGGCTTTAATCCCCGCATTCAATGCTTCTGAACCGAGAGAGGCGCCGACAGTTTGGGTGGATACTCCTTCAATGGGGACTGGAAGCGCGCCGAGATTGAGATTCGCCACAAGATCTCTGGCTTCTTTCAAACCGCTCTGGCCCGTGAATCCTCCGGAGATTGTCGCCCTCCCTCCTCTTATTTCTTCTCTTATCACCGGCCTTGATATCAAATTTCCGTCCAAAAAGATGGCTAATGTTTCATCGACATTTTCTTTAGTGATTTTCGCAAAAAGTTCCTCTCCTTCACTGTTGAATTGGAGTGCCACCATCGGCTCGTTTAAAGTATCGCCGAATTCAAGAGAAGCGTTTTTCAGCAATCTGCCTGTAAGTCCCGTGTCAGTAAAAAGTTCGTCAACAGTTTTCTTTTCAATCTCTTCCGGCTTCAACTTAGAAACTTCCGGCTTAATCAGCTTGAATTCCAAAAGTGGCGTCTTGCCTATTCTTTCTTTCGCCTCTTCCACATTAGTGATTCCGGGCAAAGCGACAATGAGTCTATTTTCTTGATTGCTTCCCAAGACTCCCGCCTTTTCAATTTGAACAATCTGTTCGCCGACTCCGAAAGGGTTGACTCTCTTTTCTATCACATCGCGGAGGGCTAACATCCTATCTCTTATGTCTTTAGGGTCAACCTTGGAAGTATCGGCTCTATATACAAGCTCCGTTCCACCATTCAAGTCCAGTCCTAATTTAAACTTAAGCGACGAATCTTTATTTTCAGTTGAATAGACAAAATAGCCAATCCCCGCGGATATAAATATTAACACCAGAGCCCATATTCTGTATTTAAACATAAGGTCTAGTATATATATTTTTTGCCTGTTGGCAAATTTTTTTTAGTTATAAAGTTCATCAAGTTCTTAAAGTTATAAAGTAATAGAGAATGGAATCCGCATTTTGGACATCGGATGTCCAAAATAGACTTGCTCGATTGCTTGTTTTTATTACTTTACTTTGAATTACGACGCATTTTGGACATCGGATGTCCAAAATAGACTTGCTCGATTGCTTGTTTTTATTACTTTACTTTGAATTACGAAACTGTATATATTCTTATGTCGTCATTGCGAGCGAAGCGTGGCAATCTATGGTTACACGCGATAAACTCTGGATTGCCACGTCGGAATACCGACTCGCAAAGACGGAAAACGAGAGTTTCGTAATTCAAAGTAAAGTTATCAAGTTTGTAAAGCGCAGATGAATTATTTTTTATCACTCTCTGTTCTAACTTTATAAACTTGATAACTTTATGGACTTTCTACTTATTTAAATTACACCCCACTCCTAGATAGTAGGGCTTTCAAAGTTTTAAGGGCGATTTTCAGATCAAGCAAAAAAGAATGATTTTTTATGTAATAAAGGTCGTAGGAAAGTTTTATTTTTGTCTCATTGCTGCTTGCGTCAAATTTTGGCGGAGTGCGGTGGTAAAGCTGCGCCCAGCCGGAAAGACCGGGCTTGATGAGGTGGCGGATATTGTAATAAGAAATTTCTTTTTCATACAGCTTCACCAAGGAAGGCATTTCGGGGCGAGGACCGACGAGCGACATATCGCCCTTGAGTATGCTCCAAAGCTGGGGCAATTCGTCAATTCTCGTCTTCCTTAAAAACCGCCCCGCTCCGGTTATTTTCTGCTCCTTTTCTTTTTCGGCAACACCATCATCATTGACACTCATACTCCTGAACTTAATTATTTTTATAATTTTATTGTTCTGTCCCACTCTTTCTTGAGATATGAAAATCGGCCCGCCATCGTCAAGTTTTATAAATAAAACAACGAAAGGATAAAATGCGAGCGACACGATTCCAAGAATAAAAGACAGACCTATATCCATTCCTCTCTTGAATGCGTCATAACCGATCTTCTGGGCAAAAGATATGTTTTCAAGGAACCAATTGTATTTCAAAAGTGAAAGAGGCACGCGGTCAAAAATATCCTCGTAAATTTTGTGCATATCCACGAATTTGATTTTGGAAAATATCAGGTTGTAGAGATGGGGCAATATCGGCTCCACTTTTTTATCCAAGAGGTCAATCACGATGATGGAAATGCCTTCCGCATATACCCTGTCCAAAATCTCGCTTTGAAAATCAAGGCTGTCAGTCTTATCAAGGTCAATTGAGGAAACGAACTCCAAGCTGTAGCGGGAATTATTATTCACCTCTTGTTTCAAGTCGCGCATCTCTTTTCCGCCCCCTATGAGAATAGCCTTTTCTTTTTCTTTGAATCCAAACATTCTCTCACCGTAAATTCTCCAGACAAGAATCAGAATGAAAGAAACAAAAAGGTAAATGAACAGTATGGTTTTGGGCGCAATTCCGAAATAAGGAATTAGGTAGAAAAACAGCGCGGCTATGATGCTGTTGAAAATCTGGGTATTTAAAATGACGCTTGGCAATTTGCTTTTAAGCATCACCGTGTGTTTCTCATAAAGACCGGCGATAAAGAAAGAAAAAAGCCAAGTTAAAAATATGAAAGAAAACGGAGTTAAGTGAGCATAGAATTCGTTCAATGACGGAAAACCCAAGTTTCTAATGGACAAGGAAAGCCACAAAGCAAGGGTAAAAATCAATATATCGCCCAAAAAAAGCAATATGGGCTCTTTTCTATCCAGTATTTTCATATTTAACGACAAGTATAATGATTTTTGGCTGGAATTCAACTTGAGCAGAAGGTTGTAGTTTGTAGGTAGTAGGTTGTAGGTTTTAGAAATTGGGACTTTATTAGAAATTAGGTCAATTGGAAATTAGAAATTTATCTTAATTCTCTTATCGCCTAGTCACTAGAACCTATAAACTAGAATATAATTTATTTAATCAAAATATGAGTATATAATGAATAATTATGGAATCAACAGAAAAACGGAAACGAAAAATACTTTTTTGTATCACTAAGTCCAATTGGGGCGGAGCCCAGAGGTATGTTTATGATCTGGCGACAAATCTGCCTAAAGATAAGTACGAAACTGCTGTTGTTTTAGGTGGCGATGGCAGACTAAAAGAGAAACTTGAGGCATTTGGAATAAGGACAATTCCCGTGAGCTCGCTCCAAAGAGATGTGGGTGTCATAAAAGATATTTCTTCATTCTTTGAGCTAATCAAAATTTTCAGGAAAGAAAAGCCTGACATCATTCATCTTAACAGCTCAAAAATGGGAGGGATAGGCGGACTGGCGGGAAGAATCGCGAGAGTCAGAAAAATAATTTTCACGGCGCACGGCTGGGCATACAATGAAGACAGGAATTTTCTGCAGAAATTCGCCATAGCTATTTTGCATTTTATCACTGTCGCCTTTTCTCATTTGACTATCGCCGTCTCGGAAAAAGCCAAAGAGCAATTCAAGAGCGCGGGTCTGATGAAGAAAAAGATGATCGTCATTCATAACGGAATAGGCGATATTGAATTTATTGAAAAAGAAAAAGCCCGCCAGCACTTTGTGGATATCAGATACCCACAGACGGAAAAAGTGAAAGAGAAAATAAAATCGGAACCCCTTTGGATAGGAACAATTTCCGAACTGCATAGAAATAAAGGGTTAACATACGCGATTGAAGCAATTAAAAAGCACTTGGAAACGAAACGTCCAAGTTCAAAAGAAATAATTTTCGTAATAATGGGCGAAGGAGAGGAAAGGAAAAACTTGGAAGATATCATTAAGAAAAACGGACTTGAAAATTCGGTCTTTTTAGTCGGTAACATGGAAAACGCTTCTTCTTATCTCAAAGCTTTTGATATTTTCACCTTAACTTCCATAACGGAGGCTCTGCCCTACGCGATACTTGAAGCCGGCAAAGCCGAAGTGCCGATTATCGCCAGCAATGTCGGCGGCATTTCTGAAATAATAGACGATATGAAATCCGGAATACTTCTTCAACCTAAAAAACCTAAAGAAATCAGCGACGCGATAGAATACTTTATAAATTACCCCGATAAAAAAGAAATTTTTTCAAAGTTGCTAAAAGAAAAAATTGATAAAGAGTTTAGTCTGGAAAAAATGGTTTCGGAAACGACTAGATTATACGACTTGGCATAAAACATCTTAAGTAATTGAAAAAAGTCTCATTTAATATATACTGATTTTCGGCAGGGCCTATAGTTCAGTGGTAGAACATCCCGATGAACATCGGGAAGGTTGTTGTTAAATTTATGACATGGATTTATATATTACAAAGTGAAAAAACAGATAGGTATTATATTGGTTCAAGTCATGATGTTGAAAATAGATTAAAAGAGCATAATTCAGGGAAAACAATATCCTTAAGATCGCAAAGACCGATGAAGCTGGTTTTCAAAAAATTATTCCCATCTAATGTTGATGCCGTGCGGATGGAAAATAAATTAAAAAAATGTAAGAATAAAAAAATACTTGATCTAATAGTCAAGGAACAAGTAATAAAAATGGGCCTATAGTAAAATGGTATTACACATCCATGGCATGGATGAAGCTGGGGTCCGATTCCCCATAGGTCCACCGAGCAAAGTTTATTTTCGGTAGAACATCCCGATGAACATCGGGAAGGCTGGGGTCCGATTCCCCATAGGTCCACCACTTCGCCCCGCGCAGAGCGGGGCTTCGCGGTGCACGCACTTGAAAGATTTATAATAAACTGAGCGTAAAAAATATTTTAAAATTACCACTTCTAAGTGGTATGACCCCGCGGAGCGTAATCGCGGAGTGGGGTTTTCTTGCTTTTTGTCGCTTTTTTTATTAGTCTGAATTTAGTAATCAGCCGGGTGTCCGGCTATGATTGTTCATTTCACAATAAGAAAGGAGATTGAATTATGAATGAGTCGGAAGTGCAAAAAGTCCTCGCTAAAGCAAGAGCAATTATCACGGGGAGTCATGTCGTCTACACATCTTGGGAGCACGGCACGGCGTATGTCAATAAGGATGCGTTATACCCCCACACCGTGGATATGTACTACCTCTGTCATGAGATCGCCGAGCAATTCAGATATAGCGAGGACAAGGTAGAAGTAGTCATTGCTCCGACAATCGGCGGGGTAATACTTTCACAGTGGGTAGCCTATCATTTAACCAAAATGGATCGCCACAATCGTGAGGTGTTAGGAGTTTATGCCGAGAAAGAAGCTGTAGCAATTCCAGATCCTCTCAATAAGGGGAGAAAATGTTATATTGAGACTGGGAATTTCGTCATCAAGCGCGGCTACGACAAGCTAATCGCGGGCAAGAACGTTCTGGTGGTGGAAGATGTTCTCACTACCGGCGGTTCTGCCAAGAAAGTGATTGAGGCTACGCGAGCAGTCGGAGGCAAGGTTATAGGTCTCGGTGTTCTCTGTAATCGCGGAGGAATAACACCACAAGATGTTGCGGATGTGTCGAAGCTCATTGCTCTTGTGAATGTAAAGCTTGACGCGTTCAATGAAGCAGATTGTCCACTCTGCAAACAGAATATTCCGATAAACACTGATGTCGGCAAGGGGAGCGAGTTCCTCGCGCGCAAGCAAATGTAGATTAACAAAACGGGTTTCAAACGGGGTCGCTATTAAGACATAGCGACCCTCTTTTTTTAAAAATTCGCGCTAAAATTTCGGCACAGCTCAAAGCCCCAAAAATTCATTTTTCATAACATCTCTATGGGTTGCCATTCTGTAGCGGCGCATACCCATTAAAATTCCAAGTCCGATAAAACCGGCTAGAAGATGCGTTCCGCCGTAGCTCATAAACGGCAAGGTGATGCCTGTCACCGGCAGAAGTCCGATATTCATTCCGACATTGATGATAAAATGGCTCATAAAAAGAATTGCCAATCCGGCGCCGTAAAGGATTTCAAAATTAGTGGCCCCTTGATAAGCATTCAAAATTATTCGCCAAAACAAAATGCCGTATAGTGAAAAAAGCAAAATTACTCCGAAGAATCCCCATTCTTCAGCATAAGCCGCAAAAATAAAGTCCGTTTGATATTCCGGAAGAAACTTCAGTTTGGACTGGGTTCCGTATCCAATCCCTTTTCCAAAAAGCCGTCCTGAACCGACGGCAATCGTAGATTGATAAGCGTTATAACCGGCGCCGCGGACATCAGACAAAGGATATATGAAAGTCATTATTCTCTTTTTTTGATAATCTTTAAAAGCATAACCCCACAGTCCGCCGAAAGAAATCGCTCCGACAAGAAATACCGCCAAGAGATGCTTTTTGGAAATTCCTGACATTAACACCATACCGAGCCACAAAAGAAAAATTATCATTGCCGAACCGAAATCCGGCTGAGCAAGAACCATAATCAAAACTATAAACGCGTAAGCGCCTGAAATTAATATGTGCCTAATGTTGGATATTTCTATATGCCTTCTGGAAAAATATTTAGCCAAAAGAATTATTACGGCAAACTTCACGAGATCAGCCGGCTGAAAAGAAAAGAATCCTAGATGGAACCAGCTTTTCGCGCCTTTAGTAACCGAGCCTAAAGCCAAGAGAGCGGCAAGCATTGTGAAAGACAAAATAAAAATAGAGACGACCACCGCCGTTCTTCTCAAAAACCTGAAATCAAAAAGACTCACGAGGAAAAATGCCGCAACTGAAATTGATATCCATATTGTTTGTTTTTCAAAGTAAGGGTTATCTCCGGTAAAAGAGTTCATTGTTACGAGTCCGGCGATGGCTATGAAAATCGCCGACAAAAGCAGTATCCAATCAACCTGAAAAACCTTTATCACTCTTCTGTCGCGGGAATATTCATTGTCGGCTTTTAAAAATAAATCTTTCATTTTTTTCCATACACTCTCGGGATAATCTCTATTTTTACGGCATTGGAAGTGAAGGGTTCCGGCCATGTGAAAGAGACATCCTGGGATTCTTCCTTGTTCAGCTTGTCAATAAAAGTCCGAGAGAAACCCAGAGAGTTGGCGTCTTCGCCATAAACTATCGCCACGACTTCAATATTGGATATGGGCTTAAGCGTATTATTTGCCAGAGTCGCGTCAACGCGAGGAGAGTAATCCTCGCGCGAAATCGTTTTTTTCAAAACAGTCACTCCGACTTCCTTATTTTCTTGTCTCTTCCATAAGGCGACACTCGTAAACTCAAAAATGGCCTTTACCGGAATTTTTTTGCCGGTTGGAATTTCATCTTCAAAAACAGCGAAAAATTTATCGGGCGGAATAAAAGTCTCGCCTTTTCTCTCGTAAATCAGAACCCCGTCTTTATCCCTGATTTTAAAAATATAGAAGATTGAATCGGCGCCTGCGTCTATATTCGGATTTTCAATATAAGCAAGAGCGCTGTAAATTCCAGACTTGACTTTAATGACTCTTGTCCAGATGACATTCGGGTCAAGATATTGCGAACGGCAGAGTTTTACGCAGGAGCCTCCGCAGTCAACTCCTTTTTCGCTTCCATTTTGCTTGCCGTCACTGCAGGTGGGCGGTTTGTAAAAAATCAAATACGCCGGCAAGATTATAAAAATGAATAAAAGACCAGCGAAAATTAAAAAATAAATTGATTTTCTTTTTTGGGACCAGGATGACATGGATTAGGTTGTAGGTTTTAGGTTGTAGGTTTTAGGGAAGATAAAAATAACCTCTGAATAATAAAACTATTTTAACAGAAAAACACCGCGCAAGCACGCGGTGTTTTTCTGGAATACATTTTCACCAAATTACAAAATGTAAAAATTTATGGTCTGGTTGAGCAAAAACATTTAAAAGACAAACAGCTTTTGCGACCCGAAGACCTAAATTTTTGCATTTTGTAATTTGGGGTATTTTGTTAAACACTTTGTACCGGCGGCTAGCTACTTTCCCCATTAAAGAGTATCATCGCCGCTACCACGCTTAACTTCTGTGTTCGGAATGGGAACAGGTGTTTCCATGGCGCCAAGCCACCAGAACAAAAAGTTTAACAAAATAATATTGAAATAATTTATGGTCGGGGCCGCAGGAATCGAACCTGTTCCTCTCTCAAATTCAGAGAGTGCCGATACCATTCAGCCCGGCCCCGACACAAAAATCAAAGGACTAATTTCATAAAACTTACAAACTTGGATGCAGTTCGAGGCGCAAGCGAGTATTGAGACCAAGCTGTATTATTATACTGCGCGGGAGCAAACGGAGCTTGCAACGAAGAAATGCGCCGAGTTTGTAAGTTTTATTAAATGAGATGTTTAATCTCATATAACAGGTTAAAACAATTTGCCCAACATTTTGCCTTGCGGAAAAATGTTTCGGGCTGGTTTCTAAATTTCCTAATAAGAATCGACGGATTAGTACTCCTCGGCTAAACGCATTACTGCGCGTACACCTAGAGCCTATCAACCTAATAATCTCTTAGGGGTCTCAAAC
>Ga0209212_1006783_pt1 | contig 12947 bp, 9 predicted proteins | sample RifGroC2_FD_183996 | JGI IMG/M metagenome (GOLD analysis project Ga0209212, IMG submission 183996) | Groundwater microbial communities from Rifle, Colorado, USA - Groundwater C2 (SPAdes) (version 2) | ecosystem: Environmental > Aquatic > Deep subsurface > Groundwater | place: Rifle, Colorado...
AAATGGATACTGCCGGAAAGCAGGACGCCGACAAGGCATTGGAAACTCACCCGCCGCTGCAGAAACGGGAAGCGGGGATGAGCGATACCGCTGCGGGGGTCAGGGAAAGCGTAAAAACGACGCCTGCCCCTTCACGGTCGAGAATGACGGCGGCGATGACGATAAAAAAGCGACCGGTCATCGAACTGACGATTCGGGTCGGAGATACGGATCTAGCCATCCGGGAGATCGAATCGCGCCTCGCCCGAGTCAGCGCCCGGACCATCGAAAGGCAGGCCCGCAAGGGAAGTGAATTTCTGAAGGTCGAGATGGCAGCACAGAATGTCGCTGCGTTGCTGGAGCTACTCGAAACGATCGGCAGGGTCAGCCTGGAAACGAGACCCCTTGACGCTCCGGATGGGGATGTGATAGTCAACATTAAAATCGTCGCTCACCCGTGACGACTTCGTATATAAAAATTCAAGTGAGAGGTGATGCGATGCCCATACCTATTAAGATTACGGCCGGTTCTGTCAGCCTCACTGCGGAGCTGGACGATACGGCCCTGGCCGGAACCGTCGCGGCCAAACTCCCTATCGAGACGACCCCCAACGAATGGGGCGACGAGTTCTACTTCGGGATCCCTGTCCGGTCGAACCTCGACAAAACGGCAACGAAAAAGGTCAAGGTCGGCGACATCGGTTTCTGGCCTCCCGGGAACGCGATGGCGATCTTCTTCGGCCCCACGCCGATGAGCTCGGGCGCCGATCCCGTCCCGGCAAGCGCCGTTTGCCTCATCGGCCGGATCACCGGCGATGCGACCCTCCTGAAGCAGGCCCGCGGCGCCCGGACGATCCGCATCGAAAAGATGTAGCCAGTGCCGCCTCGATCTCCTCCCGGACCGGCGAACGGCTGCCAGGAAGGAAGGCCTCCAGGGCCCGGCGTGCAGAATCGCCCCCGATCCGGCCGAGGGCCCAGGCGATCATCGCCGCCACCCTCTCATCCACGCTCTCGCCAAAGGCGCGCGCCAATTCGGGAACATACGCCTCATCCCGCGTGTTTCCCATCGCCCGTGCCGCGTTTGACTTCCATCGCCATAGATCGGCGTCGGACATATAGAACATGTGCGGCCAGATCTTTTCGGTAAAGAAGGCCTTGTCCATATGGAGAAGCTTCTCCAGGCGGAAGTCCTCGACCATCCCCGCCGCCTTCCGGTTCATCGGCAATTCCCGGGCGAGCCAGGGCGAGTTCCGGGGGCAGACATTCTGACAGCGATCGCACCCGTAGACGCAGAGCCCCATCGGTTCCCGCAAGTCCGTCGGGGTCGCTCCGCGGCCGAAATAGGTGAGGTAGGAGATGCAGCGGCGCGGATCGATGTGCCGGGGTCCCTTGAGCGCCCCCGTGGGGCAGGCCGCGATACAGGCGTTTTTGCACCAGTCGGGACAGCCCACATCGAGAGTGGGCTCGTCCGGCGCGAAAGACCGATCAACGACCAGGGCGATGGGGGTAACCCACGACCCGCCCGCGGCCACCTTCCGGGAATAGAAGAGACAGTTATTGCCGAACGTCCCGAGACCGGCCCGTGCCGCCGCCAGACGGTGGGGCAGATGGAAGGGAACCTTGGAATCGATTCCGTTGTCCCGAAGATAGGCGCGGAAGGCTTTGATTCTTTTCCCGAGGCGATTGCCGGTCATGCGGTCGTCATCGAGGTAGCAGCGGCCGAAATGGCGCTCCAGCGCAGGGGGAAACGCTTCGCGGAAATAGGCTTCGATCACGACGATGATCGATTTCGCCCCGGGGAGGATCGTCTGCGGGTCGGTCCCGGCTGGTAGATCCAGACCCGACCGGATTGCCCACCCATACTCCTCCCGCCTCTGATCGAGGAGCGCCCGCTGGGAAGCAAAAGGCTCAGCCGTCGTGAACCCCGCATCCTCGAAACCGCACTCGTACGCCTTTTCGATAATCTCTTGCTTGCTCGGCATCTGATAACCCCCTTTTTTGATGGCTTCGTAAAAAGTCCGGATGCTGCGTTGCGCCTCATCCCTCGTCGTTGCGGAAATTAGGGACACTTCCCGCATTGAATCAGTCGATTATTCCGGGAAGTGTCCCTAATTTCCCAACGGCAATATGACATAGAGGGAAATAAATTAGCTATCCGGAAGATAGCCAATGCTTGGTGAATCGACATTCCGAAAATAGAACCGTCCCCAATTCCGCTTTGACGGCTGGTGATTGCTAAGATGAGGCCATGCCTTTCTCGATCTCATCGAGAAAGGTGAAGATATCAGGCGCACAGGACAGTCCCTGAACCATATCCGCAATATGTTCATGATAAGGCGCACAGGGAAGGTCTGCGAAATGGGGAGCGTTATCCATCCTTCGCACAAGATTTCCCCGGCGGTCCTGCCAATGCAGGCTGTATTTTTCCAGGGAGATTTGTTTACCGGTTTCGCTGACGTAGAGAAAACGCGCAAAAACCCCGCCATCGGACAGGGCGGCTTTCACACGCAGCTTCCCATCATAGAGCGATGTTTCTCTGCGGATGATCTGAAAGGACAATACGGCGGGGCTTTCGATCAGCCGGGCCTCGATGAGATCAAAATGGCGCCTGATGTGGCCATTCATGCCAGCGAGCCTTCCTGCAGGAGGTCGAGGCTCTTTTGGATATTCGCCAACATGTCGATGGTAGCAGACCACTCGACAAAATCCACCTCATCCCCCATGAGGCCTTTGTCATAGCGATCCCGAAATTCTGTTGTCTTGAGCCCGTATCTGTCCTCAAATTCCTCAAGTTGCTTCATCAGCCGCTGTTGAATATCGCCAACGCGCGCCGACTCTCGTTTCAGCAGCTTTTCGATGGTTATATCCAGAACCGGATCAAAGGCCGCCACGTCTGCGGCAATATATTTCTCCAGTCGTTTCACCTTCTCCAACGTTGTCATCGTAATTTCACCTCCCTGTTATGTGTTATTCTACCACAATCAAGGGGAATCTGCTGTCATAATTTTTCAGGCGTCCCAGAAAGCTTTTTTGTCACGCCCTATGCCTCTTAGATTTTGTACTTAGCACGGTGTCGTAAAGGCCGATGTCTTCGCCTTCATGCTTGTTGATGCCGGTATAGCTCAAACTGGAATCTTCATACCGTTTGAACTTAAAGACTGCATCGTTCATCAATGCGCTGTTAAAGTGTGGCCGGGAGCCACTGGGATATACTTCTACCGCCAACAATTGTTACTGCATACGGACAGCTCCCTATTTTCGTGGCGAAAATAGGGAGCTGTCCCTAATTTCCCGTGTCTTCCACCCAGACCGGAACCCGCCTCCAATCCCCGCGCATCCGCCTGCGAATGGCTCTGCATTCCGGCTCGTAGCGGCTCAGAAGCGTCCAAAACCGCGGGGAATGGTTCATGCAGACCGTATGACACAGCTCGTGCAGCAGGACGTAGCGGACCAAATGACGCTCCAGGAACAACAGCTTGTAACTCAAGCTTATTGTTCCTTTTGATGAACAGCTCGCCCAGCGCGTTTTCTGACCCCGAACGAGAACCTCGTTAAACGTAAAGCCGCCCTGCCCGGCAAGCATAGCCAGCCATGGGACAAGCTCTTCCCGGGTCCGCCGCTTCAGCCACCGCTTCAGAACCGCCAGACAGGCGCCATGATCGGCGACCGCCCCGTACACGGTCAGTCGCCCCGGTTGTTCCATCATCACACCGACTCTCCGCGTATTGGTCGGCAGATAATCGATGCGCCACGACTCCCCCAGCGCGGGAAGTTCGATCGTGTCCGGGCGAACGGCCAGTGGCGCCCGAGCGACGGCCTCGCATTTTTTTATCAAGGCCTGATACCCGCTTTCCGCAGGAACTGGCCGGTATAGGAGCTTTCCACCCGGGCAACCTCCTCAGGTGTCCCCGAGGCAATGATCCGGCCGCCGCCCGGCCCCCCTTCCGGACCGAGGTCGATGATATGGTCGGCGCATTTGATCACGTCGAGGTTGTGCTCGATGACGACGATGGTATTCCCCATATCCGTGAGGCGCATGAGTACATCGAGGAGCTTCTGGATGTCCGCGAAATGGAGACCGATCGTCGGCTCGTCGAGAATATATAAGGTATTGCTGTTCATCCGTTTGCCCAACTCGCGGGAGAGTTTGATCCTCTGCGCCTCGCCCCCGGAAAGGGTCGTTGCCGACTGTCCGAGGCGGATGTAGCCGAGTCCCACATCGTGGAGGAGCCGGAGCTTTCCGCAGATGGCCGGGATGTTCGCGAAAAAGATGAGCGCCTGCTGGACGGTCATTTCCAGAACCTCGGCGATATTTTTGCCCTTGTAACGGACATCGAGGGTGTCCGCGTTGAACCGGCGGCCGTTGCAAACATCGCAGGTCACATAGACGTCCGGAAGGAAGTGCATCTCGATCTTGATCAGGCCGTTCCCCTCGCAGGCCTCGCATCGCCCCCCCTTCACATTGAAACTGAACCGCCCGGGCTTATAACCCCTGAGCCGCGATTCGGCCAGCCCCGTGAACAGCTCCCGGATAGGTGAGAAGATGCCTGTGTAGGTCACCGGATTTGAGCGTGGGGTTCGCCCGATAGGCTGCTGGTTCATCAGGATGATCCGTTCGATCCCGCCCAGATCGACGATGCGGCGGATCTTCCCGCCTCCCATTCTCTCGTGGTTGAGCCGCCGGGCCAGCGCTTTGTATAGGGTCTCGATCACCATCGTGCTCTTCCCCGACCCGGAGACGCCGGTCACCGCGGTGAAGAGCCCGACAGGGATCCGGATATCCACATCCCTGAGGTTGTGCTCGTGCGCCCCCTCCAGGACGATGAATCGCCCCGACAGGGGCCGCCGTTTCTCCGGAAGCGAGATCGACCTGCGGCCCGAGAGATAAGCGCCGGTCAGCGAGACGTCGCTCCGGCAGGCCTCTTCAGGCGTCCCCTGAAAGACGACCTCGCCCCCATCGACCCCAGCCCCCGGTCCGATATCAATGATCTGGTCCGATTCCAACATCATGTCCTGGTCGTGCTCCACGACCAGGACGGTGTTTCCCATATCGCGGAGCCGTTTGAGCGTGGCGATGAGGCGGACATTGTCCCGCTGGTGGAGGCCTACGGTCGGCTCGTCGAGAACATAGAGGACACCGACCAGCCCCGAGCCGATCTGGGTGGCGAGCCTGATCCGCTGGCCCTCGCCGCCGGAGAGGCTCCCCGAAGCCCTCTCCAGACTCAGGTAGTCCATGCCGACGTCGAGGAGGAAGCAGAGCCGCTGGCGGATCTCCTTCATCACCCGCTCCGTCACCCGGACCTCCTGAGGGGAGAGGGGGATCGTCATGAGAAACGCGAGGCATTCCCGAATCGGGAGCTTGCAGACGTCGTGGATGTTCTTCCCGCCCGCCGTCACAAAGAGGCTCTCCTTTTTGAGCCGGGCGCCTAGACAAGTCGGACACTCCCGCAGGTTGATGTACCGCGACAGGTCCATCCGGATATGGAGCGAGGTCGTCTCCTTATAGCGCCGATCGAGCTGGTTGAGAACCCCCTCGAAGGGCCGGGTATGGAAGAACCGGCGACCGCCTCTATCGACGTAAAAGCGGATCTTCTCCTCCCCCGAACCGTGGAGGAGGACGTTCCGGATCGCCTCCGGGAGCTTCTGAAACGGTGTGTTGATGTCGAATTGGTAATGCTCGGCCAGGGCGTCGATCATCTGGAAATAATGGAGCGAGTGACGACCCGACCAGGGGGTGATCGCCCCCTCTCTGACGGAGAGGCTCATATCGGGAACAACCAGTTCTTCGTCGAAGTACATGCGGGTCCCCAGCCCTCCGCAGTCCGGACAGGCCCCGTAAGGGCTGTTGAAGGAGAACATCCGCGGAGCGAGATCGGTGATGCTGACGCCGCAGTCCGGACAGGCGTATCGTTCGCTGAAAAGGACTTCCTCACCGCCTGCCGCGGCGACTCGGACCAGACCGTCGGACAGCCTGGTCGCCGTCTCGAGGGAATCACGGAGGCGCTTCCGTATCCCCTCCTTGACGATGAGCCGGTCGATGACCGCGTCGATGTCGTGCCGCCGGTTTTTATCGAGGACGATATCCTCGACGAGCTCGCGGACCTCGCCGTCCACGCGTACGCGGACGTAGCCCTCTTTCACGAGTTTCTTCAGCTCCTTCTGGAATTCACCCTTTTTCCCCCGGGCAAGCGGGGCAAGGATCATCAGCCTTGAATTCGGCGGATAAGCGAGAACCGTCTCCAGCATCATGTCGATGGTCTGGGCCTTGATCTCTTTCCCGCATTTGTGGCAGTGGGGAACGCCGATTCGGGCAAAGAGAAGGCGGAGGTAGTCGTAGATCTCCGTCACGGTCCCCACGGTGGAGCGGGGATTATGCGCGGCCGCCCTCTGCTCGATCGCGATGGCCGGAGAGAGCCCTTCGATGGACTCCACATCGGGCTTGTCCATCTGCCCTATGAACTGCCGGGCATATGTCGAAAGCGACTCCACGTATCGCCTCTGTCCCTCGGCGTAGATCGTGTCGAAGGCGAGCGACGATTTCCCTGAACCGCTGACACCTGTGATGACGACCAGCTTGTCCCGTGGGATGTCGAGATTGATGCTCTTGAGGTTGTGCTGGGCTGCACCCTTGATTTTAATGGTGTTCATTACAGTTTGATCTCGATATGGGAACTCATCCGGAGGGCATCCAACCACTCATCGAACTTCTTTTCTATCTTCTCCTGATCGATCTTCTCTCGGATCTCCTCCCGAACGGATTCGATATTCTTGAACCCTGCCCCCCGGCGGTCGATGACCTTGATGATATGAAAACCGACAGGCGATTCAATGACGCCGCTGATTTGATCGAGGGATAAACTGAAAGCGACCTCCTCCACTTCATGGAGGATCATCCCTTTCTCTATGTAGCCGATATCGCCGCCGCCGGCGGCGGCGGCCCCCTGGGAATATTTCGCGGAGAGGCTCTCGAAAGACTCGCCTTTCAGCAGAAGCTTGTGGATCGCCTCGGCATCGGCACGGATTTTCTCCTTTTCGGCACGATCCTCCTGTTTCGGCAGGGGGAGAAGGATCTGCCTGATCCGGACGGTTTCCTTTCCCTCGTAATCTTCCCGGTGTTTGAGGTAATACGCCCCGATTTCCTCATCACTGACAGTCACCCTTGATTTGATCTCCCTCTGGACAAGTTTTATCCGCACGAGTTGATCCCAGAGCCCTTTTTTATACATCTCCATGGTGGTTCCTTCCCGATCCAGGGCCTTTTGAAGGTCGTCCTGCGAGATGTTTCGTCGCTTGAGCAGATCCTTGATGGCATTGGTCACCTCATCATCCGTCAAGACAATTCCGGCTTTACGGGATTGTTGTTCGATCAGGAGGTTATCTACCATCCGGTTCAGGAGGATCATTCTGTTTTCAGCCAGAACCTTCTCCCTCTCCGCGCCCATGTGGGACGCCACCATACTTGCCCGATAGGGCTCAAAGGCGCTGTTTAGTTCGGACAGGGTGATCACCTCATCGTTGACGACAGCCACAATCCTATTCGCCACCTCAGCTCGCGCCGACACGCACAGGAAAACCGCCGCCCCCGCCAGAACCGCCGTGAATATATTCATTTTACGCTCCTATATCGTTAATGTTTCTCCGCCGCCATCGGCGGAGCCTCTTTCTTTGCCGGCTGCAGCGCGGTATCATCCGGAAGGGGCCGTTTGATTTGGATGACGGCCGTCGCCCTCAAGCCTTCAATCCAGTGTTTATACGCCTCGGCCTCTTTCGCTTTCTGTAAATCGGTCCTCACCCATTCCTTTACCTCTGTAAACTTCCGGCCTCTTGCAGCGTCCTTCTCGAGGACCTTAAAAACGTGGAACCCATAAGGGCTGCGAACCACGCTGCTCAACTTCCCCACCGGCAGTGAAAAAACCACACGGTCGATCGCTTCGGGCATCATCCCGCGTTCAAAAAAACCGAGATCTCCGCCCCGTTCCGCCTCCGGACCGATGGAAACCGCACGCGCCAGCTTACCAAAATCCTCTCCCGCCTTCAATCTTTTCAATATCCCCTCTGCCCGGTCGCGGTCGCGGATAACAATCTGCGCAACACGGACCCGCCTCGCCGATACGTAGGTCTTACGGTTGTTTTTGAAATAGTGCTCCGCCTCCCCGTCCGTCACCTGGATCTTCGCGTTCACATCCCGGACAATGACCTTCTCGAGGAGCAGTCTTTTCTGCAGCGCCTCCTTCCAGGCCGGATAGTCGATTCCGCCATTGCCGAACAGGGATTCAAAGCTCTCGGTGCTGTAATCCTTTTTGATCTCTCCGATCCGCGCCTCGGTTTCGGCATCGCTGACGGTGAGCGAGAGTTTACCGGCTCGCTGGAGCATCACTTTCTCATCGATCAGATGGTTTAGGACCTCTTCCTTCAGGGACGTCATCTGTTCCGGTTTCAGGGTTCCTTCGCCCTTCACAAGGCCTGTCTCCTTCTCCAGCCTTTTCTCAAACTCCTCGATGCCGATCTGCTCGCCGTTTACCGTTGCGACGGGCGGCGCCATCGACCGGGGCGACTCCTGCCCTCGACAGGCGACAAGGAGCAGAAAAAAGACGGGTATCCATTGAAGCGCCCATTGGATCCGCCGCCTCCGGAGCCGCATCCCTGTTATTGTCTTTCTACTCATTGTTATCCTTGTTATCCCAGTTCCCGGAGCAGCTCCCGCGCCCGGTTGAGTATCTCGCCCCCTTGCAAATCCGGCATGGGGATTGTCAGTTTCAGATCGGGCGTGAGCTGCACGCCCCGTACCTTCCGCCGGTAGAGTTCAATGATCCGCCGGGGATCGACCGGACTTTTCTCCTGCAGAAAAACCGTCATGACCTTGCCGTCGTAACCCAATTTCTTCCCCTTGATGGTTTTGAGGAGATTGCGGATACCGATGACCGAAAGGAGGTTCTCCACTTCGGTAGGAACAAAGCCGTAGCAGTCCAAGAGCTCCTCCCGGACCCCGGCAAGCTCTTCATCGGTCGCGGCGAGCGAGACCTTCTTATATGTTACCAGACGCCTATGCTCATCCGCCATGTAAACCTCGGGGATGAAGGCCGGAATCCCGAGATGGATCTCCGGCTTGATCTCCTCTTCCTGAGGCGCCTCTCCTTTGATCTCCCGGATCGCCTTATCCATCAGTTCCGTATAGAGCTCATAACCAACGGCGGAGACATGACCGGACTGTGACGCCCCTAAAAGGTTCCCCGCCCCCCGGATCTCCAGGTCATTGGAGGCGATCCGGAAACCGGAACCCGGCTCGGTGAAATCCATGATCACCTGGAGACGCTTCGAGGCGTCGCGGGAGAGCATCGCCCCCTTTGGAACGAGAAGATACGCGAAGGCCTCTTCCTTCGCCCGCCCGACGCGCCCCCGGATCTGATAGAGCTGGGCGAGGCCGAAGCGGTCGGCCCGGTTGATGATGATCGTATTGGCCGTGGGGATGTCGAGGCCGGAACCGATGATCGTCGTGCTGACGAGAACATCGTCTTCCCGCCGGACGAACCTCGCCATCGCGGCCTCGATCTCCTTGGGCGTCATCCGGCCGTGGACCACCCCCACCCGCGCCTCGGGGACAAGCTTCTGCACGAATCGGGCCATCGTGAAAATCGACCGGACGCGGTCATGGAGGAAAAACACCTGGCCGTTTCTTGACAGCTCCTGCCGGATCGCATCGGCGATCACCTCTTCGTTGAATTCAAGGACATGGGTCTTCACCGGAAGGCGATCCTCCGGCGCGGTATTGATGATGGACAGATCCCGGAGCCCCACGAGCGACAGGTGCAATGTCCTGGGGATCGGCGTCGCCGTCAGCGTCAGGACATCGACCAACGTTCTGAGTTTCTTGAGTTTTTCCTTATGGCTGACGCCGAAGCGCTGCTCCTCGTCGATGATCACCAGGCCCAGATTGCGGAAATTGACGTCCTTCTGGAGGAGACGGTGGGTGCCGATCACAATGTCCACCGTCCCCCGGCCCAGACCGTCGAGGATCGAGAGCTGTTCGGGCTTCGTCCGGAAACGATTGAGGACCTCGATGCGGATCGGATAGGGTTTCAGACGCCTGGAAAAGGTCTGATGGTGCTGTTCGGCCAGGATCGTCGTAGGAACGAGGACCGCCACCTGCTTCCCGTCCAGGGCGGCCCGAAGCGAGGCGCGCATCGCCACCTCGGTCTTACCGAACCCCGCATCGCCGCAGATCAGGCGGTCCATTGGCTTGCCGCCGCTCATATCGGCGTGTATGTCCTCGATCGCCTTCGCCTGATCCGGGGTCTCCTCAAATTCAAAGGAGGCACAGAACTCCTCGTAGATCCGGTCGGGGGTGGAGAAGGCCTCCCGGTCCATCACCTCCCGGGCGGCGTAGATGGAAACCAGCTCCTCGGCCATCTCCCGGACCGACTTCTTCACCCGTTCCTTGACCGTCTCCCATGAGGTCCCACCCAGCCTGTCGACCTTCGGGACAAAACCGTCCGGGCCGATGTATCGCTGGATCTGATCGATACGGTCCACGGGCAGATAGAGACGATCCTGATCCTGATACCCGATGAGAAGAAAGTCGTTCTCGATCCCGCCTGCTTTGAGCTTCTGGAGCCCCCCGTATCGCCCGATGCCGTGTTCGGCATGGACGATAAAATTCCCCTCTGTAAGCTCTCCGAACGACTTGAGGAAATATCCCTCCCGCGCCGGACGGACCCTCCGTCGGAAGACCTTCTTGCCGAAAATTTCCGCCTCGGACAGGAGGACGAGTTTCATGCCGGGGAGATGGAATCCTCCGCTGATTTGGCCTTCCTGGAGGAAGAGACCCGCTGTGGTATCCTCGGCAACGATCCCGTCGAGGAAGGCGCCGTTCGCTTTTCGCGCGGGAAGATCGTATCGCAAAAGAAGGTGACCCATCCGCTGCAGACATTCTTCTCCGCTGCAGACGAACGTCACCCGCTTCCCCTCCCCAATCCAGCCCCGGATCTTCTCCGCAAGCGGCCCGAGGAGGCCGTCCTCTTCGGATGCCTGACGGAGGGCATCGTCGATGGCAATATCCCGCTCCAGGTCAAACCATACAGAGGGGCGATCCGTCGCTTCAGCGCCGAGAGTGAGGCCTGCAATATGAATCTGCTGCATCACCCGCGAGCGATCGGCGACCTCCACCGCGGTCAGACAGAAGAACTCCCTGTCCAGAAAAAAACGCTCCTCGGTGCGGGCCTTCAGGAGGAACCGGTCGATGATGCCTTCGCTTTTTTCTTCTGCCTGCGCGACGGCAAGGGGGTCATTCAGGACGAGAAGACCGTTCGAGGGGAAATAGTCGAACAGGGTGTCCATACCCCGCGCTCCAGGATCATCGTCCCCCGCGGTGTCGTAAAAAAGCGGGTAGAAGAGAGGGTTCACCGAAGCGCCGAGCCCGGTCGCCATCAGTTCGACAAGTTTCGCCTTCGTTCCTCGGGGAAGCTCCAGATCGTTGGAGCGGCGGCGAATGTTGCGGACGGCGCGTTCCCGTCGTTCGGGGGTGAGGATCACCTCCCTAGCCGGGAAAAGCATGAATTCGGCCAGCTCGTTTATCGACCGCTGAGAGGCTTCATCGAATACACGGATCGATTCCAGCTCGTCGCCAAAAAACTCCAGACGCAGCGGGTGCCGGGCCATCGGGGGAAAGAGATCGACCATATTCCCCCGGACAGCGAACTCCCCTTTGCCCTCGACGAGTGTCATCCGGGTATATCCCCCTTCCATGAGTTTCTGGGCCAGCCCGTCCCGCTCGCGGATGTCACCCACTGAGATCCATTCCCCGTATCCCTCGAGAACCTCCCGTGGGATAACTTTCTGCATGAGGGCGCGGGCGGGAATCACCACAATAGCGGGCTCGCCGAACGTCAATCGATAGAGAACCTCCAGGCGGGTGATCTCCGTCTCCCGCTGAAAGGCAAACATGTCTGTAGTCAGCAGATCCCAGGAAGGCAGCAATACAGAGCGATCGCCGCCGAGAAAGAAGGAAATATCCCGGGAAAAAGACTCCGCCTCTTTTTCCGTCGGGCCGACCACGATGAGTGTCCGCCTAAGATGCCGGAAAAGGAGGGATAGAAGAAAGGCCCGGGCCGCACCCTCCAGACCGCCAACCGTGATCCTGCTTCCTCCAAGGGTAATCTTCTCCAGAAGCTCCCTCACGGAGGGATCGCCAGGCTTTCTCATTATCTCAACAAGTTTTCTCACCAGTTCCCCAGAAACAGCAGATCAATCGTTTTTTCTATAATATCATCTCCAATTATTCAAGTATTAAAACATTCTTCACACTTCCCTCCTTCTCTTCCCTCCTTCTCTGTTGACAGGAAAGGCTGTATCAGATAGCGTTATTCTTTACTGAATTCGATGCCCGGCCCGCCCCTCCCTTCCCATCGAGCGAGGGGATACAGGAAGGGGGCACACGTTCATATCGCACGGTAATGATAAAAGGGGAAGGTCATGATCAGCGTCGAAGAAGCCCTGAAAAGAATCCTTGATTCGGTATCTCCTCTGGGATTGGAGAAGGTAAGCATCCTTGACGCCCTCGGACGGGTGCTCGGCGAGGATATTTACGCCGGGCGAGCAATCCCGCCGAAAGACCATTCGGCAATGGACGGATACGCCCTCCGCTCGGATGATACCCGCGGAGCGTCCCCAGGGGATCCTGTTATTCTTGATGTGATTGATGATATTCCCGCGGGAACCATCCCGGCGAAGCGAATCGAAGGGCGACAGGCCGCGCGGATCATGACCGGCGCACCCCTCCCGGGAGGCGCCGACGCCATCGTCCGGATGGAAGACGCCCGGAAGGAGGGAGACCGGGTCGCCCTCTTTGTGGAGGCAAGGAAGGGTCAGAACATCCGGTATGCAGGCGAAGATGTGCAGGCAGGGGAGAAGGTCCTCTCCCGAGGCGAGATCATCAGACCCGCAGAAGTGGGGATGCTCGCTTCCCTCGGACG
>Ga0209212_1006784_pt1 | contig 12946 bp, 13 predicted proteins | sample RifGroC2_FD_183996 | JGI IMG/M metagenome (GOLD analysis project Ga0209212, IMG submission 183996) | Groundwater microbial communities from Rifle, Colorado, USA - Groundwater C2 (SPAdes) (version 2) | ecosystem: Environmental > Aquatic > Deep subsurface > Groundwater | place: Rifle, Colorado...
TTTTTAAAGATCGGGCTGATGGGTTGCGGGGACAGGATTTGAACCTATGACCTTCGGGTTATGAGCCCGACGAGCTACCGAGCTGCTCCACCCCGCGTCAGCGAAGAGGCGAACTATAGCAAAGCATTCCAGCCCCGTCAAACACTATATGCATTTTGTTAGTGTGACATCGCAACGAGCCCACGATGTGTGCTGATGCCGCCCCATGATCTAAGCCGAAAAACCAAGCGGCCAACCCTTAGAAGGCTACCTCAAGCCGCATACCGACCACCCACGCATTTTTTAGGAGGGGATCCATATTGGGGTTGATGATGTATTGCAGCGTTGGTTGCAGCGCGAGCCAAGGCTTAATCTGCGCGCGATAGGTTACTTCCACATCGGTCTCACTGCTATCGGCATTATTGAGAAGCCGGTATTTGCTGCTGGTATGGTTCTCGGTAACCGCAATGCCGGCGATGTCGTCGTCGCGTCCGGAACACAACCCGTGGTAGCGCAATCCCAGGCTTCCCGTCCAATCCGCTTGATGAATGTCCCGGCTCGCCGTACCGAAACGGACAAAGCCGGACAACCCCTGCGCCGAATGGTCTTTTTCGACAAACAACGTGCGTTCAGCCAAAAAATAAGCTCCCTGACTTATGCGACGCAACGGGTTGCCGAGCGCATCTACAGCAGTTGGATCCATATCATCAAAACGCGCAGAGTAACGCCAGAAGCCGATAGCGGTCTTGTTGAAAGATTCATGCTCTTCATGCACCTTCTGTTCGGGTTCGATTAACTCACCCGGCTTGGCTGCGTCAAAAGGCGGCTCGTCTCCCTGCGGCGTGTAACCAAATTCAACGATGGACAGCGTGCCGTCCCCTTTGTTTAACTGGATATGCGTGCCATGCGGGTTGTTCGGGTCGCCCGGCACACCGTCCGTCAAAGCGCCTTGCAGGTAAAAATTCCTGCCGGGAGAAGTGTATTTCATGCGTACCGCCAACGCACCGATCGGATAGATCGGTGGGCCATTCTGGCCGGATTGCGCCATATCATTCGCCATGCCGTACGGGGGTTGGATAAATACGCCGGAAGTATCAGTGACGTAAAACTCGGAATCAATCGGATACAGACCGGCCAGCACCGACAGCCTGTCGTCGGAAAAACTCTTTTGCAACCATGCATGATAAAGCTGCGCGGTATTTGTAGCCGCCTCAATGTTATCCACGCCAACAAAGCCACCGACGTAATTGGTATTGAACTTACTGCCGAGCTGGCTGTGATAGTGGATATAAGCGGATGTGGTATTCCATCCCCATAATTTCTCCATATCCATTTTTATCCTGGCTTCGGTATGCCCCAGCCATGCCGTACCGCGCTTGATGCCGCCCGAAGTGTTCGCCAGCATGTCGCTCTTGTGGGTCAGCTCCACCGCAACGCCCTTGTCATAGAGACCGGAACGCACCCCACCCCAATCGCCTGACAGTGTTTCCGTATTCCAGCCCGGCGCTTTTCCGGTTTCTGCAAACGCGATATTGCTCGCCGCAAGCCAGACAAACATGGCTTTTGCCAATCGATTCGCCATAGATACACTCCAATCCAGTAAAATATCCAATGGAATCACACAAATCGAAACACGTTACCATTATGCATTTGGATATATGCCAACTCAACTTGCCATCTCAACAAATACACCACAGACAATGGCCATGAGCATAACTGACTGGATTGGCAGCGCTGCCGCCACACTCACCACCACCGCCTTTATCCCGCAGGCGTGGCAAATTTGGCACACCAAACACACCGCAGGCATCTCATTGGGTATGTATGCCCTGTTCACACTCGGGGTCGCGCTGTGGCTGGCCTATGGCACCCTGCTGGAATCGTGGCCGGTTATCATCGCCAACTGCATCACATTATTATTGGCCGGCGCGGTGCTAGTGATGAAAATCAAATTCGGCTAGGGCGCAACAATCATGGCCATCACCCCCGAAATAAAACCCAATCAATCTGTCGAGCTACTCAAAGAGCTGCATATCCTGACGCGCGACGGCAAGCTCAACCAGGACAGCCGGCGCAAACTGAAACAGGTTTATCATTTGTATCATTTCATCGAACCGCTGCTCGACGAAGTGCTCGCTGCCAGGCAAGACCTGACGCTGGTGGATCACGGCGCTGGCAAGTCCTACCTGGGTTTCATCCTCTATGACCTGTTTCTGAAAACGCGCGAGACCGGCCATATTTACGGCATCGAAACCCGCGAAACGCTGGTCGGCAAGTCCCGCGAACTGGCTGAAAGACTTGGTTTTGCGCGCATGTCGTTTTTGAATTTGTCGGTGGAAGAATCCATCCACTCGCCGCAACTGCCCGGACAAATCGATGTCATTACCGCGCTGCACGCCTGCAACACTGCCACCGACGATGCGATCAAATTCGCGCTGCACAAGCAGGTAAAATTTATCGTGCTGATCCCGTGCTGCCAGGCCGAAGTGGCTGCGGTATTGAACAAACACAAGAACCAGTCATTCGGCAAAACGCCGCTCTCGGAAATCTGGCGGCATCCGATTCACACCCGCGAATTCGGCAGCCATCTCACCAACGTGTTGCGCTGCCTGCTGCTGGAGGCGCACGGCTATCAGGTGACGGTGACGGAACTGGTCGGCTGGGAGCACTCGATGAAAAACGAATTGATTGTTGCCCGCCGCACGGAAACGCCAAGAAAGAATGCACAGGAAAGGCTCGAACAGATTTTGCGCGAGCTCAATCTGGAAGAATTGCGGGAGCGATTTATTTATTGATAGAGCTGCTGGCCATCTGACTAGGCAAGCCAACGGCGCTCGCCAAGTCATTGGGCATAGCGTGCTGCGCCAATGCCCACACCACATGCTCGCGCACCATCTCCGAGGGATGCTCCGCACGTGATTGCAAGGCTGCGATCCCCGCAGCGCCTTTTGGTGCATTACCCAAGGCCACGGCGATGTTGCGCAGCCATTGCTCGTGACCGATGCGATAGATCGCGCTGCCCGCCAGCTTGCTGTTGAATTCGGCCTCGTCCCACGCGAACAACTCCGCCAGCGGCTTATCGTCCAGCCCGTGGCGCACGGCAAAATCCGGCTCGGCGCTGGCCTGTGCAAAATTGTTCCATGGACAAACCAACTGGCAATCGTCGCAACCGTAAATACGATTGCCGATCAGCGGGCGCAGTTCAACGGGAATGCTGCCCTTGAGCTCGATGGTCAGATAGGAAATGCAGCGGCGCGCATCCAGCCGGTACGGCGCGATGATGGCCTGGGTCGGGCAAATATCGATGCAGCGCGTGCAGGTTCCGCAGTGTTCCTGTTGCGGTGCAGCAACCGGCAGCGGCAAGTTCACATAAATCTCGCCGAGAAAGAACCGTGAGCCGTGTTCGCGCGACAGCAGCAAGGTGTGCTTGCCGCGCCACCCGATACCGGCCTTGCGCGCCAACTCCACCTCCAGCACCGGGGCGCTGTCGGTGAATACGCGCCCGTTGAATCCGGTGACTTCGGCGCGAATTTTTTCTGCCAGTTTCGCCAAACGGTTGCGCATCACCTTGTGGTAATCGCGCCCCAACGCATAGCGCGAGATGAAGGCGCGCTCGCCCTCCGCCAGCACCTGCCAGCTGTCGCGCGCATGGGGCGGCATGCAGTTCATGCGCAGCGAAATCACCCGCAGCGTGCAGGGCAGCAGCTCTGCGGGGCGGCTGCGTTTGGTGCCATGTTTTGCCATATAATCCATCGAACCGTGATAGCCATCGGCCAGCCATTGCAACAGACCGTTCTCCGCAGTTGACAGATCGGTATCGCTGATGCCCACGGCCTGGAAGCCGAGCTCCTGCGCCCATGCGCGTATCTGCGCAACAAGCGCGGCATGATCGATCGATTGAGGAACTTCGTTTTGCATAGTCCGGATGATAGCCGAATCAGATTCACCCTCACCGATGAAGATGCCACTCTCGCGCTGGCGCAGCGCATCGCCGCGCAGCTTAAACCCGGCATGGTGATCCACCTGCGTGGCGATTTAGGTGCGGGCAAGACTACGCTGGTGCGCGGCATGCTGAATGCGCTGGGTTATTCCGGCCGCGTCAAAAGCCCAACCTATACGCTGGTTGAACCCTATCATGTCAACGGGTTAAACTTGCTCCACTTCGACCTGTATCGTCTGCACGACGAAGCAGAATGGCAGGCAGCCGGCTTCCGCGATGAGTTCGACGGGTATAGCATCTTCCTCATCGAATGGCCGGAGAAAGCACAGGGACTGACCCCGCAGGCCGATATGGAAATCAATTTGACGATTCTGAACGAGGGACGCAAAGCGGAGGTTCGTGCCAATACGGAGACAGGCAAACAATGCTTAGAGCAGTTGTAACGCTTCTCACTTTCACAACACTGCTGTGGCTGCCACAAGTATTTGCAGCCGTTGCCGTCAGCGCAGTGCGCGTCTGGCCAGCACAGGATTACACGCGCCTGACGCTCGAATCCAGACAGACCATCCGCCACAACATGTTCACCGTGAGCGATCCAGAGCGCCTGGTCATCGACCTGGAAGATGTCGAGCTCGGCGACGCGCTCAACAGCCTGACCAGGCTGGTCGGCGACGATGATCCTTACATCAAGAGCGTGCGTGTCGGTCAGTTCAAACCCAATATGGTACGCTTGGTGCTCGACTTGAAAAATGAGGTCAAGCCGCAACTATTCCTGCTCAAACCGGTCGGCGAATATGGCTATCGCCTGGTACTGGACGTGTATCCCGCCGAACCGCCAGACCCGCTGATGGCCTTGCTCGAAAAACCCCAAACGCCCATTCTCGAAGCCGCCAGCGCGCCCGCCGCAACCGCTGCGGCAGAGCCCACCACCGCGAAAGAGCCGCCTGACTCGATAGCATCGTTTGCCGAAGAAAAACCAGAGCCGGTTGCAAAACCGACTATCGGCAAAACCGATGCGCAGCCGCCAGCCGCGCCTGCCGGAAACATACCCGAGCTGCGCGCCCGCACCCTGATTGTCGCAATCGATGCCGGGCATGGCGGTGAAGACCCGGGCGCAATCGGCAGGAAGGGTTCACGTGAAAAAAACATCACGCTGGCGATTGCGCGCAAGGTAAGAACCCTGATGGATAACGTGCCGAATATGCGCGGCGTGCTGATCCGCGACGGCGATTATTTCATTCCACTCGGCGAACGCGTCGCCAAGGCGCGCAAGGTGCATGCCGACCTGCTCATCTCCATCCACGCTGACGCCTTCATCAAAAAGACCGCACGCGGCTCATCGGTATTCGCGCTTTCCGAGCATGGCGCAACCAGCGCGGCAGCGCGCTGGCTGGCGAAAAAGGAAAACGAGGCCGACCTGATCGGCGGCGTGAACATTGCAGTGAAAGACCCGCACCTGGCGCGCACCCTGCTCGACCTGTCGCAGACCGCCGCCATCAACGACAGCATGAAACTGGCCAAGCATGTACTGGGGGAACTGGGCGGCATCAACGACCTGCACCGTGGCGAGGTCGAGCAGGCTGGATTCGCCGTGCTGAAATCACCGGACATCCCCTCCATCCTCGTCGAGACCGCCTTCATCAGCAACCCCAGCGAAGAGCGCCGCCTCAACGACGAGGAATACCAGATGAAGCTCGCGAACGCGATCCTCGGCGGCGTCAAACGTTACTTTGCGCAGAATCCGGCATTATCGAAACCGAAGTTCGCGCAGGCGGAGTTTTAGGCCGGAAAAATCCCGGTAGACAAATAACGGTCACCACGATCGCACGCGATGAACGCGATGATCGCGTTCTCGACCCGTTGCGAGATGCGCAGCGCCACGGCCATTGCGCCGCCGGAGGAGATGCCGCAGAAGATGCCTTCCTCGCGCGCCAGACGGCGCGTCATTTCCTCCGCGTCCTGCTGGCTCACGTATTCCAGACTATCCACATTCCTGCCGTCGTAGATTTTCGGCAAATAGGCCGCCGGCCATTTGCGGATGCCGGGAATCTGTGCGCCCTCTTCGGGCTGCACGCCGATGATCCGGATATTGGAATTTTTTTCCTTGAAGTAGCGCGAGCAGCCCATGATGGTGCCGGTGGTGCCCATGCTGCTGACGAAGTGCGTGATCTGCCCTTGCGTATCGCGCCAGATCTCCGGCGCGGTGCCCTCGTAATGCGCGAGCGGATTGTCGGGGTTGGCGAACTGGTCGAGGATGATGCCGCGGCCCTCGGCGCGCAGCTTTTCTGCCGTGTCGCGCGCCAGTTCCATGCTGCCTTCTTTCGATGTCAGCACCAATTCCGCTCCGAATGCATGCATGGTCTGGCGGCGTTCCATGCTCTGGTTATCCGGCATCACCAGAATCATCCGGTAGCCGCGCACCGCTGCCGCCATCGCCAGCGCGATGCCGGTGTTGCCGCTGGTCGCCTCGATCAGCGTGTCGCCCGGCCTGATGTCGCCGCGCGCTTCGGCGCGCATGATCATCGACAGCGCGGGACGATCCTTCACCGAACCGGCGGGATTGTTGCCTTCCAGTTTGGCGAGGATGACGTTCGAGGTGTCGCCGGGAATACGCTTGAGCCTGACTAACGGGGTGTTGCCGACGAAATTTTCTATGGATGAATACATGTGGGTACCTCGAGAAACCGTAGCGAGCGGCTTGAGTGCAAGGCGCACGGAACGGAGCGACGAGACATATCAGATAGATAGGCGAGGAAGCGAGTACCGCGCAACGCAGCAATCAAGCTGCGCAGTAGGTTTATCGATGCACCCATATCATCCTGCTGCCTTGAGCATCTGCCCCACATATCCCGCCACGCCCTGCTCGACATTCAGGAACGGCTTGGCATAGCCGCTGTTGCGCAGCGCCGTAATATCGGCCTGGGTGTAGCTCTGGTATTTGCCGCGCAAGGCTTCGGGGAACGGGATGTACTCGATGAGGCCCTGCTGTTGCAGTTCGGCGAGGCCTAACGCGTTTTTTCCTTCGGCGTTGCGCAGGGTGTTGATGGTCGCCATCGCCACGTCGTTGAAGCTCTGCGCCTGCCCGGTGCCGAGGTTGAAGATGCCGGACTTGTGCGGGTTATCGAGGAAGTACATATTCACCTTGACCGCGTCTTCCACCGAGACGAAGTCGCGCAATTGCCCGCCGTTGGCGTAGCCGTCGCAGCCCTCGAACAGCTTCACCCTGCCTTCGGCGCGGTACTGGTTGAAGAAGTGGAATGCGACCGAGGCCATGCGCCCCTTGTGCTGTTCGCGCGGCCCGTACACGTTGAAGTAGCGCAGGCCGACGATCTGCGCGTTGCGCTTGTGCCAGCGGCGCCGCACGATCTGGTCGAACAGGAATTTGGAATAGGCGTACACGTTGAGCGGCGCCTCGCATTCGCGGCTTTCGCTGAACGTCTTGCCGCCACCGTACACCGAGGCGGACGAGGCATACAGGAACGGCACTTCCTCGTTCTGACAGTAATTCAGCAGCTCCAGCGAATACTGGTAGTTATTCTCCATCATGTAGCGGCCATCGGTTTCCATGGTGTCGGAGCACGCGCCCTGATGCAGCACCGCATTGACCAGACCGTCGAAGAAACCTTCCTGCAATTTCTTCAGAAAATCTTCCTTGTCGAGGTAGTCTGCGATCTCGCAATCGGCCAGGTTCCTGAACTTGTCGGCGTTCCTGAGGTTGTCCACCGCGATGATGTTGTTCTCGCCACGTTCGTTGAGCGCCTTGACCAGGTTGGAACCGATAAACCCGGCGGCGCCGGTAACGATGTAGTACATGGTTTCTCCTTTAACAGGATTGCGGATTGAGGAGCGAGGATCGAGCTAGAAACAGTGATGCCGGTTTTCCTCAATCCTCAATCCACGCTCCTCGATCCTAACGTTCCATATCCCGCACGATCTCTTCGCGACTCACCACCGCCGTGCCCAGCTTGCCGACCACGATCCCCGCCGCACGGTTGGCGATACGCATCGCATCGGGCAAATCCGCGCCGCTCGCCAGCATTACCGCCAGCATGGCGATCACGGTATCACCCGCGCCGCTGACATCGAACACTTCGCGCGTCTGTGTCGGCTCGTGCAGCGCTTCGTTGGCGCGATACAGACTCATGCCGTCCTCGCTGCGCGTGACCAGCAGCGCATCGAGCTGCAATTCGGTGCGCAGCTTCTCTGCCTTGCCATTGAATTCCGCCTCGCTCTTCCAGCTGCCCGCCACTTCGCGGAATTCGCTGCGGTTCGGCGTGAGCAGCGTCGCACCGCGATAACGGGCGTAATCGTCGCCCTTGGGATCGACCAGCACCGGCTTGCCCGCTGCGCGCGCCAGCCGGATCATCTCGGCGATATGTGCCAGCCCGCCCTTGCCGTAATCGGACAGGATCACCACATCCGCTTCCGGCAGCTTGACGCGGAAATCCGCCAGCTTCGCATTCAGCACCTCGTGGCTGGGCGGCGTCTCGAAATCGATGCGCAGCAACTGCTGGTGCCGCGCGACGGCGCGCAACTTGATGATGGTCGAGATGGTATTGTCGCGATGCAGCAGCGCGCTGATATTGTCATGCCGCTTGAGCAATTTCTCCAGGCACGCGCCCGCTTCGTCATCACCAACCACTGACAGCAAGGTGGCCTGCGCGCCGAGCGCGGCGATATTGCGCGCCACGTTGGCCGCCCCGCCGGGGCGTTCTTCGATGCGTTCGACCTTGAGCACCGGCACCGGCGCCTCCGGCGAGATGCGATTGACATCGCCGAACCAGTAGCGATCCAGCATCACGTCGCCGACCACCAATATTTTTGCGCCGTCGAATTCTGGCAACACTGTCATAACGAAGCTCCGATCTCCCGATTGATGTCGAGCAGCGCCTGCAATGGATCAGCTGCCTTGGTGATCGGACGGCCGATCACCAGATAACTGGAACCAGCCTGCAGCGCGGCCTGCGGTGTCATCGCCCGCGACTGGTCATCAAGGCTGGCCTGTGCCGGACGAATACCGGGGGTCACCAGACAAAACTCAGGGCCGCATTGCTTGCGCAGCAGCGCGGCTTCCTGCGCGGAACACACCACGCCATCCAGTCCGCTGTCGCGCGTCAGCTTCGCCAGGCGCAGCACCATCTCGGCAGGCGTGGCGTTGATGCCGATGTCGGCAAGGTCTTGCTGCGTCATGCTGGTAAGCAGCGTCACGGCGATCAGCCTGGGCTGCTGCGCACTGTTGGCGATCGCCTCGTGCGCCGCTTCCAGCATCTTGCGTCCGCCCAGCGCATGCACGTTGACCATCCACACCCCCAGGCTGGCGGCAGCTTTGCAGGCCTGCGCGACAGTGTTGGGAATGTCGTGAAATTTCAAATCGAGAAAAACTTCAAAACCGCGCTGTTGCAACTGCTCGATCAATCCCGACCCTGCAACGGTGAACAATTCCTTGCCGACTTTCAGGCGGCACAGCTCGGGCTGCAGCCGCTCGACCAGCGCCAGCGCCGGTGCGGTGGCGGGGTAATCGAGCGCAACAATGATTTTCGGATCGTTCATGACGCCATTCGTAACGGGATGTCGGTTTCTTCGCTGCGGCGCGGCGAATAGCTGTCCCAGGCCTGGCAGGCCGGGCAATGCCAGTAAAACTGGCGCGCCTTGAAGCCGCAATGGGCGCAGTGGTACGTTGCCAGATTGCGCGTACGTTTGTGCACCAGATCCTTCACCAGTTCGATGTCGGCACGCCGCTCCATCGGCACTTCCAGCAGCCGCGCTTCGAGCAATTTATCCAGCCCCAGCAAGGTCGGATTGCGCTGCAATTCGTCGCGCACCAGCTGGTAGGCAGCAGCCGGACCTTCGTTTTTCAACACGCCGTCGAATACCACATTCATCAAATCCAGCGAATGGTATTTGCTCAGGTACTCGCGCAACAAGGCAATGCCATCCACCTCACGATCCAGGCTGCGATAGGCATTCAACAGGCGCTCTGCCACCAGCGGCAGATACTGCGCATCCTGCGTTTCAATGTTTTTCCAGATGGCGATTGCCTCATCAAGCTTTTCCTCGCTGGCCGACATATCACCCAGCATCATGGTGGCACGCACCGCATTCGGGCAAACCGCCAGTGCCTGCCGCAGATGCCCGCGCGCCGCAGCAATATCATTTTTTGCAATTTCCTCACTCGCCAGTTCGCAATAGAAAAAGGCAGCCTGCCTGCTGAAAGACTGCCCGGATAACGCTGCCAGCCGTTGCGCCACCTCAATCGCCTTGAGCCAGTCATGTTCCTTCTGAAACAACTCCAGCATGAATTCCAGCGACGGTTTGGCATACGGGGTTTTTTCCAGTTCGCGGAACAGGCTCTCGGCGCGATCGAAAATGCCTGCCTTCAAGTAATCCTGCGCCAGTTCAAAAATCGCCTGCTGGCGTTTGTCATCATCCAGGTCGGCACGGTCCACCAGATTATGGTGCATGCGCAAGGCGCGATCCACTTCACCGCGTCGCCGGAACAGACTGCCCAGCGCGAAGTGCAATTCAATGGTTTGCGGGTCGACCTTGACCACCTCGATGAAGGCTTCGATGGCCTTGTCCTGTTGCTCGTTGAGCAAAAAGTTGAGCCCCTGAAAATACGATTGCGGCAGCGTGCTCGACTCCGAGAGCAATTCCTTGATGTCGATGCGAGCAGCCAGCCAGCCCATGCCGAAAAACAGCGGAAAGACCAGCAGCATCCAGGGTTCAAATTCCATAATCAGATACGCGCATCAGGAAGGCTGAATGGGGACTTGCTGAGTTTCGCCAATGTCGGCAAGTTTGTTCTTGACCCGGATATCCCGCTTCAAGCGCGCAATTTCGCGACGCTGCTGTAGCACATTGGAAAACATGGCGAGTACGCCAACAACTGTGCCGGCAGCAAAAAACAGCAGCAGGACAACCACCAGCGAAGACTGCCACTCATAGCCGAAAAAATAGCGCAGCGTGACCGGCTGATCATTTTTGACTGCAAATCCGAGCAGTACGATGAACAATACTATCCGCAACGCCCAATCAAAATAACGCATAGCTTTTACCCGAAAAAAACCGCCACAACGATAGCATAAAAAATGGCGGCTATACCTTGCGATATGCCGCCAAGAATTGAAGATTGCCTTTCTCGTTCGTCTCCTCTCCCGCTTGCGGGAGAGGATTGAGGTGAGGGCTAATTCAGAATCAGCACTTATGCGCGCAGACCCGCTCCCGCAACTCTTTGCCTGCCTTGAAGTGCGGCACATACTTGGCCGGCACTTTCACCTTATCTCCCGTCTTTGGATTACGCCCTTGACGCGGCGGGCGGTAATTCAAGGCAAAAGTGCCGAAACCACGAATCTCGACACGCCCGCCACGCGCCAGCGTAGCGGACAACGTATCCAGAATCACCTTGACAGCGAATTCGGTGTCCTTGGCCAACAGTTGCGAATGCAGTTCGGCAAGCCTGGCAATCAAATCGGAACGAGTCATGATAATAACCCCTGACTCAGGCTTCAGTCTTGCTGCCGCTCATCTTGGCCTTCAGCAATGCGCCTAGATTGGTGGTTCCTGCATTGGAAACGCTTTCAGCAGAAAGTTTCTGCATAGCGGCGGATTCTTCCGCCTTGTTGAGCGCCTTAATCGACAAATTGATACCGCGATTCTTGCGGTCCACATTGATGATCACGGCAGTCACGCTGTCGCCCTCTTTCAGGTGGGTGCGGATATCTTCAACACGGTCGGCGGATACTTCGGAAGCTTTCAGATAAGCCTCAACATCACCTTCCAGCGCGATGGTCGCCCCCTTCGCATCCAGCGCCTTCACCGTACCTGTGACCACGGCTCCCTTTTCGTGTCCGGAAATAAAGCCGCCGAAAGGATCACCTTCCATCTGCTTGATGCCAAGAGAAATACGCTCACGCTCCACGTCGATCGCCAATACCACAGCCTCGACCTCGTCGCCTTTCTTGTAGTTGCGCACCGCTTCCTCACCGGGCTGGCTCCAGGACAGGTCTGACAAGTGCACCAAACCGTCGATGCCGCCATCCAGACCAATGAATACGCCGAAGTCGGTGATGGACTTGATTTGTCCCTTCACCTTATCGCCCTTCTTGTGGTTGATCGCAAAATCGTCCCATGGGTTCGCTTTGCACTGTTTCATACCCAGGGAAATGCGGCGGCGCTGCTCGTCAATTTCCAGAATCATCACTTCTACTTCATCACCCAATGCGACAACTTTGGATGGGTGAACATTCTTGTTGGTCCAGTCCATTTCGGAAACGTGCACCAGACCTTCGATACCTTGCTCGATCTCGACGAATGAGCCGTAGTCGGTCAGATTGGTCACCTTGCCGAACAGGCGGGTGCCTTGCGGATAACGGCGTGCCAGACCGTTCCACGGATCATCGCCCATTTGCTTGATGCCCAGCGAGACACGATTCTTCTCTTGATCGAACTTGAGAATCTTGGCTTCGACTTCGTCGCCCACATTCAGCACCTCTGAAGGATGTTTCACCCGGCGCCAGGCCAGATCGGTAATGTGCAGCAGGCCATCAATACCGCCCAGATCCACGAACGCGCCGTAATCGGTGATGTTCTTGACCACGCCCTTGACAATCGCACCTTCCTTGAGATTTTCCATGATCGCTTCACGGTCGGCGCCCATCGATGCTTCCAGCACCGCACGGCGGGAAACCACCACATTATTGCGCTTGCGGTCCAGCTTGATGACCTTAAGCTCCATGGTCTTGTTTTCGTAAGGCGTGGTGTCCTTGACCGGGCGGATGTCCACCAGCGAACCCGGCAGGAAGGCGCGGATGCCATTGACCATCGCGGTCAGGCCACCCTTGACTTTGCCGCTGACGAAGCCTTCCACGATCCTGCCTTCTTCCATGGCCGCTTCCAGATCATGCCATGCAGCCAAACGCTTGGCCTTTTCGCGCGACAGCTTGGTCTCGCCATAACCGTTTTCCAGCGATTCAATCGCGACGGTGACAAAATCGCCCGCCTTAACTTCCAGCTCGCCTTTCGCGTCGA
>Ga0209212_1006787_pt1 | contig 12944 bp, 11 predicted proteins | sample RifGroC2_FD_183996 | JGI IMG/M metagenome (GOLD analysis project Ga0209212, IMG submission 183996) | Groundwater microbial communities from Rifle, Colorado, USA - Groundwater C2 (SPAdes) (version 2) | ecosystem: Environmental > Aquatic > Deep subsurface > Groundwater | place: Rifle, Colorado...
CGCGCATTCGAAGAGATGAAATGGTTGAGGCATTCCAAACCAATGAAGACATAAAGCTTATGATTATTTCGCTAAAAGCGGGAGGAACGGGGCTTAATTTAACTGCGGCTACAAATGTAATTCATTATGATTTGTGGTGGAATCCTGCTGTAGAAGATCAGGCAACGGATAGAACTTACAGAATCGGGCAAACCCACAATGTAATTGTCCACAGACTCATCACACTTGGAACTTTTGAAGAAAAAATCGATGAAATGATTAAATCAAAAAAAGAACTGGCTGATTTAACCGTCTCCACAGGTGAAAAATTAATCACAGAACTTTCTAATCAAGAATTAAAAGAAATTTTCAGCTTAACAAGAGTTTAAAAAACAAGGCTGAGGAAAGGTAGCTAAAAATGAGGCGCTGTCATTGCGAGCGAAGCGAAGCAATCCAAGAAAATCAGGCTTTTTCATAAAAAAACCTATCCGAAATCATTTATTTTTAGATTGCTTCGTCGGCGCTACGCGCCTCCTCGCAATGACAATAAAAGGATTCGAGCTTCTTGAAAAATAAATATATTGATAATATTTTTTTATGGGATTAAAATTTAACCAAATATTAATTTAACAAGCAATTGAGAAGAGTGGAAATATGAACTTATCGTTAAATCTTTTTAAAAACATTTTTTTTGATGAAGAAGATTATAATACAACGCTATATGAAACTATAATTAAAATAAAGACCATCTAAACTCCCCTTACCTAAAAAGAGGAGTTTTGTTTTTGTGCAAAAATAATAATTAAGGATAAACAAAGATGAAATATTTTTATACAGGCTTATTTCTTATATTTCTGGGAGGTTTAATTTCCATAGCCTTTTCTGAAAAGTTAAAAGCTAAAATTGTTTCTTTATTTTCAGGATTAGGAATGATTTTGGTTTTAATACCATCTTTAAATGTTCTTTTTACGGGCAATACAATTTCAAAAAACATTTATTTCCCCGAGCCTATAGGGAAAGTTAACTTTGTTATTGATCCGTTGAGCGCTTTTTTTATTCCGGTTATTTCCGTAATGTGTTTTATAGGAACTATATACGCTATTGGCTACATTAAGCCGTATTTGAATAAAAATAAACTTACATCTTCGCATTTTTTCTTTTTAAGCCTCTTAATAACCTCGATGCTGCTGGTTGTAACAGTCCAAAATGCTTTATTCTTTCTGATTGTATGGGAAATGATGTCTTTATCATCATTTTTCCTTGTAATATTTGAAAATGAGAAAAAAGAAGTTATCTCCGCCGGTATTAATTACCTGATTACAATGCATATTTCCATACTTTTTATAATAGCCGGCTTTATTATACTCACACTTAAGTCGGGAAATCTTGACTTTGCATTATTTAAACAGGTTTTTGAGTTAAATAATTCTTTGGCAAATATGATTTTTATACTTTTATTTATCGGTTTTGGAATAAAGGCGGGATTTGTGCCGTTTCATACTTGGCTTCCAAAAGCCCATCCTGCTGCTCCAAGCCATGTTTCCGGAATTATGTCGGGAGTTATGATAAAAACAGGCATATATGGGATTTTAAGAATATTATCGCTTATGAGTATTCCGTCTGTTGAAATTTCGTATTTTGTTTTGATTATTTCCGTTATTTCCGCATTATTTGGGGTTCTTTACGCAATAGCTCAACATGATTTAAAAAGGCTGCTTGCATATCACAGCGTTGAAAATATAGGAATTATCGGTATTGGCATTGGTATCGGAATGCTGGGATTGGCTTATCATAATAATTTAATGACAATATTAGGTTTTTCAGGAGGAATTCTGCATATATTAAACCATTCCATCTTCAAGGAACTCTTATTCTTTGGGGCAGGGGCAGTTTATAACAAAACTCACACCAAAAATATCGAGAAACTCGGGGGCTTGATAAAAACAATGCCTTATACAGCTGCTTTTTTCCTTATTGGGTCTGTGGCAATTACAGGATTGCCGCCGCTTAACGGATTTATAAGCGAATTTTTGATTTATTTCGGAATGCTGCATAATTTTGAGATAAAAAGCCCTGTTATCCTGATTATTTCAATTCTGGCAATCGCATCTCTTGCTTTTGTGGGAACTATGGCGCTGCTTTGTTTTACAAAAGCCTTTAGCGTGGTGTTTTTGGGCAATCCAAGAGGAAAAGAAGCCGAATCAGTAAAAGAAGAAGTTTCTCCAATAATGCTTATACCTATGGGAATTCTGGCGTTATTTACGTTTTTAATCGGCTTGTTCCCTCAATACGCTTTATTTTTAGTAAAAAATCCTGTTTATACTATTATTTCAATGAAGGAAACAGTTAAAGCGTTAGATTGCCACGTCGCTTCGCTCCTCGCAATGACAGGGAAAGCCGGATTGTGTTTTATAGGTCTATTCTTGCTTATTTACGCATTAAGAACTCTTTTGCTTAAAAACAAAAATGTATGCAATTATAAAACCTGGGATTGCGGCTATCAGGCAGGGAATAACCGTATGCAGTATACGGCATCTTCTTATGCAAGCCCTTTTTTGTCTTTCTTGAAACCGTTTTTTGTTAAAGAATTTGATACTAAAAAACCTAAAGAATTATTCCCCAAAGAAGCTCATTTTGAGCTGCATATTCACGATATTTTTGAATTTTACCTGATAAATCCTGTAATCAACGCAAATAAAAAGTTTCTTGAGCAATTTTACTGGATTCAGAGCGGAAGTACGCAGCAATATATTCTTTACGGATTAGTTTTCCTGATTATTGCTTTAGTCGGAACAATTTTTTAAATTTACAGGAGTTAAATAATGCTTGAAATTCTATTAAATATAATATTTTTGCTTACATTTCCTTTTCTATTCATAGGAATAATAAACAAAACCAAAGCTTTTTGGGCTGGAAGAAAGGGCGCTTCAGTTTTTCAGCCTTTTTATGATTTTATAAAACTTCTCAAAAAGGGAGAAGTGATAAGTACAACAACATCGTTTGTTTTTGCTCTTTCGCCTTCTTTAATGTTTGCATCAGTTATATTTGCGGGATTGTTAGTCCCTGTTTTCAATCACAGAGCAATATTGAGCTTTGAAGGAAGTTTTATTTTGTTTGCGTATATTCTGGCGTTGGGTAAATTTTTTAGTCTAATAGCTGCTATGGACACGGGAAGCAGCTTTGAAGGAATGGGCGCAAGCAGGGAAGCAAGCTTTTCAACGCTTGTTGAACCCGCTTTTTTCATAATTATGGCGTCAATTATTGCTTTAAGCGGCAATTATACCTTTCAAAGCCTGTCTTTAATACTTCAAAATTCAGGCAGTTTCGGATATTTAATAATTATATTAAGCGTATTCGCTTTATTTATTATGATGCTTGTTGAAGGATGCAGGGTTCCGGTTGACGATCCCAATACGCACCTTGAATTAACAATGATTCACGAGGTTATGGTTCTTGATAACTCAGGACCCGACCTGGCATTTATTCTTTACGGTTCAGGAATGAAAATGGTAATTTTAGCCTCGTTAATCGCAAATTTAATTATTCCAACCGGTTTAAGTCTTTTTTATTCAGTCATAGCTTTTGTAGGAATAATATTTATTCTTGCAATTATTATAGGGACTTTAGAATCGTCTTTTGCAAGGCTAAGAATGACTCATGTGTTTGAATTTATATTTACAATGAGTTCTATTTCCCTGATAATTCTTTCTTTGACGATGATTTCAATGAATAAACACGGGGGTTAAGTAATAATGGTAAATATGCTGATAGTTTTATTCGGGCTAACTATGCTATATATGGCGGCTACAAGCCGTATAAAGGCGCATATAAAGATGCTTTCAATTCAGGGGCTGATATTATTTTTGATATTGTTTCTGGATGAGGATAAAACCAATCTTATAAACCTAATTTTTCTGTCAATAGAAACGCTTCTTGTAAAAACAATATTGATTCCCTTGTTTTTAACTAGAATTTTAAATAAAAATGAGGTTTTTAGAGATAATGAGCCGCATATACCCAATTTTTATTCTCTGGTTATAGCCAGTATTATGCTTTTTGCGGGATTTATGATTTCAAGTCTTCATGGTCAGGGCTTTGAAAACGTTACCGCTTTATACTTTGGAGTTTCGATTTCGACGATTTTAATAAGTCTTTTTCTTATTACGACCAGAAAAAAGATTTTAACCCATGTTATAGGCTATATAATGATGGAAAACGGAATATTTTTGCTATCACTTTCTGTAGCAAAAGAAATGCCGGTCATTGTAAGCATGGGAGTACTTTTAGATATATTTATAGCTGTATTTATTCTTGGATTCCTTATCAACAAAATAAATACGGCTTTTGATGAGCTAAATATATGTGAGTTGTGTAATTTAAAGGATTGTGACTGCAATGATTGAAGTTATATTAATATTTCCGCTTATTGCGTGTTTAATATTGTTTTTTATAAAATCAAAAAAATTGAATGATTTTGCATTAATATCTTATTCGATTTTTCATTTATTTATTTCCATAACCCTTTATTTAAAAAAAATTAACCTTGAAATATCCACTACTAAACTATTTGGAGCTTATTTCAGCATCGATTCATTAAATATATTATTTTTGCTCATATTGTCGGTTATTTTTGCAGGAGTTGCTTTTTATAACAAGAGTTACTTCAAAAACACTGATAGAAGCGATAAAGCTCATACATATTATTCAATAGCAATATTATTATTTATTTTTTCAATGACGGGAACGATTTTAAGCGCGAATCTAGCGTTGTCATGGGTTTTTATTGAAGCAACAACTCTGGCGAGCGCTTATCTTATATATTTTAATAAAACAAAACATGCTCTGGAAGCGGCATGGAAATATGTTTTTATTTGTTCAATAGGTATTGCTCTTGCATTTGTAGGAATAATACTCCTCTCGATAGGAACAGGCAGCATAAATTCGTTATTTTTTAATGATTTATACATAAATGCAGGGAAAATAGTTCCTTTTTGGCTTAAATTATCTTTTGTTTTCATATTGGTTGGCTTCGGGACAAAAATGGGTTTGGCTCCTGTCCATGCATGGCTTCCTGATGCTCATTCAGAAGCTCCTTCACCAGTTTCAGCTTTATTATCGGCTACATTATTAAATTCGGCTTTTTTAATAATTTTGAGATTCTATAAACTAATGGAATTAACTCATTTGGATCATTTTGCAAAAATTTTACTTGTTTCCATGGGGCTTTTATCGCTTTTTGTAACCGCTGTCTTTGTATTTAATATAAATAATTACAAAAGAATGCTGGCATACTCTTCCATAGAGAATATGGGGATAATTGCGATAGGCATAGCTGTTGGAGGATTGGGAATATACGCTGCAATGCTTCATTTATTGGCGCATTCACTGATTAAATCTTCTTTTTTTCTCACGGCGGGAAATATTTTAAAACAATTTAAAATCAAAAAAATAAGTGAAATAAGCGGAATATTAAAGCAGGATAAGCCGACAGGTTGGCTGTGGATTGCATGTTTTGTGGGAATAGCAGGAATACCTCCGTCCCCGTTATTTTTGAGTGAATTTTTGCTTTTAAAAGCAATGATTGAAAGAGATCAAATACCACTTGCGATAATATTTGCAATATTATTGACGATAATAATTTTTGGAATAGGAAAGTCTGTTATCAAAATGAGTTTCGGCGATGTTTATAAACATGAAAATATTGTTAATAAACTTTCTCTGGGAATGTATATACCGCAAATAGTATTTATAACAGCTTCTTTAATATTAGGAATATGTGTCCCGGCTTTTATAAACCAGATAATTAATAACGCCGCTCTGGCGGTTTCAATAACGTAGAGGAAATTTAAACATGAAATGGATAATATCAAAAAATAATCAGGTTATAAGTTTAAATGAAATCCCTGTACTCGGTATAGACGAACTAAGAAATGAAATAATAAAGCAATATAAAACTGATAAAAGAGTTGTAGGTTTTTTCGGATGTGCGGAATATTCTAACGTAAGACTTTACACAATTCTTGCGGATGATAACAAATCAGAGCTTTTAATTTCTTCCGTTCGATTTATGGCGGGAGAAAAATCATATCCGTCAATAACAAAGGATATTTCCGCGTTTCAGATGTTTGAGAGAGAATTTTATGAGGAATTTGGTATTGAACCGGTAGGACATCCCTGGTTAAAACCGGTCAGGTACAGCAAAAACAGATTTGATAAAACTCAAAAAATTGAAAATTATCCTTTTTTCAAAATGGATGGAGAAGAAGTCCACGAAGTGGCAGTAGGTCCTATTCATGCCGGAGTAATCGAGCCGGGGCATTTTCGGTTTATGTGCAACGGCGAAAAAGTTTACCACCTGGAAATTCAGCTCGGGTATCAACATAGAGGCACAGAATCTTTATTTGAAAACAATAATAATTTTGCGCCGCACTTAGCTGAATCAATAGCGGGAGATACGGTTATAGGGCATGCCATCACTTATTCAAACGCTGTAGAAGCTTTGTTAAATATTAAAATTTCTGATAAAGCTGAATTGATAAGAGTCCTTGCCCTTGAACTTGAGAGAATCGCCGTACATATTGGGGATTTGGGCGCAATTTCAAATGATATAGGATATCTTATGGGGAATTCCGTTTTTGGCGCGACAAGAACGTTGGTGATTAATACGCTTCTCTCAATATGCGGAAGTCGTTTTGGCAGAGGATTAATAAGGGTTGGCGGAGTCGCTTTCGATATAGATATTGAATTATCGGAAAAAATTTCAAAAACTCTGGATAAAGTGTTAAAAGATGTTGATAAAATGACAGAAACAATGTTTTCTTCGGCGAGTGTACTGTCAAGACTTGAAAAAACAGGAACTTTAAGCATGGAAAAAGCTAAAATGATAGGATTGGTGGGAATAGCCACAAGGGCATCAGGGTTATCATTAGATGCAAGAGCAGACCACTCATGGGGATGGTATAAAAAGTTCTCTTTTGACAAGGAAATACTTGAAAGCGGAGATGTCTTCGCTAGAACCCACATCAGGTATAAGGAAATAAAACAATCAATGAATATAATAAAAGAGTTATTAAACCAAATTCAGGATTGTAAAGAAGATATATTGCTTGTAAAAAGTAAAAATCAGCTTTTAGGAAACAGTATGGTTGTTTCTATGGTTGAAGGATGGAGAGGAGAAGCAGTACACACGGCTTTAACAAATAATGAAGGTCAAATTTTCAGGTACAAAATAAAAGACCCGTCTTTTAACAACTGGTATGGACTTGCGCTTGCAGTTAGAAACAACGGAATTTCGGATTTTCCTCTCTGTAATAAGAGCTTCAACCTTTCATACTGCGGAAATGACTTATAATATTTGTCGTCATTGCGAGGAAAGCCGAAGGCTTGACGTGGCAATCTAAAATAATTATATAAAGGACAAAAACTATGTTTGACACATTAAAATCAAGAATATATCAAGGAGATCAGGCGATACCCGATATTGAAAAAGCTGTAATAGACGAAAAATTCAGAGGTTTGCCTTTAATTGACCGACAAAGTTGCTCAAATTGTAATGAATGCATAGATGTGTGCCCTACAAACGCCATAAATCAAGATATTTCGATCGATATGGGAAAATGTATATTCTGCGGAGATTGCGAAAGAAAATGTCCGAATAATGCAATAAAATTCACCAATTTCCATAAAATTTCTTCAACGTCACGAGAAAGCTTGATTATAGACTCAAATACAACTCAAGAATCTTTTGAAAGTATTGCGGTTAAATCAACAAAAGAAATTAAAAAACTGTTCGGCAAATCATTAAAACTCAGGCAGGTTTCAGCAGGCGGATGTAACGGCTGCGAAATGGAATTAAACGCCTGCTCTAACGTAAACTTTGATATGGGAAGATTTGGGATTGATATTACAGCTTCCCCAAGACACGCGGACGGATTAATTATAACCGGACCTGTCACGGAAAATATGGCAAAAGCTCTTGAGGATGCATACTTAAGCGTTCCCGATCCCAAAATCATAATACTTACAGGAACTTGCGCTATCAGCGGAGGAGTTTTCCAAAAGTCGGATGTACTTAAAAGAGATTTTTTGGAAAAATATAAAGTCGATCTTTATATTCCGGGATGTCCGGTTCATCCTTTAACAGTTATTAATGGTATTTTGGATTTTTTAAAGTAAAGTTAAAATTAGCAAAATAACAGAAGAGAAAAAGTAAGAAAATATGATAAATCCTGATAAAGCATTAGAAATAATCCTAAATAGTAAGGTCTCATTAGAACATGAAACTATAAATGTTATAAACTCTCTTGGAAGAGTCATAAGCTCGGATATTTATAGCAGTATAGATTTCCCTGCGTTTGATAAATCATCTATGGATGGGTATGCATATAACTCATCAGATAATATAAGTTCTTTTAAAGTTGTTGAAACAATTCCGGCAGGGTATGTGCCTCAAAAAACCTTAAATGCAGGCGAATGCTCAAAAATAATGACGGGCGCAATGATTCCTGATGGCTCAAATAAAGTAGTTCGCGTTGAATTTATCGAAGAAAAAGACGGCTTGATTCATATTACACAGGAAGAACAAAGCAATAATATTTATTATAAAGGACAAGACCTAAAAAAAGGGGATAAAATATTTAATTCAGGAACTTTAATACGCATTCAGGAAATTGCAGCCCTTTCCTCTGTTGGCTTAAAAGAGATTTCTGTGTGTAAACAACCGGTCATAGGTCTAATTCTTACAGGCTCGGAAATCGTTAATGCCGGTGAAGAGCTTGAATCAGGCAAAATATACAACAGCAACGGACCTCAATTGTACAATCAAATCACCTCTATACCTGCAAAATGCAATTATTACGGGATTATAAACGATGACGAAAAAGCAATTCGGGAATGTATAGAAAAAGCTTTTTCTGAATGCAATCCGGTAATAATTTCAGGCGGAGTTTCTATGGGAGATTATGATTACGTCCCAAAAATCCTTAAAAATATTTCGGCTGACTTAAAATTTGAAAAAGTAGCCGTTAAACCGGGAAAACCTTTAGTGTTTGGAGAAAAAAACGGTGTCTTTGTTTTTGGTTTACCGGGAAATCCTGTATCAACTTTCGTTTCATTTGAGGTATTTGTAAAACCGCTTATTTATAAAATGATGGGCTATAATTTTAACCCGCATCTTTGCAAAGGTGAATTAATTGCTACAATAAAAAGAAAAGACGTTGAAAGATTTGAATATATTCCGATATATTTTGACGGTAAATATATTCATCCTGTGGAATATCACGGCTCAGCTCATATCAATGCTTTATGCAAAGCAAATGCTTTTATAACATTAAATAAAGGAGTATTTGAGCTAAACAAAGGTACGATTACAGATGTTAGACAGCTTTAACAGAAAAATTAATTATCTAAGGGTTTCTGTAACTGACAGATGTAATTTGAGCTGCATATATTGTATGCCTGAAGAGGGTATACAGCTTATGAATCATAATGAGCTTTTACGCTGCGAGGAAATTGAAGCTGTAGTTAAAGAGGCAGCCGCTCTGGGAATAAATAAAATCAGGCTTACAGGCGGAGAACCTTTAACTGGAAAGAATATAGAAAATCTTATAGAAAAAATTTACAATATTAATAAAATTGAGCATATTTCAATGACAACAAACGGGACTTTGCTTGCTGACAAAGCAAAAGCCCTTAAAAAAGCGGGTTTGAACAGCATTAATATTTCTCTTGATACACTGGATAAGGAAAGATACGAAAAAATCACAAGAGGCGGCAATATAAATCATGTTTTAGCAGGAATTGAATCCGCAATAGATAACAATTTTATAATTAAATTAAATATGGTCGTGCTAAAAGACTTAAATACAGACGAAATAGAGAACATGCAAAAATTTTGTAATGTTAGAAATATAAAATTACAATTGATTAAATATTTCAATTTAAATGCCCTAAAACAATATAACATCGCATTTGACAGACCACCGGATTGCAACGCCTGTAATCGTATCAGATTGCTCTCTAATGGCGTTTTAAAACCCTGCCTTCATTCTGATCGGGAATATAAAATCGATTTTAACAATATAAGTGCTTCTCTCAAACAAACAATTCTGGAAAAACCTGAAAAAGGTTTTTTGTGTTCACTAAAGCAAATGGCGGAAATAGGCGGATAATGGATAATTTTTCACATCTTGACGGACAGGGAAAAGCCGTAATGGTTGATGTTTTCCCGAAAAATATAATAAAAAGAACAGCAATTGCTTACGGAAAGATAATTTTAAAGAGCAATACTATTCAGCTCTTGAAGGATAATATGCTAAAAAAGGGGGATGCCTTATCCGTAGCCAAAATAGCGGGCATAATGGCGGCAAAAAAAACTGATGACCTGATTCCCCTGTGCCATGGACTTAATTTAGAACACGTTGATATTGAGTTTAAGTTAGTTAAAGATGGTGTTGAAATTAAAAGCTTTGTCACTATATCGGGAAAAACAGGCGTAGAGATGGAAGCACTTACTGCGGTTTCGGTTGCGGCTCTTACAATCTATGATATGTGCAAAGCTGTTGATAAAGAAATGAAAATAGAAAATATTTATCTTGTTGAGAAGAAAAAATATGAATAAATTTAAAATTTTATCAATAAATATCTCAAAGAAAAAAGGAGAAACTAAAAACCCTGTTTCGACTGCTGTTTTAGAAGTGGATTTTGGGATAAAAGGCGATGCTCATGCCGGAAATTGGCATAGACAAGTTTCTTTTTTGGCGCAGGAAGACATAGAAGAAATGATTAAAAAGGGTGCAATTATTAAATACGGTGATTTTGCCGAAAATATAACTACAGAGGGCGTTGATTTGGCAAATTTGCCCGTTGGGACACAATTATTTATTGATGAAACAATTCTTGAGGTAACTCAGATAGGCAAAGAGTGTCACAATAATAAATGCGCAATTTTTCAGCAGGTGGGGGATTGTGTTATGCCTCGCAGCGGGATTTTTGCAAAAGTAATAAAAGGTGGAGAAATTAGTAGTGAAAGTAACTGTTATTACTGTATCTGACAGGGCTTTTAAGGGAATTTACGAAGACTTGTCAGGTTCTGCTATCGAAAAGATTTTAAAACAGCATTTTGATAATATTGAAATTTCTAAAATCATCGTCCCCGATGAAGAAAAACAGCTTTTAGAAGTTCTGGATAACTCCCTGAAGTCTGATTTTGTCATAACCACAGGTGGAACAGGACTGTCTGAACGTGATATTACCCCTGATGTTTGTGAAAAGTACTGTGATAAAGCATTATCGGGAATCGCGGAAATACTAAGAGCCGAGTCTTATAAAGAAACCCCCAATGCAATGCTTTCCCGCGGATTTGCAGGAATTAAAAACAAAACTGTGGTTGTAAATTTCCCCGGTTCGGTAAAAGCGGTAACTTTATGTACAAAAACATTAATCCCTATTATGGAACACACTGTTAAAATGCTGAATAATGAAGCACATTAACTATTTTGTAATATATTTTGTTTTTTAACTTGTATTTATGATAAAAATTCTTTTTTTATAGTATCTTATATATAAACTGAAAGACCATTGCATAATTTCAATTTTTTAACTTTTTGTCATCCTGAGCGAAGCGAAGGATCTGTCTAAATATCAACGCCAGACATATTCTTCGGACTAAAACCCTCAGAATGACATCAAGGCAAAAAGGACATTTTTTATAGTTGTGCATTAGTCTCACTGATTAAACTTATGAGAAGGTTGGACTATGCAAAATAAAAATCGTTTGTTTATATTATGGATAGCTATTGGATTTTTTCTGATAAATTGCTTAAACATGCCGGTATATGCAGAAAATGGAAGCATTGCTATTCCGAAAGCAACTGTTGTAAAGACAGAAACTAATAATAAACCGCAAAACAATATAAGCAATATAGAAAAAATTTTTTATAATCCTGATAAAACAGAATATTTAAAACAATTTGGCTACGAAATTTTTAACGATAAATCTGTATTAACAGATAGCAGCAGAATTTCCAAAGATTATAAACTTAATATTGGCGACAGGCTTGATATTCACTTCTGGGGCGATTCAATTGATATGATAAACCTCAGCGGCAGCGAGCTTATTAAAAATTCAAACGACGTTCAGGTCGATAAAGAAGGAAATATCTTTATTAAAGGTGTTGGAATAATTCCCGCAAAAGGAAAAACAGCATCTTCGGTGGAAAAATCCATTATGTCAGGAGTTTCATCCAAATTTGACAGCATAAAAGTTAAAGCTGTCGTGGCTGATTCGGGAAAATTCCCTGTAATTGTCACAGGAAACGTTAAATATCCCGGCACAGTGTTTGTAAACACCCGTTCAAACATTCTTGACGCTCTAAATTTTGCCGGCGGCATTCAAAAAAACGGCTCTCTTCGAGAAATAATTTATATTAATTCCAAAACAAAAAAAAGAATAACTGTTGACTTGTACGCCTTGATTTTAAATGGAAATTATAGCCAAATTACTTTCGGAGAAGGCGATTTAATTTTTGTTAAGCCTGTAGGTAAAGTAGTGGCAATCGATAACGGAGTTAAAAATCCCGGCATCTATGAATTTAAAACCAATGAAACTCTAAAAGATATTGTTAATTTTTCATCGGGATTTCTTCCGAATATAAACCCAAAACTTATGCAGGTTGAAGGATTTGACTTAGTTAGCGGAGGAAAAAAGGTTTATGATGTCAAATACAGCGATTTATCGCAACTAAAACCCAAAGACGGTGATTTTTTACAATTTAAGAATTTTTATGACCAGCCTGAAAATTTTGTGAATATTTCAGGCAATATTAAAAATCCGGGAAGGTTTCAATATAAAAAAGGACTAAAATTATCTGATGTGCTGAAATCAAAAGACGAACTTTTATCAGGGACTTTTACCGATCAGGCTGTAATAGAAAGAGTCTTCGGAACATCAAAAGAAATTGTTTCAA
>Ga0209212_1006788_pt1 | contig 12943 bp, 12 predicted proteins | sample RifGroC2_FD_183996 | JGI IMG/M metagenome (GOLD analysis project Ga0209212, IMG submission 183996) | Groundwater microbial communities from Rifle, Colorado, USA - Groundwater C2 (SPAdes) (version 2) | ecosystem: Environmental > Aquatic > Deep subsurface > Groundwater | place: Rifle, Colorado...
TTCTACACCCGCATCCCCGACCGCGCGGCGCTGAACGAAACGGTGGCGGCGGTCAAGGCGGTGCGGGGCGGCGGAGCGGGGGGGTTCGTCAACGCGGTTCTGCGAGGCATCGTCCGCGCGGGGAAGGTTCCCGTCCTTCCCCCGGAGGGAGACCCCCGCCGCCTTCCCGCGGAGGGCTCGGCTCCGCGGGACCTTATCGACGCCTTCGCGACGACCCTGGGAGAGGCGGAGACGCGGGCGTACCTCGCCGCGTGCCTCGAGAAACCGCCCTTCGCGGTGCGCGCCAACCCGTTCCGCGTCGCCACGGATGCGTTGGCGATGCGATTCGCCGACGAGGGGAAAGACCCCGCCCCCTGCCGGTTCGCGCCGGACGGCTTCGTTCTCGGAAGGCCCGCCCCGGTCTTCTCGGACGCCGCGTTCCTCGAAGGGGCGTACCTCGTCATGGACGAGGGGGCGCAGCTGATCGCACCGCTGCTCCGTCCCGGGCGGGGTGAGCGGATTCTCGACGCATGCGCCGCGCCGGGAGGCAAGACGACGCACCTGTCCGCCCTCGCCGGAGGGAAGGCGGAGATCCTCGCGGCGGACGTCTCCGCCCTGCGGCTCCGCATGCTGCGCGAGGTGGTGACGCGGACCGGCGCGCCGGGGATCCGGACGGCCCTCCACGACCTCTCCCGGGCTCCGCTGACGTCCTCCTCCGGGCTCTTCGACAAGGTCCTGGTGGACGCGCCGTGCACGGGGATGGGGGTGATCCGGCGGAACCCGGACGCCAAGTGGCGGTTCCGGCCGGACGGGCCGCGACGGATGGGGCGGGTCCAGTCGGCGATCCTGCGGAACGCGTGGGACGCCGTCCGCCGGGGCGGGTTCCTGCTCTACTGCACCTGTTCCCCGTTGAAGGAGGAGAACGAGGAGGTCGTCCGGGCGTTCCTCGCGGAGCGCCCGGAGGCGGCCGTGGCGGACCGCCCCGGCGGAGGGCCGGGTCCCCCGGACGCGTGGACGGCGGACGGATTTCTGCGCCTGTACCCCCACCGGCACGGCACCGACGCCTTCTTCGCCGCGCTTCTTCGAAAAACCCCAGAACCGGGACGTCCCTAGAACTCCCACAGAACCGGGACACTCATTACCCGGCGGAAAGTTCGGAATAGCGGCTCAAAGAGTGTCCCTCTTTTAGAGGAGTTCTAGTGTAGTGTCCCACTAATATCTTGACAATATAGCCCCATGGCAGTAGACTCTGTGGCATGTGGGAAAAAGCGAACGCTCTGATGATGACGAACGAGCAACGGACGACACTGGAATCGTGGCAGCGGGCCGGAACCAGCCCCCAGCGAACCGTCCTGCGGGCGCGCATTTGCCTGTTGGCGGCGGACGGTATGTCGAACAACGCCATTGCGGCCCAACTGTCCACCTCCCGTCCAACGGTGATTCAATGGCGCAAACGCTTCGAGGAGCATGGACCGATGGGCCTGGCCGAGGATGCACCCCACGGCCCGAGTCCCCAGGCTCTTACGCTGGACCGGGTGAAGGCCATTGTCGATGCGACTCTCCAAACGATACCGTGCGATGCCACGCATTGGTCCGTGCGTTCGATGGCAAAAGCCCAAGGGGTCGGCAAATCGACGGTGCAACGGATATGGGACGCGCACGGTCTTCAGCCCCATCGGGTCGATACATTCAAGTTGTCCAAGGACAAGCGGTTTGTCGAGAAATTGACGGACGTGGTGGGGGTGTACCTGAATCCGCCGGACAAGGCGGTGGTGCTGTGCGTCGACGAGAAGAGTCAAATTCAGGCGTTGGACCGGACGCAGCCCGGCTTGCCGATGAAGAAGGGGCGCTGCCAAACCATGACCCATGACTACAAACGCAACGGCACCACGTGCCTGTTCGCGGCGTTGAACGTGCTGGAAGGGAAGGTCATCGGCTCCTGTTATCCGAGACATCGGAACATCGAATTCCGGAAGTTCCTGCGCCAGATCGACGGCGCCGTGCCCGCGGAGTTGGCCATCCACATGATTTTGGACAACTACGGCACGCACAACCACCCCAAGGTCAAAGCGTGGCTGGAAAAGCATCCCCGTTTCCACCTCCATTTCACGCCGACCAGTTCGTCCTGGTTGAACTTGGTGGAGCGATGGTTCGGAGAGATCACGCGCAAACGCATTCGTCGCGGGGTTTTCCGCAGTGTCCCGGAACTCATCGCCACGATCGAAGATTTCATCCAGGTCAACAACGAGAATCCCAAACCGTTCGTCTGGACGAAAAAGGTCGATGCGATCTTGGAGAAGGTCGCTCATTGTAAAGCCGTCATCGGGACACCACACTAGGGACGTCCCGGTTCTGGGGTTCTGGTTCTGGGGTTTGCGGGGACGTGCTACTATCGAACCCGAGAGGGGAAAACACATGGAGTATTACATCGCGCCGTCGCTCCTTTCGGCGGACTTCGGCAGGCTGGCCGACGAGGTCCGGGCGGTGGAGAAGGCGGGCGCCGACCTGCTCCACGTCGACGTGATGGACGGCCGGTTCGTCCCCAACATCACCATCGGCCCGGCGGTCGTGGCGGCGATCCGGAAAGCGGCCGCCGCGCCCCTCGATGTCCACCTGATGATCGCGGAGCCGGAGCGGTACGTCGACGACTTCGCGAAGGCGGGAGCCGACATCATCACCGTCCACGCCGAGGCGACCCCCCACCTCCAGCGCGTCGTCGCCCGCATCCGCGAGCTCGGGAAGAAGGCGGGTGTCGCCCTCAATCCCTCCACGTCGCTCTCCGCCGTGGAATGGGTGCTGACCGACGTGGACATGGTCCTCCTCATGAGCGTCAACCCCGGCTTCGGCGGCCAGGCGTTCCTGCCGTCCACCCTCGGCAAGATCGAGCTGCTCCGCTCCCAGCTCACCCGCGCGGGCATCGACGTCGACATCCAGGTCGACGGCGGGATCAAGGCGGACAACATCGGCCTGGTGGCCGCCGCAGGGGCGAACGTGATCGTCTCCGGGTCGGGGATCTTCGGGACCCCCGACTACGGGAAGACGATCGCCCTGATGAAGCAGAATTTCCGGAAGGCCGTCGGCGCGAAGGCGTAGCCCTTCACCATGAATTGACCCGTTCCGCTCCGCGGCGGCTTATCCCTGCAAGGAGGATATCCTCTTGCCCCTCTCATTCCTCGGCTTCCTCGGGATCGGCGCGTTCACCGGCGCCGTGTCCGGCATGTTCGGGATCGGCGGCGGCGTCTTCGTCATCCCGGCGATGGTCTACCTTTTCGGATTCGACCAGAAGATGGCGACCGGGACGTCGCTGGGGATGCTTCTCCCCCCGATCGGCATCGCCGCCTTCTGGCAGTTCTACAAGGCGGACCTCGTGAACGTCCCGGCCGCACTGCTGCTGGTCGTCGGTTTCGTGGCCGGCTCGTACCTCTCCGCCGGGTACACGATCGGGCTGCCCCAGCTCCTCCTGAAGCGGGCCTTCGGGGGATTGTTGATCGTGATGGGGGTGATCTACATATTGACGGCGCGGTAGGCCGTTGGTACCATTGCTCGTTCCATCGGGATGTGGCTCAGCCTGGTAGAGCACCTGGTTCGGGACCAGGGGGTCGCTGGTTCAAATCCAGTCATCCCGACCATCTTCAAAGGATGTTGCGGGCCGCCGTTCCCGGGGCGGCCCGTTTTTATCACCCTCCTTGACCCGCGGGATTTCGAATTTGCATCCTTGTCGGTAATGGGTAACAATATCGATTATTTTATTCCTCCCCGATTCATGACCCAAGGCAGGATTTTCCGTTGCGTTATCGCGGAAGATTCCGGGGAGGGGGAAATCCGGTACATGTGAATCGCCCACCGCTCCCGCTTAATCGAAGTAGAGGAGTGGCGCCCCGGAGAGCGAAAAGGTTCGAGTGGAATCTATTCGGGATCCTTCAAGTCGTTGAACCGAGGTAAGATATCGCAATGGAAGCGACGATCCTCAGCCGAAGGCGGTTCAACGAGGCGCTGCTGGCCACGCTTCCGGTTTCTCCCTCCGAGATGGAATCGTTGCGCGGCCTGGCCGCGTCGGAAGGGGCGGGATTTCCGCGCCTCCTCGTCTCCCGGGGGGTCCTGACCCCGGAAGGACTGCTCCGCGCCTACCAGGCGCTCTGCGGCATCTCACCGTTCCGCCGCGATGCCGATACGGACCCTCCCCCACCCGCCGAGACTCTCCCGCTCCCCTTCCTTCGCGCGAAGCTCCTGGTCCCCGTGTCGGTCGCCGACGGTACGCTCACCGTGGCGATGTCCGATCCCCTCGACGCCGACGCGAGGGAGGCGGTGGCAAAGGCCACCGGGAAGCGCATCGAGGTGGTGGCCGGGACCGAGGAGGAGATCCGCGAGGCGATCGAGAAGGGGTACGGCGAGGCGGGCTCCTCGATGGAGCGCCTCGTGGAGCAGGTGGGGGACGAGGCGCCGGAAGTCGCGGGCGACGAGCGGGTGGAGCAGCTGATCGGCGTCGCCTCCGAGGCCCCGATCATCCGGCTGGTCAACTTCGTCATGGCGCGCGCGATCGAGCGCGGCGCGAGCGACATCCACTTCGAGCCGTACGAGAAGGCGCTGCGCGTCCGGTACCGGATCGACGGAATCCTCGAGGACGTGGAATCCCCCCCGCGACGGCTCCAGACGGCGATCCTCTCCCGGATCAAGATCATGGCGCGGCTGAACATCGCCGAGAGCCGGCTTCCGCAGGACGGCCGCGTGAAGCTCCGGATCGGCGGGAAGGAGATCGATTTCCGCGTCTCCACGATCCCCACGCTGTACGGGGAGAGCGTCGTGATCCGCATCCTCGACCAGGCGTCCGTTCCGCTGAACATGGAGACGCTGGGCTTCTTCCCCGAAACGCTGTCGACCTTCCGGCCGATGGTCTCCGCGCCGTACGGGATGATCCTGGTGACCGGCCCCACCGGCAGCGGGAAGACGACAACGCTCTACGCCGCCCTGCAGGAGATCAAGTCTTCCGAGCGGAAGATCATCACCATCGAGGACCCGGTGGAGTACCAGATCCCGGGCGTCATCCAGATCCAGGTGAAGCCGCAGATCGGCCTGACGTTCGCCTCGGGACTCCGCTCCATCGTACGGCAGGACCCCGACGTGATCCTCGTGGGGGAGATCCGCGACCGCGAGACCGCGGAGATCGCGATCCACTCGGCGCTCACGGGGCACATGGTGCTGTCCACTCTCCATACCAACGACGCTCCCGGAGCGGTCACGCGCCTGCTCGAGATGGGGGTCGAGGAGTACCTGTTGCCGTCCGTTCTCATCGGCGTGCTCGCGCAACGGCTTGTACGCACGATCTGCGAGGATTGCGCCGTCCCGCGCGAGATATCTCCCGCGTTGCGCGAGGATCTGCTGCGCGAGGCCGGCTTCGTTCCGGAGGGGAACCTTCGGATCGGGCGGGGCTGCGACGCCTGCGGGGGAACGGGGTTCCGGGGGCGGTCGGGAATCTTCGAGCTGCTGCCGGTCAGCGACGGGATCAAGGAGCTGATCCTCGCGCGGGCGGACGTCGGCGCGCTGCGGGCGAAGGCGGCGGGGGAGGGGATGCGGCCCCTGCGGGAGGGCGGCTGGGAGAAGGTCCGGCGGGGAACCACGACGATCGAGGAAGTCCTGCGGGTTACACGGGCGGGGTAGGCGATGGCGGTCTTCGGCTACAGGGTCACCGACGGATCCGGCCGGATCTCCGAGGGTGTGATCGAGGCGGCGGGGGAGGCGGCCGCCCGGGACCGGCTTCGGGAGAGGAGCCTCACGCCGATCCGGGTGTGGGCGGCCTCGGCGTCGTCGGAGCGGAAGGGAGGCGAGGCGCCGCCGCGCGGGGCCGGCGGGCGCAGGACGCGGAAGGAGCTGCTCCCGTTCCTCCAGGGGTTCCGCACCCTCCTCACCGCCGGTGTTCCGATGGACCGCGCCCTCGAGATGATGGCCGACCTGTTCCGCGGCGGGCCGATGGGACCCGTCGCCGTTTCCCTCCTCCGGGAGGTGCGCGCCGGATCTTCCCTCTCCGACGCGATGAGCAAGGCGCCGGGGGCTCCGTTCAACCGCTTTCTCGTCCAGATGGTCCAGGCGGGGCAGGCGACGGGCCGGCTCGAGGAAGCGCTCGACCAGGCGTACCGCTTCCTCGAACGGTCCAGGGATTTTCGCTCCAACGTCCTCGGATCGCTCCTCTACCCGATCATCCTGCTCGTCGCTTCGATCGTGTCGGTGATCCTGCTCGTCGTCTTCGTCGTCCCGCGCTTCGCCGGCGTGTTCGCCTCCTCGGGGGTGCTGCTCCCCCTCCCCACCCGCGCCCTCCTCGCCGTCAGCACGTTTCTCGAGGCGAATTTCCTCTACCTGCTCGCCGCCGGGGGCATCTTCTTCGCGCTCGCCCGCGGGGCGTTGTCGCGTCCGGAGGCCCGCCGGGACTGGGATCGGGGAAAGTTGACGTGGCCTCTCGTCGGGGAGACGGTGACGGCGATGGAGACGTCCCGCGTGATGCGGTCCCTCTCGTCGCTCCTGTCCGGCGGCGTGCCGATCCTCCCCGCCTTCGTCATCGCGCGCGAGGTGAGCGGGAACTCCGCGATCCGGGAGGGGATGGAGGCGGCGCGCCTGAAGGTGCAGGGGGGCGCCAAGGTCGCCCGCGCTCTCGGGGAGACGACCCCGTTCCCGGAGCTGGCGCTCCAGATGATCGCCGTCGGAGAGGAGACGGGGCGGCTCGAGGAGATGCTCGCCTCCGTGGCCGACACCTACGAGGACCGGGCGCGCCGAAGCCTCAAGAACTTCCTCACGATCCTCGAGCCGGCGGTGATCCTCGCGATGGGGCTGCTGGTGGGGTTCATCGTCTTCTCGATGTTCCTCGCCATCTTCCGCCTCAACGAGGTCCCGTTCTGATGCGCAGCGAGGGATTCACGCTCGTGGAGCTGATCGTCGTGCTGGCGATTCTCGCCGGGCTCGCGGCGCTGGTCGCGCCTTCCTTCTCCCGGACCGTCGCATCGGCGCGGGTGCGGACCGCCGCCTCCGACGTGCGATCGACCTTCGCCCGCGCCCGCGCGCTGGCCGTCGCCTCCGCGCGGGAGCGCTCCGCCGTCTTCGATCTTTCGCGGGGGGGATTCGGCGTCGACAACGAGGCGGTGCGGCTTCTGCCGGGAACGATCCGCCTCGGAGCCGTTCTCCCCGGGGGGGACCGCCAGGACCGCGGAAGCGTCCGGGTCCGGTTCTTTCCCGACGGAGGCGGCGAAGCGGCGGAGATTTCCGTGACGGCGCAGGACGGCGGGGCGTTGCGCGTGACGGTGGATCCGCTCACGGGGTTGGCGGAGGCGGGAATATGACCGTCCCGCGCCGGGGAGACCGGGGGTTCACGCTTCTCGAGGTGATCGTCGCGATGGCGCTCTTCGCGGCGGGGATCGTGGCGATCTCCCGGCTTTTCACCGGCTCGCTGCGCCTGTCGGGAGGCGCGCGCGACGCATCCGCCGCGGCGATCTACGCCCGGCAGCGGATGGAGGAGGCGCTGCTTGCGCCCGATCCGGCCGAAGGGGTGGAGCAGGGCGCCTTCGGCGATGGATACCGGTGGAAGCTTGCGACCTCGTTCGAGCCTCCCAAGGAGGAGACGCCGTACGACGAGATCCGCTACCGGGTCACGGTGACGTGGAACGACGGTGGAGATGAGCGTGCGATGGAGATCCTGGCCGAGCGGTGGCGATGGAGGAAAACCGATGCCGGCGCCTGATTCCAGTGGAGCGTCTCGCAGGCGGGGATTCACGCTCCTCGAGCTCGTCATCTCCCTCACGATCCTTGCGATGCTCGCGGGGAGCGTGGCGGCGGGGATCCGCCTCGCCGCCGGGTCGATCGAGCGGGGGGAGGCCGTGACCCGGGAGGCCGCGAGGCTGCGCGCCGCCGTGGGGATCTTCGAGCGTGCGCTCATGTCGGCGGACCCGATGCCGATCCCCGTGGGGGATAATACGACCTCGTACTTCGCGGGGGAGGAGAAGAGCGTCCGGTTCCTGACTTCCGGTGCGCCGTCGGCCCTCCACGGGGGTGGGTTGCGCCTGATCTCGTTCTTCGAGCGGTCGGGCGGCGGGGGGAGCGGGATCGCCGTCGCGACGGCGTCTCCGTTCCGGGCCGAGGGGGCGGAAGGCTGGCAGGGGCGGGAGGATTACGGGATGCTCGTCCCGGACGGAGCGGAGCTCGCATTCACCTACTCCGCGGGCCCGACGAAGGAAGGGACGTGGGAATGGGTCCCCGCGTGGGATCTGAAGGAGACGGGCCGTCTTCCCGCCGCCGTGCGGGTGGAATTCAGCGTGCCGTCCCCGTCCGGCCCCCGGAAGACCGCGTTCGTCGTTCCGGTGCCCGCCGGGAGAGGGGCCGGGGGATGAAGGGAGCAGGTTCCGACCGCGGGATCGCGCTCCTGCTCGTCCTGTGGGCGCTTGTCCTGCTCGGCACGCTGGCCCTCGGTTTCTCGTGGTCGATGCGGACCGAGGCGATGGCGGCGCGCAACGGGATCGATGAAACGCGCGCCTGGTTCCAGGCGCGGACGGGGGTGAACCGGGCCGTCGTGCTGCTTGCCTCCCGGTCCGCGGACAACGTGCTGGCGGCGTCGATCGCCGGAGAGGACGGCGACGTCTCGTACGGGATCCGGGTGGAGAGCGAGAGCGGAAAAGTGGACGTGAACCTCGTCGGCGAGGCGGTCCTTCTCGAGATCCTGAAGAAGGGAGGGCTTCCGGAGGAGGAGGCGGAAGGAGTGCGGGACGCGATCCTCGACTGGAGGGACGAGGACGACGTCCCCCGTCCCCGCGGGGCCGAGCGCGCGGAGTACGCGCAGATGACCGAGCCGATCACGCCGCGCAACGGGAAGATCCGGGGCATCGGCGAACTGATGTACGTGAAGGGGGTGACGAAGGATTTCCACGAGGCGTTTCTTTCGAGGGTCTTCACGGCGCACGGGAATGCGGCCCGGCTGAACTTCCTGCGCGCGCCGGAGATCGTCCTGCGGTCGCTCCCGGGTGTTTCGCCCGAGGCGGCGGACCGGATCGTTGCGGGACGCCTGGCGGAACCGCCGATCTCCGCCGCGGACCTTGCGCCGATGGTGGGGCAGGGGCTGCTCACCGCGCAGGGACTGACCCTCCTTTCCGGCGTGTCCGCGTCGAACGTCTACACGATCACCGCCACGGGGAGAGCGGGAAACGACGTGACCCGCGTCGTTCGGTGCCTGGTGGAAGTTTCGGGTTCCGGGGAAAAAGGGGTTAAGATGCTCGGGTGGCTCGACAAGGCGCCTCGGGAGGAGGGAGGATGAAGCGGTTTCGCACCATGATCGGGATCGACCCATCCGGCGGGCGCCTGGCGATCGCGGCGGTGCGCCGCGGGATCGGCGGCCCATCGCTCGCCGTTCCACCCGTGTGGTACGAGCCGAGAACCGCGAAGGAGGCCGCCCGCTTCGAGGAGATCGAGGGGATCCTCAGCGAGTTCGTCGCCCGCAACGGGCTGGTCGGCGCCGGCGCGGCTCTCGTTCTGCCCGCGGAGCGGGTGTATCTGGCGCGCGCGACGTTTCCCCCGATGAAGGACAGGGACCTGCGGGACGCCGTCGGGATGGAGCTCGAGCGCCTATTCCCCGTGCCGCCCGCGGAGCTGCGCCACGGATTCCGGCGGCTCGCCGGTCAGTCCGCGGCGGGAAAGATCACCCTGGTCGTCGCGGCGACCCCCTCGGAATATATCGAGCAATGGGAGGAGATCACCACACGGGCGGGCCTTTCGCTGTCCGCCGCGGTCCCCGCGGCGTGGGCGGTCGGCGCCGCGCTATCGGGGCCGGGAGGCCCGTCGGGGGAGCCTGGCCGCACGGCGGCCGTGCTCCGCTCTGCGGGTGCCGCGGTGGAATGCACCCTGTTCGCCTCCGGCGAGCCATTCTTCTGCGCCTCCGGCAAACCGGTTTGTTGGCAGACGTCTGCGGATTGCCAATTGTTCGCTTCCGGCGAGCGGACCTCCTGCGCCTCCGGCCCCTGTTCGCCGGAATCGGCGCTCGAGGAAGGGCTCTCGCTTGCGCGTGTCGGGTTCGTCGACCCGCCGTCCTCCGCCGGGGATGGACCCGTCGACCTTTACGTTCCGCAAGGATGGTGCGGGCAGAAGGGGAAGGAGATCGAAGACGGAGGCGTCGTGTTCCGGGTCTTGGGCGCGTTGGATCGCGTGGCGGTATCCGCTCTGTCCGGCGCGGTCGCGGGGGAGAGCGGCGCGGCGCCGGATCCGTTCGCCCTCCTTGGCGCATTCGGCGCTGCGCTCGGCGAGGGGCGAATGGACCTGCTCTCCCCGCCGCAGGACGGGTCCGTCTCGGGGATCTCCCGGGCGTTCCTCGGAGCGGCGGCGGCGGCGGCCCTCGCCTTCGGGATCGCGTGGCCTTCCGCCGTCGCCTGGAAGGCGAAAACGGACCTTGCGATGTTCGACGCGCGGGTCGCCGCGCTGCGCCCCTCCGCGGAGCGGTACGAGGAGACCCTCTCGGATCTCGACGACGCCCAGGGACGGATCGCCGCGCTGCGGGAAGAGGCGTCGGCGTCCGGGGAGACGCTGCAGATCCTCCGGGATTTGACGGACCGGCTCCCGAACGGCACCTGGCTCCTCGCGCTCCGGCTGGAGGGGAGGAAAGTGGATATCGAGGGGCTTTCCCCGTCGGCCAGCGAGATCTTCCCCGCCCTCACGCGGGACGGCCGGTTCCGGTCGGTGGAGTTCGGGGCGCCGATCACCCGGCAGGCGGACAATATCGAGCGGTTCAAGATCCGCGGGGAGTACGTCACGCCGCCGCCCGCTCCGGCGTCCCCCCCGGCGGGAGCGGTGCGATGAGCGCGGCGGGTGCGATCTCCGCGCGGATTTCCGCCCTTTCGAGGCAGGAGAAGGCGCTGTTGGCGGCGTGTCTCCTGGGCGTCGTCGCCTTCGCCTCCGCGAGGTGGGTGGTGATGCCGGCGCGGGCGGAATACCTGAGGAACCGGGCCGCGATCCCCGCGCGCCAGGCCGTGATCGCGCGGTACGAGGCGTTCCGCCAGGGACAGGACCGGATCGACGAGGAGCTGTTCGACCAGGTCCGGCGGATGGAGAATTGGGAGGACGGCCTCCTGGTGGGAGAGACCTCGTCGGCGGCCGGGGTCTTCCTCCAGGGGCTCCTGAAGCCGCTCACCCAGCGGGCCGATACCCGGGTGACGTCGATCCGGGCGCTGCCCCCCGTGAAGAAGGGGCCGTACGCCGAGGTGGCGGTGCAGATGGAGATCCAGACCACGACGGAGGGGCTGGGCCACCTGCTGGCCGATCTCTCGCGGCAGCCGAAGATCCTCCGTGTTCGAAAACTTTCCGCGACCACGGGCGCCTATTATGCGGGGCAGGTGCAGCGCAAGGAGACGGTCGTCGTCTCGATGGTGGTGTCCGGCCTCTCCGCGGCGCCGGCGGACGATAAGATCACGGGAGGCGGGGAAGAGTGAAACGGCCCGCCCTCGCCACCCTCGCCCTCTCCCTGCTGGCGCTCCTCTTCGGATGGGAGACGCGGCAGTCGTTGCAGGGGTCTCCCGGCGGGCAGGACAACGCGGCGGCGGCGCAGATCGGGGTCTGGCACCCCGGGGTCTCCGCGCCCGACCCGCAGCCCCCTCCGGACCCGACGCCGGTGGCGGCGGCCGTTGCGGCACGCCCGCTCTTTCGGGCGGACCGGCAGCCGTTCCGCGAACAGGCGGCCGCGGCGGTCGCCGCGCGGAACTACGATACGGAACTCTCCCGGTTCATGCTTCTCGGGGTCCTCGGGTTCGGGGAGGGACCGGTGGGCGTCGTGACCGGCAAGACCGGGAACAAGACGGATCGTTGGGAAGTGAAGGCGGGGGATGCCTTGCCGGGGTTCACGGTGAAGGAGGTCGGGATGGATGGGTTGCGGCTGATGGCGGATGACCGGGAATTCCTTCTGCCGCTCTTCGCCGGAGCTCCCACGGCGGCGGGAGGCGCTCTCCGGACCGAGGCCACCCGTGGCGGCGCCACGTCTCCGGCCGCCGCGCCGGGATCGCCCGCCGCCGCGAAGCCGGCCGTGTCCGGCGTGCGTCCGGCGCCGGCGCCCATGCCCGCACCGCCGCCGGCCCAGCCGCGGACCGCTCCGAACTTCACTCCGTCGTACAGGCCGCCGGGCGTGTCCCCGCGGTTCGTCCCGGGAAGGCGATGAACGAAGACCACGGAACGGGGAGAAAACGAATGAAACGCATCGGCTGGATCTTCTGCGCCGCCGCGCTGTTCGCGGCGAACCCCGGCATCGCCGAAGAGGCGCCGCCGCCGGTCGCCCCGACGGAGATGACGGCTCCGTCGTTCTCCGACGCTCCCGGGGCCGATGACGCGGGAGCCATCGCCCCGGCGGAGATGACGGCACCGTCGCTCCCCGCCGCCCCCGGGGCCGATGACGCGGGATCCGCCGTTCCGGCGCCTCCCGCGCCGCCGGTACCCGGCGTGCCGCCTCCCGCACCGCCGGCGCCCCCGGCACCGGCGTTCCCGGCCGCGATGTCCCCGTCGCCGTCGATGCCCGTCCCGCCGGTTCCGCCCGCGCCTTCGCCCGCGCCGGCGGTTCCGTCGCCGGGGGGAGCCGCTCCCCTGTTCGGGTCCCCGCCCTCGCCCGCCCCTCCCCCCGCGGTGTCCCCGCTCCGGAGGCAACCCGTCGCCCCCGAAATTTCCCCGTCCGCCGGGACCGGCCCCGGGTTCTTCGTCAAGTTCAACAACGCGGACATCTACGAGGTGATCCACACGCTGGGCCGCACCGCGGGGATCAACTATCTGATCGACCCGCGCGTCCGGGGCGTGGTGAACGTGCACACCCAGGGAGTCGTTCGCAAGGAGGGCGCGCTCGACCTGCTCTTCGCCATCCTTCGCGTCAACGGCGCGACGGCGGTCAAGGAGGGGGATACCTACCACATCATCCCGATGACCGAGGCGAAGTCGGAGCCGCTCCTCCCGTCGTTTCCCGGGGACAACGCGG
>Ga0209212_1006789_pt1 | contig 12942 bp, 11 predicted proteins | sample RifGroC2_FD_183996 | JGI IMG/M metagenome (GOLD analysis project Ga0209212, IMG submission 183996) | Groundwater microbial communities from Rifle, Colorado, USA - Groundwater C2 (SPAdes) (version 2) | ecosystem: Environmental > Aquatic > Deep subsurface > Groundwater | place: Rifle, Colorado...
CGCGCGAGGTGAACGACGCCAAGCCGCACTGGGTGCTGAACAAGGTGAAGGCAAAGTCGGAGCGTTTTAAAAATCCGGTGATCGGTTGCCTGGGGCTGGCCTTCAAGGCCAACATCGACGACCTGCGCGAGTCCCCCGCCATGGAGATCACCCGGGAGTTGATCCGGTCCGGCATCGGACGGGTCATGGCTTGCGAGCCCAACGTGCACGGGGGCTTCGATGAGTTCCCGCTGCACGAACTCGGGGAAGTGCTAAGGGAGGCCGACATCCTGCTCCTTTTGGTGGACCATGAGGAATTTCAGGAACTGGACCGTGAACTGCTCAAGGAAAAGGTGCTAATCGACACCAGGGGCGTCTGGCGCTAGTGGCTACAAACCCTGGGGCGCTTGAGCTAGCCCAGAATACAGCAGTCGAGGTGGCAATGATCGGCATCGAAAACGGCCAGTACAACATAGGACACATCTGCAGCCGCCAGCAGTGCGAACTCGGCAAAGGGGCTAAGACCGCCTTCCGATGGATCTCGCCACGCCAGGAGATCATCGACTATAGTTTTGCCGATCTGGACGCGGAGTCGAGCCGGTTCGCCCAGGTGTTGCAGACGCTCGGCTTCGCCCCCGGTGAGATACTGTTCACCTTTCTGCCCAAGGCGCCCGAGCAGTTCTTCACTTTCCTGGGGGCGCTGAAGCTCCAGGTCATCTGCGGAACCCTTTTCTCCAACTTCGGCGACGAGGCCATCCTGGACCGGTTGGGGGATGCCAAGGCCAAAGGGGTGGTGACCAAGAGGAGCTTCCTGAAGAAGCTCGGCAGGATCCGCGACCAGCTCCCGGACCTGGAATACCTCATCGTCATCGACATCGAGCAGCACCTAGCGACCGACATCCTGAGCTATCCGGCGCTGATGCGGGAGGCCTCCGGCGACTTTACCGCGCCGCCTACCCCTGCCCACACCCCCTCGGTGTTGCACTACACCTCGGGGTCCACCGGCAAGCCCAAAGGGGTGCTGCACGCCCACCGCAGTGTTCTGCAACAAAGCAGGACCGCCGCGGAGGTGCTCCAGCTCGGCGACACGGACATCTTCTGGTGCACCGCCGACCAAGGGTGGGTCACCGGGACCTCCTACGGCATCATCGGTCCCTGGAGTCTGGGGGTGACCCAGATCCATTACGGCGGAGGCTACGATGCCAAGCTCTGGTTCGACCTATTGCAGAATGAGGCGGTAACGGTCTGGTATTCGGCTCCCACGGCCCTGCGCATGCTGATGCGGGAAGACGCCGCCCTTTACCGGCCCTACCGGCTGGGGGCTCTGCGGCACATTTTTAGCGTGGGCGAACCGCTCAACCCCGAGGTGATCAACTGGGCCCGTCTCACCTTGGGCCAGGATATCTACGACACCTGGTTCCAGACCGAGACCGGCGCCATCATGATCTCGAACCGGCCTGGAATCGAGATCCGGCCCGGCTCCATGGGACTGCCGCTGCCAGGAATGGAGCCAGCCATCATCGCCGATGACGGGGAGATCCTGGGGAACGACCAGCAGGGCAACCTCTGCCTCAAGAGCGGCTGGCCCTCCATGTTCGCAGGCTACCTGAACAATGACACAGTCTACCGTCAAAAATTCAAAAACGGCTACTACTACACCGGCGACACCGCGCTCAGGGACGCCGACGGCTACTACTGGTTCAAAGGGCGTAGCGACGACGTGATCAACACAGCGGGGCACCTGATTAGCCCCTTCGAGGTGGAAAGTGCCCTGCTGGAACTGGAGGAGGTGGCCGAGTCAGGCGTGATCGGCGCTCCGGACGAGCTGCTCTACGAAAAGGTGGTGGCCTTCGTCCACCTCCACAAACAGTACGCTTGGTCCAAGGAGCTCGAGGTCAGGATCAGGCTGCACGTCAGCAACAGGGCGTCTTCTATAGCGACGCCGCAGGAGATCATCGTAGTCGGCGGGATACCGAAGAACAAAAGCGGCAAGATCATGCGCCGCGTCCTGAAGGCACGCTACTTGGGACAGGACGTCGGGGACATTTCAACGCTGGAGGAGTGAACATGGAGTTACAGGAGAAGCTGAACGAGATTTTTTGCCAGGTATTCGATGACGACGATATCAGGATCTTGCCCGAGATGACCGCCAACGACGTGGAGGGGTGGGACTCGCTGTCGCACGTCAACCTGATCGTGGCCATCGAGAGCAGATTCGGAATCGATTTTTCCCAGAAGGAGCTGCTGACCTTCAAGGATGTCGGCGACCTCTTGAACTGCATCCGCGGCAAGATAGCCTCCTGATCCAGCAATCATGCCATTCAACTCGCTAAACTATCTGCTGTTTCTGCCCATCGTCTACCTGGTTTTCCACTTCGCTCCGGAGCGGGCCCGCTGGGTCGTCCTGATCGTTGCCAGCCTGTTCTTTTATGCCTTTCTCGAGGTGCCGTACCTGCTGGCGGTCCTGCTGCTGGTGGCCCTGACCAGCTATGGTTTCGGCATCTGGCTGGACCGGGCGCGAAGCGCCCGGGCGAGACGTGCCCTGCTCTGGGGCGGCGTAGCGGCCAACGTGACTATCCTGGTGGCCATGAAGTACCTGCCCTTTTTGTCGGAGAACCTGCGGGCGCTGGCCGCCCTGCTTGCCCTCGACAGTCAGATCCAGCCGGTCAGGGCTTTCGTCGCCATCGGCGTCTCCTACTACGTGTTCCAGGCAATCTCGTATCTGATCGACATATACCTGGAACTGGAGAAGCCGGAGCGGCACCTGGGCTACTTCGCCCTTTACCTTTCCTTTTTCCCGAAGATGCTCCAGGGACCCATCGAACGGGCAGGAGACCTGCTGCCGCAACTCAAAAAGCCCTACCGGTTCGACTACGACAACGTGCGTTACGGCCTGCTGCTCTTCCTCCTGGGGCTTTTCAAGAAGGTGGTCCTGGCCGACCGGCTCGGGCTTTACGTTGACGCCGTCTACAACGACGTCCATTCCTTTACCGGTTTGCCACTGGTGCTGGCCACCTATGCCTACGCCTTGCAGATCTATCTGGATTTCTCCGGCTATACCGACATGGCGCTCGGTGCCGCGCGGCTTTTCGACATCAAGCTGACCCAGAATTTTAACCAGCCTTACCTGGCCACCTCGGTGGCCGATTTTTGGCGCCGCTGGCACATCTCCTTCTCGCGCTGGATCCTGGACTACATTTTCAAGCCGCTGCAGATGCAGTGGCGCAACTGGAAAAACTGGGGCAGCGCCGCTGCTCTGGTGGCGGCCTTTCTGGTGTCGGGGATCTGGCACGGCGCCAGCTGGGGCTTTGTGGTCTGGGGCGGGCTGCATGGCCTCTACATGGCTGGCTCGGTGTTCTACCGCCCTTACCAGAAGAAGCTGCACAAGGCGCTGGGGCTTGAGAAGACCAGGCTGTTGAGATGCTGGCAGGTCCTGGTGACCTTTCATCTGGTCTGCTTCGCCTGGATCTTTTTCAGAACCTCGACCCTTGCCGACGCAGTCTACGTGATCAGGCATTTCGCGGTTGGCGCGCCCCCGACTTCGCTCACCTCCCTCAAGGTGGCCATCAAGCCCCTGTTTATGAGCACTGGGTTCGGCGAGTTCAAGGTGCTGCTCGCGGCGGCGTTCGTTTTGCTGATCATGAACCAGCTTTTGTGTGGCTTACGGTCCGGGAGCGCCTCTCTTTCGGCTATTCCCGGTTACCGGCGCTGGATCAGCTACTACTTGCTGGCGGTCGGGGTTGTATTCTTTGGCATGTACAATTCGGCTTCGAGTTTCATCTACCTGCAGTTCTAGGACCTCTGAATGAAAACGCTGCTGTTCAAAATCGCCATCTTCTCCCTGCCGTTTCTTCTCTGGCTGGTCCTCCTGGTCCTGGTTGACCCCTTCGATTTCTTCGTTGTGTCAAAACTGATACCGGCCGAGGTGAAGAGAAGAACCTCCTATAAGCTGAACTCTCGGCTGTGGAAGGCCGTCGAGTTCCAGAGGAACCCCGCGCCGAACATCCTACTCGGGGATTCGAGGACCGACCAGATCGACGCCAAACTGATCTCCAGCAAAATGGGCCAGAACTTCTACAATTTCGCCCATGGCGGTGGGAGCCTGGCCGAGGCCATCAGCACCTTTCACTATGCCCGAAAGTGCACCGAGCTCAGGAGCGTCTACATTGGGATAAATTTTAACCTGTACAACCGCTACAACAGTGCCAACCTCTTTTCCGGCGCGGAGCTGATCGCCAACGACTACAGGTACTATCTCTTTAACAAATCCGTGGCAGAGGGGCTTTTGTACAACCTGCTTTCCTGGCAGAGTGGGAGGGATTTCAAGATCGGCTCCCCCCCCATGAACCGCGAGGCCTTCTGGAAATACCAGCTCAGCTACGCCGCGACCTACTCGTACCAGAGGTACCGCTATCCCTCCACCTACTACGAGCAACTGAAGGAGATCTCCGCCTACTGCAGGTCCAGAAACATCAAGCTCGCCTTCATAATACTGCCGACCCATGTCGACCTGCAGCAGAGGGTCGCCGATTTCGGCCTAGTTCAGGCCGAACGGCGTTTCAAGAAGGATCTTGCCGAGTTGGGCACCTTGTACGATTTTGACTATCCCAACGACTGGACAAGAGAGCGGGAAAACTTCTCCGACCCGTTCCACTTCAAGACTGAGCTCATGGAGAAGATCATTGATGAGGTGTGGGGCAACAGCCGGCTGGTTGCTAGGAACGGCGAAGCGGCTTAGGACGGAGCATCGTCCTCCCGCTCCCGGAACTCAGGCCACAAATAGGGGAACTTTCAATGTCAGCCTTGTCCAACAACAGAATAGCTAGGGACTTTCTCTCCCTGTTTAGCGGCAGGCTGTTCGGCGCCGGGGTCAATTTCCTGGTGATGATGCTGCTACTGAACCGGCTCTCGGTTTCGGAGTTCGGGCAGTTTACCTACTTCTTCGCGCTGATGGGGGCGCTCCAGCTTGTCCTTGACGTGGGGATGGACAACTCCTTTGTCGCCCTCTCCTCGTCACAGTACGCGCAGGACCGCGCCGGCTATGACCGCTCCGAAATCACCTTCCTGAACCTGAAGTACCTGATCGGCGCCCTCTGCCTGGCCGTTGCGCTTGGCACCCTTGCGGTAAAGCAGGACCTCCTGCTTTTCACGGTGATGCTCTCCAGCGTCCCTCTGGGGCTTGCCGATACCCTGCTCACCTTCCTGAGGGTCAAGGGGGAGTTCAAGACGGTGGGGGCGCTGGTGGCGGTCATCAACGTGATGAGGTTCGCGGTGGTGGGGCTTTTGGCGCTCTCCGAGACGGTGCATATCGACACCGTCATGTACGGTTACGCCCTGTCCAACCTGGCCTACTTCGGCATCTGCTACGCGCGCGCCAGGCTGGCCAAGTGGCACTCCCTTTTGGACCGGGAGATCCTGAAGGCTGTCTTTTCCATGACCAAGTGGCTCTTCCTGTACAACATCTCGATCCTGCTCATGATGAGGATGGAGGTTTTTTTCCTGAAGCTTTACTCGGCGGACGGCGCCATAGCGGAGGCCGAACTCGGCGTGTACGGGGCGGCCTTCAGGCTGGCCTTCTTCTTGCCGCTGATCACCAACTCGCTTACCGCGGCACTTTTGCCCAAGGTCTCCCAGATGAAGAGCCAGGGCGAGATCGACGCCTATCTCCGGAGGATCCCGTCCATGATCCTGCCGGTCGCAGCCGTCTTCGCCGCGTCCTATTTCGCCTCGGGGCCGCTGATACACTACGGCTTCTCCGGCAAGTACGACCCCTCCATCGTCATCTTCCAGCTGATCCTGTTCGGTGTGGCCTGCACGGTATTCACCAACAGCCTGATGCTTCTTTTCTACTCGACCAAGCAACTGAACCTTCTGGTCATCCTGAGCACGGTGCAACTGGTGGCCAACGTCCTGCTCGACCTCTTCCTGATCCAAAGCCACGGCGCGCTCGGGGCAGGGTGGGCCATGGTCGTGGTGCGGGTGATCGGCCTGGTCCTGGTCGGGTACTTTGTGATGGCCAAACTGAGGTTCAAACCTGAGGGAGATCTCTATGCTGCAAAAAATAGCGCGGATCCTGCTTAGAAAAAAACGGGCCGTGATAGCCAACCTGGGGCAGAACGTGATTATCAAGGGAGGCTACTTCGCCAACCCGGAGAAGATCACTATCGGCAGCAACGTCTACATCGGCCCCGACGCCTACTGGGACGCCCTGGGGGGGATCAGCATCGGTGACAACGTGATCATGGGGCCCAAGGTGAAGATCTGGACCTACAACCACAACTTCAGGTCGGAGCGCTACCTCCCCTACGACGAGGTGGAGATCCTGAAGCCGGTCAGGGTGGAGCGCAACGTCTGGATCGGCCTGGACGCCAGCATACTCCCCGGGGTCACCATAGGGGAGGGAGCCGTGGTCGCCATGGGGTCGGTGGTGACCTCGGACGTCCCCCCCATGTCCATCGTGCTGGGAAACCCGGCGCAGGTCGTCTCCAAGCGCGACGAGGCCACCTACCGCAGGCTGGCCCAGGAAAACCGCAGCTACCTCAAGGCCAAGGTCGACGGTGAAATCTCCAAGCGCCACTGACGGCACCAAGGTGCTGATCTGGGGCTACTACGGCTGCCAGAACGCCGGGGACGACATCCTGCTCGGCACTTTGTGCACCCTGATCAGGCAGCTGCGCCCAGACGCGGCCATTTCCGCCACCGTCGCCGACGACCGCTTCGTCAGGTCGCTTCAGGTGACGCCGCTGCCGGTGGCGCCCAGGAGAGGCTCCAGGGTGCTCTCCCTGTTGTCGGTGATCCGGGACCGGGTGAGGGCCATCGCCGCCAACGACCTGGTGCTCTTCGGCGGCGGTACCCAGATCTTCGACCGCGGCAAGAACCGCTGGTACCCGATCATGACCTTCGCCCTGGTCCTGGCCGCGAACCGGCTCTTCCTGAGACGTCCGGTGCTCCATTTCGGCATCGGCATGGGGCCGGTCGAGACCGGTGCCGGGCGCTTCTTCAGCCGGGTGGTGATCCGCTGCAGCGACCTCTTCGTGGTGCGCGACCGCGATTCCTACCGGCTCCTGGAGCGCCTGGGCTGCCCCGAAAACAAGCTGCTTTTAAGCTGCGACCTGGCCTATTTCCTGCCGGCGCCCTCCGGAGATCGGGCCGGGGGGGAGGGGAGGGCGCTCAAGGTGGCGCTGTCGGCCTTTCCCTATTACCAGTACGTGGAACGGGACCCGGTGGCGAACCAGAACCTGCTCCAGGCCGCCATCGGCTTCACCGACAAGTTCCTGCAAGGCCACCCGGAGGCGGAGATCCACCTGATTGCCATGCAGGGGGCCTTTGCCAACGACGATCACGAGTTCGGTCTCAGGATCAGGGAGGCCAGCAGCTGCCGGGACAGGATTCACTGCCATCCCTACCAGGGGGACATCGAGCGGCTGCACGCCCTCATGGCCGGCATGGACCTGGCGGTGGGGATGCGGCTGCACTTCAACATCCTCTGCTACCTGCACGGCGTCCCCGTGGTGCCTCTGGCCTACCAGCAGAAGGTGGCCAGCGAGGCGGCCCGCTTCGCGGATAGGGAGCTGGTCCTGGACGCCAGGTCGGTCACCGGCGAGGGGATCTACCAGGCTGTGACCGCCCTGATGGAAAGGCGCGCCGCCACGCTGGCCAGGTACCGGGAGGCGCTCGCCGAACTCGCTTCCCTGGCGCAGCAGGGCAGGGAAGCGCTGCAGAGCTTTCTGGCCTCGCAACGCCGCCTCTAACCGGCGCCCGCACGACAACAAACGAGTTTTTGGAGACCCGTACCATATGATTTCCCAGGTGTTAACACCCCACTCCCTGGCCTCCAGCGCCCCGAGGCTGTTGCCGGTCGCACAGATCCTAGCCGTAGCACTGCTGACGCTGGCCTGTTACCTCAACGCCTACTATCTGCCTCCCGTGCTCCCCTATCTGGTCTTCGCACTGGGACTGGCCTTCATCGTGGTGGACGACATCCTGGGGCTGAAGTTCTACCTGCTGTCGCTGCTCGTCTTCGACGACTTTCCCAAGTATTTCGCGGGGGTGATGGGGGGGCAGTTCAACACCATCTTCAACATCCAGGTGGCCGGCAACACCATGTTCATGATCTGGACCTCGCTTATGTTCGGCAAGCTGCTGCTCAGGGAGTCGATGTCGAGGCAGTTCTCGGTGAACGCCCTGAGGTTTCCCAGGGAGATGAAGGGGATCCTCCTGGTCTTCATGGTCGCCGCTCTCTGGGGGTTTCCCAACGTCCTAACTTCCGCCAAGTACTACGTGAACGACTTTTCCTTTCTGGTCAACACGCTGGTGGGGCTTTACGCCGCCTACACCCTGGTGCGCAGCGAGGAGGATCTGAAGCGCTACTTCATGCTCTTTCTGGTCATCTGCTTCATCAGGTACAGCATCGTCCTGATTGACGGCGTCGGCATGTCGATGCGTTTGGTCATGTACACCCTGAAGGCGGAAAGCGGGGCCTACCTCTCCATCATCCCGCTCACCTACTTCGTCATTTATTCCTACCGCAAGAAGCAGTCCGGCCAGTTCAACAGGAAGGTCTATCTCTTTTTGCTGTCCTGCTCGGCGCTGACCATCGCCTACAATGTCGTCACCGCCTCGCGAGGCCGGTTCATCGTGCTGGCTCTCGCCTTCTGCTTCGCCATGATCGTCACCGGGAAGTACCGCATCATGCTGTTCGCGCTGCTTGCGGTGCTCGCCGTGGTCGGGGCGATCTACACCCTGAACCCCAACTTCGTGCACTACGCCGGCTGGAAGATGGCGACGGTGCGGCCCGGAACGGAGGAATCCGCCTCGTCAACGGTACGCGCCATCGAGTACCACAACATCATCGGGCAGCAAATGGACCAGCTGCATCAGCTCCCCTTGGGCGCTGGATACGGCGGCTTCTTCACCTCCAAGTACCGCCCCTTCAATATGGAACTAGGGGGCGACGCCTATCCCGAAGAGTGGATCGCCCGGGACGAATACTACAAACCGCATAGCACGGTGCTCTTCTCCCTGCTCAAGTTCGGGCTGATCGGGTCGCTTGTCTTCTACCTGTCGCTGATCTCGATCTCCCTCAAGTCGCTGAAAGCCGCCTTGCGCATCAACGACAACAGCAGCGACATCCTCATCGCGCTCTCCTTGGCTTTGCCGTTGCTCTTCATCGTCAACTTCACCCCCAAGACCCAGGTACTCTCCGGCGTGATCCTGGGGGTGCTGGTAACGGGGCGAGCGCTACAGGTAAGAAATGAAAACAGCTATAATAGCAACCGTTTATAACGAAGAAAGAAACATCGAGCGCTTCTTGAGCTCCATTGCGTCCCAGACCCGTCTGCCGGACGAGTGCGTCATCGTGGACGGCGGCTCCTCGGACCGCACGGCCGAGCTGATCCAAAAGTGGTGCGCTCGTTACCCCTTCATCCGGCTCATCGTGCAGCGCTGCAACATCGCGCAGGGGCGCAACATCGCCATCGCGGCCTGCAGCGCCGAGATCGTCGCCTGCACCGACGCCGGATGCAGCGTGGACCCGGCCTGGCTTGAGAACATCGTGGCTCCCATCGAGCAGGGGGTGGCGCGGGCCGTGACCGGCAACTTCGCCCCCTCAGGCTCCGCGCCTATCCAGAGGGCCCTGGCAGTGGCCGGCGCCAGGAGAAGGAAGCCCGAGTCGAACTTCCCCTCCAGCAGGTCGTTCGCCTTTTTGAGGTCGCTCTGGCAGGACTGCCCTTATCCCGAGCACCTGGCGATCCACGAGGACACCAAGCTGTGCAAAAGCTGGGCCGAGCGCGGGGTCAAGTTCCACTTCCAGCCCCTGGCCCTGGTGTCCTGGGAGCTGGAGCGCGACTTCTTCGGCATCTTCAAGAAGTACTCCCGATACGCCTTCTGGTGGGCCTACTCCGGAGACCCGATCGACCGGGTGCGCCGTTTCGTCATCGCCCTTTACGCGCTCCTTGTCCTTCTGGCCGCGCTGGGCCTCCCCCTGGCCGCCCTGCTGATCTGGTCCCTTTACTGGGGGGGCAGGGTCCTCAGGGGGGGCGGGGCCCTGGAGACCGTGCGTTTCCTGGGGCCGGCGGGGCTGGCCGCCACCATTCCGGTGCTCCTCACCCTGGACTGGTGCAGCATCTACGGGGTCGCCAAGGGGAAGCTGTTCCGGCTTTACCGGCCGCTTACGGCACCCTCCGGGAGGAAACCATGAGAACTTTCCTGTTGCCCCTCGTTTTCCTGCTGTTAGGCCTGGGACAGGCGCAGGCCGCCGAGGCGCTCCGGCTGGACACGCTGATCAAGGGGGAGCTCTCGGCCGGCAAGAAGAGCATCGCTGTCCCCCCCGGCAGTTACACGGTGCACGGCAGCATCATCCTCTCAGACCTCAAGGACCTGGAGATAGTGGCCGCTCCCGGCGTCACCGTGGTCGCCTCGCAAAACGAGCCGGTCTTCGTGGTCACCAGGAGCTCCGGGGTGCTGATCAAAGGGTTCGCGATCCACTCCCGGGACCCGCGCCGGCCCGAGTCCCCGATAGCCTTCGGCTTCTCCTCCGGCAGGTATGTCGAGAGCGCGGAGCATAAGACCACCACCGCCATCAAGATCTTCGACACCGAGAGGGTCACGGTGGCGGACCTAAGCGTCAAGGGGTTCTACCGGGGCATCTACATCACCTCGGCCCGCACCCCGACCCGGGAGGTGACGGTGCGCAACTGCACGGTCAGCGACTGCGGCTACTTCTCCATCGCGGCCAGCAAGGTGCTCAAGGGTGGCCAGGAACACCCGCTTACGAACATCCGCTTCCTGGACAACGAGGTGCGTGGCAGCGAGATGGGCCCCATCTTCATCGGGGTGAAAAACGGCACCATGAGCGGCAACAAGGTGCTAAAGAACATCATCGGCATCAGGATCGAGCAGTCCGACCACAACCTGATCTCCGGCAACACCGTGTCGCAGAACCTGAAGATGGGGATCTGGGTCTACAACCACTCCTCGTACAACACCATCACCAGGAACCTGATCACCGACAACAACCTGCAGGCCGAGCGGATCAAGAAGATCGCCAGGAAGCACGGCATGGACGAGAATTACCTCCCCGGCGACCTGGTCTGCAGCGACGTGCCGCGCGAGATCACCAAGGCCTACGGCCCGGCGGCGCGCTCCAACCCGGTCCTGGCCGAGGAGCCCGACTTCTGGCCCTATCCCACGGCCTACGAGCACATCACCCCGGGGAGCAAGTTCGGGCGCCAGAGCGCCGAGGACTACAAGAAGTTCTGGGGCATCTACTTCTGCCAGTGGAGCGGGGTGGGGATCGAGCTCAGGCACGCCGCCAGCCACAACCAGATCACGGAGAACCGGATCTACAACACGGCTCCCGCCTCCCCCGCCACCGGTTACATGACCTACGGCATCCGCATCTCGCAGTTGGGCCTCATGAAGGACACGGAGCTGTACGCCAGCAGGGGTAACGTGATCCGCAACAACCAGATCCGGAACATGGTCAAGGGGGAGATCCTGGACGACAACAAAAGGTTCAACCCGAAGATCAAGAACGAGTACTAGGATTGACCATGAAGATTCTATTGATGCACCCCAACGACGGGACCGACATCAGGGTCTCCAAAACCTGCCGATCCCTCACCAGGATGGGCTTCGAGGTTTTTTTCGTGGGGTGGGACCGGCGCCCGGGGGTGGAGAAGGAGATCGACTGCGGCGGCGCCAAACTGCTGATCATGAGGCACGCCACCAGGTACGGCAGGAACACGCCGGCGGGCTTTCTGCTCTACTGGCTCCATGTCCTTTTGAACCTGTGCGCGCTTAGGCCCGACATCGTGGTCTGCATCAACGAGGAGCCGGCCTGCCTGGTGCTCCCCTTCAGGGGGCTTTTGTACCGCAAGCTGGTGTGCGAGCTCTACGACGGGGTCGTGGAGCGCTACGGCAGCAGCAAGTCGCGCCTGGCCCCACTCTTGGTGCGTTACGGCAACTTCGTGCGCCGGGCGGCCGACCGGATCATAGTCACCGACGAGCGGCGCTTCGAGCTGTTGGGTCCGGTGCGCTCCAAGGCGGTGATCGTAAGCAACTTCCCCGAGGACCCGGGTGAGGCGGCCAGCACCGTCATCCCCAGCGGCCCCATCAAGATCTACGTCTCCGGGTCGCTCTCGCTGTCGCGCGGCCTCAAGCAGATCCTGGAGTGCGTCGAGCGCCTGGAAGGGGTGCAGATCGTCTCCGCCGGCTGGCTCTACGACAGCTTCGCCAGCGAGGTGTTCGCCAGGCACCCCAAGGTGAGCTACCGGGGGATCCTCTCCGGTTTCGAGTCCCTGCGTCTGGCGGCGCAGTGCGACGCCATCTACTCGTTCTACGCCCCGACCTCGGTGAACAACATCTACGCCAGTCCCAACAAGATCTACGACGCGCTCTCGGTGGGGCGGCCGGTCATCATCAACAGCGAGGTGATCGTGGCCGGCTGGGTCACGGAGCACAGCTACGGCTGGTCCTGCCCCTATGAGGACGTGGCGTCGCTGACCCGGATCCTCTCACAGGTCGGGGACGGGCGGGACGGGCTTGCCGCATTCAGCCAAAGGGCCCGCGCCGACTTCCGGGGCAAGTACAGCTGGGAGCTGATGGAAAAGACGCTCGCCTCGCTGTACCGGGACCTCGAGCCGCAGCGCCCCACTCATCCCAAGCAAGGAAATTGACCACATGAACCAGATCATACAGAACCTCAAGAGCGGCGAGACCATCCTGGAGCAGGTGCCGGCCCCCCTCATCCGTCCCGGGCATCTCCTGATCCAGAGCACCCGCTCCCTGGTCTCCCTGGGCACCGAGCGCATGCTGGTGGAGTTCGGCAACGCCAGCCTGATCCAGAAGGCGCGCCAGCAGCCGGACAAGGTCAAGATGGTGCTGGACAAGATCCGCAGCGACGGCCTTTTGCCGACCCTGGAGGCGGTCTTCAACAAGCTGGGGCAGCCGCTACCCCTGGGG
>Ga0209212_1006790_pt1 | contig 12940 bp, 11 predicted proteins | sample RifGroC2_FD_183996 | JGI IMG/M metagenome (GOLD analysis project Ga0209212, IMG submission 183996) | Groundwater microbial communities from Rifle, Colorado, USA - Groundwater C2 (SPAdes) (version 2) | ecosystem: Environmental > Aquatic > Deep subsurface > Groundwater | place: Rifle, Colorado...
ACTACTTCACCATCAACGGCAAGGCGTATCCGGACACGCCGGAGTGGACGGTCAAGCGGGGCGAGGTCGTGCGGGTGCGGATCGCCAACGTGTCGAACCTCATCCATCCCATGCACCTGCACGGGCACGACTTCGCGGTCCTGGCCAAGGACGGCGAACCGCTGAAGAACCCCCAGCCGATGAACACCGTGAACGTGGCGCCGGGAGAGACCTATGACATCGCCTTCGTCGCGAACAACCCCGGCGCATGGGTGTTCCACTGCCACGAGCTCCACCACACCATGAACGGCTCGAGCCAGCCCGGCGGCCTGATCCAGATCATCCGCTACGAAGGTGGGCCGCCGCCCGCTCAGCCGAGCACGCTTCCACGGCCGGCGCCCCCGTCCGGGGGCGGAGGCCACGGCCGCGGTCACTGATGGCGCCCACCGCGCCTCCCGCCCTGCGGACGGGCCGCGTCAGTGCCGTCGTGTGCGCGGTGATCGTGAGTGGCTCTCTCCATGGGCTGTCGCACCCCGGCGCCTCCGCGCGCTCGCCGGCGGTGACCGCCCCGCCCCTCGCCGCCGATGTGACGGGCGTCATACCGCATCCCGCCGGCCTCACCTCACGATGTCGCTGAGAGGCCGGCGGCGCCGCCCCAGTGGGACCGAGGTGCCACAGGAGCCCTGCGAGGGGTTGCCGCGAAGCCGGTGCAAGTGCGTGAAAAGGATTGGTGCGGCCCCCTGGCGATCGAGGGCATGAACCCTGCAGGGGCTCCTCAGGGTTACGGACCCCTGGACGAGGAGGGTGCGATGGAGCGACGGCGGTTTCTCCAGATGGCGGCCATGGCGGGGCTCGGGAGCGTGGCGACTCCGGGCGAGCTGCTGGCGCAGTACCGATTCCTCGACCCGGTGCGCGTGGAGAATCCGCTGGCCGCGTATCCCAACCGGGACTGGGAGCGGATCTACCGGGACATCTTCCGCCACGACCGCACCTTCACCTTCCTCTGCGCTCCGAACGACACGCACAACTGCCTCCTCAGGGGATTCGTCAAGAACAACGTCCTCGTCCGGATCGAGCCGACGTATGGCTACGGCAAGGCGACGGACCTCTCCGGCAACCGCGCCTCCGCGCGCTGGGACCCGCGCTGCTGCCAGAAGGGGCTCGTCCTCGGCCGGCGCCTCTACGGCGACCGGCGGGTCAAGGGCGCCTTCGTGCGCAAGGGCTTCAAGGAGTGGGTGGAGCGCGGCTTCCCGCGCGATCCCGGGACGGGGCGGGCCCCGGCCGAGCTGACGAAGCGCGGCTGGGACAGCTTCGTGCGCCTGCCCTACGCCGAGGCCTACGCGCTGCACGCCAGGGCGCTGGACAACATCGCGCGCACCTACAACGCCGAGCAGGGCAAGCGCTACCTCTTGGCCCAGGGCTACGACCCGGCGATGGTGGACGTGGCCGGCGGGGCGGGCGTGCGCGTGATGAAGTTCCGCGGCGGGATGGGGAAGCTCGGCATCACGCGCATCATCGGGACCTATCGCGCGGGCAACATGATGGCGCTGCTGGACTCCCATGTCCGCGGGGTGGGACCCGACAAGGCCGTGGGCGGCACGGCCTGGGACTCGTACTCCTGGCACACCGACCTTCCGCCCGGGCACCCCATGGTCACCGGCGACCAGACCTCGGACTGGGAGCTCTTCGCCGCCGAGCACGCCAACCTCATCATCGTCTGGGGCATGAACTGGATCACGACGAAGATGCCCGACAGCCATTGGCTCACCGAGGCGCGGCTGAAGGGCACCAAGGTCGTCGTCCTCACGGTGGAATACAGCGCCACCGCCAACAAGGGCGACGAGGTGATCGTCATCCGCCCCGGGACCGACCCGGCCTTCGCGCTGGGGCTCGCCTCCGTCATCGTGAGCGAGAAGCGCTACGACGCGGACTTCGTGAAGCGCTTCACCGACCTGCCCCGGCTGATCCGGATGGACAACCTCCAGCCGCTCCTGGCGAAGGACGTCTTCCCCGGCCACAAGGAGTCGGAGCTGGCCAACTGGGTGGGGATTCTCAAGCCGGGCCAGCGCGTCGAGCCGACGCCGCTGCAGAACGGGATGCTGATCCCCGAGGCCATGCGGGGGGAGTTCGCGGACTTCGTGATGTGGGATGCGCGCGCCGGCAAGCCCGTGGCGGTGAGCCGCGACCACGTGGGAGAGCACTTCGCGCGGACCGGGATCGACCCGGCGCTGGAAGGGGCCTTCGAGGTGCCCCTGGCCGACGGCAGCCGCGTGCAGGCCAGGACCACCTTCGACCTGACCCGGCAGTATCTCACCGAGACCATGACGCCGGAGGCCGTGTCGAAGATCACCTGGGCCCCGGTCCCGGCCATCGTATCGCTGGCCCGCCAGATCGCGGCCAATCCCGGCAAGACCCTCTTCCCGGTGGGCATGGGCCCCAACCAGTTCTTCAACAACGACCTCAAGGACCGCGGCATCTTCCTGGTGGCGGCGCTCACGGGCAACATCGGCCGCCCCGGCGGCAACGTCGGCTCCTACGCGGGCAATTACCGGACGTCTCTCTTCTCCGGCCTGCCGCTCTACGTGTCGGAGGACCCGTTCAACGCCCAGCTCGCGGCCGACGGCCCGGTGAGCGTCAAGGGCTACACCCGCTACGAGTCGCTCCACTACTACGCGGCGGGCGAGGTGATCCACCGGGAAGGGACGAAGCAGTTCACCACCGGGGGGCACGTGCCGGCGCCCACCAAGGCCATCTGGCTCAGCAACTCGAACTCGCAGATCGCGAACACGAAGTACCACTACAACGTGGTCTTCAACACGCTCCCGCGCCAGGAATGCGTGGTCGTCAACGAGTGGTGGTGGTCGGGTTCCTGCGAGTACGCCGACATCGTCTACGGCGTGGATTCCTGGATGGAGTTCAAGTACCCCGACATGACGGCCTCCAACACCAACCCGTTCCTGCAGGTCTTTCCGCGGACGCCGCTGCGCCGGAACTTCGGCACCGTCAGCGACCTGGACACCTACGCGGGGGTGGCCGCCGCCCTGGCCAGGCTGACGGGGGACCGGCGGTTCTCGGATTACTGGAAGTTCGTCACCGACAACCGCCTGGAGGTGTATCTGCAGCGCGTGCTGGACGCCAGCGCCCCCACCAAGGGGTACAGCATCCGCGACCTGGAGGCCCTGGCCGCCCAGGGGATCCCCGCGCTCATGAACACGCGCACCTACCCGCGCACCTTCTCCTGGGAGCAGGTGCACGAGTCCAAGCCCTGGTACACCAAGACCGGCCGGCTGGAGTTCTACCGTCCCGAGCCGGAATTCATCGAGGCGGGGGAGAACATGGTCGTCTACCGCGAGCCGGTGGACTCGACCTTCTACGATCCCAACGCGATCGTGGCCCGGGCGCACCCGGCGATCCGACCCATGACGCCCGAGCAGTACGGCTTCGACCGCGCCAAGCGCGACTGGTCCGCGCGCCAGGGGCGCAACGTGGTGCTCACGCCGGAGGAGCTCCTGGCGACCCAGCACCCGCGGCTGGCCGCGGGCTACCGGAGCGTCTTCCACACGCCGAAGTACCGCCACGGCTCCCACACGACGCCCATCGACACGGACATCATGTCGAACTTCTTCGGCCCCTTCGGCGACATGTACCGCCGCGACCGCCGGGCGCCGCATGTGGGCGAGGCCTACCTGGACATCAGCCCCGAGGACGCCCGCGCCATGGGCGTCAACGACGGCGACTACGTCTACGTGGACGGCGACCCGGACGACAACCCCTTCAAGGGCTGGAACGACAAGGGCCGTGAGGCCGAGTACCACGTGGCCCGGCTCCTCTGCCGCGCCCGCTACTATCCCGGCACGCCGAAGGGCATCATGCGCATGTGGCACAACGGCTACATGGCGACGCCGGGCTCCGTCAGGGGCCACGAGACGCGCCCGGACGGCCTGGCCAAGAACACCGAGACCAACTACCAGTCCTTCTTCCGCTACGGCTCCCACCAGAGCCTGACCCGGTCGTGGCTCAAGCCCACCCACCAGACCCAGGGCCTGGTGACGCGGCGGAACTTCAGCCACGAGGTGACCCGGGGTTTCCAGGCCGATGTGCACTGCGTCACGGGGGCCCCGCGCGAGGCCATGTGCCGCGTGCTCAAGGCCGAGGACGGGGGCATCGGCGGCAAGGGGCTCTGGCGGCCGGTGACGCTGGGCCTGCGGCCCACCAACGAGAGCGCGGCCATGAAGCAGTACCTCGGCGGCGCCTTCATCGTCCGCAAAGCCTGACCAGGAGGCCCGCGATGGCCAAGGTCCACAACTGGCAGATCGGGCGCGAGATGGACTACCCGTACGAGGGGCGGCGCCCCGAGAAGCAGTTCGCCATGATCTTCGACACGAACAAGTGCATCGCCTGCCAGACCTGCACCGTGGCGTGCAAGACCACGTGGACGACGGGCCGCGGTCAGGAGTACATGTACTGGAACAACGTCGAGACCAAGCCCTACGGCTACTACCCGCTGGGCTGGGACGTGACCATCCTCGACAAGCTGGGCGTCCAGGAGATGGACGGCCCCGTCTACCGGGGCAAGACGCTCTTCGACGCCGCGCCGACGGGCGAGATCCTCCTCGGCTACCTGCCGGAGGACATCGACTACGCGCACCCGAACATCGGCGAGGACGACTCCACCGGGCTCATGCCCCAGGGGGCGCACCTCACGCTGCCCCACCTGCAGTGGATGTTCTACCTCCCGCGGATCTGCAACCACTGCACCTACCCGGCTTGTCTCTCGGCCTGCCCGCGCCAGTCCATCTACAAGCGCCCCGAGGACGGCATCGTGCTGCTGGACCAGAGCCGGTGCCGGGGCTACCGCGAGTGCGTGCGCGGCTGCCCGTACAAGAAGGTCTACTTCAACGCCCAGACGCGGGTCAGCGAGAAGTGCATCGGCTGCTATCCGGCGGTGGAGGGGGGACGGCAGACCCAGTGCACCATCACCTGCATCGGGAAGATCCGGATCCAGGGCTTCCTCAACGCCCCCGACAAGGTGGACGAGGACAATCCCCTCGACTACCTGGTCCACGTCAAGAAGATCGCCCGGCCGCTCTACCCGCAGTTCGGGCTCGAGCCGAACACGTATTACATCCCGCCGATCCACGTGCCAGCCGCCTACCTGCGCCAGATGTTCGGCTGGGGAGTCGAGCAGGCCACCGACATGTACCGGCAGGTCGCCATGGACCGGAAGCTGCTCGGCGCGCTCACGCTCTTCGGTGCCACCCCGGAGATCGCGCAGCACTTCCGCGTGGACGGGGACTCGGTGGTCGGCTACGACGCCAAGCAGTCCGAGATCGCGCGGGTGCCGCTCAAGGAGCCCGTGGTGATTCGGGAGGTCTACGACCCCAAGCACCGGGCGTTCCGGACGAACATCACGTAAGGGAGACAGCCCCATGCGCGCTCGCCTGTCCGCTGCCGTGCTCTCCGCGCTCGTGCTCTGGGGCGGGGGCGCCGAGGCCCAGGCCCCGCTGACCGCGGTGCGGGTGCCCGGCGCCGGCCCCATCACTGACCTCGCCGCCCCGGCCTGGAAGCAGGCGCGCCCCGTGAAGGTCGCGATGCTGCCGCAGACGGTCACCTCCCCGCAGAAGCCCGATTCCGCCATCAAGGAGCTCAGCGTCCGCGCCGCGCACAACGGCGGCTGGATCGCCTTCCTCATCGAGTGGAGGGACCCGACGCTGTCGAACAGGATCGTGCTGGACAACTTCGGGGATCAGGTGGCGGTGCAGCTGCCGCTGGACCCCAGGGGCGCCGTGCCCTCCCCCATGATGGGCAATGCCGGGGGCCGGGTGAACATCATGCAGTGGCGGGCGGCCTTCCAGCGCGACCTCGACGTGGGGCCGCCCACGGTGCAGGACCTCTATCCCAATGCGTGGGCCGACTTCTACCCGGACGAGGTTCTGGGCGCCGCCGACGCGCGCCCGTATACGGGCGCCCTCGGCCTCGAGAACCCCATCTCGCGCGGCGTGGCCACGCCGGTCCTGGATCAGATGGCCGAGGGGTGGGGGTCCATGACGGTGAAGCCGGACCAGCACGCGCTCGGCCGGGGGGTGTGGAGAGAGGGCGTGTGGCGTGTCGTGATCACCCGCCCGATGGTCTCCGACGACGTGAACGCGCCGCGGCTCGTGCCCGGCGACCGCACGGTGGCGGGTTTCGCGGTCTGGGAGGGTGGCAACCGCGAGGTGGGTTCCCGCAAGGCATGGGCCCCCTGGCTCCCCCTGGCCATCGCCCGATGAGCCCGCCCGGCACCGAGAGGCCAGACCGCGACCCGACATCCTCCCCGTTCACGCGGGATGAACAAGACGCAGCGGAAGTCGGCCTGGCGCTGGCGCGTGCCGGGGTGTACCGGCTGCTTGGCGGCGCTTTCGCGTATCCCGCCGAGGCGGGGCTAGAGGAGCTCGGCCGCCTGGCGGTGGCGGCCGCCGACGGGCCGCTGGGCGCCCCGCCGCTCAGCGGGCCGCTGCGCGCGCTGGCGAAGGCCATACGGGAGTCCGATGCCGGCGCGCTCGCGCAAGAGCATGTCTTCCTGTTCGATCGCCAGGTCCGCTGTCCGCCCTACGAGGGGGCCTACGGTGACGCGCCGCAGCTCGCCGGCAAGGCCGCCCAGCTCGCGGATGTGGCCGGCTTCTACGCCGCCTTCGGGCTCGAGCCGGCCGCGGCCCGACCCGACAGCGAGGACCACATCGCGGCCGAGCTGGAGTTCATGAGCGCGCTGGCGCTCAAGGAGGCCTATCTGCTGGCGGAGGGAGCTGCGGACGGGATTGAGGTGACGCGGCGGGCCCAGGCGAGATTCCTCGCCGATCACCTCGGGCGCTGGGCGCAAGCGCTGGCGGATGCCCTCAGGGAAGCGACAGCGCTTCCGTACTACGCGGCAGTCGGCGACCTGCTTGCCGCGTGGGTAGGGGCCGAGGTGTCACGGCTGGCAGCCTCTCCGCTGCGGGTCCAGACTCGCCTCGGGCACGACCCGCTGCAGGAGGACGGCTTCACCTGTCCCATGGCGGCCGACGAAGTCCCCATGGACGAGGGCCCCCGGCGGGGCTGAGCCTTCCGGACGCCCAGGGGCTGTGCTAACGTGCGAGCGCCGCGGGAAACCGCGGCGCTCGTTGCGTGTCGGGGGGGGCTACCCGCGCTTCGAGGCGGCGGGCTTGGCGGGGCAGATCTTGTGCATCCAGACGCTGCCGAGCTTCACGTGGTTGCCGTTCTTCCGGATCCGCAGCTTGCATTTGGGGCAAGTGCCCATGCCGGTCTCCTTGAATGGGGATCTCGCAACCCGTCCCCGCAGGGACGCTGCATTATACACCACAGGAGGAGCAGCGGTGACGAGGGACTGCGTCTTCTGTCGCATCGTCGCGGGCGAGAGCCCCGCTGATATCGAGTACGAGGACGACGAGATCGTCGCGTTCAAGGACCTGTACCCGAAAGCGCCCGTCCACCTGCTGATCATCCCGAGGCGTCACATCGAGTCCATCGCGCGCCTCGCTCCCGGGGACACGGACCTGATGGGCCGCTGTGTCCAGGTGGCGAGGGTCCTCGGGGAGCGGACGGGGTACGCCGAGCGCGGCTACCGCCTGGCATGCCACTGCGGCCCCGAGGGCGGACAGCTCGTCTACCACGTCCACTTCCACTTCACCGCGGGACGGCGGGGGTGATCCGGGTCCGCGGGCTCAGGAAGGAATACCCCGGCGGCACGCTGGCGCTCGAGCGGGTGGATCTCGACATCGCCGCGGGGGAGTTCGTGGCGCTCATCGGACCGAGCGGGGCGGGGAAGTCCAGCCTCCTGCGCTGCGTGAACGGGCTGGTGGAGCCTACGGCAGGAGGCGTGGAGGTGGACGGGCAGCCCGTCACGGGAGCCACGGGGGAGACCCTTCGTCGCATCCGGGCGCGCATCGGCTTCGTCTTCCAGCAGTTCCACCTCCTCAAGCGGCTCAGCGTGCTGGAGAACGCGCTGATTGGGCGGCTCACGCATGTGCCGCACGCCCGCTCGCTCGTCGGGTGGTTCCCCGCTGCCGACATCGCGAAGGCCCGAGCCACGCTGGCGCGTGTGGGCCTCGGCGGACTCGGGGACCGCCGCGCGGACACGCTCTCGGGCGGCCAGCAGCAGCGCGTGGCCATCGCCCGCGCTCTCCTCCAGGAGCCGCGCGTGCTGCTCGCCGACGAGCCCATGGCGAGCCTCGATCCTGCGCTCGCCAGCACGGTGATGGAGCTCCTGGAGTCCATCAACCGCGAAGACGGCATCACGGTGGTGACATCCCTCCACGTCCTTGAGCTGGCGCGGGCGTACGGTCGCCGGGTGATCGGCCTGCGCGACGGCCGCGTGGTGTACGACGGCCCACCGGAGCAGCTCAGCGCCGCGGCCGCCGCCCGGATCTTCTCCGGGGTCGGGCAGTGACCCGCGGGGGGCGCTGGGCCGGGTGGGCCGCCATCGTCGGCCTGTTCCTGTGGTCGGCCTCGGCGACGGAGCTGTCCCTGTACCGCGTTGTGGAAGGCGTGCCGTTCATGCTCGACTTCCTGCGCCGGATGGTGCCCCCGGACTTCTCCGTGATGGGCAATGCCCTCACGGGGGCCATGCAGACGCTGCAGATCGCCGTGGTGGGAACCGGCGTGTCGGCACTCCTGGCGCTGCCGCTGAGCTTTGCGGCCGCCCGGAACGTGGCGCCCCCGTGGCTGTTCTACGGCTCGCGCTCGGTGCTCAACGTCTTCCGCGCGGTGGACACGCTCGTCTACGCGCTCTTCTTCGTGGCGGCGGTGGGGCTCGGGCCCTTCCCCGGGGTCCTGGCGGTCGTGGCCTATACCGCCACGGTGCTGGCCAAGCTCTACTCCGAAGCGATAGAGGCCATCGACCCGGGGCCCGTCGAGGCAGTGGCGGCGGCGGGGGCGACGGCGCTCCAGGTGCTGCGGTGGGGCGTCCTGCCCCAGCTCGTCCCGCAGTTCCTGTCCTTCACCCTCTATCGTTTCGAGACGAATATCCGGGCGGCGGCGATTCTCGGCTTCGTGGGCGCCGGAGGGATCGGTTTCTACATCCAGACGTATCTACGGATGCTCAACTACCCGGCCGCCTCCGCTGTCCTGCTGGTGCTGGTGGCGCTCGTGATGCTCGTGGACTTCGCGTCGTCCCGCATCCGGGCGCGCCTGGTGTAGCCGGGCGCGCCGCGCGCGGCTCACGCAATTCCGCGGGAGTCATTGGCCCGCGGCGGGCTTTGACTCCAGCGGCAGCCCCACGTTGGCGCAGCTGCCAAGCCCGCCCTTGAGGATCTTCACCTCGCGGTATCCGAGCCGCCTCAGCTGTAGCGCCACCCGGGCGCTCGTCCGCTCGTCGGGTCAGGTGCAGTAGGCGAGGACCGGGCGGTCGGGGACCACGCGTAGCGAACTGACACCGCTCCTGAGTTCGTCCGGGGAGAGGCGAATGGAACCCGGGATGCGGAAGGGGCTCGCGTCGTAGGCGGACTGGGTCCGGACATCCAGGCGCGGATTGTACACCGTGCGCCAAGGCCGAAAAGACGCGGGCCCCAGGGGGATCCCCCCCGGGGCCCGCAGGCAAGCCGCAAGCGGCTGTTACTTCAGGATCTCGATGGCAGCCTTGGCCTTCTGCGTCGCCAGGCTGGCGTTGCCGGCCTTGCACGCCGCCTCAGCTTCCTTCACGAAAGTGGCGGCCTTGCTGATATTCGCGCGAGGCGCCTGCGCGTCCTGACCGCGAGGCGCCTGCACATCCTGAGTGCGCGGGGCCTGGACATCCTGGGTGCGCGGGGCCTGGACATCCTGAGTGCGCGGGGCCTGGACATCCTGAGTGCGCGGAGCCTGGACATCCTGAGTGCGCGGAGCCTGCACCGGCACCTGAGTGCGCGGGGCCTGGACATCCTGAGTGCGCGGAGCCTGCACCGGCACCTGGGTGCGCGGGGCCTGGACATCCTGAGTCCTGGCACCGGCCAGCGAGCGAGGCGCCTGCACGTCCTGAGTGCGCGGGGCCTGGACATCCTGGGTGCGCGGAGCCTGCACCGGCACCTGGGTGCGTGGGGCCTGGACATCCTGGGTGCGTGGGGCCTGGACATCCTGAGTCCTGGCACCGGCCAGCGAGCGAGGCGCCTGGACATCCTGGCTCTTGGCGAGCTGCTGCTTCTTCTGCAGCATGGTCTTTGCCGTGCCCACCTCGGGCGGGCAGCTCGGCTCGGCCGCGCTCACCGTGCCAGCCAGAGACACAACGAACACGAAGCTCGTCACCGTCGCAAACAGCTTCTTCATCTTCCCCGTCCTTTCGCTCTTGGTTAACCGCTCTCTCACGCCGCTGCCGCCTCCGCCGGCTCCCCCGGGAGCCCGCGGCCCATCCTGACATCGTCCGAACTGGGTGGGCGCATCCGCCGCTCCCTCCCCGCGGTAGTCCAACCTGCAGGCGAGATGCCAGGGCGTGAGGCGATTCGCTTTGGCTTATGTGGCAATGGCTTATTGATGATCCGTCCATCCGCCTGGCAGTTATCAGCGGCGTTCTGCCCGAAGGCCTCCCGGCAGGTTTGGCGGCAATCTGCCTTGGGGCCCGCGGATTGCCGGGCGGGCCGCCCACTGACCATCTCGCCCCGGCAGCTTGTCTTGAGGGGGTGTGGAAACTCTGGTAGGCTCCATCGCCATGGCTCATCGCCGCAATCCCGTGCTCCGGGCGGCGCTGGCGCTGGCGGTGGCCACCCTCGCCGGTTGTGCCCCCGCCATCCCCGGTCTTCCCGCCCGCGACGGGCTGCCTGCTCCATCGCGCGAGATTCTCGCAAACGGCATGCGTCTCGTCATCCAGGAGCACCGCACCAGCGACGTGGTGGCCCTGCACCTCTGGGTGGGAGTGGGGGGGCGCGACGAGGCACCCGACGAGCGCGGCTTCTCTCACTTCGTCGAGCACATGCTCTTCAAGGGGACGGAAAGCCGGGCGCCCGGCTTCGTGGACCGCGAGGTGGAGAGCGTCGGAGGCCGGACCAATGCAGGGACCTCGTGGGACTACACCTTTTACTACATCCTCCTGCCATCCGCCCGGGGCGGCCGTGGAATCGAGGTCCTGGCGGACATGGCTTTCCACTCGCGCTTCGACCCCCGGGAGATCGAGCGGGAGCGCGAGGTGATCTTCGAGGAGGTCCGGCTGGGGGAGGACAACCCGCGCAGCTCCCTGGTCCGCCGGCTCTACGAGCTGGCCTTCCGCGGGCACCCGTACGGCTTTCCCGTTCTCGGGGATGAGGCGGCGATGCGCGCGGTCACCCGGGAGAGCCTCCGCGGCTACTACAAGCGGCACTACGTGCCCGAGAACATGACCCTCGTGGTCATCGGTGCCGTGGAGCCGGACGAGGTCCGGCGGGCCGTGGGGCGCTCCTTTGGACGGATTGCCTCTCAGGGGTATAGGCGTCGGCCCGTAGCAGTTCCGCCGGTGCTGGACGGCGGCCGGCGCGAAATGCTCCCCCGGCCGGAGCGCCAGGCGTCACTGGCTCTGGGATGGGCGGGGCCCCCGCTGGGAGATCCCGACATGTTCGCCGTGGATCTCCTGGCCCAGATCCTGGGCGGGTCCGGGACCTCCAGGCTCACCCAGTCGCTGCGCGAGCGCGCCCGGATCGTGTCCTCCGTCCGGGCCGCGTACTCTGCCCTCGCTGGCGCCGGGCTTCTGACCGTCACGGCCCAGCTCGAGGCTGGCGCCGTCGACCAGGTCGAGGCGGGGATCCTTGCTGAGGTGAAGCGTCTCCAGGAGGAGGGTGTCAGCGAGGCGGAGCGCCAGCGGGCCGTCACTGCCGCGGAGGCCCAGCACGCCTTCTCGAGCGAGACCGCCGAGGGGCGCGCCTACGCCTATGGGCTCGCCGAGACGCTTTGGACCCTGGATGGCGAGCTGGGCTACCTCGAGCGGCTGCGTGGCGTCACGCGGGAAGCGATCCAGGCGGCTGCTCGGCGGTACCTCGGTCCGGGCCATGTGCGGCTCGCGCTGATGCCCAAGGGGGAGGCGCGGTGAGCGGCGGGAGCCTGGCCGGGTGCGCCCTCGCCGCGGTCCTTCTCGCCGTCCCGCCCGCGGTCGGCGCGCAGGGGGCGGTGCTGCGGGAGCGGCTGCCCAGCGGGCTCACCGTGATCGTGCGGGAGAATCCGGCGGCGCCCGTCGTGGCCGTGTCGCTGCTCGTTCGCGTGGGGTCGGGGTGGGAGCGCGAGAGCAACGCGGGCATCACCAACCTGTTGCAGCAGGTGATGGTGAAGGGGACGGAGCGGCGGGGTGCGCTCGAGATCGCGGAGGCCGCCGAAGGGATCGGAGGCAGCGTGAGCGCCTCGGCCGACACGGACGTTTCGGAGATCCGGGGCAGCGCTTTGGCGCGGCATTGGCGGGAGCTGCTGGAGCTGGTGGCCGACGTCGCCCTGCGCCCGGCTCTCGCCGCCGCCGAGATCGAGGGCGAGCGCCGGCTGGTCCTCAGCGCGATCCGAACCCGGGCCGACCAGCCGTTCCAGCGGGCGCTGGAAGCGCTGAGGGAGCGCCTGTACGGGAGCCATCCCTACGCGCTGCCGAGTCTCGGGCGCCGCGAGGTGGTCGCGCGGCTCGGGCGCGAGGCGCTGCTGGAGCACCACCGCCGTTACTACCGGGCCGGGCGCACCGTGGTCTCGGTGAGCGGGCAGCTGTCGTCGCGAGAGGTCGCGGCCGAGATCTCCCGACTCTTCGCTCCCATGCCCCATGGCGAGGGCGAGGCAGCCGCCCCGAGCCCCGTGACGGCCGCCACTGCGGAGCGGGCGATCGTGATTCACCCCGCGGCCCAGGCGCAGGTGCTGGCCGGCGTCCTCGCCCCCCCCATGGACCACCCGGACTACGCGGCCGTGAAGGTGCTCTCGACCGCCCTCGGCGGGGGTATGGCGGGCCGGCTCTTCAGCGAGCTGCGGGACAAGCAGGGGCTCGCCTACTCCACCGGCGCCTTCTACCCGTCGCGGGCGGGGCGGGGGA
>Ga0209212_1006791_pt1 | contig 12940 bp, 8 predicted proteins | sample RifGroC2_FD_183996 | JGI IMG/M metagenome (GOLD analysis project Ga0209212, IMG submission 183996) | Groundwater microbial communities from Rifle, Colorado, USA - Groundwater C2 (SPAdes) (version 2) | ecosystem: Environmental > Aquatic > Deep subsurface > Groundwater | place: Rifle, Colorado...
CAGAATTCACACACAACAAACATGTAGAAGTGATTTACAAGGCTTACCAGCTTAACCCGAACGCACCAAAGAAGATGGAAGGAACTGCTTATGAGGCATTTGCTAAAGGACATTCCACAACGGTTGCTCAGGCGAAGGACAGATTCAAAATGTTCACAGAAAATGCGAAGACCGCAGGATTGGTTTACAACTACGATCAAATCCAGATGACGAACACATTTGATGCGCACCGCATCGCGAAATGGGCGAACCAATTCGGAAAAGAAGATGCGTTGACCAATCGTTTGATGAAAGCTTATTTCACAGACGGGCTCAACTTAGCAGATCATCAAACACTCGCGAACTTAGTCTCTGAGCTTGGAATGAATAAGGATGAAGCATTGACTGTTTTATCATCCAATCAGTACAAGGATCAAGTGCTTCAAGAAATCCAAGAATCCAGAACCATCGGCGTACAGGGCGTTCCATTCTTCGTTTTAAACCGGAAATACGGTATCTCAGGCGCTCAACAAAAAGAATACTTCTTAAATGCATTAAATCAAATCTGGTCAGAAGAAAATCCTTTAAAGACTCTAGACAACAGCGACAGCGATGCTGCTTGTGAACACGAGGAATGCGGATTCTAAAAAAGAATACCTTCGGGTATTTTTTTAATGATATAATGGGTGTGAATCACAACGGAGGTATTAAAAATGAATCTTATAGGTAATTTGATTTGGTTTATATTTGGTGGCTTTATTGCGGCATTACTCTGGTTTATCGCAGGGCTTTTACTTTGCGTAACCATTATCGGGATTCCCATCGGTATGCAGTTCTTCAAGTTTGCACGCCTTGTTTTATTTCCATTTGGAAAGGAATTACAAATCAATTTTGACAGACACCCTATCTTAAACATCATCTGGGCGATTCTCTTCGGATGGGAAATGATGATTGGTTACTTAGGTATTGCAGCCCTTTTCGCAATCACGATCATCGGTATTCCGTTCGCCATTCAATGGGTTAAGCTCTCTATGCTTGCCTTACTTCCATTTGGAGCGGAAATTAAAAACATTTAACCAAGTTTCTTGTTGACAAAGCATACCCTTAATGATAGAATAATATCGCGTGTGAAAGCACACCATAGTGGAAGAATGAAATTCATACCACATACTTATGTAAAGAAGGAGGTTGTGTCTCATGGCAAAAAAAGTTGTAAAAGTTGTTAAATTGCAAATAGCAGCAGGTAAAGCTAATCCGGCTCCCCCAGTAGGTCCAGCACTTGGTCAAGCTCAGGTAAACATTCCGGCGTTCTGTTCACAGTTTAACGAAGCAACTAAGGATCAAATGGGATTTGTTGTACCAGTAATCATCTCGGTTTATGATGACCGCACATTTACGTTCATAACAAAAACCCCACCTGCAAGTGACTTACTTAAAAAAGCAGCAAATATCAAATCTGGCTCTAAAAACGCTAAGAAGGATAAAGTAGCTACGATCACACGTGATCAAGTAAGAGAAATTGCAACAAGAAAGATGCCTGACTTAAATGCGTATACTGTAGAAGCAGCAATGAAAATTATTGAAGGTACAGCACGTCAAATGGGTATCACCGTAGTAGACTAATTTAGATGATAGCTATCTAAATTGTGGGAGGAGAAAACCCCCCGCTAGACCACATTTTAGGAGGAAGAATATGAAAAGAGGAAAGAAATACCTTGAGGCTGCAAAACTCATCGATAGTACGAAGAAATATGCAGTTGACGAAGCCGTAAGCTTAGTCAAGAAAACCTCATTTGTTAAGTTTGATGCTACTGTTGAAGCAGCGTTCCGCTTAAATCTTGATCCAAGAAAAGCAGAACAGAACTTAAGAGGCGCTCTTGTATTGCCATACGGTACAGGTAAAGTTTCCCGAGTTGTAGTCATCGCCCAAGGCGAAAAAGCGAAAGAAGCAGAACTTGCTGGCGCTGATTTCGTCGGAGCAGCAGAACTCATTCAAAAGATCGGCGCAGGCTGGTTCGAGTTTGATGTGATGGTTGCTACACCGGACATGATGGGACAACTTGGTAAATTAGGTCGTATCTTAGGACCAAAAGGCTTAATGCCAAACCCTAAGACAGGAACAGTTACCTTAGACGTCACAAAAGCAGTCAAGGATATTAAGAACGGTAAGATTGAATATCGTACAGACAAAGTCGGTAACATTCATGCTCCAATCGGACGTGTATCATTCACAGACGATAAGCTTGTTGCAAACCTACATGCACTGCACGAAACACTTGCTCGCCTTAAGCCAACCACAGTCAAGGGAACCTATATGAAGAATATTACAATATCTTCAAGCATGGGACCTGGTATCAAAGTTGACGAAGAATCATTAAAAGTTGTAAAGTAATTTAAAAGAACTGAATCTGCCAAAGACAGTGGGTGCACTTGCTTAATTTCCCACCGAGGTGAAACATAATCTAACGATTACTATCTCTCTTTTGTCTTTCGGCACAGAGAGATTTTATTTTTCAGAAGGAGGCATTTCATGCAAAAAGAAATATTACAGCGTAAAGCGGATGCGGTACGCGAATTAACTGAAAAGCTTGGACGTGCTACAACGGTTGTTGCCTTCGATTATCCTGGATTGACAGTAGAAGAATTTACTAAACTACGTCACCAGTTAAGAGAAGCAGGCTGTGATGTCACAGTCTATAAGAACAATATTTCAAGAAGAGCGTCAATTGCTGCTGGATACGGCGAAATGGCTGACAAACTTGTCGGCGGTAAAGCTTTAGCAATTAGCTATTCTGATGTTGTTGCACCCGCAAAAATCGTTTACGAATTTGGCAAGACGAACAAGATTGTTCAAATTCAAGCAGGTATTGTAGAAGGTAAAGTCGCTAACGTACAACAAATCGTCGCACTTGCAACATTACCATCGAGAGAAACATTGTTGACAATGTTGGCAGTAGGACTGTTGACTCCAATCCGCGAACTCGCAGTTGGACTTAACATGATTAGCAGTAACGAATAAGAAAAATTAGGAGGAATTATAAAATGGCAAAACTAACAAAAGTAGCTTTTATCGAAGCTCTGAAAGAAATGACTTTATTAGAAATCAAGGACCTAGTTGATGGTCTAAAAGAAGCATTTGGTATTGATCCAACTGCAGTATCCGCAGCTCCAGCAGCAGCTGCAGCAGCAGTCGTAGAAGAACAAACAGAATTCAATGTTATTCTTAAGACTTTTGGTGCAAACAAGATTGCTGTCATCAAGGTTGTAAGAGAAGCTACAGGTCTAGGATTAGCTGATGCTAAGACTTTAACTGAAACTCCAAATGCATTAATCAAGGAAAAGATTAAGAAAGACGATGCAGCAGCTCTTAAGAAGACTCTTGAAGACGCAGGCGCTACCGTTGAAGTCAAATAAGTACTAAGTTGAGCGAAGTTTAACCTGGGATTTCTTCTCGGGTTTTTTCGCTGTTTTAGGGGGACCAATGAGTCATTACTTTTTAAACGATTCAAAACTCGATCATCAAATCAAAAGCTATGAAGTGCATCTTCAAGGAACTCTATTTCGTTTCTTCACCGATCTCGGTGTGTTCTCAAAGGAATATCTTGATTTTGGCACGAAGGTTTTAATCGATTCAATCGAGCTGGATACACAAATTAAAACAGTGATTGACATGGGATGCGGCTATGGCCCCATCGGTCTTTTCATTGCGAAAACTTATCCTGAAAAACAAGTATATCTCTATGATATCAATGAACGCGCACTTGCTTTATCTGAGAAAAACATGGAAGAAAACAAGATAAAAAATGTTGTAATTGAACAAAGTTTCTTGTTTGATGCTGTGAAGGTTAAAGCAGATGCCATTATCACCAACCCACCGATCAGAGCGGGCAAGGATACCGTCTTCAAATTATATGAAGACGCTTATTTAAACCTGAATCCAGGTGGTATTTTCTATGCGGTGATTCAAAAGAAGCAGGGTGCTCCCTCCTCTTTCACCAAATTGACAGAGGTTTTTGGCAATTGTACAGTTATTGATAAAATCAAAGGATATTGGATTCTTTTCGCTAAAAAACAGTAGAATGCATTGACTATTTACAAACCATATGATATTATAGTTAAATGCATAATAATGTTTTAATTCTATATTATATTATAATAAATATTGATTTCCAAATACGATAGGAGTGTGGATTATGGGATATCGAAGCGTCGAATACGGCAAAAAAGCAGTGCGCAGAAATTACTCAAGAATGCGTTATGACATTGACTTGCCGGATCTTATTGAGATTCAAACCAAATCATTTAAGTGGTTTATCGATGAGGGAATCAGAGAATTATTAACTGATATTTCTCCAATTGAAGGACATAATGGCGATTTGAAATTATATTTCGAGGAACATTATTTGTCCGAACCCAAGTATGATATTCAAGAATCGAAATTAAGAGATGTGAATTATGCGAAACAACTCTCTGCTCGTGTGAAACTTGAAAACGCCGTCACAGGCGAAGTGCGTGAAAACATCGTACTTATGTGTGAAATACCCTACATGACCCCGTCAGGGACTTTTGTCATTAACGGAGCTGAACGTGTTGTCGTTTCACAGATTATCCGTTCTGCAGGAGCATATTTTACAAGCGAACTAGACAAGAAGATCAACCAAGTTAAATATATGGCGCAAGTCATCCCTACACGTGGTGCATGGATTGAATATGAACTTGGTTCTAAAAATATTATGTATGCTAAGCTTGACCGCTCAAAGAAGGTCCCAATGACCACGATGATGCGTGCGTTAGGCTTATCCAAGAAAAAGGACATTTATGAGCTATTCGGCAAATCCGTCTACCTAGATGCTACCTTTGATAAGGATGAAACGAAAAATAGCGATGAAGCCATCGTTGATTTATATTCCAAATTAAGACAGGGCGAAAAGGTTCCAGCAGATGCTGCAAGAGAATTTATCAGAATGCGTCTATTTGAACGCCGTCGTTATGATTTGGCTGCAGTTGGCCGTTACAAATTCAATAAAAAACTTGACGTGACAGCACGTCTTTTAGGCACTTATACAGCAACCAACATCGTTGATCCTACAACAGGCGAAGTTGTCATTCCTGAAAAAACAAAAATCACAAAAGATATTATTCACATCCTGAAGGAAAACAGAGCGCTTTTAAGAACAGAAGTTATTTCTAAGGAAGACTCACTTCAAAACGAAACACCGGATGAAATCTTGGCAACAAGACTTCCAGACGGCGGAGAAACATTATTCACGAAGGATAACATCGTCAATCTGCGTACCGGTGAAGTTATTGTCACCAAGAATACAGAAGTGACCGATGAAGTTCTTGCAGCATTAAGAAGAAACCGTCAGTCTTTAGACGAAAAAGTTATTAAATACTTCTTCGGCAGAGACGTTTATGAAAAGGAAAGAGAACGCGAAGGCGTGATCGTAGAAATGATCGAAGTTACTGTGAAAGACAAGGAAACCGATCGTATCTATCCAGTCAAGGTCATCGGTAACGATCAAAGAGAAAACAAGGAATACATCACATTATCAGATGTTGTCGCTTCAATGAGCTATTACTTGAATCTTTATGATGGACTTGGATCCACTGACGATATCGACCATTTGGGAAATCGTCGTTTGAGATTGATCGGCGAATTACTTAAGAATCAATTCAGAATCGGTTTGGCAAGAGCAGAAAAGAATATCAAGGACAAGATGTCTACGACGACGTTTGCTGATGCTTCACCTTCCAATATCATCAATATGACTCCACTTGCTGGTGCGATTAAGACCTTCTTCGGAAGCTCACAACTCTCACAGTTCATGGATCAGATTAACCCACTTGCAGAGCTTACTCAAAAGAGAAGAGTTTCAGCACTTGGTACGGGCGGTCTTGCCAGAGACAGAGCGGGCGTAGAAGTACGTGACGTTCATAACTCGCATTATGGCAGAATTTGTCCAATTGAAACACCAGAAGGACCATCCATCGGATTGATTTCATCACTTGCTACCTATGGAAAGGTTGACCAATACGGCTTCATTCAGACGCCTTATTTAGTTGTCGATCGTTCATCAGGCAAGCCTTTGATCACACCGGTATTTAAATATTTGACTGCAGATGAAGAGTATGATGAAGTCATCGCTTCAGCAGCAACAGCATTAAGCCAAGAAGGTTCAATCACTGATGAAAAGGTTATCGGTCGTTATCGCGGTGAAACATCCGTGTTCGAACCGGACGAAGTTACTTTCATGGACGTATCTCCAAAACAGATCGTTTCCGTAGCGACTTCAACCATTCCATTCCTTGAGCATGACGATGCTTCCCGTGCCCTGATGGGTGCGAACATGCAACGCCAGGCTGTACCTTTACTCAAGCCTGAATCACCAATCGTGGGCACCGGTATCGAATACCGCGCTGCGAAGGATTCCGGTAGTGTCATCGTAAGTTCCGTATCTGGTTATGTAACCTATGCGGATGCTACAAAGATTATCATCACTCAAGAGCCAGAACAAAAGATTATGGTTGGGAATAATGTATTATATGACCCAGCTAAGCCTTTTACCTATGAAATGGCGAAAACCTTAAAGGATTATGGAATGGGGAACAGTGAAACATTCAACCTGATCCGCTTCTTCAGATCCAACCAGGATACCTGTATCCTTCAACGTCCGATCGTCACTGCTGGCGAATACGTTGAAAAAGGCGATATTCTCGCAGACGGCCCATCCACAGACAAAGGCGAACTCGCGTTAGGAAGAAACGTTACCGTTGCCTTCATGACATGGGAAGGCTACAACTATGAAGATGCCATCATCATGAGTGAAGATCTAGTTAAAGAAGACGTTTATACATCGATTCACATCGATGAATATGAAATTGAAACCAGAGAACTTAAAACAGGCTCAGGCCGTGAAGAAATTACACGCGAAGTGCCAAATGCCGGCTTAGACGCACTAAAGAACTTGGATGAACGAGGAATCATCATTCCAGGATCTGAAGTCAGAGAAGGCGACATTCTTGTTGGTAAGATCACTCCAAAGGGAGTATTCGAACCAAGTCCATCTGAAAAATTGATTCACGCGGTTATCGGTGAAAAATCAAGAGAATACAGAGACTCATCACTACGTGTTCCACACGGCGGAGGCGGTGTCGTACAATCTATCCAATATTTCTCCAAGAAAAACGGAGATGCTCTGCCAAGCGGAGTGAATGAAAGCATCAGAGTCTATGTTGCCAAGAAGAGAAAGATCTCTGAAGGGGACAAGATGGCGGGAAGACACGGAAACAAGGGTGTTATTTCCAAGATTCTACCAAGAGAAGACATGCCATACATGGCTGACGGAACACCGGTAGATATCATGCTCAACCCTCTCGGAGTTCCATCACGTATGAATATCGGACAGATCTTGGAAATCCATTTAGGTATCGCAGCAAAGAACTTAGGCGTTAAAATCGCAACCCCTGTCTTCGACGGGGTGAATGATAATGACTTGATTGCCATCATGAAGGAAGCGGGAATCGCTCCTGATGGAAAGACTGAACTCTATGACGGACGCACCGGAGAACCCTATGAAAATAGAATTTCCGTAGGTGTCATGTATATGATCAAGCTCTCCCACATGGTCGACGACAAGCTTCATGCAAGATCCGTTGGACCTTACACCTTGGTTACACAACAACCGATGGGCGGCAAGGCTCAAAACGGAGGACAGAGATTCGGGGAAATGGAAGTTTGGGCGCTTTACGCTTATGGCGCAGCGCACACCCTTCAGGAAATGCTGACGGTCAAGTCAGATGACATGCTTGGAAGAAACAAGGTCTATAGTGCGATCACGCATGACAAACCAATTCCACAAGCATCCATTCCGGAATCATTTAGAGTATTGACCAGAGAATTGCAGGCGCTCGGATTATATGTCGAATTGATAGATGCGACAACAGGTGAAAATGAAGCTGAAAAATCACTTGTCGATAACAACCCAAGCAAATTCAGAGGAGGATTCCGTTGATGGCTAAAGAAAAATTAACACTACATGTCGAATCTTTAAAATTATCTGAAGAAGCCCTAAAGGCGTTAAAGCTATCTGGTATCGATCAGCTTGAAGACTTCAATACCTTCAATTTAAAGGAATTAAACATGCTGTTAGGCGACAGCTTTGAAGAAATCAAATCAATTCTGCGCCGTTACGCATTACCAAGAAATTTAGAAAACTTAAATGTAAGCGATGAAATCGTTCAAATCCTAAGAGGCGCAAATATCCATGACTTGAAGGAATTCTTAGAATTTGACAGACACGCTTTATATCATTTGTTCGAAGAAGACGCAATCCTGCGTCAGGATGTCAACAACATCCTTGAGCTTTATGGATTTGATGCCCTTAAGGAGCATGTCCATCAGGTTGAAGCTGAAGTGATTCCTGAGGATTTGAAGGAAGCTGCGTTGGATATCGATTTATCAGAACGTATCCATCGTCATGTCCAACCTGTCAGAAAAGGCTATGGTTCCAGAACCTACAGCCATTTAAAGATTCGTTTGGCATCTCCGGATGAAATCAGACAATGGTCTTACGGTGAAGTTAAAACGCATGAAACCATCAACTATAGAACATCCAAGCCTGAAGAAGGCGGATTGTTCTGCGAACGCATATTTGGACCAACCAGAGATTACCAATGCGCCTGCGGCAAGAAACAAAGCGGAAACAAAGGTCAGATCTGCCAGAAGTGCGGTATTGAAATCACTGAATCCAAGGTTAGAAGAGAACGCATGGGCCATATCGAGCTCGAAGCGCCTGTCGTCCATACTTGGTATTTAAAGAATTCACCATCACGCTTAGCCATCCTTTTGGGAATCAAGGCGAAAGCATTGGAAGAAGTTGTTTATCATGCATCCTATATCGTTACCGATCCAGGCACTGCGCCGTTATCTAAAAAGCAGATTCTATCTGAACAAGACTATTCAGCATTAACTGAAGAATATGGTTCCAGATTTACTGCATTGACCGGTGCTGAAGCTGTTAAAAAGCTTTTACAAGAACTCGATTTAGACAAGGAAGTCAAATCTTTACGTAAAAAGTTGAAGACCTCTTCCAAACAAAAGAGAGACAGAATCATCAAGAGACTCGAAGTCGTTGAAGCATTCAACAATTCGGACAATAAGCCTGAATGGATGGTTATGGATGTTATTCCAGTCATCCCACCAGATTTAAGACCGATGGTTGCTCTTGACGGCGGAAGATTCGCGACAACAGACTTAAATGACTTGTACCGTCGTATTTTGAACCGTAACAACCGTTTGAAGAAGCAGAAGGAACAAATGGCTCCACGCTTGATCACCAAGAATGAAAAGCGTATGCTTCAAGAAGCTGTTGACGCATTATTTGATAATGCGAAACGCGGTAAGAAAGCGGCTGTTGAAAGAAACAGACACTTAAAATCATTATCTGACATGCTTAGAGGTAAGCAAGGTCGTTTCAGACAGAACCTTCTTGGAAAACGTGTTGACTATTCAGGTCGTTCCGTTATTATCGTCGGACCGGACTTGGAAATGTACCAATGCGGTATTCCTAGAGAAATGGCGATCATTTTGTTCAAGCCATTCGTTTTAAGAGAATTACAAAAATTAACAGGCAATGACGCAAATGCGAAGAAGAATGCAAATAGCAAGTACGAAAAGATGGATGACGATGTTTGGGCAGCTTTAGAAAAGGTTGTTAGAGAACATCCAGTCTTATTGAACCGCGCACCTACATTGCATAGACTTGGCATCCAGGCGTTTGAACCTAAACTGATTGATGGCAAGGCGATCCGTCTGCATCCACTGGTAACTCCTGCGTTCAACGCGGATTTCGATGGCGACCAGATGGCTGTCCACGTTCCATTATCCAATGAAGCGCAAGCTGAAGCTAGATTATTGATGCTTGCCTCCAATAACATTTTGAACCCTAAAGATGGTAAACCGGTTGTTACACCTTCACAGGACATGGTTCTAGGAAACTACTATTTGACTTTAGAAGAAAAGTTGAACAGAGTGTTTACTGGAAATCGTGCTGAAATCAGACAAGCGGAACACAACTTCAAGCATCGTCATGAAGGACATTTCTTCGTGAATTATGATGAAGCTTATCTCGCTTACCAACATCATGAAATCGGTCTTCATACAAGAATCATCGTGGATCCTAAATCGATCAACCAGAAGTTCACTGAAGAACAAAAGCATAGATATTTGGTAACAACTTTAGGTAAATTGATTTTCAACAGAATTTTACCTCCAACATTCCCATATTTGAATGAACCTACCATTGACAACCTAGAAAACAAGACTCCAGACAAATACTTCATGAATAAGGGCGTCAATCCTAAGGACATTCTAGATGGCATGGCTATCCCTTCACCATTCAAAAAGAAGTTTTTGGCTCAAATCATTGCTCAGGTATTCAAGGAATTGCACATCAGTGAAACTTCCAAGATGCTAGACAGATTGAAGGACTTAGGCTTCAAGTATTCAACAGTTGCCGGTATTACCGTATCGTTCGCGGACATCAACGTGTATTCCAAGAAGCATGAACGTATCGCTCAGACCAATGACAGCATTGAAGAAATTGAAGGATGGTATGAAGATGGACTCTTAACTGATTCCGAACGTAAGGATCTTGTCATCAAACAATGGCAGGAAGCAAGAAATGATATTCAAAAGGGTTTAATGGAAGAATTCGATAAGGATAACAACATCTACATGATGTCAGACTCCGGTGCGCGTGGTAACGCATCAAACTTCGCTCAGCTTGCTGGTATGCGCGGTCTGATGAATAACCCTAAGGGCGAAATTATTGAAGTTCCAGTACAAGCATCCTTTAGAGAAGGTCTTACCGTATCCGAGTTCTTTATTTCCACCCACGGTGCGAGAAAAGGATCCACGGATACCGCGCTTAAGACTGCCGAATCAGGATACTTGACACGTCGTTTGGTTGACGTGAGCCAGGATGTCATCGTTGTCGATGAGGATTGCGGAACTGAACGCGGCGTCTATATGCAATCTATTGCTGAAGACAAAAAGGAAATCGTTCCTCTATACGACCGTATCGTCGGCCGTTACGCATCTAAGGATGTTATGCATCCAAAGAGCAAGCAAGTCCTTGTTAAACGCAATGAATTAATCACTGAAGAAATCGGCCAAAGCATCATCAAGGCTGAAATCGAAGGTGTTGAAATTAGAAGCAATCTGACATGTAACTCAGAAAACGGAGTATGTGCGAAGTGCTACGGCAGAAACCTGGCGACAAATACCAGAGTTGAAGTCGGTGAAGCTGTCGGCGTTGTTGCTGCGCAGTCCATCGGTGAACCGGGTACCCAATTGACCATGAGAACCTTCCATACCGGAGGTGTGGCATCTGCATCAGATATCACGCAAGGTCTTCCACGTATTCAAGAATTGTTTGAAGCTAGAAATCCTAAAGGTAAGGCAGTCATCAGTGAAGTCGACGGCAAGGTTAAGTCCATTGACCGCCAACGCGGAGGCATTTCCATCATCACCATCTCTGACGCGAGCGATAAGGAATTTAAGTACACCATCGATCCAAACGTTGAAGCCTTAGTCAGAAAGGGAGCAGCCGTTAAGGCTGGTCAAAGACTGACACTTGGTTCTATCAATCCTAAGGAACTCTTGAGAGTCGTCTCTGCTGAAGCAGCGGAAACGTACATCCTTGAAGAAGTTCAGAAGGTCTATAGAGCTCAAGGGGTTGAAATCAGCGATAAGCATATCGAATTGATTGTCAGACAAATGTTAAGAAGAATTTCCATCGTCACTGAAGGAGATACTGAATTATTACCAGGCACTGAAGTATCGGTTGCTGAATTCAAGAGAGCCAATAAGAAGGTTTTCAGAGATTTCAAGCGTCCTGCAGTCGGTCGTCCAATTCTACTCGGTATCACCAGAGCATCACTCAGAAGCGATTCATTCCTATCTGCAGCATCCTTCCAGGAAACAACAAGAATCTTGACAGATGCAGCAATCAAGGGTAAGACCGATGAGCTTCATGGCTTGAAGGAAAACGTCATTATCGGCGGACTCATTCCAGCTGGTACGGGTATTTTAAGAGAAACGTTGTTTGAATACGACAGATCCAATACCTATACGGAAGATGAAGAACTGGATTATTAAGATCCAGATTGGAAATCAATAAAAAAATCAACAAGATAAAGGGTGTTCAGCAATCCGCTGAACACCCTGTTTTTTTTATAAATGGTTTATTAAGATTTGATTGCCCAACGGAGCTTGGCAGAACGCGCTCTCGAGTTTGATGTCTGCTCATCCATGGATGGCCTGATGAATTCAGGTGCGATTTCTTTGTAGATTCCTTCTCTGAAATAATGCTGGAAAGATTTTTTAACTAAACGATCTTCTCCGGAATGGAAGGATAGAATAGCGACACGTCCGCCTGGAGCGAGCGCTTCAGGAAGCTTTTCCAAGAATTCATAAAGAACCTCGAATTCATGATTGACATCGATTCTGAGCGCTTGAAATGTACGCTGGCAAGATTTCTTGATTTCCTCGTCACGTTCATCTGAGCGGATGAACTTTAACGCATCTGTGATGATTTTTCTGAGATGAGAGGTTGTTGAGATGTCTTTACCTTTTTTATATTCTGAAGAAATCGCCAAAGAGATTTCTTTTGCATAAGGCTCATCAGCATTTTCAACGAGCATCCCTTCAATTTCCTCTTCATTCAGTTCTCGTAGGCGTACTGAAGCAGGTATTCCAACTTTGGGATTCATCCTCAAGTCTAGTGGACCTTCCGTTTTATAGGAAAAACCTCTTTCTGGATTATCGATTTGCATGGAGGATACCCCTAAATCCGCTAAAACAAAGTCTAGCTTTCCATATTCAGCGACAAGCATGTCGATATCTGAAAAATTCATGGGAATGATGGTTAAGAGTTCGGGAGTGAAGCCTAGTTTC
>Ga0209212_1006792_pt1 | contig 12939 bp, 11 predicted proteins | sample RifGroC2_FD_183996 | JGI IMG/M metagenome (GOLD analysis project Ga0209212, IMG submission 183996) | Groundwater microbial communities from Rifle, Colorado, USA - Groundwater C2 (SPAdes) (version 2) | ecosystem: Environmental > Aquatic > Deep subsurface > Groundwater | place: Rifle, Colorado...
TCCGGTGACGGGAACTGCGCTAAAGTTTTCCGCGCCCTTGCCGGAGGACATCGCCTCGCTCTGCTCTTTCCTGCGGGAGAAGGTAAAAAAAAGGTAACGACCTCGTAAAAAGTCGGGAAAGTGTCCAATGTGGGACGGCTTCGTAAAAAGCGCCAGAGGCAAGGCGCGCAAAGCCTGAGGAATGAGGCGTACTTTTACGTACGCCGCAGTGACGAAGGATGCAGCGCAACGCAGCATATGGACTTTTTACGAAGCCGTCAAAGGTAACGCATGTTCCGTTTTAAGCAGAGAGGCGCCATACAATATCTGGAGGCCGAGGGTATCTCGGCACTGGATCTGGTGACCCATGCCTTCTGCACCCGTCTGGGAGGGGTAAGCGAGGGACATTTCTCCAGCCTCAACACGGGTTTTCGCGTGGCTGACCGGGAAGAAAATGTCCGTCGGAACCTGTCGCTGATCGCCGATTCCTTTTCGATCCCGGCCAGCCGGCTGGTCCTGATGGATCAGGTCCACGGCGACCGGGTCTGTATTCTCGATGGGGACGGCCCCTCGTCCGGTTCCTTCCCCGCGTGTGACGGCCTGATCACGGATCGGCCGGGGGTGGCCATAGGAATCAAAACGGCGGACTGCGTCCCCCTCCTCTTTGTGGATCCCGTCCGCAGGGTGATCGGAGTCGCCCACGCGGGGTGGCGGGGCACGGCCCTGCGTATCGCAACCAGAGTGATTGACCTCTTCGAGCAGCGATATGCCTCTCGGGCAGAGAATATTGTTATTGCCGTCGGACCGGCCATCGGCGTCTGCTGCTACCAGGTCGACACCCCGGTCTACGCCGCCTTTTCCGCGAGGCCGGGAGCGGACAGGTTTCTCCATCCCTGCCGCGAGAATGGCCGGTGGATGCTCGACCTTGCCCTGGCCAATCGCATCGCGCTCATCGAGCGAGGGGCGCCCGCGGGGAATATTTTCTCGGACGGACACTGCACCGCTTGCCGATCGGACCTCTTCTTCTCGCACCGCGAAAGCCTCGGTATGACGGGCAGGCAACTCAACTTTATAATGATCAAGGATGGCTGCCGTTAAAAAATGCTTGACATAGCGGGTTTGATGGTATAGAGAAAAAACAAAATTCAGAAAGGCGTATGCTAAGTCCTTCCTTGTGGATTGATTCCAGAGACCCAATTAGCAACCTGAAAAAAATCAGTGACCCTCTTTTATATGCCGTTATACCATAAAATCTGAATTCATTTATGATGGATTGGCAAACCGAACGCTGGAGCGCTTTTTTCATGCGCGGCGGGTGCCTCGAGTCCGTAAACACGAATAAAAGTAACGATGCAAAGGTGCGATGATGAACATAGAAGATATCAAGCGACAACCAATCAGCGAACTGGCTAAACTGGCTAAAGAACTGGAAGTCGCCGGCGCCAGCGGTATGAGAAGGCAGGACCTGATTTTCTCCATCCTGCAGGCCGAGGCCGAGAAGAACGGGGTTATCTCGGGTTCGGGCGTCCTGGAGATCCTTCCGGACGGTTTCGGATTCCTCCGCGCGGTCGATTACAACTACCTCCCCAGTCCGGACGATATCTACATCTCCCCCTCGCAGATCCGCCGTTTCAGCCTGAGGACGGGAGACACGGTTTCCGGCGAGGTCCGGCCTCCCAAAGAGGGAGAGAAGTATTTCGCCCTCCTCAAGGTGGATGAGGTCAACTTCGAATCTCCGGAGGCGACGCGTGACAAGATCCTCTTCGACAACCTCACCCCCCTCTACCCGGAGGAAAAACTGAATCTGGAATTCAATCCGGAGAACCTCTCGACACGGATTATGGACCTCTTCACCCCGATAGGAAAGGGACAGAGGGGCTTGATCGTCTCCCCGCCCCGGGCCGGAAAGACCGTTCTTCTGCAGGACATCGCCCATAGCATCACCGCCAACCACAAGGAGGTGATCCTGATGGTCCTTCTGATCGACGAACGACCTGAAGAGGTGACGGACATGCAGCGGAGTGTCGCGGGCGAGGTCATCTCCTCCACCTTCGACGAACCGGCGACCCGCCACGTTCAGGTGGCCGAGATGGTGATCGAAAAGGCCAAACGGCTCGTCGAGCACAAAAAAGATGTGGTTATCCTCCTCGACAGCATCACCCGTCTGGCACGGGCATACAACACGGTGGTGCCGCCGAGCGGCAAGGTCCTCTCCGGCGGCGTTGATTCCAACGCCCTCCACAAACCGAAACGGTTCTTCGGGGCCGCGCGGAACATCGAAAACGGCGGGAGCCTGACGATCATTTCCACCGCCCTGATCGACACCGGGAGCCGTATGGATGAAGTGATTTTCGAGGAGTTCAAGGGGACCGGCAATATGGAACTCCACCTGGATCGCCGCATCGCCGACCGGCGGGTCTTCCCCGCCTTCGATCTGATCCGTTCCGGAACGCGGAAAGAGGAACTTCTGATCCCGAAGGTCAACCTCAATCGGATATGGATCTTGAGAAGGCTCCTCCAGGAGATGAATCCGGTCGACGCGATGGAATTCATCATGGACAAGATTCGAAAAACGGATACCAACCAGATCTTCCTGGACTCCATGAATTCGTAGTTGATCAAAAAGAGCTTGCTTTAACGTGCAAACAGTTGTAAGTGTTGGCTAACATTGTTCGGGGGCTCGATGCTCTCGATCGTTTGCAAAGAAATAATTCGTTCATTTTATACAGGAGAACAGTCGCTTATGAGAGAAGGCATTCATCCGGAATATAAAGAAACCACCATTACCTGCGTCTGCGGGAATGTGATTCAAACGAAATCCACCCGGCAGAACATCAAGACCGAAATCTGTTCCCAGTGCCACCCGTTCATGACGGGGAAACAGAAAATCATGGATACCGCGGGGCGCGTGGAAAGATTCAAGAAAAGATACGCCGGCAACGAGACAAAGACGGAAAAACCCGCGTAACACTCTTCCATCCGAAGTTCATGTTTGCAAAACTCAAAGATGTAGAAACGCGGTACCAGGAGCTGGAACAGCTTCTCAGCGATCCGGGCATCGTCGGCAAGCCCGGGGTCTACCAGAAGTATGCCAAAGAGCATTCCGATCTGCGCCTGCTTGTCGAGACGTATCGCGAATATGAAAAAACCGGATCCCGCATCGTTGAGGACCAGGCCCTCCTCAAAGACAGCGACGAAGAGTTGCGTGAGCTGGCCAAGGAAGAGCTGCCCGCTTTGCAGGAAACCCTGAAATCTCTGGAAAGCCGGATGAGGATTCTGCTTTTGCCCCGGGATCCGAACGACGAAAAGAATGTCTTCCTTGAAGTCCGTGCCGGAACCGGAGGCGATGAGGCAGGGCTCTTTGCTGGAGACCTCTTTCGGATGTACGCCCGCTTTGCGGAAAACAGCGGCTGGAAGGTGGAGGTGATGAGCAGCACCCCTGCCGGCGGGATGGGGGGGTTCAAGGAGATCATCGCGCTGATTTCGGGAAGGGGCGCTTACAGCCGGATGAAGTACGAAAGCGGCGTCCACCGTGTCCAGCGGGTCCCGGTCACCGAGGCCCAGGGGAGGATCCATACCTCGGCCGTAACGGTCGCGATCCTGCCGGAGGTAGCGGAGGTGGAGCTGAATATCGATCCCAACGATCTTAGAATCGATGTCTACCATTCGAGCGGCCACGGCGGGCAGAGCGTCAATACCACCGACTCCGCCGTCCGGATCACCCACCTGCCGACGGGGATGATCGTGACCTGCCAGGATGAAAAATCCCAGCTCAAGAACAAGCACAAGGCGATGGGCGTTCTTCGGGCCCGGCTCCTGGATCTGGCGGTGAAGAAGCAGAATGCCGAGATCTCCGAAACCCGGAAAAATCTGGTGGGAAGCGGGGACCGGAGCGAGCGGATCAGGACGTATAATTTCCCCCAGGGAAGGGTGACGGATCACCGGATCGGGCTGACCACTTACAACCTGGAAAATTTTATCAACGGAGAGATCCGGTTCATGGTCGACGCCCTGACGACCCATTTCCAGGCCGAAGCGCTCAAGCAGTCCGACTGAGGCTTCTTTCTTGATGACAGATATCAGAACCCTCCTCCATCGGTCGACCCGCGAACTCGCCGCCGGCAGCAGCCCCTCCCCCCGGCTCGACGCCGAGGTCCTCCTCATGAATTTTCTGGAGACCGACCGTCTGCAGCTCTGCATGCGACCGGAAAGGGAACTCACGGAGGAAGAATGCACCGGATATTCACGCTGGATCGAAAGGCGGCGCCGGGGCGAACCGGTCGCCTATATTGCCGGGGGAAAAGAGTTCTGGTCGCTTTTTTTTGAAGTCAATCGCAACGTCCTCATCCCGAGGCCGGAAACGGAATGCCTCATCGAGGAGGTCCTGAAGTGCTGCGGCCGCGAGGCGGGCCATTTGCAAATCATCGACATCGGGACGGGGAGTGGTGCAATCGGCGTCGTTCTTGCCAAGGAGCTCCCCTCGGCCCGCGTGGTAGTGACGGACATTTCACGGGGGGCGCTCACAGTGGCGCGCCGAAATGCCGACCGCCACGGTGTGGCCGGGCAAATCAAATTCCTGGAAGGACACCTTTTTGCGTCCGCTGTAGGAGAATTTGACGTCATTGTTTCCAATCCGCCTTACATCCCGGACGACGTTTACCCTCTGCTGCCGGAGGGGATCCGGGCGTTCGAGCCCCGCGAGGCCCTTATCGCCGGTCCCGACGGTATCACCTTTCACCGGAAGATCATCGGGGAGGGAGCGGGCCGCCTGAAACCGGGCGGCCGGATTTTCCTTGAGATCGGCGAGGGGCAAAAAGGGATTGTCGCAGCCCTCTTCCAGGCGAAGGGATTGTATGATAATATCCGGTTCCGCGCCGACTACGGGGGGATGGACCGTGTCGCGATGGCAAGAAAGACGGAAAAAGGTACTGAGTAATGGACAAGATCGTGATCGTCGGAGGCGAGAAACTCAAAGGGGAGGTCCGGATCAGCGGCGCCAAGAATGCCGCTTTGCCTATACTGGCTTCATCGCTTCTGGTCGATGGATGGAACACTTTTCACAATATCCCGGATCTCCTCGACATCAAGACGATCAAAAAGCTCCTCAAAAGCCTCGGCGTGGAGATCGAAGGGGGGGAGACTCTCCGGATCAACGCCGGCGGGATCACGAGCTGCGAGGCTTCGTACGATCTGGTCCGGACGATGCGGGCCTCGATCCTGGTGCTCGGTCCCCTTGTGGCAAGGAGGGGAGAGGCGAGGGTTTCGCTGCCGGGCGGCTGCGCCATCGGGGCAAGGCCGGTCAATCTCCATATCAAGGCCCTCCGCGAGCTTGGGGCCGAGGTGATCCTGAAAGACGGTTATGTCGAGGCGAAGGCTTCCCGGCTTAAAGGGGCGGAGATCTATTTCGATATTTCCACGGTCACGGGAACGGAAAACATCATGATGGCCGCGACACTGGCGGAGGGGACCACCTTTCTGAAGAATGCGGCGCGCGAGCCGGAAGTCGTTAATCTAGCCGAAGTGTTGATCGGCATGGGCGCCCGGATACATGGGGCGGGGAGCGATGTGATCACTATCCAGGGGGTGGAGAGCCTCCATCCCGTGGAGGCCCAGGTCATTCCGGACAGGATAGAAACCGGCACCTTCCTGATCGCCGCCGGAATCACCGGCGGTGCAATCCGAATCGTCGGCTGTGTCCCCTTCCATCTCGATGCGCTGATCGCTAAACTGCGCGATACTGGGATATCCATCGATGTGGCCAAAGACAGCCTTCGGGTAAAAGGCGGCGGCATCTTGCGGAGCGTGGACGTCAAAACCCTTCCCTATCCAGGTTTTCCTACGGACCTGCAGGCCCAGCTTATGGCTTTGATGACGGTCGCAAACGGGCTTTCCGTGATTACGGAAACGGTGTTCGAAAACCGTTTCATGCATGTCAGTGAAATGATGCGGATGGGGGCGGACGTCGTCATTCAGGGAAAGAGCGCCATCGTCCGTGGGGTGCCAAAGCTTCACGGGGCGCCGGTAATGGCGACGGATCTGCGGGCCTCGGCCTCTCTCATCCTGGCGGGTCTCGCGGCGGAGGGAACGACCATCCTCTCCCGCGTCTATCACATCGACCGGGGCTATCAGCAGATCGAGAAGAAATTGTCGACACTCGGGGCCGACATCCGGCGGGTGGCAGGATAAGGCTGTTGAAAAACGCCCATCTGCGGCGTTTCCCTCATCCCGCGCCGTTCAACGTACAGAAAAGTACGCCTCACGGCTCAGGATTTCGGGGGCCTTGCATCTGGACATTTTTGAACAGCCTATAGTTGGGTTGGAGGATGGTTATGAGGATCATCAGAACGGACGAAGCCGAATTTGAACACTTCTTTAGACAGATTCGGGAACGGGGTCGCCTCTTCGATCCCGAGCTCTGGACATCCGTCGGGCGAATCGTTGAAGACGTCGCCCTGCGGGGGGACGAGGCCCTCTTTGATTATACCGCCAGGTGGGATGGGCATCGTGTGACCGCCGCAACGGTCGAAGCCTCTCCGGAGGAGAAAAAAGCCGCGGCGGCACGTGTCAACTCGGAAGATCTGGATATTCTTCGTCTTTCCGCCAAAAGAATCGAGCGGTTCCACGAGCGGCAGCGCCAGGAGGGATGGTCGGCGACGGACGAAGAGGGGATGGAACTCGGTCAAACCATCATTCCCCTCTCCCGTGTCGGCATCTACGCGCCGGGGGGGCTGGCCTGCTACCCCTCCACGGTCCTCATGACGGCGATCCCGGCCCGGATCGCGGGCGTAGGCGAGATCATCCTCGTGACGCCCGCCCGCGAAGGGAAACTCCACCCGCTGATCGCCGCCGCCGCAGAGCTATGCGGGGTAAATCGGATCTTCAAGATCGGCGGCGCCCAGGCGATCGCGGCCCTCGCCTTCGGCACCGCCTCGATTCCTCGCGTCGACAAGATCGTCGGCCCGGGGAATGCTTACGTGGCGGCGGCCAAGAAGATGGTTTTCGGCAGGGTGGCGATCGACATGATCGCCGGACCCAGCGAGGTGCTCATCATCGCGGACGGGACGGGAGATGCCGCCTTTGCCGCCGCCGACCTTCTCGCCCAGGCCGAACATGACGAGATGGCCAGCGCCGTTCTCCTGACGCCGGATGGGGCATTTGCGGAGGCTGTGGTTGCCGAGACAACCCGGCAGCTGGAAAAACTGTCGCGGAAGGATATCGCCTCTTGCTCGCTGGCGGCCTTTGCCGCCGCTTTCGTGACGAAGGATCTTGGCGAGGCCGTCGCCCTGGCCAACCGTTTCGCGCCGGAACACCTCGAGCTGATGGTGCAAGATCCCCGGCAGCTCCTCCCGGAGATCAGAAACGCCGGCGCGGTCTTTCTGGGAATGTATACCCCCGAAGCGCTGGGCGATTACACGGCGGGGCCTAATCATGTCCTGCCGACCGGTGGGACGGCCCGCTTCGCTTCCCCTTTGGGTGTCTACGATTTTATCAAGCGGACCAGCATCATTTCATTTTCGCGGGACGCGCTTGCGAGATACGGGAAACAGACAGCCCGCTTTGCAGAGATGGAAGGCCTCGACGGCCACGGAAAATCCGTCCGTCTTCGTCTGGGATAACGGGGCGATCTTTTAAGGGCGATTGACAGTTCTCATGATGAGCCAGACGACAAACGCCGCCGTCATGATCCAGATCAGGACGATCACCGCGGCCGCTATCTTTCCCGCCCGTGTCGCCCGCCCCACGATTGCCTCCGCTTTCTGGCGGCACTCCGCCAGGACCTCCGCCGGGATCATCCGGATGACGATCATGATCCCCAGCGGGACGAGGATCATATCGTCCAGGTACCCGAGAAGCGGGATAAAATCAGGAATCAGATCGATCGGGGAGAGGGCATAGCCGACGACGATCAGGGCAAGGACCTTTGCATACCACGGAACGCCCGGGTGACGGCAGGCCAGGGTGAGCGCGAAGGTCTCTTTTTTCAGGGCCCGCACGCGCTCTCTCCAGGATCCGAACGATTTCACCCCGGTTTCTCCATTTTCACATTTTCATTTGGCAAGCACCACGTGGTTTCGTCCCTGTTGCTTCGCCCTGTAAAGGGCTTCATCCGCTGCACGCAGGAGTTCCTCCCCGCTCTCTCCGTTGCCCGGGAACACGGCGACGCCCTGAGAGATCGTGATTTCGGCAAGCGTCTGTCCTTGAATACTGACCCGGAGGGCGGCCGCACCTATTCGGATCTGCTCGGCCCGCTGCTGCGTGAACGTAATGTCCGCCTCCGGCAGGATCAACGTAAATTCCTCGCCGCCGTATCGACACGGAATATCCGTCAGCCGGATATGGTTCTGCAAGAAAATACCCAGTTCGCGTAGTATCTGATCCCCTGCTTCATGCCCGTATGTGTCGTTGAACCGCTTGAAATGATCGATATCGATCATGATGACTCCCAGCGGACGGCTATAACGCCTCGCTTTCAGCAGCTCGCGTTCCAGCGATTCTTCCATATAGCGGCGGTTGAACAGGCCGGTCAGGGGATCGCGGATCGATAAATTGTGTAATGTTTCCCGCAGTTTCATATTGGACAAGGCCAACGAAACATGTTCGGCGACGGCGACGGCAAACTGCTGTTTTTCCGTCGTCCATTGATTATGAGCGCCTTCCCATCGCCCGGCTTTCGTGTGCTCGCCCTCCAGATGGAACACCCCGATGGTTTCACCCTGCGCCATCATGGGGATACAGATGGAATACCCCACGGATTCCGGTTTACGGATATGGGGACACAGCGGACCGGAGTTTGCGTCGTCGATACGATGGACCCTTCCCAGACGAAGCGCCAGACACTCTTCCGGCAGGAATGCCTTATCTACGGAGGAGGACTTGTCCCATAACGAGACGGCTTCCAGAAGGTTGCGGGAAGCCTTGAATTGGAACACAGCCCCGTTTTCACCAGGGAATAATTTCTCCGCGTACCGGGTGACGGTATCATAGGCTTCTTCCGCATTCAGGCAGGTTTGGAGCATGCTTCCCAATTCGTTCAGTTGCATGATTTCCTCGGTACGCTGCTCCAGTTGTCCGGCCGACGCTTTGCGGTCAGCGATCTCGGTCTGCAATTTTTCGAGGGTGTCTTTCATCCCTGCGCGCATCGTTTCAAACGCCTTCGCCAGATCGCCGGTCTCGTCGGCGCGTTTTACGGCAATCGGGGTATCCATATCCCCCTGAGTGATCCGCTCCACCGCGGTTTTCAGCCTGCTGATCGGCATCGCCACAGATCTGCTGACAAAAAATGCGATACCCAGACCGATCAGCAGACAGAGCACCGTCAAATACAGCATCACATTGATTTTCTTTGTCTTCTCCTTGGCCATCTCTTCGAGAAGAGGGGCATATTCCATAATGACGGCGCCGTTTATCCTCCCCTGCTCCATTTTCAGCGGGACGACGATCGTGTGTACCCCCTGCGGATACTCGGATGATTTTTCGATGAATGTTCGAGTCGCACCGTCCCGGATCGTTCTTCCGACCTGGTTGTTCGTGTCATGGGCATACATTTTTCCGACATCCCCGGGGATGACGCCGCCGATGATTTTCTTGTTCCGGTTGACAACCGTGAGGCTGTTCTTTTTGACCGCCTTGAAATCGTTTATATAGCCCTGCAGGGCGACGGGATCTGCGAACAGGGGGGGGGTGCGGGTCGCATCTCCTTGCCGGACGAGGGATAAAGCGATCGCTTTTGCCGTATCTTCGGCCGCCTTGGTTGCAATCACCGGGATGATCCTGTAGTCCATCCATACGCTGACTGCGGTCGTTATGACCTGCAACAAAACGACCCCTAGAAATCCCAACGCCAGTTGATTCCTTATTTTCATAGAGGATATTCACTCATCGTTTCGTGTCGAGCAGCAATATAAAGAATTGTAATAAAGTATTGCACTTTTGCAACCCCTTGTCCATTTTTTTAAGGGGTTCATTTTGATTCGTCATCACTCAGCCAAGGAACGGCGCCAACGATAATTGAAGCTGCACCTTCGATACTCAGATGGTGGGTATTGATGACTATGTTATAGTTTATGGGGTCATAAATGTCTGCCTTGAAGAATCTCTTGATAAACACCCGGCTGCTGTCGTCAAAACGGGCGATTTCGTTCCTGGCATCTGCTTCATTGAGCTTGAGCTTCTCCATAACGCTCTTTACCCGCACCTCGACCGGCGCTACAACCAGTACATGAAAGGCACGGGCAAAGCCTTTCAGGATGAACTGGCTGCCCCGTCCCAGAATGACGATAGACTGACTTCCGGCAAGTTCCTTGATAACGGATTCTAGCCCCGACAGATATTTTGTATCATCCAGAGGTATTTCCCATAAAGGAGAGTATATCCCCGTAAAGACGCTGTCACCCATATAGGAGGTCTTTGCCATCGCTTCGGCTATGCGCCCCAGAAGCGTGCTGGGCGGCATCTCCTTTTCTTCTATGCTCGTGCTTGACTGGCGGAGTCGTTGAGCCACTCCAGCGATGATTTCCCTGTCAACATAATCAATATTCAGTTTATGCGCGATCAAATCCCCTATCTCGTTTGCCCAGCTGCCGAATTGGCCCCGAATCGTTATTATTGGCATCGCGAAGTCCTCCTTAGTTTTATGAATGATCTAGATTCGGCTGTTATGCCCCCCCATTCTTTGAGCGACTCACCTTAATATTAACGTCCCGTTTTTGCAACTCCACGAATCTCTTTCATCTTTATTGATACTCCTCTAGGCTGCCACCCGCATCGGCCGCGCCGGCCGCTTCGCAAGCAGGAAGAACACCGACCCGAGTCCCGCCAGAAGGGCAAGCACGGTGAATCCCGCTCGGTAGTTGCCGGTCACGTCGGCGAGGACGCCGGCGATCATCGGACCTCCGATCTGGCCGATGACGATGACCATGAAGGAAAGTCCCATGATCATGCCGATCGCGCTGCGGCCGAAGTAATCGGCGCGGATCGCCTGCGTGACAGGCCCGCGCAGACCCCAGGCGGCGCCATGCAGAATAGCGTATGCGACGATCATCGCGGGACCCGTGGCGTAGGTGAGGAAGAGCAGTCCGCTCATGTGGCCCAGCATGCAGAGCGCGCAAAGATTACGCTTTTCGAAGCGGTCGCCAATCCAGGCCCCCAGGCCCAAGCCGCCGAGTTGGGCTACGGTCTGCAGCATGATGGCAAACGAGGCTGCCCCGATGGTGTAGCCGAGGCCTTCCTTCATATGTGTGATGGCGTGGGTGTTGATGCCCGTGACGACGAACAGCGAGAAGCTGTGGCCCAGCGACAGCAGCCAGAACGCCTGGGTGCGAAGCGCCTCGCGCGCGGTGAAGTCGCGGGTGATTTCCATGCTCTCTTTTTCGGGATCCGAAACCGGACCCGGGGAACGAGACCCGATCCCGTCCATCACTTCGCCGATCTCTTCGGGCCGGCGCCGGATGACGAAGGAAAGCGGCAGGCAGACCGCGATGATGATGATGCCGGAGGCAAAGGCGGTGGCGCGCCAGCCCCAGGTGGCAAGCGACCAGGCGACCATGGGCAGGGCGAGGCCGCCGAGCGCCATGCCCATCTGCATCGTCGAGAGCGCGCGGCCGCGCTGGCGATCGAACCAGTGGATAAGCGCGATGTTGAGCGGAAAGAAGCCGCACAGGCTGCCCCCGAGCGCGGTGACGATGAACGCGCCGTAGAATGCAAGCAGCGAATGGATGGTGCTAAGCAGGATGAAGCCCGTGCCGAACATGATGACGCCTGTGCGGATCATCCACTGCGACCCGAATCGGTCGATGAACCAGCCGAGCAGCGGACCGAGGATCGCGGCCTCGACCTGGTGCAGCGCCGCGGCCCCCGAGAGCTCGGTCTTGGACCAGCCGAGGTCTTCGCGCAGCATGGCGAAATAGGCGCCGAAGGACTGGATGAGCAGCGCGGATTGGACGAACTGCATGGCGCAGCCGGCGCCAACCATGTACCAGCCGTAAAAGATGCGCTTCATTGGCCCGCCTTCACTCGGAGCTTTTCTCAATAATCTTCGACTATACCCGTCCAACACCCCAGAACCGTTGACAGAATTGAACACCGGGCGCGAACGAACACAGCGACGCGACGACGGCGGCTGCTACCGTGCACCGTTGTTTCATCGTCATCCTCCTCATTGTTATTGAATTGAAATCGAATTGATAAGAACATGCATCTGCGTATACTGAGGATACAAAAAGGAGCCTTGTATGTCAAGGGGAATTTGGCACGTGTGATATTATTACACCATACCATTTTGAAACCGGATGCGATTCCGGGATGAAGGCAATGAACGGCATTTCGTCATCCCGTTGGCATTCACACCGCTGCGGACGGGGTTTCAAGCGATATCCGCAAAATAAAGGTTGCCGTCGGGAGGACAATAGTGTATGAAGCCCGACCGACACGTGAACCACAGGGATCACCCCTGTGGTTTTTTATTTGTGCGGAATTGATCCGGAGAGGTTAAAAAGGAATGGAAGCATGATCAACGTATCCGACGTCACCCTTGCCTACGGAAGGAAGGTGCTGTTCAAAGAGGTCAATATCAAATTCACGCCGGGGAACTGCTACGGCGTCATCGGCGCCAACGGTTCGGGGAAATCGACCTTTCTGAAGATCCTCTCCGGCGATGTGGAACAGGACAAGGGCGAGGTCGCCATCGGCCCCCGGGAAAGGATCTCGGTTCTCAGCCAGGACCAGTTTGCCTTCGACGACCAGACGGTCATCGACACCGTCATCATGGGGCACAAGAGGCTCTACGAGGTGATGGCCGCGCGCGAAGCGATCTACGCCAAACCCGAGTTCTCGGAAGAGGACGGGGTCCTCTCCGCGGAATTAGAGGTGGAATTCGCCGAGATGAACGGGTATGAGGCCGAGTCCGAGGCGGCGGTGCTCCTCAAAGGTCTCGGCATCCCCGAATCGCTCTGCCCAAGGAAG
>Ga0209212_1006793_pt1 | contig 12937 bp, 10 predicted proteins | sample RifGroC2_FD_183996 | JGI IMG/M metagenome (GOLD analysis project Ga0209212, IMG submission 183996) | Groundwater microbial communities from Rifle, Colorado, USA - Groundwater C2 (SPAdes) (version 2) | ecosystem: Environmental > Aquatic > Deep subsurface > Groundwater | place: Rifle, Colorado...
TTGATGGCGATATTGGCGTGCTGGATGATAGGTACGCCACCTTGAACCCGTACCTTGGCGTACTCCAGCGCTTTATCAAATGCAGCCCAGCCCACACCCAGGGTGCTGGCCCCAGCATAGGCGTTGGACCGACGGAAGACTTTGGCACCATTCTTCCAAGCCGTATCCCATTCCCACAGCATATTGGCCATAGGCACGCGATAGTTTTCAAAGATCAACTCGGCATTGCCTGCCAATCTCTCCCCGATCTTATCGTAGACCCGTCCGATGGTAAACCCCGGAATATTCGGGACGCCGGGAAGATCCCTGGGGACAATAAACGCGGATATGCCGTCAATCAGAGGGACCTTGCGGTTGCTCCTGCCAAGGATAACATAGAGATGGGCGATGGCCCCATTGGAGATAAACTCTTTGGTGCCATTTAGCACCGCATAATCACCGTCGCGGACACAGGACATTTTGGGACCGGCTTTGGGATCATGGCAAGGGATAAAGTGGTCAGATCCGCTTTCGGGTTCCTTCATCCCAAGAGCCATAAGCCCTACAGGGTCATCCCGCAAAGGGAGCAGATATTTGCGAATCTGTTCCGGACTGCCCTCCTCCTGGAGCAACTGGACGAACTTCCAGTGCTGGGCAAAAATCACGGAAACTCCGATGTCGCCGACAGCCAGTTCCTCGACTAACATACCCAGGGTTACAGAATCCTGCCCTCCCCCCCCTAATTCTTTTTTCAGAGCGATATGTCTGAGGCCGACTTTATCGGCTGCCTTGATGATGTCCCACGGAATCGCCTTCATCGGATCCGGTTCGGCATCCAGGGCAACCGCCCTTGGTTTCACCTCTCTGGCAACAAACTCACGAACCAGGATTTGTAGAGCGCGCTGTTCTTCTGTTAGAGTAAAATCAAACATCATTTGGCTCCTTTCTGTTTTTATGACGACCTCATCAAAAGTCGCCAAACGGATCGTGGTGAAAATTTACAGTCAAACAATTCATGCACTTATCTTCCTGGAAAAATCTCTTGAGTGGGACAATTTTCTTCCAGATGAAGACTCGATTTTCCCCTGATATTTCTTCCCGAAGAGTCCCGCCATCGATTACATCATGCTCGGAAGCCAGGTGCTTAGTTTGGGGAATAAAATCACTATCACCGTGGTCAAGGCCATCATCCAAAGGAAAGGATAAGAACCCTGGAAGATCTCATCAGTTTTGACCTCATTTCCCAGGGCTGCTTTCATGGCAAAAACCACCATCCCGAACGGGGGAGTGAGGATTCCCATTTCGATGACAATCACACTGACCACGCCAAACCAGATCATGTCAAACCCGAGGCCCTTGACGACGGGTAGCATCAAGGGCAAAGTCAGGAGCATGATCGAAGCCGAGTCCATGAGGCAGCCCAATATCAAAAAGATGATCATGAAGATGATGATGATAACAATGGGAGAAACCGGGAGGGTCTTCATCGTGTTGGTGGTCCATTCCACAAGGCCGCTGATCGCGACCATCCGGGAGTACACCTGGGCTGAAATGAGAAGGAAGAAGACTCCCGAGGTTGTAAGTCCTGCTTCCAATAGGACTCTCCAGAGAACCGCTTTACCCATCTTCCCCTTACCCACACCGAGAAGGAAGGCCCCGAAGGCGCCCACTGCGCCTGCCTCGGTGGGCGTAAAGAACCCCATCCATATGCCCCCTAGGGACACAACTATCAAAACCACCACCCCCCAGGTCTGGGCAAAAGTTTTTGCAATCGCCTTCATGCCTCCGCCGGTTTTGCCATAGGACTCGGATTCACTCAACCCGTCTTTTTTCTGGATTATCGACGGACGCCGATAGATCATGAACTTGATACCAAAGGAATATATTAAGGTCATGAGCAGGCCCGGGATGATCCCGGCGATGAGGAGCCGGCCGATGGCCTCCTCCGCGAGGACTCCATAAATAACTAAGAGGATGCTGGGAGGAATGAGCATCCCCAGAACCGAGCTACCGGCAACGACCCCGAGGGCGAATTTTTTCTCGTAACCGTGTCTAAGCATCTCCGGCAGTGCAATCTTGGAGAAAATGGCTGCCGAGGCAACGCTGACGCCGGTAATCGCGGCGAATACAGCATTTGCCAGCACTGTCGCAATCCCCAAGCCGCCGCGAGTCCCCCCGGTTACGATATTAGCAGCCTGGAATAGATCCCGACCCGCGCCCGAGGCACTGGCAAACAATCCCATGAGAACGAAGAAGGGGATGACACTGAACACATAATCCATAATCGCCGAGAACGAAGTGGTGCCGAGAAGCCGGGCGGCAATATCGATACTTCCCGTGATCCACCACACCCCTATAAAGCCCAAACACGCCAGTGATACTCCGACGTAGACACCCGAAAGAATCGTGACGATTAGGAAAAAGATCATTATCACTCCAATATAAAATGGATCCATAACCTACTCCTCCTTCTTCTTAAAGCCGAAAATCATCCGAATGAACTGAATGGCCATGCAGGCGCTGCCGAAAAGGATAATTGTCCGGACGGGAGCAGTGGGCACCCGCAGGGCTCCTTCGCCCTCATACTCGCCAATCGCCCAGGCTACCCACGTAAGGCTCAAACTGGCATAGATAATCGAACCAAACATTAGGATTCCTAAACAGGATGAAAAGATGTCAACATACCTCTTCACTTTGGGAGAAAGCCGATCGTACAACATGGTCGACCGGATATGGCTCCCCATCCAGAGCACATAAGGGATTTGGAGAAAGCAAATAGCCGGGTTGGCAATCTTGCATAACTCTGGAGTTCCGGTAAGGGGAGTCCGGAACAAAACCCGCCCCAAAACATCGATGACGACCAGTATCACCAGAATAAAGATCGAAATCGTCGCTATGGAGTTCATTACAAGAATAAGCTTCTCAAAACAAAATCTTAATACCGATGAGACCCTTTCCATAATTCCTCCTTTTGGATAATCCAAGATACCCCGTCGTAAGCAACGGGGTATCTTGGATTATCATTTCTTTCTTCTTCGTTAGCGTCGGAGAATTTAACCCGTAGAGATTCAACTCCCTCATAGATCGGGTGGAGGAGACCACGATACCACGGGCTTACCACTGCATATTTGCAGTGGAATTCCCCAACCAGTGCCAGGTTGACCACCGGTCTATGAGGAGTTGGAGTGTCAAATTGAATGAAAAGTGGAATTACTCATCCATCCACTTACGAGGAAAGACATGCCCTTCTTCCTCCGAATACTTCATGACCGCCCGCATGATTGCTGTCCCGGGCAATCCTTTGGCGTCGGCCTCCTTAGCAAATTTCTTCGGCAGGTTAATCAGCTTTTTGGCCCATTTTACCTTTTCTTCGGAAGGCATAATGTAAATATTGGTTCCATTATCCTTCAGCACTTTCATGGCCTGTTTCGTTACATCCACAATATAATCCGCTTCCTTAACAGTGTATTCATCACCCACCTCCTGCAAGATGGCCCGGACCTCCTGAGGCAGTTTATCCCAAACTTTCGAATTGATAGTGAGCACAAGCACCCCATTTACGGCCCCGAAATTCATTTCCGTATAATGCTTGGCTATCTCGTAAAGTTTAAAACCGACGATACTTCCAGGCATCATGATCCAGCCCTCGTAGACGCCGGTCTGCAGGCCTGAATAAGCTTCGTTGAGATTACCCTGGACGGGCACGGCTCCCACACCCGAGATGAAAGGTAGATTGGGCCCGGCAGCAGCGATCTTGTGATTGAGGGCATCCTCTGTCTTCCGCAAGGGAAAGGTGGTGTTCAGTCCATAATCCCCGACGGCCCCTGCTCCAAGATATATTTGATTGTACTTCCTTAATTCATTTTTGAACGCGGGAAACTCTTTGAAGAGTTTCACGTGCACGCGAGCGGCCGCCCTCGGGTCGCTTACATAGAAGGGCACATTATACGCGAAATTGTGGATATACATTTTGGTGGGTTCAAAGGGCGTAATAAGCGCCCCCATGTCCAAAATCCCGATTTCCACAGACTCCAGTTCTTCACCCAACTTGGCCACACTACCCGCCCAATGTTCAGAGAGTTCCAATGTGTATTTTGTACGCTCCCCTACTCGCTTCACGACCTCCTTACAATAGAAATCGCTCAGAAATCGAACCCAATCTGTGGTCTTAGGATGACCAGAGCCAATCCTCAATTTGATTGTTTCTTTTGCCGCTGCCACTACCGATGGGGGTGCGGTAATACCCATCCCAACCATTAGGAACACCATAGCAGATACCAGCACCAGTTTTAAACCCCTACTTTTCTTCATTTCTCTCCTCCCTTTTTTTAAGAATTTGGGTGCATCTAACACGAATCATCCCCAACTGCTCTTTAAAGTGACTGGAATTTCTGGATACGACTTGTTCAACAATGCATCTTCATCTGAAAAATCATCTGGGCATTTTGATTAGAAGCCCACGTTATCGATGCCCTTCAAACCCATAATCTCGCGGGCTTCGTCGGGGGTGGCAATTTCCAATCCCATCTCCCTGGCGATATTCGCTGCAATCCTTACCTGATCGGCGCTGGACTTGGCCATTTTCCCTTTACCGGCATAAAGCGAATCCTCCAGACCAACCCGGATATTGGGGGCTCCCATGGCCATAGCGGTAGCAGCCAGGGGGATTTGCCATCTTCCACCCCCGGCTACAGACCACGTGAATTTGCCTTCACCGATCACATCCACCGCCTCTTGATAAAGCTGTACAAGGTGCTTTACCGAGGGCATCATCCACCCCACCATTCCGCCCATGACAAACTGCATGTGCGGTGGAAGCTCCACCAATCCTTCATCCATCAACCATTTGACATAGCTCACATGGCCTATTTCGTAGATCTCAAACTCGGGCTTGGTATTGATCTCTTTAAAGGTTTTGGCAAACAGCAGGTCGAGTTCAAAAGTGGGGGCAAAGGTTGTGGTCTTCCAGAAGTTCATGTACTCCTTCTCCCAATCGTATCTGAATTTCTCATAACGCCCGGCTACCTGGAAGATCCCCAGGTTGAAGGGGGCGGGATCAAAGGAGCACATCTCCGGCTTTAGTTGCTTGATGGGTATCAGCTTCTCTTCGATGGTCATGTTGATGCCGCCGCCGGTAGTGGGGAGCAAGATGATATTGCAACGCTTCTTGATACCGCTCAATACCTGGCGGAACAGATTGGGATCGGCGGAAGGCTTGCCGTTTTGAGGGTCGCGCACATGAATGTGGCCAATGGCTGCCCCTGCCTCGCAGGCCTTCACCGTATCCTCGATAATCTGCTCGGGGGTGAGCGGAAGGTATTCGCTCATGGTTGGGATATGGACCGATCCGGTAGTCGCCGATGTGATTATCAGTTTACTCATTTTAATAATCTCCCTTTTTTTAGTTATTTTATGGATACAAATCACCTTTCTTCAAGCCTTCGACCCAACTAATCGAGAATGGCCACCGCCCGGATGGGCGAACCGGATCCGCCGCGGATCTTCAAAGGGAACCCGGAAAAGATGAACCGCTTGCCAATCAGAAGCTGGAGATTGCAGAGGTTTTCCATGTGCGGGATTCCCGTCCTGCGGGTCACCATGTGCACAGGATAAGCGAGGTTGCCGGGCGTGTCGGGGCTGGGAGCATCAATTCCCCAATTCCTTACTTTCTTTTCCAAGCAGAGGTACTCAGCGGCTTCCTTGGTGAATCCCGAATAAGCTTCCACCCACTCTGGTTTTCCGTAATATTTGTCATAGTGCCCCGTATAGAATAGGACGATGTCCCCCTGTTTAATCTCCTGGCCGTCCTTGCTCTCTGCCTCTTTGATGACTTCGGGACCCCGTGTGCTCCTCTCGGGAAAATTCGAGATATTAAGACAGATGGCCGTGCCGTAAAAGGCGTCGAGGGGCATCTTGTCAATGGATAGAGCATCTGCATTCTGTGAGATATGAGCGATCGCATCCACGTGGGTGGGGCCGTGGTCTGAGATGATCAACCCCCGGGTCGTATAGCTGAAGCCGTCCTTCAGCCACTTTTTGGTTTCCTCATGGGTGTGGTAGCTCCAAATCGTCGTTTGTAAATGTCCCGGATAAACCGGCATTCCTTGATAAATTTCCTGACTAAGATCAATTAGTTTACTCACTGAACGCCTCCTTTATAAAATGGATTTTTTATAACTACTGTCCCAGGAAAGTTTTTGACTTGACTGACATCACAATTACTGTAACCGAACTGTATCGCTGCCGCTGGCAGGTGGAACTCTTCTTCCGCTGGCTCAAACAGCATCTGCGATTCAAAGCGTTCTACGGCACCTCCGAAAACGCGGTCCTTACACAGATCTGGATCGCTCTGTCGGTGTATGTGCTGGTAGCCATCATTAAGAAAAAGCTCCATCTGAACGGCCTCAGCCTCTACAAAATTTTACAAATTTTGAGCGTGTCGCTCTTCGAGAAAAAGCCCATTTTATCGGCCCTTGTACCACCACCCTACACAAAATCGGACAGCATACCCGACAACCAGTTGCAATTATTCAAATGTTAATTGGACAGCCGTGAGGTTAGAATAATCCTCTCTGCGTTTAAGGTTCTCGGCATCGCCTGTTACTAACAGCAAAGTATGTGCCACAGAAACTTCCGGGATTCGATATTGCGATGCCTCTGATAACAAGAACAAATGACCTTCCTCTCCAGCATATTCAGCGCCGCGAATAGGCAGGTGATGCCATTAAGTCTGTAATCGTGCGTCGATCGCCCCCAGCGACCCTTCTTCATCGGCAAGCCGGGTTTTGTCCGGCACAACGCCTGTGTCTGTGACTTTTCATCCACACAAGATGACAGCCTGTTCGGAGGTTAATATATTCTCCCACCCCGTTTGCCCTTCGATAGCTTGAACCCTTTAACACGGCGTGTTGCAATCCGTGAGCGTCCCAAATACGAAAGACTATGACGTTGCTGACTCCCATTTTAATATTAAAAGGTTTTTCATCCGTGCTATGTGATTGCAAATATGCAAACCCACTATCGCTCATCTTGGGCGCCCGGATGAGGAGGAGCAAATCCGAACAGCCTCAGCCTCTACAAAATTTTACAAATTTTGAGCGTGTCGCTCTTCGAGAAAAAGCCCATTTTATCGGCCCTTGTACCGCCACCCTACACAAAATCGGACAGCATACCCGATAACCAGTTGCAATTATTCAAATGTTAATTGGACAGCCGTAGATTTTTATAACTACTCAGATAGTCCCTCGTGTTCTGATAATATGTCCCCCATTATAAAGTCAAGGAGTTTTTATTTCCGCATCGTATCGAAAAAAACATACAATATGACAACGGAATCTCATTTACCGTGTTTCATGGATACAGATGTAGGACCATCGGGTCTATCTCTAGCATTTAAAACAAAAACTGGCTACGTTGAAGGTTGAATTTTATGTATCGTTGTAGGGATAGGTCTCTCCGGCGAAGCGACGCCTGGATCTCTCCGCCCCCCGCTCCCTCTGGAGAAGCCGGGAGGGATTCTCACCCCTTTTCGCGGCCCCACATCATGACCCAGCAGAGCGCCTCGGAAATTCCATTCCTCCTTTTCATGCTGCTACCTGCGCCGCGGCCCTGTCCTCCGGCCCTCAATCGACACTCTTGGGGAAGAAGCGCTGGTCCCCCGCCACCAACAGTTTCTTTACCTGTGGGTTCCCGTGGACGGCCATCCACCGCACGGTATTGTGCCAAGCGCTGAGGGGCTTGTTCCAGGGGCAGGCGGCGATGCAGCGCGCCCCACATTGGGTCCATTTCTTCTTGTTGATCCCCCAAAAAGTCAGGCATTTCTCCGCCTGGATGAACCACTTGCGAAATCCTGGATTGTGGCTGACACTCGCCGGCGGGTCCGTTGGGGGCCCGAAGGGGATCGCTCGGGCCGGGCAATTCTGGGCGCAGATCTCACAGACCATGCAGAATTCATGGGCTCCAAAACTGATCGGCCGGTCAACCGCCAGGGGAAGGTCGGTGGTGACTGCCTTTATTCGAAGATCGATTCCAAATTCAGGCGTGAGGACGCCGCAGGTCCTGGCAAACTCCCCGATTCCGGCATCCAAGGCGACGGGAACCATCAGCAGATCAGGATTCATGCCCAGCGTTTCGCGGTAAAAAGCGGGATAACCCATACCGCGGATAAAATCACTCAGCTGGGTGGTGATGTATTTGAGTCGCGAGTAGACATCCATCACCGCGACTGCGGAGACAAAACTGGGGGCTGTCCGACAGAAGGATAGGGCATGGGTGACCCCCACCACGATGGCATACTTTTCGGGGACTTGTTTGTCCGCATAGACCCAGCGTTGGTCGAGCTTGGCAATGCCAACGATAGCCGCGCCATAAAACAGAGCAACTTTTTTAACCAGGCGCGCCATTTTCTCCGGAGAGTCCACCTCAACCGCATCCTCAGAAGGCGGTACCGGAACCGGATGGGGCTCATACTCCCGGCAAATACGCATGGTTGCTTTATTCATGCTCACCGCAATGCGGTCCTCCCGATCCAGTTGCGAAAGCGGAAGCTCATCTCGGTAACTGTCAAAACCGGTTCTTTCCTTGAAACGTTCGGGAAAACCATCGGCGTACGGATTGTCCCGATGATCGCGCAAAAAAGCATTGCGTAGCGAGTTGATTCGTTCTATCGGCCCGGTGATGTACCGATCGTAGGTTGGCCGATCGACCTGCTTAACGCCCAGACGTCTCCGAAACTTTTCTTGGGCTCTGAGTTTGTCCTCGAAAGGTTGCAAAGCGCTTTCCAACAATTGAGCACTTGAGAGCCGTCCCTTATTCATCTTTGGCTCCTTTCTAAAATCTCAGGTTCATCGTCCGAAGGCTTCATAATCCTGCTTGCGCCACAAAAAAATTTGGGACTGCTCAACGATAGGCATGAGAATGTCCAAACTATATCGCTTCGGCGACTAACTCGGCCACATCTTTCGCCCGCAATGGAGACTCCATGCCCCTGATAGCATCTTCGAACATCTGAAGACAAAAGGGGCAGGCGACTCCGATCACCTGGGCATGGGTAAGGGTCGCCTGCTCGAGGCGCATCTGGCTGATCCTCCGGCCGACGTTCTCCTCCATCCAGGCGTGTCCCCCGCCCCCTCCGCAGCAGAAGCTTCCTTCCCGGGCAAGGCTCATCTCCACAGTTTTAAGACCGGGTATGTTTTTAAGTATTTTCCGCGGTGGGTCATAGATCTCGTTGTAACGCCCAAGGTAACAGGAATCGTGATACGTGACCGCTGCATCGATCGCTTTTGAGGGAGTGAGCTTCTTTTCCTCCAACCAGCGGCCGATCATTTCCGTATGATGAAAAACTTCAAAGCGCCCGTCGAGTTGGGAATATTCATTCTTGAGCGATTCGAAGCAATGGGGACAGTGGGTTATGATCTTCTTGACGCCACAGGATTTCAGGGTCTCGATATTCTGCCGGGCCATGAGCTGGAACTGCAATTCATGACCTACCCTGCGGGCCGGATCCCCGCAGCATACCTCGGCCGCCCCCAGGACGCCAAAATCGATTCCCGCCGCCTTCATCACCCTGGCCAGGGCAATAGTCACCTGGATGTTTCTTTCCACCAGGGCTCCCGTACATCCCACCCAGTAGAGCCATTCCGCCTGGCAGCCCGGGGAGAGACTCTTAATCTGCAATCCTTTCGTCCAGCCATCCCTGGTGAATTCCGTTCCCCTCCAGGGATTTCCCCTGATTTCCATATTGCGAAGGGTGTTCTGGACACTGTCCAAAAGCTTTTGACCGGTAAGGACCTGATTTCTTCGCATTTCGATGTTTTTGTCGACCTGCTCGACAAACACCGGGCAGGACTCCTCGCACGCCCCGCAGGTTGTGCAATCCCAAAGCTCCTCCCGCGAAACGATCTCTCCCAGGAGTGTGCGCGGTGCGGGGTTGGAAGGCATGGGCAGGGATCGCCATCCGCCGAAGAGTGGAGCGGACCATTCCATCATATGGGCCTTGAGATTTTGGATCATCTTTTTTGGGGAGAGGGTTTTACCGCTGAGATGAGCCGGACAGTTATCCTGACAGCGGCCGCAGCGGGTGCAGGCGTCAAGATCCATGAGCTGTTTTTGCTGAAAGTCCCCGATGCTGCCCGCCCCATAGGTCTGGGCGGTTTCAAAGTGAATCAGGGGCAACGCTCCCTTGGCCCGCAGGGAGCGGAAAAACACGTTGAGGGCCGAAAGCCAGATGTGCTGCAGCCGGGACCGGCTCAGGGTAAAATAGGCCAAAAAGAGGAAGGCGGGGAGGGCGTGAATCATGGTCCGATGCCAGAGGAGGAGCTCGGTTTTCGCTTCCTCGGGAAATGTGAGCAGGAGTTGCGAAAAGAGGAAGCTGATTGGCGCCCATGCCATCCAATCGGGGGGAATGACTGCATCGCTCGCTGCAATGCGGTATCCCTTGACCCAATAACCCGAAAGAAGAAGCAGGAACCCCCACAACAGGATCAACGTATCATCGGGCTTGGTGTCCAGGCGGGAAGGCCTGGCGATATACCGGCGATAGACCGCCATCCCCGTTCCGAGGATAACCATCGCCCCCCCGATTTCCGAGATAAATGACGCATGCAGGAAAATACTCCGGGGCGGCGAGCTCAATTCGACTGCCAGGGAGAATGCGCGGGTTATCTTACCGAGAATGAGGAGCAGGCTTCCCCAAAAAATGAGAAAATGCATGAGGCCGGGGTAGAATTCCCGCAAGACCCGCCTTTGACCCAGGGCAGTCATCAGGGCGAACTTGAGCCGAAGCCACGCCTGATCTAAGGGAGGGCCGGGTCTACCCAGACGCCATAACCGATAGCGCCTCAACAGGCCCAAGGCGAAGAGGGCAAGCAGGACCGGCAGCAGAATGAGAAAAGCGGTGACGACAGGCAGGAAGACCTCGGCGATGTTCACATTTTGCCCTGCCCAGAAACCGTCAGAAGACATCAAGCGATCCTTTGTTTATTCCATTAAGCCGTCGGGTAAAAAGAAATCAAATGAGCGATGAAAAAAGCCACGGCTGCACATCCCACGACGGCCAGGGCCATCATGACCGCGCTCCGGTATTTTGAATTCAATCCCAGATCGAAGAGGATCAGCCACATTCCCCCCAGCAGGCAGGCCACAAGGGCGGTCAGAAAAAACACCTCGATGATGACAGACATGTTTTTCATTCAAATCATCCCTGTTCCGGCAATATTTCCAAATACTTCAAGCCCAGGACAAAAAAGAGCCCCACGAAGGAAACAACGCCCAAGGTCAACAGTGTCTCCCAGGGTGTGATGAAAAAGATACCGGGAGCCCCCCAGATCCCTTCGATGTGGCCGGGATAAATCGGCTGCGGATGCGCCGTGCCGGGAATCACCAGGGCCGCCCTTTCCCCCAGAACCCCGAGCACCACGAAAAGCGAGGCCAGCACGACCCCCCGGACCGTTCTTCCGGTTCGGGGATAGACCAGCAGGGCCAGGGGGATGAGGATTCCCATGCCGATTTGAAAGACCCAGAAGAGCCACCAGTAGTTGCCCGTGAAAAGATAAACCGTTCCCTCCCGGTTGGGAAAGTACATGTGGGTCGCTTTATCGACGAAGACCATGACCGAAAGAACGACAATGATCATGGACAGCAACTTCCCCAGGGAGACGATCAATGCCGGCTCGATCTTTCTCCGGGTGAACGTGTAGGTGACCGCCAATGCCAGGATGATCAATGCGGTGCCCGAACTCAGGGCGGCGGCAAGAAATTCGAAGGGTTTGATCGGTGAAAACAAGATCTCCCGGTTCCCTATCAGGCCGAATATGGCTCCTGTTCCCATGTGGACCGCAATAGCCCAGAGGACATCCACCGTGCCGACAATGGCGGCCTGTGCCATTCTGTTTTCCAGGATCAGCCACAGATATACGAGCATCAGGAGGATGTACCCCGTATAAAAAATGCCGTTGACGGCAAACAGCGAGGTCATGTTGTTGAGGTAAAAATACATGAAGAGACGCCAGAATTTTTCGGGCCGGCCCAGGTCCATAAGAACGGACAACATGGCCCCCATCATCAGCAGAAGGCCCAGGAAAACGGCCAAACGGCCGATGGGTTTGTATTCTTCTCTTTTGAAGACATAGCAGAGGGAGGAAATTATGATGGCCCCGGCGCTGAGCCCGATGAAATAGATATCCAGTGTGATCAGTTGTCCCCAGGGAATGACATTGCTGTTTCCCCAGACCTGCTGGCCTTCGAAGTAAAGGACCATGAAACTTATAATCAAGATCCCCACCATCGCGCCTAGAAATCCTATTAGGATTTGGTATCCTTTCGATTTTCCTTCGATGGTCGTGTATCGTGTTTCCATGGGCCGGCCCTCTCACCGGGGGAGATATACCACTTTCGGTTTCGTACCCAATTCTTCCCGCAACCGGAATATGGTTCGAGATTTCAGCAATTGAGAAACCTGGCTCTCGGGGTTGTCAAGATCCCCAAAGGTTCGGGCCTGTGACGGACAGACCTCCACACAGGCCGGGACAACCTCCACCCCGATATTTTTTTTCTCTTTAATTCCCCGGTCGATCCGGTGAAAGCAGAAGGTGCATTTCTCCACCACCCCCCTGGTTCGATGGGGAAAAGGCCAGGGGTCCCAGCTTTCCCGATCAGGCGGGGGGTCGAGGCGGTGATAAGCCTCTTCGGGTTGATCTCTGTAATTGAAGCTTCGGGCATTATAGGGACAGGCCACCATGCAGTACCGGCATCCTATGCACCTCCGAAAGTTCTGCACAACAATGCCATCATCTCGTCGATACGTGGCCTTCGCCGGACAGACGGTGACGCACGGGGCCTGCTCGCAGTGCATGCAGGGCGTGGGAATGAGTTCGATATTGCAGTTGGGATATTGGCCGCGGCTCACGGAGATGACCTTGTTCCAATGAATTTCTCTCCGTCTCCGCTGGTCTTCCGCCGA
>Ga0209212_1006794_pt1 | contig 12937 bp, 9 predicted proteins | sample RifGroC2_FD_183996 | JGI IMG/M metagenome (GOLD analysis project Ga0209212, IMG submission 183996) | Groundwater microbial communities from Rifle, Colorado, USA - Groundwater C2 (SPAdes) (version 2) | ecosystem: Environmental > Aquatic > Deep subsurface > Groundwater | place: Rifle, Colorado...
ATCCTATGAAAAAGAATTATTTATTGACCCCAGGGCCAACGCCTTTACCTCCTGAGGTATTAGAGGCATTGGCAAAACCGATGATTCACCATCGCACGCCGCAGTTTCAGGCCATTTTAAAAGAGGCGGTAGATGGCCTTAAATACGTATATCAGACAAAATCGGATGTCTATATTTTTTCATCTTCCGGAACAGGAGCGATGGAAGCGGCAGTCTGCAATTTGCTTTCTCCGGGTGATAGCGCGATTACGGTTGAATCGGGTAAATTCGGCGAACGCTGGACGGAATTATGTCATCAAGGTGCCTTGGGGAAAAGCAGTTACGGCAACAGATATAAAATCGCACATCGCACATCGCACATCGCACATTAAAGCGGTCTTTGTGACTCTATGCGAAACATCAACCGGGGTTACTACCGATATTAAGTCAATCGCCAATGCGCTTAAAGATACCGATACGGTTTTAGTGGTTGATGCTATAAGTGGGCTTGGCGTCATTGACTTAAAAACCGATGACTGGGGCGTGGATGTGGTTGTCAGCGGTTCCCAAAAAGGCTTGATGCTGCCTCCGGGGCTTGGGTTTATCAGCGTATCGCAAAAGGCAGGGAAGCTGGTTAATGAGTCAAAAAGCCCGCGCTATTATTTTGACCTGCGTGCCGCCAAAAAGGCATGGGAACAGACGGATACCCCATTTACCACGTCGGTGTCGCTGGTTGTAGCCTTAAATGCCGCATTAAAAATGATAAAAACAGAAGGGCTGGAGAATGTCTTTAACCGTTGTAAAAAGATGGCAGAGGCCGTTAAGGCCGCGGCGAAAGCATTAGGATTAAAGCTGTACGCTGAGGAATCGTACGCGTCAAACGCTATAACCGCGGTGTGCGTGCCTTCGGGGATAGACGGTGAAAAGTTAGTCAAGACAATGCGCGATACCTATGGAATAACGATTGCCGGAGGCCAGGCAGAGTTGAAGGGTAAGGTGTTCCGTGTTGCCTCAATGGGATATCTTAATGAGTTTGATATAATCTTAGCGCTTTCTTGTTTGGAAAAGATTTTACATCAGATGGGCTACGCGTTCCAGTTAGGCTCCGGGATAAAAGCGGCGCAAGAGGTGTTTTTGAAGTGATAGCCGGAGCTGTCCGTGAAAGGATGTTAGTATGATAAAGATATTGATTAGTGACCCTTTGAGCGATGAAGGGATTAAAATATTGCAGGAAGTGAAGGATTTTGAAGTTGAGGTTAAAACTGAACTTAAGCCGGAGCAGCTCAAGGAAATAATTAAAGATTATCAGGGCCTTATTGTGCGTTCGGCAACCAAGGTAACCAAGGATATTATCAATGCCGCCAGCATATTAAAGGTTATCGGCAGAGCCGGGGTTGGGTTAGACAACGTTGACTTAGAGGCGGCAACAAGTAAGGGTATTATTGTCATGAATACCCCGGCAGGCAATACCATCTCAACCGCCGAACATACGATGAGTATGATTCTTGCCTTAGCAAGAAGTATCCCTTCGGCAGACAGTTCTATAAAGACTGGGGAATGGAAGCGTTCAAAATTTATGGGGGTTGAGCTTTATGGAAAGACACTTGGCGTCCTGGGGTTAGGAAGGATCGGAACTGAGGTTTCTAAGCGCGCGCTTTCCTTTGGGATGAAGATTGTCGCTTATGACCCGTTTCTTTCTAAAGAGGTGGCAAAGCAATTGGGAATAGAAATTGTAGAGCTTAAGGATTTATTTAAGGTGTCTGATTTTATCAGTGTCCATGCCCCCCTTACCGATGAGACCCGCCATATTATTTCAGATAAAGAAATCGCGATGATGAAGGACGGAGTTCGCCTTATTAACTGCGCCCGGGGAGGGATTATTGATGAAGCGGCGCTCCTCAAAGCGCTTGATTCCGGGAAGGTCAGCGGAGCGGCATTGGACGTATTTGAGAAAGAGCCGCCTGATTTTTCATCGCCGTTATTAAAACATAAAAAGGTAGTGTTAACGCCCCATCTTGGCGCCTCAACAGAAGAAGCGCAGGTGAATGTGGCAATAGAGGTTTGTCAGAGTGTGCGCGACGCGCTTTTAGATAAGGGTATCCGTAACGCCGCTAATTTCCCCTGCCTGGCTGTTGAGGTCTGCCAGTTATTGCAGCCGTACATAAACTTAGGCGAAAAATTAGGCAGTTTAGCCGGCCAGCTCTTTGAAGGAAGAGTCAGCGAACTTAAAATAACCTATACGGGTGAGATTATAAAGTATGATATCGCTCCTTTGACTATGGCGATTATCAAAGGGTTGTTAAGCCCGATTTTACAAGAGACGGTTAATTATATTAATGCCAAGAACTTAGCAAAAGAACGGGGAATCAAGGTGCTGGAACTAAAGTCGGAAACCGAAGAAGATTTTACTAACCTTATTTCGGTTGAAGTTGATATTGACGGTAAGCGCCGCAAGGTGGCAGGGACGCTTTTTACCAATAATGAACCTCGGATTGTTAATGTTGACGGTTTATACGTTGAGACGATTCCTCAAGGGTATATGCTTTTTCTGGAAAACTGGGATAAACCGGGGGTTATCGGGAATTTAGGTACTTTGTTAGGTAAAAACGGAGTTAATATTGCCGGGATGACCTTTGGCAGGGATAAGCCGGGCGGTAAAGCCGTTTCAGCCTTAAATATTGACAGTGCTGTATCTGCCGAGGTTACCGGGCAAATAAAAAAGCTGGATAATATCCTTTCCGTAAAATTAGTGAAGCTCTAATTTACAATGAAGTATTCTCGGTCTTTGACAATTGTTTTTTTAGCTTTGAGTTTTATTTTTTGGTTTGTACCGTTTAGTTATGCGGCGGGTAAGATATCATTACCGGTAGGAAAAGAATATCGCTTAGGGGAACTTGAAGAAGGCAAGGTGTATGAACGAAGCTTTCTTATCGAGAATGCCGGTGAGAGCCCTCTTGAGGTTAAGGTTGTAAAGGTAGGCTGCGGCTGTACCACGATACTCTCTCCTAAGGCTAAAATTCAACTTTCCGTCCGGCAAAGCCTAGAGGTAAAGTTTACCTTTAATACCGAGGGCATGGATGAAGGTGAGAATGAGAAATACATCTACGTTGAATCTGACGACCCCCAGGAGCCGGTCATAAAGCTTAAGCTGATTGCCGATATCAGAAGGTCGCATACCCAGGCAGTAAGCCGCTTTCTTTCTTTCGGGTTATTTACCGTGCTTGGCGCGGGGCTTATTGACGGGATTAATCCTTGCGCCTTTACGGTGCTCATATTTTTTATATCGTTTCTTAATTTTGTAGGATACCGCAAAAAAGAGCTCATTGTTTTAGGCACGGTTTTTATTCTTTCGGTATTCCTGACGTATATCCTTATAGGGCTGGGGCTTTTTAAGATATTGCAGTCGTTAGAAGCCTTTCTAACGGTATCAAGAGTGGTATCGTTTACTATCGCGGGGTTAGCACTCCTTTTGGGATGTTATAGTATTTACGATTGGTATGTGTATAGGAAAACGGGGAATCCCGATGATATAACGTTGCGTCTCCCGAATTCTTTTAAACTAAAGATCCAAAGAATAGTGCAAAATGCCTCACGCGACAGGTCCCGGACACTGGTTGAATTGGCATGCGCGGTTTTTATAAGCGGTTTCGTTGTTTCGTTGTTAGAGTCGGTGTGTACAGGCCAGACCTATGTACCGACAATTGCCTATGTAATGAAAACGCCCGAGCTTCGCTCAAGGGCATTAGTATATTTAGTATTGTATAATCTGATGTTTGTAGTGCCCTTGACGGTTATTTTTATCGCGGCGCTCAAAGGCGTAAGCTCAGAGATGTTCGCGAAAATAGCGCGTAGCCATTTAGGCACAATAAAGCTTTTAACCGCGGCATTGTTTTTTTGCTTGGGTTTTTTTCTTCTATTGGTAAAGGGAGGAATACGATGAAAAAAATTTTAAATTTTTCAATACTTTGGCTCTTGGTTGCGGGCGCCTGCTTACTCTTCTCGGGAGTTTGTTTTGCGGAGAAAATAACTATTCTCTATACCGGGCAGACCCACGCGGCATTGTATCCTTGCTCTTGCCCTAAAGAACCGGATGGCGGAGTCGCGCGCAGAATGACGCTAGTTCAGAAGCTGCGCTTGGAAAATAAAAATACTCTTTTCGTTGATGCCGGCGGTTTTTTTGCGGGTGGCGCATATGATGAGCATAGCCAAGGGCTTACGTTAGATAAGCTGCGCAATGAAATTAATGCGCAAGCGCAAGCAATCGTGGGTTATGACGCTTTAGCAATAAGTGATGAAGAAATAAATCTTGGGAAAGAGTATTTGCAAGAGAAAATTCGGCAGTCAAAAATACCGTTTGTATCCGCGAATTTGAAGATAGAAGGCGCGAAGCCATACGTGATCAAAAAGGCGGGAAATACAACTATTGCCATCATTGGACTGACCAATGATGAGGCAAAGGTGAAATCCAGCGGTATTGAGATGGACGATGCCCAGGGAGCGTTAGAAAGAGCCATGCAAGACGCTAAAAAGAATGCCGCGGATTTAATACTTGTGCTTAGTTCTTTAAGCGAGGAAAAGAATATGGAATTGCTTCGGCAGGTGAAAGGAATTAACATTATTATTTCAGAGAAAGATATCAACAATGCCGATGAGTACAACAGGGTGGGGGCTTCTTTTCTGGTGCGTCCAGTTTGGCAGGGGAGGCGTTTAAGCAAGGTAGATTTTGATTTTGAGAATGGCCAGATTAAAAACTTTAAGTTAGAACAGTTGCGCCTTTCAAACCAAATTCCCGATGCCCCTGAGATAGCTGCAATAGTGCCGCAATGTTTTTCGGATACTGACTGCCAGAAAGACGGGCTGAAGGGCCGTTGTAGCAGCCCCGGGCAATTAGGCGCAAGCTGTGCCTATGAAAAACCAAAGAAAATTACCCTTACCATTATTCAGCCTAGTAATTACCAGGTTGCTAATCAGGAAAAAGTGATAGGGTCATTAAAGTCGCTTTTTCCCGGGCTGGAGGTAGTCTTAGTGGATTCTGATGCCAAAAAGGGAAAGGCATTAATAGAAAAGATTATGGCTAAACTGCTTCCGGTATATCTTCTTGAGAAAGACGCGGATACCCAAAAAAGCTTTCAGAATATCAAAGAGCGGGTGGAATTAAAAGAAGGCTCCTATTACCTTAAGCCTCAGTTTTTCGGCGGAGCAATCTTTGTGGGAAGAAAGAAAATTCCTATGAAACTTGATGTATTCGTGGGAACTAAAGGCGCTGCTGCAGAGAAAGTATTTGCTGTTTTAAAAGAATTACACACGCGCCATAATAACGTTGATATAGTTATTCACTACCTAGCCATTGAAGGGCAAACTGGTTTTAGCGCGCCCACGGGATTAGCCGAGCTTGAGGAAGATATCCGCCAGGTGTGCGTGAAGCGTTACCACCCGGATAAATATTGGGATTATGCTTTATGCCGGGCAAAGAATCAGGAAAGCTCCTGGTGGGATATGTGCGCTGAACAATTAGGTATTGATACCAAGGCAATCAAGCAATGCAGTTTGTTAGGTGAGGGGATTAACCTTTTACGGGAGAATTCCACGTTAAACCAAGAACTGCGGATTGCAGGCGGGCCTACCTATGTGGTGAATAATCAGGAGGTTTTTTCCGTTACCGGAGTTCCACAAATAGAGCAAATAGAAGAAATGTTGGGTTTGAATGAGGTGAAGAAATGAAACAGCCAAAAGTGTATATCCTTGATGTGACTAATCGCGACGGAGTGCAGACCTCGCGTATTTGCTTATCAAAGTTGGAAAAGACGATGATAAATTTTTATCTCAATCAAATGGGTGTCGCGCAATCTGAATTCGGATTCCCGGTTACCCATCATGAGACAAATTACCTTAACGCCAATCTTGAGTTGGCAGAGAAGGGAGTGCTTAAGCCTATTTGTTTAAGCGGTTGGATGAGGGCTACCCGCGATGATGTCAGGGCAAGTTTTAAGCAGGTGCCTAAGCTAAAACATATCAATCTTTCCATTTCAACGTCTGACCAGATGATTGTCCATAAATTTAAGGGTAAGCTTGACCATGCTTCGGTAATTAAGGAGATGGAGGAGGCGGTAACGTTGGCCAAGAAGCATGGGGCCGAACTCATAGGGGTTAATGCCGAAGATGCCTCGAGGACGCGCATGGATTATTTAATCGAGTTTTCTTCCGCGGCAAAAGATGCCGGCGCGCACAGAATCCTTTGTTATGTATGACCGGATAAAAATTTTGGCTGAGAGTGTGAAGCTTCCAATGGAGATACACTGTCATAATGACCTTGGGATGGTGGTAGCGAATTCTATAGCAGGCGCCAAAGCCGCGCTGGATGCGGGGGTGGATAGCTATATCAATACCTGTGTTAATGGCATGGGTGAGCGCGCGGGCAATGCCGATTTGGTAAGTGTTATTCTCGCTCTTAAATATGCCCATGGCTTTGAAGGAAAAGATGTATTAGATGAGCACATAGACCTTAAGGCAGCCTGGAAGATATGCAAGTATGCTTCTTACGCTTTTGGCGTGCCGATTCCCATAAATCAGCCGGGAGTAGGGGCTAATGCCTTTGCCCATGAATCAGGAATCCATGCCGACGGCGCGCTCAAAGACAGGAAAAACTACGAGCTCTATGATTTTGAGGAATTAGGAAGGGGAGAGCCCGAGATTATTGAAACGGGGAGAAAAATCACCGCTGGCGAATATTCAGGCATCAAGGGTTTTAGGAATGTCTATGAAAAGCTGGAAGTTGAATTTAAAGACGATGCCCAGGCAACCGAGGTATTAGAATTAGTCCGCTATGCCAACGTGCATAGCCAGAAGCCCCTGGTGGATGACGAATTAAAGTTTATTGCCAAACATCCGGAGATTGCCCGTAAAATATTTACGATGGCACCATAATTACAATAAAAAGTAAATAGTAGATAGTAGCAAGTAGAAAGTAGTAAGTAGTAAGTAAAAAGATATAAATGAAACATTTTACTCTCTACTGACTCACTACTCACTACTCTCTACTTACTACTTACTACTTACTACTCTCTACTTTTAAATGAATACTATACTCGTAGGTTTACAATGGGGTGATGAAGGCAAGGGTAAGCTTATTGATATCCTTGCCAAAGACGCTGATTTTATTGTCCGTTATCAGGGCGGTAATAACGCGGGGCATACCGTGGTTGTCAACAATAAAAGCTATGTTTTTCACCTTATCCCCTCCGGTATATTGCATAAAGATAAAACCTGTCTGATCGGAAACGGCGTGGTCATTGATCCGGAAGCGTTACTCGGAGAAATCGCGACCCTCAAGAAAGAAGGAATAGAATATCATGGCCGGCTGAAGATTTCAAGCCAGGCGCATGTTATTTTTCCTTACCATAGGATTCTGGATAGCTTGCGCGAGTCAAAAAGGCATTTAAGAATCGGAACTACCGGAAGGGGTATCGGCCCTTGCTACGCGGATAAGGTTGCCCGCTGCGGTATACGTATCTGTGATTTATTTAATCCCAAACTTTTTTCCCAGAAGTTAAAAGATAACTTAAATGAGAAGAATGATATTTTTCGCAAGGCCTTCCACCATCAGGGTTTTCGGTTTGAAGCGCTCTATCGGCAGTATCGCGCCTACGCCAGAAAATTAAAGCCGTATATCTGTAATGTCCCTTTGGTCTTGGCGCAGGCAAGGGAGGGGGGTAAATCTATTCTCTTTGAGGGCGCGCAGGGTTCATTCTTAGATATAGATTTCGGGACATATCCTTTTGTCACTTCTTCATCGGCAACCGCGGGAGGCGCTTGTATTGGGACAGGGGTTGCCCCGACGTCCATTGATAAAGTAATAGGGGTGGTCAAGGCGTATACGACGCGGGTAGGAGAAGGCCCGTTTGTAACCGAATTTAAAGCGCCGCTTAACGATAGTATCCGCGAGAAGGGAAGAGAATTCGGCTCTACTACCGGAAGGCCCCGGCGATGCGGGTGGTTTGACAACGTGATGGTGCGGTTTTCCTGTTTGGTCAATGGGGTTTCGGAAATGGCGGTTATGAAGCTGGATGTTTTAGATGAATTAAAGACACTAAAGATCTGCACTGCTTATAAATATAAAGGAAAAACATTTACTGAGTTTCCTTACGATTTAGAGGTTTTAACTAAGGCAAAACCGGTGTATGAGGAGTTGGCCGGCTGGCAGAGAAATATTAGTAATGTGCGTTATTACGCGGAGCTGCCGGACAATGCCAAGCGCTACCTGGATAGATTGCAGGAACTCTTAAAGGTTAAAATTTCCTATATTTCTGTTGGATCAAAGAGAGAAGAAACTATCATCAGGTAGTAATATGTTAAAAGCGGATATCAGGATATCAGGGAATTAGGATTTGGGGATTTGGAAATTGGGGGATCAGGGAAAAATCGATGTTTTGTTTCCGATATCCCTATATCCTGATTACCAAATCCTGATCACCCGATACCCTGATTTCCGTAATTTAGCATGGTCAATTACACATATTATATGAGGTTGATAAGATGAACCTATTGTGGTTGGCACCGATGGGGGCTGGGCTTGCTTTAGCCTTTGTGGTGTATTTGATTTTTGTTGAGGTTTTACCTAAAGACCCCGGCACTGAAAAGATGCGGGAAATCGCGAAATTTGTTTCTGAAGGGGCATTTGCCTATTTGAAAAGACAATATTCAATCGTCGGCATATTTTTTCTCGTGGTGTTTCTCCTTCTTTTATGGATGGTATCGAAGGGGTATTTGGTTATTTTTGTGCCTTTTGCTTTCTTAAGCGGCGGTTTCTTTTCCGGCCTTTCCGGTTTTATCGGCATGACCATTGCCACGAAAGCCTCAAACAGGACTGCTTCCGCTGCCAGAAAAAGTTTGAATCAAGCCTTGCGCGTGGCTTTTTCCGCCGGAAGCGTTATGGGGATGACGGTCGTCGGCTTAGGGTTACTGGATCTGGTTATTTGGTATGCCATCCTAGACTGGTATTATTCCACGCATCCGCTTTTCATGGGAACAGATAAGATTTCCGCGATTACCTCAACCATGCTTTGTTTTGGCATGGGGGCATCGAGCCAGGCATTGTTCGCGCGTGTCGGGGGTGGGATTTTTACTAAGGCCGCGGATGTAGGAGCTGATTTGGTAGGTAAGGTTGAAGCAGGTATTCCAGAAGATGACCCGCGTAATCCCGCGGTGATAGCGGATAATGTCGGCGATAATGTCGGTGATGTGGCAGGTATGGGCGCGGACCTCTATGAGTCATATGTAGGTTCGATTGTAGCCACCAGCGCTTTAGGGGTATCGGCGGGCTTAGGCGTTAACGGCGTTATTGTGCCTATGGCAATGGCAGGGCTTGGGGTAGTCGCATCGATTATTGGCACTTTTTTTGTGCAGACTAAAGAATCCGCTTCGCAGGGAGCGCTTCTTGCCGCTTTACGGCGCGGGGTATTTGTGAGCGCGGGAATTGTCGCGGCTACTTCATTCTTTCTCGTTAAATATGCATTAGGTGCCCAGTATCTGGGAATTTTCTGGTCAATACTTTCAGGGCTCTTGGCAGGGATTTTAATCGGTATCGCCACGGAATATTATACTTCTTCACGCTACGCGCCGACAAAAAGTATTGCCCAGGCTTCAGTTACCGGCTCTGCCACGGTTATTATCAGCGGTATGGGCGTAGGGATGTTTTCGACGTTGATTCCTGTGGTTACCGTAGGTATCGCGATTTTAGCTTCGTTTTATTCAGCCGGAGGCGCTCATAATTTTAATATGGGGCTTTACGGTATTGCCATTTCCGCGGTAGGGATGCTTTCAACCCTTGGCATTACTTTAGCAACCGATGCTTACGGCCCTATTGCTGATAATGCCGGGGGGAATGCCCAGATGTCGCAGCAGCCGCCTGAAGTCAGGGAGCGTACCGATGCCCTGGATGCGCTTGGCAATACTACCGCAGCCACCGGCAAAGGCTTTGCCATTGGCTCAGCGGCGTTAACTGCCTTGGCTTTAATCGCGGCATACAAAGAGCAGCTTCTCCTGTTGGGTAAAGAGTTAAAACTTGATATGTTGGACCCCAGAATCCTGGTAGGATTATTTATAGGGGGGATGCTTCCTTTTCTTTTTTGCGCCCTTACCATGCAGGCGGTAGGCAGGGCCGCGGGTAAGATTGTGGCTGAGGTCAGGAGGCAGTTTAAGGAAATTAAAGGGTTGTTTGAAGGCAGCGCGAAAGCGGATTATACCAGGTGTGTCGGTATCGCTACGAGAGCCGCGCAAAAGGAAATGATAGTACCTTCTTTACTTGCTGTGTTAGCCCCTCTTGTGGTGGGCCTAAGTATCGGCGTAGAATCGGCGGTAGGCCTTTTAGTCGGGGCCCTGGTAACCGGGTTCGTATTGGCGGTAATGATGGCAAATGCAGGGGGCGCTTGGGATAACGCTAAAAAATATATTGAAGAAGGCCATTTAGGGGGAAAAGGTTCTCCTTGCCACAAGGCCGCGGTGGTAGGGGATACGGTTGGAGATCCATTTAAAGATACTGCCGGGCCTTCCTTAAATATCCTGATTAAACTTATGGCAATGGTGTCAATTGTATTTGCCAGTTTTATTCTTAAAAATACCTTTATGAAGTAGGCTTTTTAGTAATGTAATATGAAATAGTTAGGAGATTTTTCCCTTGACTAAATGGACGGTTTGTGCTAAGCTAAAAATCGTTAAAAAGAGGAGGTTTGTAAAAATGAATAAAGGATTAAGAAGGAATATTTTCGTTATTTTTATGGTGTTTGTTGGAATTACGCTGGGTGGCTGTACTATTATTTTTCAAAAAGGAAGGCGTTCTGATGTAGAAAAAATAAGCGAGCTTAGCAGCCAGTTAGATGAGCTTATGGCAGCGCGTAACCTTTTGGCGGATAGGCTCAAGCAGGAAATTGACGATAAACAGGTGCGCCTGGAAATGGCCGAGAAAGGCCTGGTTATAACCTTTGTCGGCCATATACTGTTTGATTCCGGGAAAGCAAAGATTCGCCAGGAAGCAATGCCTACGCTGGATAAGGTGGCAGCGGTATTAAATGAAAATTTATCGGAATTTAAGATCGGGATAGAGGGGCATACCGACAACGAGCCGATAAAATTTTCAGGATGGAAGTCTAACTGGGAATTATCAACGGCAAGAGCCTTAAGTGTTCTCCATTATTTTAACGCGGATAAAGCAGTCGCGGGGCAGAGGCTTTCAGCAATTGGTTACGGTGAGTTTCATCCTGTTGCCGCTAATGACACCAAAGAAGGAATGCGCTTCAACCGCAGAGTTGAGATTGTGGTGTTGCCAAAGATTACGAAAGTCAAGGAAGAAGAAAAGCAATCGCCTGCGCTTGAAGAGAAAAAATCATATTTTAAATAGTTACTGCTGAAAAACCTTTATTTTGCACGAATAGGCACAAATTACACACAAATACACACGAATTACTTCGTCGCTGTATTCGTGATGATTAGTGTGTAATTCGTGGGAATTCGTGTTTAAAAGACGCTTTTTCAGTGATAACTAAATAGGCTTTCTGAGGTTTAATCCCAATCACAAGGAGGTACAGATGGCAGAAGCGGGAAATAAAAACGCGATAATTACCGGTTTTGGCGTTATAGGAATTATTTTCTTTTTATTGTGGGTTAACGCGCTCGGCAATGTGTCTAAACAACGTAAACTCGCTAATTCGAAAGCATCTTTGATTTTTGAACTGGAAGAAAAAAATGTCAAGCTTGAGAAGGAGCGTTCACGCTTAGCAGAAGAAGTAAAATCTATTCAGGCGCAGTTAAAAGATGAAAAAGCCCAGCATGAAGAGACAAAGAAAACCTTGTCCCAAGAGCAGGTGGCGGAACAAGCATTAAAGGTCGAGCTTGAACGTGTAACACGCCTGAAGGAGGAGTTGGAAAAGGATTTAAAAGTAGGTTTATCTGCCAAATAATCTTTTAAGCTGCGTGAAGAAGTTTTAAAGCAATGCTGTGGTAAGGCCATCCGGGTTACAACAGACATGTAGCAGTGTTGACGTATAAAATGTTACGGTAAGGAGGTGGAATGGGGGATAGCAGTAGTATCCTCCATTTTTATAATCATGGAGCTGGTGCCTATAAAAGCGTAAGCCTTAAGTTGCCGTGGGAGGAGGGGATATGGCAAAAATAATCAGGAAAATAAAGAAGATAAGCCAAAAGTTGAAAAGGGTATCTGTAAAAACCGGAAAAGTTTTTAAGAAGGCGGTAACCGTTACCAAAAAGAAAAAAACAGCCGCAGCAAAAACTAGAAGAGTAATTTCCCCGAGGCAGTTACCTGGTATAAGCGCAGAACAAGCAAAGTACTTTACTCATCCGGAGGTTACCCCAAAAGAAGCAAAACGGCCAGCTTTTCAATTAGAAAGCAGCCAGCTGCCCCAGAAATACGATCGCGATACCCTCGTTTTAATGGTGCGTGACCCATGGTGGCTTTATAGCTACTGGGAGGTGCGCGATAGTACCTATCAAAAATTTAAAAATGAATTAGGCCGCTTTTTTGATACCGCAAAGAAAACGTTACGGGTGTATGATGTTAGTTACATCAACTTTAACGGCTCGAATGCCCACCGTTATTTTGATATTGACATAACCCATAACGCCAATAGCTGGTATATTGATACGGCAGCCCCGGGACGTTCATGGTGTGTGGATTTAGGGCTAAAACTCTCGGATGGCAGATTTATTACGATACTGCGTTCTAATATTGTTACGACACCTCTTGATGGGCCATCGTGGATTACGGATGAGGAGTGGATGGTGCCCGATGATTTATTTGTTAAATTGTATTCAAGCGCGGTTGGCTTAGGAAGTTCTCCGGGTAAGGTTAAGAAACCGTGGTTAGAATTGCAAAGGCGGCTTGCGGCTTCGGGAGGGCTTTTCTCAGCGGGATTTAGCCCGGTAAAGAAAAAGGAAGAGAGCAAACGTA